>Ga0049084_10000276_pt1 | contig 19746 bp, 13 predicted proteins | sample GreLakmeON33MSRF_FD_66720 | JGI IMG/M metagenome (GOLD analysis project Ga0049084, IMG submission 66720) | Freshwater lentic microbial communities from great Laurentian Lakes, MI, USA - Great Lakes metaG ON33MSRF | ecosystem: Environmental > Aquatic > Freshwater > Lake | place: Great Lakes... | reverse complement strand
TGCACTCGATTATTTCGCATGAAGCAAGTCGCTAGTTTAGCAATCGCAAAGCTTGCAGCTAAACGCGCATGAGTTTGGAGGGACCGAAAGAAAGTGACATGGGATGGCAGGAATGAGCCAAGGAGCTAAACGACCGTCGTGATCACTACCCGTAATGCCCTCGGGAGCAGCACACCGGTTCCGGCGAACGAACCGAACCCATCGACCTGCACGAGCGCAGCCTTGCCGCCGCCCGCTCCTATCACAACCCCGCCACCTTCTCAAACCGCCGCGCCAGCTCCACATCCAGCGCGGTCACCTTGCCACCCGCGTCGTGCGTGCTCAGCCGCACCGCGACCGTTTTATAGACATTCATCCACTCCGGATGATGGTTCAGTTCCTCGGCCTCGAACCCCGCGCGCACCATAAACGCCAGCGCCGCCCGAAAATCCGCGAATTCAAACGTCTTCGCCAGCGCGTCGTGCTCCCACGCCCAGCCCGGCAGCTTGGCCAGCTCCGCCGCAATTTTCTTCGCCGACAGTGGTGTGCTCATTCATGCACCGTTGGCCGGTCTTCCCCCTTGTCAACGCCCGCTATGCCGACCTAACTCTCGCGTTCACGCATGAGCCAAGCGCCCGCGCCTATCACCGTCCCGCACCACGTCGCCATCATTATGGACGGCAACGGACGCTGGGCGAAATCCCGCGGCCTGCCCCGTATCGAGGGCCACCGTCGCGGCGTCGAGACCGTTCGCACCACCACCTTCGCCGCCCGGGACCTCGGCGTGAAAATGCTCACCCTCTACGCTTTCTCGGTCGAAAACTGGAAACGCCCCCAAGACGAAGTCGGCGGTCTCATGAGCCTCTTGGAGTATTACCTGCAAAAGGAACTCGACACCTTCATCCGCGACCGCGTCCGCCTCCGCACCATCGGTCGCACGCACGAGCTTCCCGCCGGTGTCCAAAAAGTCCTTCGCACCACGATTGAAGCCACCCAACACTTCACGGACTACACCCTCGTCCTCGCGCTCAATTACAGCTCCCGCACCGAGGTCGTCGATGCCGCCCGCGCCTATGCTGCCGCCGTCGCCGCCGGAAAAGAGAAACTCAACGACAACGCCTACTCGGCCTTTGCCCGCTACCTCTCGACCGCCGACATGCCGGACCCGGACCTCGTCATCCGTACCTCTGGCGAAACCCGCATCAGTAATTTCCTCCTCCTCCAAGCCGCTTACGCCGAATTCGTTTTCACCCCGGTCCTCTGGCCCGATTTCACCAAAGCTGATTTGGCCTCCGCCATCGCCGAGTATAATCGCCGCGAGCGCCGCTTCGGCCTCACCAGCGAACAGCTCAAGTCCTCCGCGGCCACGAAGTAGTTTCCCTGCGCTCCCGTGCTCCAACGCACCTTCAGCACTGTCGTCCTGTGGCTCGTCGTCGGCTGCGCCTTGTGGTTTTTCCGCACCAACGGCGCCCTCGTCCTCATCGCGATCATCTCGGCACTCACGCTCCGGGAATTCTACCGCCTCATGCAGGCAATCGGTTATCGGCCCTTCGAAAAACTCGGCATTTTCTTTGGCACGCTCATCACGCTGTCACCTTGGTTTGAAGCGCAGTTTCATTGGCCCGCCGAACCCCTGCTCGCCCTCGCCACCATCGTATTTTCCGTCCGCCTCCTCGGCGAACGCACCCCGGAAAATCGCGTCGAGTCCCTCAGCTCGACCATCTTCGGTCTCGTTTACGTGGCGCTCCTGCTCGAATACATGACGCGCATTATCACGCCTCTGCCCGGCGACGTCCTTACACCCGACGGCCGCCTGCTCATCGCGCTCTGGGTCATCGTCGTCGCAAAATTCTGCGACATGGGGGCCTTGCTCTCCGGCCTCGCCTTCGGTCGCCACAAGATGTCGCCGCTCATTTCGCCAAAGAAAACCTGGGAGGGTGCCGCTGGCGGTATCCTGTTTTCCATGGCAACTGGCGCCATCTTCGCCCACTTCGCGCGTCACCAATTCCCCCCGCACATGACGCCGCTCATCGCCGCACTCTGCGCCGCCCCCATCGCCGCCCTCGGCATCGTCGCCGATCTCGTCGAGTCCGTCATTAAACGCCGCGCCGACCGCAAAGACTCCGGTGGCACCATTCCCGGCATCGGCGGGATGTTCGACCTGAGCGACAGCCTCCTCCTCGCCGCCCCGGTCGGCTACTTCCTCTTCCGGTTGCCCTGACCACAGTCTGTTCTCAACCACCGATGAACACGGATAAACACGGATACCGCATTAAACGCCTGACCTCCCCACGCTCCGGCCCCGTGTCCGCCGCGCCCGGCATCCGTGTCCATCCGTGTCCATCCGTGGTTAAAATTTCTGCGTTTGTCTAAACGCTCCGCACCTTCGCCTTCCTCCGTGGTTACTTCCGCCGCTCCCTCCCCCCGCAAACGCGTCGTCCTCCTCGGCGCCACCGGCTCCATCGGCGAGAACACCCTCCGTGTCCTCGCCGCCCACCGCGACAAACTCGAACTCGTTGGCATCGCCGCCCACTCCAAGTGGGAGAAACTCGCGGCCATCGCTCGCCAGTTCGATGTTCGCCACGTCGGCCTCTTCGACGATGCCGCTTACTCCGCCGCCCGCGCCAATCTCGCCGCATTCCCCGCCGGCACCCACCTCGTCGGCGGGCTCTCCGGCCTCGTTGAACTCGCCCAACTCCCCGCCGCCGACACCGTCCTCGTCGCCGTCGTCGGCACCACCGGCCTCGCACCCGCCCTCGCCGCCCTCGCCGCCGGCAAAGACCTCGCCCTCGCCTCCAAAGAGATCCTCGTTCTCGCCGGTAAATTCGTCGTGGCCGCCGCCAAAAAATCCGGCGCAAAAATTCTCCCCGTCGACAGCGAACACAACGCCGTCTTCCAGTGCCTCGAGGGCCACCCGCACACCGGCGTGCGTCGCATCATCCTCACCGCCAGCGGCGGTGCATTCCGCGACTGGCCCGCCGAACGCCTCGCCCACGTTACTCCCGCCGACGCCCTCCACCACCCCAACTGGTCGATGGGCCCGAAAATCACGGTCGACTCCGCCACGCTCGCCAACAAAGGCCTCGAGCTCATCGAAGCCCAATGCCTCTTCGGGCTGCGCCCCGAGCAATGCACCGCGGTACTCCACCCCCAGAGCATCGTTCACGCCTTCGTCGAATTCACCGACGGCGCCATGCTCGCCCAACTGTGCCCACCGTCGATGACGTTTCCGATCCAGCACGCCTTGCTCCACCCCGTGCGTGCCCCCGGCGTCGACTCCGCCCTCGATTTCACGAAGCTACTCTCCCTCGAATTTCGCCCCATTGACGAAAGCCGCTTCCCGCTCCTCCGCCTCGCCCGCGAGACCATGGCCGCCGCCGGAGTCGCTCCCGCGATCTTCAACGCCGCCAACGAGGTCGCCGTCGCCGCCTTCCTCGCCAGTGAAATTCCCTTCCTTGCGATTCCCCGCGTCGTTGAACACGTTCTTGCGACTATCCCTAATTTTGAACCCGCCGATCTTCCTTCCGTCCTCGTTGCCGACACCGAATCTCGCCGCCTCGCGCGCTTGAAAATCTTGGATCCGCAACCCTAATTTCCCGCCCCTCCTGTTCCGCATGGATTTCCTCGCTCCCCTCCTCTCCAACGTCTGGTCCGCGTTTCTCGTCGTCCTCTTTTTCGGCGGCTCGATCTTCGTCCACGAACTCGGTCATTTCCTCGCCGCCCGCAAACGCGGCGCCAAGGTCGAGCGTTTCTCCATCGGTTTCGGCCCCGCCATCTGGTCTCGCCGCGGGAAAGACGGCGTCGAATACCGGCTCTCCTGGATCCCCCTCGGCGGCTACGTCCTCCTCCCGCAACTCGCCGACCTCGGCCCCGTCGAGGGCGAAAGCACCACCGACGTCACCAGCCTCCCACCCATCGACTACACGTCGAAGATGCTGATCCTCGTCGCCGGCGCCTCGTTCAATATCCTCTTCGCCTTCGCCCTCGCTTGTATCGTCTGGCTCGTCGGCGAACCCACCTTCTCCGAGCTCAACACCACCCGCATCGGCACCGTCAACGCCGTCATTAAGCTCGCCGACGGAACGACGGTCCCCAATCCCGCCGCCGATGCCGGTCTCCAAGCCGGCGACAACGTCACATCGATCGACGGCCACCGCGTCGCCAATTTCGAAGATATCCTCAATGGGGTCCTCCTCGGCAAAGGCCGCGCCAGTGACGACCGCCGCAAGGCCATCTTCGTCATCGAGCGCGCCGGTAAATCGATGGAGATCGTCGTCTACCCACGCCTCCTCGGTGACGATAAGATCCGCATCTCCGGCGTCGAACCCGCCGAGGACCTCACCGCCGAATCACTCCTGCCCGATTGGCCCGCCGCCCTCGCCGGTATCAAACCGGGCGACCGCGTCATCGCCGTCGACGGCAAACCCGTCTTCCAACGCGTCGCCATCAGCGAACATCTTGCGAAGAACGCCTCCCGCCCCAGCGAATTTCTACTCCAACGCGGCCAGGAACAGATCACCCTCCGTATCCAGCCACGTCTCGATACCGACGAACGCACCGGGAAATCCGTTCCGCGCATCGGCCTTCGCTACCGCGACAACATCGTCATTCTCCACCCGACCCCTTGGGCCCAAGTCTCCAACGACGTCGTCTCCACCTTCCGGACACTCGGCGCCCTCCTCAGCCCCAGCTCTGATATCGGACCGTCGAAACTCAGCGGCCCCATCGGCATTGCCCGCGCCCTCCACCAACAGGCCCAATGGGATATCCGTCGCGCGCTCTGGTTCGTCATCCTCGTCAACGTCAACCTCGCCATTTTCAATCTGCTCCCCATTCCCGTCCTCGACGGCGGCCAAATTCTCTTCGCCACCATCGGCCGCATTCGCCGGCGCGAACTCCCCGCCAACTTCATCATGGCAACGCAGAGCGCATTCTTCGTCATTTTGATGTCACTGATCGTCTACGTGAGCTTCTTCGACGTGAAGCGCTGGGCCCGCGACTCAAGAGCCGAGCGCCCCGCACCCGCCGCCACCCCTCCCGCACCCGCTCCGTCAGCCCCCGTGCCGACCCCCGTCGGCAAATAGTCCGTCGGCCTCCGTAGGGGCGTCGCTCACCGACGCCCGTCCGCGCCCCGAACGCCAAACCAAGTTTGGTCTTCGCCATCAGGCCTTAGTCATTACTCATTTAGCCATTCGGCCTCCGACCGTCTCACCATGTCTTACTGCGCCTCCCGCTACCACACCGTCCGCCGTCCCACCCATCCCGTCAATGTCGGCGGCCTCGGCGTTGGCGGCAGCAACCCGATCCGTATCCAGTCGATGACGACCAGCGACACCCAGGACGTCGCCGCCACCGTCCAACAATCCATCGCCTTGGCCGAGGTCGGTTGCGAAATCGTCCGCATCACCGCACCCAACGTTGCCGCCGCCAAATGCCTGCGCGCCATCCGCTCCCAATTCTCCGCCGCCGGTTTCGCCCACATTCCCCTCGTCGCCGACATCCATTTTCTCCCGAGCGCCGCCATGGAAGCCGTCGAACACGTCGAAAAAATTCGCGTCAATCCCGGCAACTACGCTGACAAAAAGAAATTCGCGGTGCGCGAATACTCCGACGGTGACTACGACGCCGAGCTCGCCCGCCTCCACGAAACTTTTTCACCCTTGGTTCTCCGCTGCAAAACTCTCGGCCGCGCCATGCGCATCGGCACCAACCACGGCTCGCTGAGCGACCGGATCATGAACCGCTACGGCGACACCCCCCTCGGCATGGTGGAGAGCGCCCTCGAATTTCTGCGGATCGCCCGCGATCACCGCTATGACCAGATCATGCTTTCGATGAAGTCATCGAATCCGAAAGTCATGATCCAAGCCTACCGCCTCCTCGTCGAACGCATGACCCAAGAGGACATGCACTACCCCCTCCATCTCGGCGTGACCGAAGCCGGTGACGGCGAAGACGGTCGGATCAAGAGCGCCATCGGCATCGGTTCCCTCCTCCTCGACGGTCTCGGCGATACCATCCGGGTGTCGCTCACCGAGGACAGCGTCTACGAAATCCCCGTGGCCCGTGCCATCGCGGATAAAGCGATGAGCCTCTGGTCGTCCACCGTCGTCGCACCCGCCACCGACAGGATCGACCCGTATCATTTTAACAAACGCGCCACCACGACCCTCGCGTTCTCGGAGACCTGCGTCGTCGGCCCGGAGCAACCGCCGCGGGTCATCGTCCGCGTCCCCTCCATCGCCGCCCTTTCCGCCGCCGCCCGCGACCTAGCGTCACCAAAATTCAAGGACACTCCGCCCGAAGGCCTGCTCGTCCCTATCGGCACCGCCGGGGACCTCGCCGCCCTCTGCGAAGTCGCCGCCACCACGCCCCTGCCTGTCAGTTTCCTCGCGCTCGAACTCTCCCCTGCGCTCACGCCCGACCTCCTGCAGCCGCTCCTCGCGATGAGCCCGGGCCGCCTTCTCCTCGTCCGTCCTTTCACCGCCACCGAGGAATCCACGCTGCGCGCTTTCGCGGAAATCGTGCGTCAGCACGGCCACTTCCTTGCCTGCGAACTCACCCCCGCCGCCGCGCACGTCCTCGCCTCCACGCTCCGCGCGCTCGGCGACGACCGCCTTGTCGTTTCACTCGACGCCTCGGCTTGCCTCAGCTCCGCAGGAGCGCCGGCGGCTCAGCCTGCTCCGCTCGACTCCGCCCACGCCGTCGGACGTCATCGTGCCCTCGTCGAGGCTCTCCACCTCGCGGGCTCGCGTGCGCCTATCTGGATACGCACGACCGCCGCGACCGCCGTTCGCGGCGAAAATAGTTTCCTCTCAAAACTCCTCGAGGCCTCGTTCCTCAACGGCAGCCTCCTTTGCGATGGCGTCGGCGACTTCGTCAGCGTCGAAACCGAAGCCGACGTCACCCGCTCGCTCAAGCTCGCCTACAACGTCCTCCAAGGTGCCGGTGCCCGCATTTCGAAAACCGAATTCGTCGCGTGTCCCAGCTGTGGTCGCACGCTCTTTGATCTCCAGACGACGACCCAGCGCATTCGCGCCCAGACCGGCCACCTCAAAGGCGTGAAGCTCGCCATCATGGGCTGCATCGTGAACGGCCCCGGGGAAATGGCCGACGCCGACTTCGGCTACGTCGGCGGCGCTCCCGGAAAAATCAACCTCTACGTCGGCAAGAACTGCGTCCAATACAACCTCCCCCAGGCCGAGGCCGACGCCCGTCTGATCGCCCTGATCAAGGAACACGGCAAATGGAGTGAGCCGGATCCAGCCCAGGCTTGAGCGCTTGGCTCGGAGTTTTCAGTGTAGGCGTATCCAGGAAAACCTGCCCCTGTGACCGTATTGTAACCGGACGTTCACCAGCAAATCCGCTCGCCAAGCCGCTTCCACCGCTGTGTAACGCCGCAAAAATTACGCGTCTTTTCGCCATTTTCCGGTCACCGCACTCAAGCGGAGCGTGGCAACGAAAAAATCAAGAAAGTTATGCCCAAACTGCCTGTGAATAAGTTGTCGGAAAGTTCGCCTTGAAATGCTTTTTGGGTTCATAGTTACTCCGCCTTCGTCCAATTCTATTTCGCCGTCCGGTTGCTCTTTCCCATGTCATTCGAACCCCATCCAGCATATCCTGCGGCACAAACACCGCTATCGCCTGGCCACCAATTGATTATGATTCTTTATCTTCAGCTATTTTTCGCCCGGTGGTTGAGCCTGACTTTCGTTGCAGCGAGGAGACGTGGATGAGGCCCGTTCTGACGTGTCGAAAGACAGTTCGCGGCCCAGTGTGAATAAAACCACCTCCTCGCCTGCTACCATGCCTTCATTGTCCCTCTCTCCCAGCCTCTGGGAAACCGTAAAATGCGACTTTAAGTCGCTCTTTCCGGAAGATGTTTTCCAGATGTGGTTCGAACCCGTCGTGTGCCTCGAAACCACCGGCGATGCGATGACGCTTGGCGTGGCCAATGACTTCGCGGCGATTTGGATTCACGACAACTACCTCGATCTGATCACTCAGCGCCTCCGCCTGAACGCCGGTCGCATGGTGACCGTGACACTGCGCAAGACCGATTCCAACGCCCGGAATGGTCTTGGATCTGCCGGGTCGAATGGTCTCCGCTCGACCGATGCCGCAGCCCCCCGCAGCCGCCCCGCTCCCGCTCGTCGCACCACCCGATACGACGAACGCGGTCCCGTCGCCGGCACGCTCAATCCCCGCAACACCTTCGAAACCTTTGTCGTCGGGGCCAATAACCAGATGGCTCATGCCGCATCCCTCGCCGTCGCGCAGGCCCCCGCCCAAGCCTACAACCCCCTGTTCCTCTACGGTGACACCGGGCTCGGTAAGACCCACCTGATGCACGCCATCGGACACGCCATTCTCCGCGCCAACCCCGACGCGCGGGTCGCCTACCTCTCGACGGAAAAATTCACCAACGAGTTCATCCAGGCGCTCCAAGAGAATTCCCTCACGAAATTCCGCCAGCGCTACCGGCACGTCGACGTGCTGCTGATCGACGACGTCCAATTTCTCGCCGGCAAAGAGCGTATCCAAGAAGAGTTCTTCCACACCTTCAACGATCTCTTCGAATCTGGAAAGCAGATCATCCTCTCCAGCGACCGGCGCGCCAGCGAAATCCAGAAACTGGAAGCCCGCCTCGTGTCTCGTTTCGAATGGGGCCTGCCCGCCGACATTCAAGCGCCTGACCTCGAGACCCGTCAGGCCATTTTGCGCACCAAGGCCGCCACCCTAAAATGCAACCTCTCGGAAGCCGTCCTTAATTTCATTGCGCAGAATATCACGAAAAACATCCGCCGCCTCGAGGGCGCGCTGATTAAGGTCGCCAGCTACACGGCGCTCACGAGCAAACCGATGGACGTCGCCACGGCCGAACGCCTGCTGCACGACGTACTGATGGAGCAGGCCCAGACGATCCTGACCATCGAGACGATTCAGAAGCGTGTCGCCGACCATTTTCAAATTCGGCACAGCGACATGACCAGCAAACGCCGGCCCAACAACATCGCCATCCCCCGCCAAATCGCGATGTATCTCTCCCGCGTTCTCACCAAACATTCGCTCCAAGAAATCGGCGACACCTTCGGCGGTCGTGACCACGGCACCGTGATCCACGCCTGCAAGGCCGTAGACAATATGTGCGAGCAGGACGCCTCGACGCGCAGCAGCGTCGAGTTCCTCAAGACCCAGCTTTCGAAGTAAGCCTTACCCGTTGCAGAAAGAGCCAAGCCCGGAATCGATCCGGGCTTTTTCGCAACTAGCTCTAGACTCCGGGCTCTCAGCGACTAGCCTCCAACCATGTCACTCACTCCCGAGCAAAAAGCTTCCGTCTCATTATGGGTCGCCGCCGGCGACAATCTTTCTGCGGTCCAAAAAAAAATCACCGAGCAATTCAAGTTCTCGATGACCTACCGCGATGTCCGCTTCCTCGTGGACGACCTCAACCTCGAACTCAAGGACCCCGCCCCCAAGGTTGACGCCAGCGACGTGAGCAAAACGCCGCCGCCCGTCGCCAAAGCGCCGGGGTCCTCCGCACAACCCGCGGGAATAGCCGATGCTGCGGCCGAGTCGCCTGCCGACGCGGAGGCCGAGCTGGCTGATGACGGCCTCGAAGACCTTCCTCCCGGCGCCAGCTCAGTGACCGTCGAAGTCGACAAAGTTACCCTCATCCCCGGCGCCCTCGCCGCCGGCACGGTAACCTTCAGTGACGGCGTGACCGGCAAATGGGTCATCGACCAGCAGTATCGCCCCGGTTTCACCGAGATCAGCCAACCCGGCTACCGCCCCACCCCGGCCGACTCCCAAGCCTTTATGCAGCAACTCAGCGCGCAGCTCCAGAAACGCGGCTTCTGAGCCGCTCCGAGCCAAGGCGCCGGACAGCCTCGCGCGTCAGCGTCTACTCGGCTCGGGGCGCGAGTAACATCGCGAGGAAGGCCGCCTCGTCGATCACCGCGACGCCGAGCGCTTGCGCCTTTTCCAATTTCGAGCCGGCCTCCGCCCCCGCGAGCACGTAGCTCGTCTTCTTGCTCACGCTGCCGCTCACCTTGCCACCCATTGCGAGAATTTTCTGCTCGGCCTCCTCCCGTTTCAGCGTCGGCAGCGTGCCCGTAAGCACAAACGTCTGCCCCGTAAACAGACTTGCCGCGACGACGGTGCCTTGGGGATCAATACCCAGCGCGCGCAGCTTCGCGAGCAGTCGTTGACCCGGCTCGCCCGCGAAAAACCCCAACGTGTTCGCCGCCACCACTGGGCCGATGTCCGCCGGTACACCCGCAAGCGGTCCCACGTCCAACGCCGCGATCGCTGCGTCGATTTCCCCGCGTCGCACTTTCCGTCGCTCGCGGTCGGCCTCGTCGGTCGGCGGATTCTTTTTTGAATTTGGACTCGCCCAGTCTTTCTCCTGCAACAACGCCGCCTTTCTCAGCACATCTCGCAGCAAGGACGAATCCGCCAGTTCCAAAAAATTCCGATGTCGCCGTCCGAGTTCGCGCGCCGTGCTCTCGCCCACCTCGGGCACACTCAGCGCATGGAGCCATTTTTCCAACGGCAGCGTCTTCGCCGCCTCGCGCGCCGCGACGATCTTCGTCGCATTTTTCTCCCCGAATATCCGCGGCTCCTCCTCCGTCCCGAGATTCAGCGTCGCCAGTGTCTCCAGCGACACGTCGTAGACATCCGGCGGATCCTCCACCCATTCCAAGTCGATCAGCCTCGCCGCGACGACTTCCCCCAAGCCATCGATCGCCAGCGCACGCCGACTACAGAAAAAAACCAAGCGCCCCGTTCGCTGCGCCCGACAATCGTAGTTCTGACACTTCCACGCCACGCCCTGCGCCTCATCGTTCGCCACCTCGACTCGCGCAATTCCACTCCCGCAAATCGGACATTTCCCGCCGACCGCTGCGCGCAAATCAAACTCCGGCGCACCCGCGACCCGCTCGTCGGGGAATGACCGCAACACCGCCGGGATCACCTCGCCCGCTTTCTCAATCTCCACAAGGTCGCCTACGCGAATGTCCTTCCGCCGAATTTCATTTTCATTGTGCAAGGTGGCGCGGCTGATCGTACTGCCCGCTAGGAGCACAGGCTCCAGTTCCGCCACTGGACTGAGCACACCAGTCTTGCCTACTTGAATCGTGATCGCCCGCACACGCGTCCGCGCCGTGTCCGGCTTAAACTTATACGCGACCGCCCAACGCGGTGCCTTGGCCGTCTCACCCGCGGCGCGCTGCTGCTCTCGGTCGTCGAGCTTCACCACGGCGCCGTCGGTGCCATACGCAAAAGTCCTTCGCAGCGCATCGAGCGCACCGATCGCCAGCCACGCCTCGTCGATGCCACGCACCGGCCAAATACGCTCCACAACCGGTAAGCCCCACGCGCGCAGTTGCTCATGCAGTCCCGTCTGCGAGCGCACCATCTCCGGCTCACAATAACCGAGACTATAGAGCACGATTTCCAACTTCCGCCGAGCCACTTCCGTCGCATCAAGCTGCTTGATCGTGCCCGCCGCCAAATTGCGCGGGTTGGCATAGAGATCTTCCCCGGCCGCCGCACGCTCGGCATTGATGCGCTCAAACTCCGCCGCCGTCAGATAAATCTCTCCGCGAATCTCCACCACCCGCGGTGCCGCTCCCAGCAAGGCATGCGGCAGCGAACGGATCGTGCGCACGTTCGCCGTCACATCGTCTCCACGGTCGCCTTTACCCCTGGTCACGGCCCGCACCAGTTTTCCGTTTTCGTAGGTAAGACTCACGGCCAAGCCGTCGATCTTCGGTTCGACCGTATAGTGGAGATCCTCGATCTCGAGCAGCTTCACGAGCCGCGTGTGAAAGGCCCGGACCTCCGCCTCGTCGTAACTGTTGTCGAGACTCAACATCTTTTGCCGGTGCGCGACTTCAACGAATCCCTGCACCCGGTCATCACCCACCCGCTGCGTCGGTGAATCGGCGCTCGCGAACTGCGGGAACTTCACTTCCCACTCCGCCAACGCGTGCTTCAACACGTCATACTCGTAGTCCGTGATCTCTGACTTCGCATTCCGATAATACAGTTCGTCATGCCGCGCGACCTGCGTGCGTAATTCGGCGATTCGTGATTGGGCCTCTGCGGGAGTCATCGCAGAAGTCTTGTCACCCACACGGCGCCGTCCAGCCCGCGTTGCGCCCGTTTCATTTCGTCGCCGTCGCCGCCTGGAGCCATGCGGCCGCCTGCGCGTGCCCCGGTTGCACTTGCAGCGCGGTCCGCCACGCCTTCAGCGCCTCGTCGCTCCGCCCCACGCGCACCAACGCCAGCCCCAGCTGGGCCAAAGTATCCGGATGATTCGGCCGCAGCACGAGGGAGCGTTGCAACAACTCCACGGCCTCAGCGAACTTCCCCTGCTCGTTGAGCAACGCACCAATCATGTAACGTGTGTGCGCGTCCTTGGCGTTGAGGTCGATGGCCCGACGGTAGTGCCCGAGTGCTTCGTCGCGGAGCCCCAGCATCGAGCAAACATTGCCGAGATTCGCGTGCGCGCTCGCATTGTCCGGCGCGAGGCGCAGCGCCTGCTCCAAACGAGCCTTCGCCTCTGCCGGCCGATTCTCCATCGCGAGCACCACCGAGGAGCCATTGAGCGCATTCGTATGATGGGGCTGACGCGCGAGCACGAAGTCGTAGTGCTCGGTTGCCTCCGCCAACTGCCCGAGATCGGAGAGCGCGTTCGCAAGGTTGTTCCGGACTTCGAGGTGGTTAGGCTGGGCTTTCAACGCCACCCGATACCACGGAACCGCCTCCGCCGGCCGGCCCAATTCGCCAAATGCATGCCCTAAATTATTGTTCGCATTAAGGTAGCTCGGATTGATCGCCAACGCCGCACGATAGTCCTGCATCGCCTCTTCGATCCGTCCCGCCTTGAACAAAAACAACCCGCGATTGTCGTGCGCAACGTAGTTGCCGGTCGTCACCGCCACCGCGCGGTCGAACAGCGTCAGCGAATTCTGCCAGACTCCAATCTGGCGCGTCGTCGCCACCGCACAGAACCCCAGCACCACCACACCCGCCCAAGCCCACGCCTTGCGCGTCCCAGGTGATGTCGCGCTTTCACGCACTGTCCACAGCACGAGCAACTGCACACCCAGCATCGGGAGATAGGTATAGCGATCCGCCATCGACTGCAGCCCCACCTGCACGAGACCGATCACGGGCACCAGCGTCCCGAGAAACCAACACCATCCCACCGCGATCCACGGTCGCCGGCGCCACTGCCAGGCTGCCCCCGCCGTCAGCACCACAACGACGATCACCGCCGCGGCGACCTTGCCCGCGGCCCAATGTCCGGGATGTGGATACAGCACGGCGAGATCCACCGGCAGCAGAAATTTCCCGACGTAGCGCACCACGGCGACGACGGCATTGGCCAAGCGCTCGTCGAGCGTCAGTGCCGACGATACCGAGCCGCCGCCACGCTGAACGAGAAACGTCACCACGCTCGAGATCACCACCAGTAGGAAAAACGGCGCCTTCTCCGCGACCAGCCACGTCAGCGTTTCCGGTTTCTGCGCAGCCGCTCCCCCCGCGCCAGCCCACCACCTCGTCCGCCCCAACGGCCAAAAATCCAGCAGCAACAATACGCATGGCAACGTCACGAGCATCGGCTTCGCCATCAGCCCGAGCGCGCACGCGCACAACGTCAGCACGTAGAATCGCCACGCCCCACCGCCCACGGCACTCGTCCGACGCCGCTCGACGTAGCCCGCGTAGAGCCACAGCACCGCGAACCAAAAAAATCCGCTCAACACGTCCTTCCGTTCCGACACCCAAGCCACGGACTCCACCCGCAACGGATGCCACGCAAAGAGCGCCGCAAAAAACGCACTCGTCCACAACGCCCCGGTCAGCCGACGCATCACCAAGAACGCGAGCACCGCGTTGAGCGCGTGCCACCCGACACTCGTGGCGTGATGCCCGTGCGGATTGAGGCCGAACATCGTCGCGTCGAGCAGATGCGACATCCACGTCAACGGGTGCCAGTTCGACGCCTCACCCGACGTCATCGCCCAACGCATGGTTTCAAAACTCAACCCCGCCCGCACCTGAGCGTTCGCCGTCACATAATCGGGGTCATCGTAATTGACGAAATCGTGCCCGATCGCGCGGGCGAAGAGCAGCAGCGTCCCGAAAAAAAGCGCGAGCACGATCACCCGCACCCGTCTCGCTACGGCCACGTCGTCTGCGGGCAACAAGGACGGCGGCGCGACTCGAATCGCTTTTGCTCGGGAACGAATCGTCTGCACGGGGCTGATGTCGAGGCGGCTATTGGCCGGATTGTGTTCCTTCGATTACTCGAGTCGGTCGCAACAACGAAAACTCCAGCAGACGCCGGTAAAATCCCCACCGTCTATAAAGCGAGACCGCCAGCGCCGCCCCGAGGGTGTCGGCCACCCAATCGGCGACCTCGCACGACCTCCCCGGCACAAAACTCTGATGCCACTCATCGCTCACGCCGAAGAGGGACACTGCTGCAATCGCCAGCCAAGGTGCCCACCGCCGCGACCCCAGCCCTCGCAACGTGAGCGTCGCGAGGAGTCCGTAAATGGAAAAATGCGTTACCTTGTCAAAATGGGGAATCCAGCGCGTGAATCCGGGTGCTGTCACCTCTCGGCTCGACGCCAAAATAATCGTCGCGACCACGACGACCGTCCATATCCAGTCCCGTCGGAGCGTAGGTAAAGAGTTCGTCACGTCGCCCGTAAACAGCGCGACAACCTCGTTTCCGCAACCCGAAATCCGCCCAGCAGTTTCTCAACCGTCCCGACGTCGCTTGTCCGGAGAGGTCTTCGCTCGTGCTGACGAGGCGGCAACTGGGCCGGGCGAGGAACGAGCGAAACGGCGCCCATCCGTCCGTGTTGCGCAGCAGCTGCTCGAATTTGAAAATCAAGACCACCTTCACCTCACCGGCCTCGATCTGGCGCATGAGGGCCTGAAGGCCGGTCCGGTTCATCGAGTCACCGGAGTAGACCGCGTCGGTGTGGCAGGAAAATTGCGTCCAGCCCTCGTGGGCGCGCTTCTTGATGGTGTCGCGGCAGATGGCCGCCTGACTCTCGCAGGCGTCAAAACGTCCGCCGACTTGGTGCAGCGTCGAAACGCGCGTGTAGTGAGAGCGCAGCGGGGACAATACTGGGCGCGGCCTGCTGGGGTGACTGTTGAATCGGCAGCATCGAAACCTCCGTTGCGGGTTGATGGGCGATTCCATTGGCCAATGCCCGAGTTGTCGTTTACAGCACAGAGCCTAGAAAATTTCCCACGGACTTCAATCGCTGAGCGTTAATCAATTCGCGGAGAAACGCCGTAAAATCTGCTGGCTGCGTGGATTTCTAATAGAGAAATCCGAACTAAACTCCCGAAGCGTTTAACGCGCGGGTTCCGCAACACGTTTAACACTCGGGATATCGTCCGAGTCGTTAAACGCTCCGAACTAATTTGGGATACTTTCTGAAATGGTCGGGCTGGTGAGATTCGAACTCACGACCTCTTGCACCCCATGCAAGCGCGCTACCAGGCTACGCTACAGCCCGAACAATGAACGGCGAACAAGCCCCATGCCGACGACGTAAGCAAGCGCTTTTTCTGATTCGCCAGAAATCAGACCTCCGCACGACGGCCCAGCGAACCTTGCAGTCCCTCCTGCGAGCGAACGTCCCCTCCCTTGCACGACCCGCGCGAGCCGCCCAGAAATCGACTCGCTACTCTTTAACCGCTGCTTGCTACTCCTCCCCCTCATGCAACTCGGAATCTGCGCTGATACCGCCACGCTCGCCCTCCTCTCGCCCGCTCCCGGCATCGATTTTATTGAGGGCTTCACACAAGAACTCTTGCAGCCCGAAACCTCGGACGCCACCCGGACCAAGCCGGCCGAGGCCTTGCTCGCCCAAGGCTTCTCCCTCCCCGCATCGAACCGCTTCCTCCCCGCCGACCTGAAAGTCGTCGGCCCCGATGTGGATCTCGCCCGCCTCGACCGTTTCGCCGAGACCACGTTTCGCCGGGCCAAAGAAATCAACATGACGCTCGTGGTCTTTGGCAGCGCGGGTGCTCGCATGATCCCGCCAGGATTCTCCGCTGCCACCGCCTTCGAACAATTCGTCGATGTCCTCCGCCAGCTCGGTCCGCTCGCCGAGGAAAACGGCGTCACCCTCCTCGTCGAGCCACTCAACCGCGGCGAATGCAATTGCATCAACACGATCCTCGAGGGCGCCGAAGCAGTCCGTCGCGCCAACACCCACGGCGTGAAACTGCTCGTGGATATTTTCCACATGCTGCGCAACGGCGAATCCGCCGACGATATCGTGAAAGTCGCTCCGCTCATTCGCCACGCCCACGTCGCCGAAAACAAAGACCGCGCCGCCCCCGGTATCCATGGCGAAAATTTCCGCGGCTTCTTCCGCGCTCTGCGCCGCGCCCATTACCACGACCGGCTCACCATCGAAGCCACTTGGACCGAGTTCCCTGGTCAGGTCGCCCCCGCGCTCGCTGCCCTCCGCACCCAGTTGCGCGACTCGGGCTACTAATCGCTCCGCCTCGGCGGCACACGTGAGGTCTTCGCGCCTCATGCGGGTGTCAGCGAACCGCCAAGGACATTCGCGTTCTGGCGAACACCACCCGGTCGCCGCAGGTCTTCGATCGCCGCGAGGGACACCCCACCTCAGGAAAGAATACCCTTCACCACACTTCCGTGCACATCGGTGAGCCGGTAGTCGCGGCCCTCAAAGCGATAGGTCAGCCGCTCGTGATTGAACCCGAGCTGATTCAAAATCGTCGCCTGCAAATCGTGCACATGCACTTTGTCCTTCGTAACATTGAAACCGAGTTCGTCCGTCTCGCCATAAGACAGCCCGCCTTTCATGCCACCACCGGCCAACACCATCGTGTAACAATCCGGATAGTGGTCCCGCCCCAGAACCTCACCCGCGGCTGTGCGGCCTTCGCGGAACGGCGTGCGGCCAAACTCTCCACCGAGCACAATCAGCGTATCGTCCAGCAAGCCGCGTTGGCGAAGATCATTGATGAGCGCGGCCACCGGCTGGTCCATCGTCGCGCATTTCTTGGTCAGACCACCGCGGATATCCTCTTTTTCATTCGTACCGTGGAAGTCCCAGCCCCAGTCGAAGAGTTGCACGAACCGCACACCTTGCTCGACGAGTCGGCGGGCGAGCAGGCAGTTGTTGGCAAAACTAGATTCGCCCGGTTGCGCGCCGTAGGCCGCAATCGTCTCCGGCTTTTCCCGCGTGATGTCCATGACCTCGGGCACCGACATTTGCATCCGGTAGGCGAGCTCGTATTGCGCGATGCGCGTCCGCGTCTCCGGGTGGCCGAGCGCATTCGCTTGGATTTCATTGAGTGCCTGCAACGCATCGAGACTTTCACGGCGCAGGTCGCGCGTGAACCCCGCCGGATCCGACGCGTAAAGCACCGGATCACCCTTGGAGCGGCATTGCACCCCTTGAAACACCGACGGATGAAAGCCACTGCCGTAGGAATTTTTTCCCCCGTTGGGCTGCACGCCACTCGAAATCAACACGACAAACCCGGGTAGATTTTGATTCTCCGTGCCGAGGCCATACGTCACCCACGATCCCAGCGACGGACGTCCCGGCCGTGGCGAACCCGTCAACAGCAGCAACTCCGCCGGCGCGTGGTTGAACTGATCCGTATTCATCGAGTGGATAATACAAAGGTCGTCCGCCACGGTGTGCAGGTGAGGAATCGCATCGGACAACCATTGTCCGCCTTGGCCGTAGCGCGCCCACGTGCGCGGGCTGCCCATCAATTTCGGCGTGCCGGCCGTAAACGCGAATTTCTTTCCCTTCACAAACTCATCCGGACAATTCTGCCCGTCGCGCTTCACCAGCTCCGGTTTGTAATCGAAGAGGTCGAGATTGGGCGGCGACCCGGTGAGGTGGAGATAAATCACCCGCTTTGCCTTGGCCGCGAAATGGGGTGACCGCACCGCCAGCGGATTCGTCGCCGAGAGCGGCGCGGCGTGGGCACTGCGCCCGAGCAGCGAGCTGAGCGCGATCGCACCGAGCCCACCCGCAGCGTCGCGCAGGAAATGGCGGCGAGTGCTGTGCTGCAAAGAGGAAAGATACGGGTGCATGTTCGTAAAAAAAGTGGGCTATGGTTTCATGAGCAACTCATCGAGGTTCAGCAGCACGTTTCCAACCACCGTCCAGGCCGCGAGGTCGGCCACGACTGCGCCCTCGGGCAACGGCCCGAGTGGATTCGCCGCGATCGCGAGGGCTTGCGCGGCATTACTCTCGAAACGTTTCTGCCCACGCGTGTAGAGCGCCAGCAACGCGTCGCGTTCTTGGTCCTGGGGTGCGCGCGCAAGGCAAAGCTGAAACCCGTGGTTCAGCTTCTCCACCGCGGAACCGTTCACCGCGGCGATCCGACGTGCGAGGGCCTGCGCCGCCTCCAGATAAACCGGATCGTTCAGCGTCACGAGCGCTTGCAGGGGAGTGTTCGAACGTTCGCGCCGCACCGTGCAAACTTCCCGGCTCGGCGCATCGAACGTAATCATCGAAGGATAGGGATTCGACCGCCGCCACGCGGTATAAAGACCGCGCCGGTAGCGATCTTCGCCCGTACTGTTCTCCCAATCCAGCGCGCTCCCGAAGGCGGCGCTCACCCCCATTTTTGGCTGCGGCGGATTCACGGGCGGCCCATGCATTTTACGGCTAAGCAGCCCGCTCACCGCGAGCGCTTGATCGCGGATCATTTCCGCCGAGAGACGGAAACGCGGGCCCCGCGCCAGCAGTCGGTTGTCCGGGTCGTGCGCCAGTGCTTCCGCCGTGATCCGCGACGACTGGCGATAAGTCGACGACATCACCATCAGCTTGAGCAGGTGTTTCACATCCCAGCCGCTTTCGCGGAATTCCACGGCCAGCCAATCCAGCAACTCCGGATGCGAGGGCGGATCGCCCTGACTGCCGAAATCTTCACTCGTACGGACGATACCGGAACCAAAAATCGATTCCCAAAACAGATTCGCGATGACCCGCGACATCAGCGGGTTCTTCGCGTCCGCCAGCCATCGCGCGAGCCCGAGCCGATTCGGCGCAACGCCCTCGGGCAACGCATGCAACGCTCCCGGAGTGCCCGGCGTGACTTCCTTGCCAAGGTCGAGGTAATTTCCGCGGCGCTGAACATGGGTCTTGCGCATCTTGCCGGCCGCCACTTCGGCCATCACCGGCACCGTCGTGTAGGGCTTGATCGCAGCCAGCTGTTTCATCACCGCCGCGAGCCGCGCCCGCTCTGTCGCCAAGCCCGGCGCGATCGTCATGTAGTGCGCGGTGGCGACTTCGCGCTCTTCTTCCGAGCGTTCGGCAGGTGGCACCTTGATCGCCGCCAGCACGGGAGCCGGCGTGCGCGTAATCTCGGCGGCCCGTGGATCGACCGTCGCGGCCAGCCGAAACGTGGCGAGCGTGTGGTGCTTTTTCGGAGACAACTGCTCGATCGTCACCGTCAACTTGGCCCCCGCAGGCAACGCCACCGGCCCATCCGGGAGCAGCACCACGGAATGCGCGCGGCCGCCCTGCGGACCGATCGCCCAACCTTTTTCTTTCCCTGCCCGCGCATTCAAAATTGATTCAACGGAGAACCCCTCCTGCGTGAAGTCCGCGTGGGCCGTCACGAAACGCACGGTCGTCGCGCGGCCCACAGAAAACTCGGCGGTCGCCTTCGGCGTTTTTTCAACGAGCGCAGACCAGACCGACTGCCGTTTTTCATCGA
>Ga0049084_10000262_pt1 | contig 20178 bp, 18 predicted proteins | sample GreLakmeON33MSRF_FD_66720 | JGI IMG/M metagenome (GOLD analysis project Ga0049084, IMG submission 66720) | Freshwater lentic microbial communities from great Laurentian Lakes, MI, USA - Great Lakes metaG ON33MSRF | ecosystem: Environmental > Aquatic > Freshwater > Lake | place: Great Lakes... | reverse complement strand
CGTTTTCTCGTTCCTCGCCGCGCGGCCAGGGAATGGTGCGGGTGATCTTCTTTTCCGCCAGGTCGTAGAGCTGCAGCGAGATGTCGCCGATCACCCAGCGATCAATCTGCTTGGTGGCCGAACGCGTCAGCAGGATCAGGAACCGTTCCAGCGGATCGACCTGCAGGCCCCTGATGCGGACCTGCTGGTTGCCCTCGGACAGCGTGAACGTGGCGACGGTCGCGCGGGTCGGTATGTCAACGACCTCAATCTTCTCGAGTGTCGAGTCGAGCACGTAGAACCTGGTCCGCGACTGCGACAGCGTCAACGACCGCGGAATGCCGGTCTGGAGCTTGATGCCGGCGATTTTCTGCTCGGTGGCCTCGTCGATGATGTGGATCGACCCGTCGTAGGCGCCGATGTAGAGCAGGGAATCGCCGCCACCGGCGAGCGGCGCGCCGACGCGGGCCGGGCGTTGCGCGTGCATGGTCGCGACGCCAAGCGCCAGCGCCAGCACGACCATCATCGGCACCAGGCGAACTCGCGCGGCCATCACTTCTTCTCGTCCGGAAAGATGAGATCGATCTTGCGCCAGTCCTTCTGGGCAGCCGCGCACTTGGCGGTCCAGTCAGGCGCGTGGTTCAACTGGTCGGGCACCTGCGCGGGCCAGAAGCAGCCCATGTGGCAGTCAAACAGGTCGCGCTCCACCGGCTGGCACAACCCGGCGGTGCCGCCGTTGCGGTCGGCCTCCCAGCCGGGCGAGAACACCAGGGAGCAGCCATTCGGAATGTGCGGCGGTTCAGGTTGCTGGGGCGGTCCCTGCAGAGCCACCACGTCCTTGGTGACCTCTTCCATGCGGGTGGCCTTGCGATTGATCGCAGTCAGGTGCTTCATGAGATTTTCTCCGTCGGCTCGTCGTCGAACTGGGCGAGGAATCCCGGGTTACGGGCCGCCAGCTCGCCGTAGATCTCCAAACAGGTGTGGGTCCAGCCACGAATCCAGTCGCAGTAATGCAGGTTCGGCGATTGGGTTGTGCCATAGCGCGTGTTGGCCTCGTGATAGCAACCACCCGCGCAAATGGGACGCGCCCAGCACGTCGCGCAGTCGGTCTTGTTGGCAATGTGGTGGGTGTCGAGAAACGCCTGCTGCTTCTCCCACGACACGCCGTCCTTCACGGTACCGAGGCCGTGATCGTCGGAGCCCGCGAACCGATGGCACAACGCCACGCGGCCGTCGGTTGAGACGCCCATCAGGCCAATGCCGGCGCCGCAGGGGTACGCCTTGGCGTGACCCTGGTGAATCTCCTGCAGGGTTTCGCGCACGTTCGAGAAGCCGTGGTGGCGATTCTGCAGTGACGCCTCGAGGTAATCAGCCGCCAGGGCGCGGAACTGCTCGAGCAGGTGATCGAAACCGGCATCAGCAATGGCGTAGTCACGGCCCGGCGCGGTGGTGACCGGCGCGAAGCCGACCTCCCAGAACCCCAGCTCGTGGGTGAGGTGATCGTAGATGCGCTTCACGTCGAGCGTTTGCCGCGTCAACGTCACGCGGGCCCCGACGGGACGTGTGCGGTGCCGCTGCAACAGTGCCTTGATCTTCGGGGCGGCCATCGCATAACTGCCTTGGCCGTTGTTGAAGACGCGGAACTTGTCCTGCATCTCCTCGGGACCATCGATCGAGATGGTGACGCCGACCCGTTCAGTGGCCAGGAACTCGATCACGTCGGGCTGCAGCAGCGTCGCGTTGGTGGTGAGGCTGAAGTCGATCTGCTTGCCGACCTCAGCGGCCCGCCGCCGCGCATAGGCAATGGTCGACTTGAGCACCGGGAAGTTCATCAGCGTCTCGCCGCCGAAGAACGTGATGTGCGCGTGGGTGTTCTCGCGCGACTCGCGCAAGGCAAACTCAACACTGTCGCGGGCCGTCTCCTCGCTCATGAACTTGGGCTGCAGGCCGTTGGTCGTATCGACGATCTTGTCCTCGCCGTACTCGTAGCAATACGTGCAGGCGAGGTTGCACTGGTTGGTGACGTTGACCACCAGCGTCTGCAGCGGCACCGGACGCAGCGGCACGATCTTCGGCATCGGGGCCGGCGGGCGACCGGTGACCTCGGCCAGGGCGCGAACCCGTTGCAGTTCGGCGATGGTATCGGTCACCTCGAGCGCATCGAACCGGCCCGTCAAGGTGGTCGTGAGATGGGCCAGTGGCTGCGGGCCACCACGCAACTCGTGCAGGATGGCTTCTGAGCAGTCGTCCAGCGCAAACACCGCGGCGCTCGGCACCAGATACAGGTAGCGGCGGCCCGCCGCCTCGAATGGGTGAAACTCTCGCAGGCCGAGCGTCATTGCCCACCCACCGTCGGATCGAAGCGCATATAGAGCGGCACGGTCACCAGCAGGTGTGTGCGCGCGCGCACGGTCGCCGCGGGCGTGGCGCCGGTGGTGTATTTCGCCACCACCCAGACATCACCGATGTTGTTGCGGCTGCCCTTGCGAACCGGGTTCGGTCCGTCGACGTTCGGTGTGAACCGTCCAGTCAACGCGTCCAACGTCCCGACATGCTTGATGTCGTCATCGCCGTAAGTGGCTGCGTACTCTTCCATGCTCCAAGCCGCGTCGACGAGGCCCAGGTTCAGATCGTCGGCGGTGTCGGGACGGCCATCGGCGCCGTTGTGAAAGGCCCACGCCTCGAATTGCGCCAGCATCTTGGGGAAGGTCGCGCCACCGACGCGGGCCATGGCCCAATCGGGTTTCACCTTGATGGCGTCGACGCGGTCGAACACCACCACCGCCTTCGGCTTCGACGCGCCGGCAACGAAAAGATCGCGGGCGCCAAGCGCGGCGGTCGCGGCCACGTCCACGGCCGCAGTCGCCACGTCAGGGGTGATGCTGACAATGCGACTGATCGTGAGCCCCGGGCCGAGGTCGATGTCCGCCGGCCGGAGGCCGGCCGGAAGGTTGGCGCCGTAGATCTTCAGTTCCTGGCCCGCGCCACCCTGCTTGAGCGCGGTACGGTCGGTGCCCAGCACGCGCGTCTCGGTATGGATGCGTTCGAGGCGGACATCCAGCCCCACTTCGTCGTAGCCGCCCATGAACCAGCGGCCTTCAATCTGGCGCCAGTCGCGATCCACGAACATCACCTCGCGCATCGCCGAATCGGCGCCGGCGGCGGTGGTCGAGCGGCCGCGCCATTGGAACCCGGTGTAGACGAGGCCGCGGCCGGTGCGCGTGATCGTTTCGCCGGTGCGCGCGACGCGATAGCTGATGGCGGTCGTGAACTCGTCTGGCGCTGCGGGATCGGCGGTGATCCTCACCGTGCCGTAGACCGCGCCCTTGCCGAGGTCCCAGCCGCTCAGCGTCCACGTGCCATCAAGCCGCGCCGGCCGCATGGTCGCCGACCACGCGGTCCATTCGGGTGTCTTCAAGGGGAAGGTACGAGCGAGGTGGTCGATAGCCTTCTCGACCGGATGGCGTAAATCGCGCGGACGATCATCAGGCAAGGGATCGCGAGGGGGTGGACCGTTGCGGCGGAACACCTGGTTATCGACCAGCGGATACCAGCCGCGATGCATGGCAATCAGCAGGTCCCACTCGCTGCGGGTGCGGCGCTGCGAGATCACGCGGCCCATCGAGTGGCACTGAATGCAGGCGAACTCGGCGTCGGCGCTGGCGGTGTATTTGTAGTCGATCAGCCGGCGTTCCGCCTCCCAGGCCGCCGGCTTGGCTTCCTCGGGTGCGAGGCCCAGGTGGTTGGACAGGTACTTGACCACCTGCCGGGCCGTCTGCGGATCAATGCTCAGGCCGTTGAGCGCGGCCATGCGCTGGATCGTCGACTGCCAGCCCTCAGGCGTTTTGCGTTGGAACGAGATGCGCGACATCTGCCCCTGGTCGTCGGGTCGATGGCAGGTGCCGCATGCCTTGAGGACGGTCGCGTCGGTGATCGGCATGCCTTCGTCTGGCTTGGCCGTGGGCGCGGCCGGCTGCTGCGTCATCGCCACATCGGCCAGCAGCGTCACCAGTAAGAGCCCGACCACCGCCATCGCGCGCGTTACTTTCGTCACGTCAGACCTCCACAATTCCGCGTCATTGTGACACAAACCACCGCCGCGCGACCGACGTTGCAAGGGCCAGCAGGAAGTCTGGGAGCGCCACGGCACCCTGCAACCGGCAGTACGCCTCGAACAGCTCGGGAACCTGCACGAAGCGGGGACCGAGATCGCGCAAGGCGACGACGTCGATCCCGGCAACGTATCGTATGGATTCGTCGCCATGGATGATCATGGGCTCGAGCACGATCTTGCGGCCCCGGATACCCGGGCGTGGTTCGAGGCGCGCGTCGCCGAGAGTGAGGCGAAGCGCCGGCGCAGACCTGAGCCGCTCGTACGCCTCGCGCACCGCGATGACGTCGGCGGCGGTTGGCGCATCGGGCAGGTCCGACCGGTCCCGCCAGAACGCGTGCGGATGCGTCGGCGCCGCCTCGGCGAGGAATGACTGGCTCAATCGGGCGTAGCGGCGTTCCATCTCGTGTTCGCGTTGCGAGAAGAACGCGAGCGCGGGCACGCGCATGCTCGCATCGGCCAGGCTGGTGTCGACGGCGATGGCCGCCAGCCACCCGGAGGCGAGCGCTTTCTTCACGCCGGCTGACGACAGCGGGTCGATGAACGATCCGGCATCGCCGGCCACCAGCCAGTTGTCGCCCGCGTATTGACTGGCGCGATAACCGGAGGCGTCCCACCCCCACGGTCCCTCACTGCAGTCGGCGGTCGTCACCAGCGACCTGAACGCCACGGTCTTCGCGATCTCGGCGAGATACACTTCGCGCGCGGGTGCCTTACGCACCAGGCCCGAACGTTGCGGATCGACCATCACGGCGATATGACGCGTGCCCGGCGCGGTCGGCACCGACCAGGCCCATCCCGACTCATAGGATTCAATCAGCGTGTGCGTGTCGTCCGGAACCGGCCACCCGCCAGGCCGTGTCCACGATGCCACCAGGGCCACCGTGCGCGGCGCTTCGTTGTAGACCCGCACGCCCCTGGCGCGCGCAACCAGGCCAGAACGACCGGTGGCGTCGATGAGGAAACGGCCTTGGGCCGGCACCAGGTCTGCTTCGGTGACCACCCGGCACTCGATGGTCGCGCCCGCTGTGGCCGCTGCCGACAACAGCAGCTCGTCGAGACGCGAGATCCCGACCTGCCAGCCCCGCTCGCTATCAGCGAACAGCTCGACCCGAGGCTCCGATTCGCCCCACCACACGGTGTTGCCGCTGGCCCTCACGAACCCGGCCTCATCGACTACTTCGTTGACCCCGATGGTCTCGAACAGCTTGCGGCAGCTTGGCGGCAGTGACACGGCGAGCCGCGAATCGGCGGCCGGACGGGTGATCAGCCGGACCGAGTGGCCCCACTGCGCCAGCAGCTTGGCGGCCGTAGCACCGGCCGCACCGCCGCCGAGCACGACGACCTCAGGGTCGGGCAGGATGACAGCACCCCTTGAGTGGACACTGCGAGTCGCGCTGCTTCTTCCCGAACCCGCAGGCGTTCATCATGCCCAAGTGACAGATGGAGAAGTCGAACTTCACCGGATCAACCGGATCGAGTTCCCGTAGTGACCGCGTGATGTCGGCCGCCATTCGCCAGCCGGGGCTCTTCAGCGTCGTCAACCGCAGGCACTGCCCCACGCGAATCACGTGCGTGTCGAGGGGAACGATGAGCTGGTCGGGCCGCACGCGCGTCCACACGCCCAGGTCCACCTGATCCTTGCGCACCATCCATCGCAGGAACAGGTTCAGGCGCTTGCAGGCGCCGCCTGATGAAGGCCGCGAAAAGAAATACGCCACGCCGGGCTTTGGCCTGGCGCGGCCATAGACCGCCTTCTGATCCAGGGCAAGCGCGCGCGTGGAGAACGACTGCAGTCCCGCCGACACGTCAACGGCGTCGGACGGCAGACCCGCGGCGAAGAAACCCTCGATCGAGCCGCCGTCGCGAATCATCTGGTGCATCACCCACACCAGCGCCGCCATGTCGACGCCCTTGGTCCAACGATGCACCAGGTGGTCGAACTTCGCTCGACCACGGACCGGCTCGAAGCCGCGAACAAAGGCTGCCGGCGACGCCCCCATCACTTGCAGCAGGCCGTCGATGGAATTCAGCACGCTCTGCACCCGCCCGAACGCGAGCGCCGCGGCGATGAAGGCCACCACTTCGCGATCGTCGGACCGTTGGTAGCGGTGGACGATCCAAAGCGGATCGGTCACGACGCGATCGGCATTGAAATCGGCATAGAGTGTGTCGAGCGCGGAGCGAAGGGCGGGCAGGGTGTGGCGGCGCATCCGGGCCATCACAGCGTACAGGGAGTCTTCTGAATAACCAAGGTCCACGGGGCCCGTTTCGAACTGTTCACGATCAGCTTGCTGACGCTCTTCCTCGAACTCCTGACCTTCTTCACCAACACCGTTCTGCTCGCGTGCATCCTGGGGATTTCAGTGGGGTGCCTGGCGGCCAACTCCAAGCGCAACTTTCTACCCTACACGCCGCTGATGCTGATCATCGGGTTCGCCAGCGCCCACCTGGTGGAGTGGCAGCGCCCTGGTGCCGATGGAGTACTTCCTCGGCATGGATCGGCTGGCAACTGGCGAGACGTCGGTCCGCCTAAAGGTGGACACTACATGGGAATGTGGCGTCCGGCTGCAGCCGGACCATCGGATCAGAAGCTGGTGATTGGCACGTTCGCCGCGCACAGCGGACACGAGACCGCCGGATGATTCGGCGGCGCCGTGTATTCCACCAGCGCCACGTTCGGCACATCCACGGTTACACACGCTTCGCAGCGGTCAACGATCTGCATCGTCCCAATGACGATGCCGCCGGCCTCGGCGACACGGTCGGCACACTCGCGGAACGTCGTCCCGGTGTTGCGCACATCGTCCACGATCAACACGCGCTTGCCGCGCATGACCTTCGCATAGAACGGGCTCAGCGTCGGACTGCCTTCCTGATCGCCGAATGGCGCGAACGAGTACGGCGGATGCGTCATCGACCGGCGGCCGTCGAGCAAACCGGCTACGGTGTGCGCGAGCACGGCGCCTCCCGTAGCCGGACCGGCAATCACCTCGGCCTCGGCAAAGTCTGACGGCATGATGTCGATCAGGTCTTGCGCGACCCGCCAGATGGTTGATGGCCACTGCAGCAGCTTGTGGGGGTTCAGGTAGAGCTCGCCGTGGAAGCCATTGCCGTAATCAAAGTGGCCATCCATCACCACTTCAAAGCGGCGCATGTCTTCCTGCGCCCGCGCGCGGACTTCATCGTGACGAGCGTTGCCTGATGAGGTCATTTCAATCCTGCTGCGGGATTGGTGTAGACCGTTCGGCCGCCGACGATCGTCGCGGCGACGCCGCCCCTGAAGGACCAGCCGTGGAACGGCGTGTTCTTTGACTTGCTGACCAGCTTGGTCTTGTCGACCGTGACCGGCAAGTCAAGCGCCAGGATCGTGACGTCAGCCGGCGCGCCCGGTGACAGCGATCCGCCGGGCACGTTGAGAATCCTCGCCGGGTTCACCGACATCAGCTCGACCATGCGCGAGAGCGTGATCAAACCGGTGTGCACCAACTTGTCCAGCGTGATCGGCACCGCGGTCTCGAGGCCGACAATGCCGAACGGCGCGCGGTCGAACTCGACGTTCTTTTCGTCGTAGTGATGCGGCGCGTGGTCGGTGGAGATCACATCCACTGTGCCATCGACGAGGCCGGCGATCATGGCGTCGCGATCGCGCGCCTCGCGCAGCGGCGGATTCATCTTGGTGTTGGTGTCATAGGCCACCGGTGCCGCCAGCAGGTCGTCGGTCAGCGTGAAGTGATGCGGACAGACTTCGCAGGTCACCTTGACGCCTCGGCTTTTACCCTGGCGCACGGCTTCGATGGTGGTCCACGCGCTCATGTGCGCGATGTGGATGTGACCGCCGGTCATCTCGGCCAACAGAATGTCGCGGCCGGCGGTGATGGCCTCGGCGACGCCGGGAATGCCGCGCAGCCCGAGCGATGCCGCCACCGGCCCTTCATGCGCCACGCCGTCGCCTTTCAACGTCTGGTCTTCGCAGTGCTCGATCACCGGCATGTTGAACATGCTGGTGTACTCGAGCGCGCGTCTCGCCAATCGCGCCGTCGCCACCGGCAAGCCATCGTCGGTCACTGCGACGCAGCCGGCTTCTTTGAGCTCGGCGATGTCGGCGAGCTCCTCGCCCTTCTGGCCGCGTGACACCGCGCCGATGGGATAGACCCGCGCCAGGTTTGCCTCGGCGGCCTTCTGGAGGATCAGCTTGGTGACGCCGGCGTTATCGTTCACCGGCCTGGTGTTCGGCATGCAGGCGACGGCGGTGAAACCGCCGGCGACCGCCGAGGCCACGCCCGTCGCCACGGTCTCCTTGTGTTCCTGGCCCGGCTCGCGCAGGTGCACGTGCATGTCGATCAGGCCGGGACACACGACGAGCCCGGCCGGAATGTTGATCACCTCGGCACCATCGGCCTTGAGGTTGGTCCCGACTTCGGCAATGCGATCGCCGTCGATCAGCAGATCGAAGATCCCATCCCGGCCATTGACCGGGTCAACGACGCGGCCGCCCTTAAGTAACCGTTTCATGATCTGCTCCGCCCGCAAGTAAATACAACACAGCCATTCTGACGGCGACGCCGTTGGCTACCTGGTCGAGAATCACCGACTGCTCTCCGTCGGCGACTTCCGAGGCGATCTCGACGCCGCGGTTGATTGGCCCTGGGTGCATGATGATGCAATCGGTCTTGGCGCGCGCCACCCGCGCCTCGGTCATGCCGAAGGTTCTGAAGTACTCGCGCTGCGACGGGAAGTAGGCGCCCTGCATGCGCTCGAGCTGAATGCGCAGCATCATGATCACGTCGGCGCCCTCGACGGCGTCATCGACCCGAGTGGTCACCGTCACACCCATCTCCCGCAGGCCCGGCGGAATAAGAGTCGCCGGTGCGCACACCCACACATCAGCGCCGAGCTTCGTCAACAGCAACACATTCGACCGCAGGACTCGGCTATGGAGCAGGTCGCCAACGATGGCGATCTTGAGACCGGCCAACCTCCCCTTGCGCTCGCGAATCGTGAACGCGTCGAGCAGCGCCTGCGTCGGGTGTTCGTGCATACCGTCACCGGCATTGACAATGGCAGCCTTGCAGATGCGCGAGAGCAGGTGACCGGCCCCCGAGGAGGCGTGCCGCAGCACGATCATGCTTGGCGCCATGGCCTCGAGGTTCATCGCCGTGTCGACGAGTGTCTCGCCCTTCACCACGCTGGATGAGGCGATGGCGACGTTCAGCGTGTCGGCGCTCAGGCGCTTCTCGGCGATCTCGAACGAGGTGCGCGTGCGCGTGCTTGGCTCGAAAAACAGGTTGATGACGGTGCGGCCGCGCAGCGTGGGCACCTTCTTGATGGTGCGCTGCCCCACTTCTTTCATCGCCTCGGCGGTGTCGAGGACGAGGACGATCTCTTCCGGGCTCAGGTCGGCAATGCCGAGCAGGTGCTTGTGCTTGAGGGCGGTCAGCATTATTCCTTCCCCTCAAGAAGCACTTCGTCCACGCCATCGAGCTCGCGCAGATGCACTTGCACGCTCTCGGTGCGGGACGTAGGAACATTCTTGCCGACGTAGTCAGCCTTAATCGGCAACTCGCGGTGACCGCGATCCACCAGCACCACCAGTTGAATCGACTTGGGCCGGCCGAAGTCGGTCAGCGCATCGAGCGCCGCGCGGGTCGTCCGGCCGGTATACAGCACATCGTCAACGAGAACGATGGTGCGGCCGTCGATGGAAAAGGGGATCTCGGTCTTGCGCACGAGCGGCGCCAGGCCCACCGACGCGCCCATCAGGTCGTCGCGGTAGAGCGTGATGTCGAGGGCGCCGACCTGGATTTCTTCCTTCGTAATCTGCAGGATGTCGTCGGCAATGCGCTGGGCGATGGGCACGCCACGGCTGCGCACGCCAACGAGGGCGAGATTGGAAAGACCGCGATTGTGCTCGAGAATTTCGTGGGCGATGCGGGTGAGCGCGCGCGAGATTCGCTCAGCATCCATGACGACCGGCATATTCACCTCTTTGCGAACTCGCAGGTCCGCGTTTAAAGAGTGCGGAGACTTCTCCGCGGATGCCGGGAACTATATCACCACGCGGCCTTCGTCTTTACGCTTACGCACCGTCCGGCCGTCGCTTTCCTACTGCGGTCGCCTGCTCGAAGGCGTAGCCCAGGCGCAACACGCCCAGATCGTCGCGGTGACGGCCGACGATCTGAAGGCCGACCGGCAACCCCTCGGGCGTGAAGCCGGCCGGCACTGACAGCGCCGGCCGGCACGTCGTCGAGATCCAGTAGGCGGACTTCATCCACGCCACGTAGTTCTCCATCGGCACGCCGTCGATGGCCTTGGGCCAATCCAGACTGGCGTCGAACGGCGGCACCTGGTTCACGGCGCAGACCAGGAACTCGTACTTCTTTTGGAACACGCGCATTCGCTCGAGCAGGGCACCGTGCGCCATGATGGCACGCGCGACCTCGGCGCCGGTGAGCTTCGCGCCCGCCTCGATGTCCCAGATCGCTTCTGGCTTCATCACCTCGCGATGCTCGGCCAGCAGTGCCCCGTTCGTATTCCAGTTGGCCCACGACCGCAGCGTCAGGAAGACCTCGTCGACGTCGGTGAAATCGGGCGTCGCCTCTTCGACCATGCAGCCAAGATCGACAAAGACCTGGCGCTGCGCTGCGAGCACGGTGCGGACGCGACGGTCGAGCGGCAGTCCGCCCAGATCGGGCGACCAGGCGACGCGCACACCCTTCCAGTCGCGCGCCAGCGGCAGCAGAAAATCAGCAGGAGCGGATGGATAGGTCTGCGGATCGCGGCCGTCGGCGCCCGCCAGCACGCTCAGCATGAACGCCACGTCGGACACCGAGCGGGCGATCGGCCCTTTTACTGACATGCCGACCAGCGGCAGTGGCGTCGGCGCGATCGGCACCAGCCCCACCGTCGGCCGTAGCGCCACGACGTTGTTGAAGTTGGCGGGATTACGAAGCGAACCACCCAGGTCGCCGCCGTCGGCGAGCGGCAGCATACCCGACGCGACCGCCGCGCCGGCACCGCCACTTGAGCCACCGGCGCTCTTGGTGCGGTCGTACGGATTGAAGGTGGTGCCGTAGACCTGGTTGTAGGTGTGCGAGCCCATGCCGAACTCGGGCACGTTAGTCTTGCCGATCGGAATCGTTCCCGCCTGCCGCAGCCGCTCGACGATGACCGTGTCCGCGGTCGGCCTCAGATCCTTGTAAATCGGCGAGCCCTTGGTGAATGGAAAGCCGACCGCGGCCTCCAGGTCCTTGAAGGCGATCGGCAGGCCGTGGAGCAAGCCGGTCGGCCGGCCACTCATCAACTGGCGATCGGCGGCGTCGGCCAGGGCCAGGCACGAGTGATCGTCAAGCTTGGCGACGATCGCGTTCAGCGACGGGTTGAGGCGGGCAATCTGGGAGAGGAATGCCGACATCACTTCGCGGGCCGAGACTTCCCGCGATCGGATCAGGCCCGCCAGTTCGCGCGCGCTCGTGAAGCACAGCGCATCGGCCATCACATCCACTTGGCCTTCTTGAAGCGGAAGATCAGGTAAACATCGATCAACACCATGGCGGCAAGCGAGGCGTGGTAGCCATAAGCCCATTGCAAGCCAGGCATGTTCGCGAAGTTCATGCCGTAGACACCGGCCACCATGGTCGGGACAGCCACCAGCCCGGCGTCGGCCGCCAGCCGCTTGGTGACCTCGTTCTCCTGCAGGGTAATCAACGACGGGTGCACGGCAATGGCAGTCGCCACCATGTCGCGCAGGCCGCTACAAATCGGCGGCACGCGGCCACCGTGCAGCTTGCCGGCCACCTCGAGCAGCGGCACAGTGGCGTGATCAAGAATCATCAGCTTGCGCTTGAGTGAATACAGTTCTTCGATCTGCACTCGCGTGCTCTGGCCGGCGAAAATGCGTTCCTCGATGCCCTCAATCTCTTCCGTGAGGGCGTCGAGAACCGGGAAGTAGCGGTCCACGATCGTGTCCATCAAGGCGTACAGCACACCTGAAGTGACGCCAGCTCATCGGGCTGCGGGTCCTTCAGCGCCACCCAGACGAAACAATCCGGCCGCTCGAGGTGCGAGCGAACCTCGCTGAGGGGGATGTCAGACAGCTTCTGACCGCGATGATAGGCGACACAGTTGACGAGCATGATCGGCCCTCAGGCCTGAGGCCGCCGCATGATGGCCTGAATGTGGACGCCGGCGCAATCCAGATTCGGGCAAACAGAACAGGAGGTCAGGAGATCAGGAGTATGTCTAACGCCCATAGGTCGGGATATAGGTAACCGGCTTGTCGCTGGTGAAGGCCGGGGTGAACAGATCGATGCGGGCAAAGCCGTCCATATCGCGGCCGACGGGCAGGCCCAGGAAATACAACAAGGTCGGCGCCAGGTCGACGACCGAGGCGCGGGCCGGCCGCCCGGGTGCGATCGGCCGGCCAAAAGCCAGGATGAATCCGTCGGGGGCACGCTCGTGGCTACCGCTGATGCGCGGATCGCCTGCCAGCCACTCAAGCACGCGCTTGCCGGGGGTTAACGGCTCCATGCCGAACGCCGAGACCACCAGTAGCAGGCCGTCGGGCCCCAGTCGATCCAGCTCGCGGCCCACCAGCGTGTCCATGAAGCCATAGTACTGATCCAGCACCCGCCCGAATCGCTGCCGCTCATCCTCGGAGACGTCGCCGAACGCCGACGGGTTGGCGTAACGCAGAAAGAAATGCCCGACGGCATCGATGCCGGGAAACCTGGCCGCGAGGAAGCGCGGCGCCGAGGCCCCGAGGGCCGTCAGCAACTGCAGGTGCACGCGGTCACCCACCACCGGCGTGGGACCACGCCGCGCGTCGTAGTCGTTGACGGGCTGAGGCACGCCCATGTTGGCCACGAGCGCCACCGGATCAGGGTCGGCCGGCGTCTGAAGCGCGGCTCGTACCTCGGCGAGCAGTTCGGGCGGCCACACGGCCGATGCGCCTTCGAACGCCAGCTCGGTTTCCGACCAGCGATGGAAGGCTTCGCTCACGACGAAGCCGTTGACGCGTGGCGCCGGCTGCGTCAGGGGCCATCCGATCACGCCGACGCCCACCCCGTGGTCGCCTAGGATGCTCCAAATCGGGCGGGCGGTCAGGTCCTTCGCCGATTGTGGTTCGGCCGTCAGGAAGCCGAAGCTGACCAGCGCCTGCGCGAAGCAGTAGTCCGGCAGCAGTTGGATCGGCGGACCGCCGAATGCCCGGTAGACCTCGGCCGATCGCACGCCGTTGTACATCGGGTACCGCCCGGTCGCGACGGCGCTCCATACCGGTTCGGCCTGGGTCGGCCTGAGCGTGGCCATGTGCAGGACGGCGCCTTGATCGAAGATGCGGCCAAGGTTCGGCAGCCGACCGGCGGCCACCGCCGGCGAGATCATGTCGAGGGTCGCGCCCTCGAACATCAACATGGTGACGTTCGCCCGCGAGCGCGACGTCTCGGGTTCGGCGACCGCGGTGGTCGGCCGCGCCGGCAGCAGGGCCTGGCGGGCCGGGCCGCGGGCGGCGATCGGCAGCGCTACCGACAGCACCATGGTGACCGACAACAGGGTCGCGCTCATCCGGCCGCCGCGCCGGCCGAGATGCGCGACGCCAAGACCCAGGAAGATGACTCCCGCGGCTGACACGATGCCGGCGCCGAGGCTCATCCGGCTGCGCGTGAGCGGATCGAGCACGTCGCCGAAACTGCGCAGGTTGAGCCACATCAGGGCGGCACCGGTGCCGGCGGCCATCGTGCACAACCATGACAGCAGCCGCACGCTCAGCCATCCGGGCGACAACACTTCGACGGCCAGAATCTGCCGCAGCACGATCAGGGCGTAGAACAGCACCGTGAGATTGGCGCCGTAGGCCACGCCGAGCACCAGCGCCAGCGGCAGCAACGTGCCGGGATCGATCGAGACCGATGGGTTGAGCTGCAACACGAGCGCGGTGAGGTACCCGGAGGCAACTCCACCGGCGATCACCGAGTTGGACAGCATCCGCAGGTAGCGCATGACGGCGGGTCGCAGCCATTGTATCCGGCTTGCTATACTCGCTTGATGCCGCCGATCGACATCGCTGCGAGAGTGATCGCCAACGCGCGATTGTCGAGCGATTATTCCGTCCTCAGCCTGGCCGCGCCCGAAGTTGGCGCGCGCACCTTGCCAGGCCAGTTCGTCATGATCAAGCCCGAGGGCGTGACCGACCCCCTGTTACGCCGGCCGTTTTCGGTGTTCGAAGTGCTGCGCAACGCGCAGGGCGCGATCATCGGCGTCAGCATCCTCAACAAGAGGGCCGGACCGAGCACGCGCCGGCTCTACGACCTCGAAGTCGGCGACGTGGTCTTGTGCCTCGGTCCCCTGGGTCAGCCGTTCAAGACGGTCGCCTCGCCCGCCAAGGCCTGGATGGTCGCCGGTGGCGTCGGCCTGGCGCCATTCGCCACGCTGGCCGAGTCATTGGCCGCAGGCAAGACGGACACGACGCTCTTTTACGGCGCGCGCACCGGCGATGAGTTGTTCTACCTGGATTTTTTCGAGCGCCTGGGCGTGACCCTGGTGTTGACCACCGAGAACGGCGCGCGGGGCACCAAGGGCCGCGTCACCATCCCGCTCGAAGCCGGACTGAAGACGCTCGGCACCGGCGACACCGCCATGGTCTACGCCTGCGGACCCGAGCCGATGCTCGAAGCCGTGGCCAAGCTGGCTGCGCGCTACCACCAGCCGTCGCAAGTGTCCGTGGAACGGGTGATGGGTTGCGGCCTCGGGGGCTGCTACAGCTGCGTCGTGCCGGTCAGGCACGGCGGTGAGAATGCCAACCTGGTTCGCTCGTGCCTCAGCGGACCCGTGTTCGACGGTGCTGAGTTGGTGTGGGAATGACGCCTGATCTCGCGGTCTCGATTGGGTCGCTGAAGCTGCCCAATCCCCTGATCGCGGCCAGCGGCTGCTTCGGCTACGGCTTGGAGTACGACCAGGTGGTGGATCTGTCACTACTGGGCGGCGTGGTCTCGAAGGGCCTGTTCATGACCGAGCGCCAGGGCCATCCGCCACCGCGAATCGTCGAGACGCCGGCGGGCATGATCAACGCCATCGGCCTGCAGGGTATTGGCGTCCACCGGTTCGTCAAGGAAAAGCTGCCGCTGCTGCGTGAACGCGGCGCTCGGACCTTCGTCAACGTGTGCGGCACGACGCTCGACGAATACGTCGAGGTCTGCAAGGTGTTGTCCGACGCGGAAGGGGTCGCGGCGATCGAGCTGAACATCTCGTGCCCCAACATCAAGGAAGGCGGCATCCAGTTCGGCTGCAGCCTGAACGGCACCTTCGACGTCGTCAGCGCGGTGCGCAAGGCGACGACGTTGCCGCTGATTCCCAAGCTCACGCCCAACGTGACCGACGTCGCCTCGTTCGCCAAGGCGGCCGAGGACGCCGGCGCCGACGCGGTCTCGCTCGTCAACACCTTCCTCGCCCTGGCAATCGACGTGGAAACCCGGCGGCCGAAAATCTCCAACGTGCTCGGCGGCCTGAGCGGGCCGGCCATCCGGCCGATTGCGGTCCGCATGGTCTGGGAGTGCTACCAGCTCGTAAAGATCCCGGTCATCGGCATGGGCGGCATCACCGACGCCCGCGACGTGCTGGAATTCATTCTGGCGGGCTCCACGGCGGTGCAGATCGGCACCCAGAACTTCGTCGACCCCTTCGTCTGGAGCAAGGTGCTCGACGGCTTGAAGGACTACATGACGCGCCACAACGTCGCGCGACTGAGCGACCTGATTGGCGCCTTCGACCCGACCCCACCGAAGGCCACCCACCCATGAACCCGATTCTCGTTGCCCTCGATGTCGACTCGGCTGCCAAGGCCCTCGCGCTGGCCGACACCCTTCGCGGCACCGTCGGCGGCTATAAGATCGGCAAGCAGTTGTTCACGGCGGCGGGACCAGCCATGGTCCACGAGTTGAACAGCCGCGGCGACCGTGTGTTTCTCGACTTGAAATTTCACGACATCCCCAACACCGTGGCGGGGGCGGTGCAATCGGCGGTGGCCACCGGCGCCTGGATGGTTAACGTCCACGCCTCTGGCGGCAGCGCCATGATGAAGGCCGCAGCCGAAGCGGCCACCACGGCCGCGGCAGCGCTCGGGCGGCAGCGGCCGCTGGTAATCGGGGTCACGGTGCTGACCAGCATGACTGACGCGGCGCTCGCCGAAGTTGGCGTGGCGCGGCCGGTCCTCGAGCAGGTCGTCCACCTGGCGCGACTGGCCAAGCAGAGCGGGCTTGACGGCGTCGTGGCATCGCCGCAAGAGACGGCGGCCATTCGCGCCGCGTGTGGCTCGGATTTTCAGATTGTGACGCCAGGGATTCGCCCCCTTCGGCAAGGCTCAGGGCAGGCGGCGGATCAGCAGGGCAAGGACGATCAGGCCCGAACGCTGACGCCGGCGGAAGCGATGAAGGCGGGCGCGACCTACCTGGTGATTGGGCGCCCCATCACAGGGGCGCCCGATCCTCGCGAAGCGGCGGAACGAATCGCCGCTTCGCTGTCGTAGTTACTTCGCGGTGATGACGAAGTGGCCGCGGCGGTTCTGCTGCCAGCACGCTTCGGCCGACTCGGCGCAGAAGGGCGTCTCCTTGCCCTTGCTGACAATCACGACGCGATCCACCGGCACACCCAGCTCCACCAGGTAAGCCTTGACCGCGGCCGCGCGGCGTTCGCCGAGACCGAGGTTGTACTCCGCGGTGCCGCGCTCGTCGCAGTGGCCTTCCACGTTGATCTTGGTGTTGGCCCAGCGCTTGAGCCACGTGGCGTTGGCCGTCAGTGACGCCTTGCCATCGTCACGAATCGACGATGAGTCGAGATCGAAATAGGCGTCGGCCAGTGGACGCTCTGAATTCAACTGAGCCAGGCTCTTCTGCGCGAACAACTCGTCTTCAGTGAGCGGACGCGGTGCCGGAGCGGCCGGTGGCGGTGGTGGCGGTGGTGGTGGAGCCGGCGGCGCAGCGGGCGCGGCCGGTGGTGCTGGCGGTGGTGGTGCCGGGGCCGGCGCTTTCTTTGCGCAAGCTGCGGCGCCGATTCCCAACACCATGCAGATTGAGGCGATACCTGCCGTCCGTCGAATCAAACTGATCGTCATTCGATCTCCTGGATCTGCGCTAGACCTGCTAGTTCTGCCGAGGTAACAGAATTGATGTCCGCAGATTAGCGGGTCACTTCTGCTGGTGTCAACGAGTTAGCGACGCGAATCGCCAGAATGCGCAGTCCCAAGCGACGATTGTCGGCACCGCCATCACGTTCGGAGGGCACAAAGGTCTGATCGGTCTCGATGGCCAGCACGCCACCCGAGGCCACGAGGGCCGCGCCGGGCACATCAAACGTCCAGGTCTCGGTGGCGCCGACCGCGCGGGTCGCGACCTCGCGACCACCAGCCTTCACACGAATGCTCGCCGGCGCACCAAAGTAACGGCGAGGTGACTCGATGACCAGGCTGAGGCGCAGGTCTTGTGGCGGACCGGAGAGACGCAGCAGAGACCGCTCGCTGGTCCAGCGCCACACACCCAAGGTGCTGTTGTACTCGGCCTCGTTCCACCCGTCACTGTAGCCCCACATCAAGGCGTCGGGATTCTGCAGGTCGAACTGCTCAATGGCAGTTTGAATCACGGCGGTGCCGGATACTGCGGCCGACTGAATGGTCAACTGCGCAAGCGGCCCCTCGCCCATCAGGCGTTCCGCGGGGAGGTCGAAGACGTGCAGGAAGAAGCCGGGCGCGGCATCCCACTCGAGCGCCGGCGCGCCGTCGATCGCCAGCGTGAAATGGGCGGCCGGACCGTTGGCACCGGCCAGGTTGCGTCCGCCTACCATCACCTTGACCGCGCCTGGCTGCCGACGGACGTGCGCGGCAATCGGGCCGAGGTGGGGACCACGGCCCATCAGCCCGGCCATGCCGGAGGTTTCGGGTGTCAGCGACCAGCCCTCCTCGGCAAACCAGCCCGGAGCCGGCATCCGATACCACCGCACGGACGAGGGCCGCATGCCGCCAAACGCCGGCCGGTCCACGAGCGGCCAACGAAATTCGGTGGAGTCAGACAGGCTGGCCGGATCGACCAGCGCCAGGTCGCTGCGGACGGGATCCGCCAGGAACCACACCGGCTCAGTACGGCCGGCGCGCCAGAACTTCGTCAACTCCAGCCATTCGAGCCTCGGCGGCGACGGCAACACGGCGGCGAACCCGGTCTCTTCAGCCTCAAGTGGACGCCTGAAGGTCTGGTGCATCGCCAGCACCGGCGCGGCGTCCCTGGGCGTGTCCTTCATGGCCGCGAGCACTCGCACGGTCGGGCTTGGCTGCGCGCCATATGCGGCCAACACTGGTGCGGCGATCGTCAACGCGCCGACCGAAATTGCCGCCGCCGCGATTGCCACGCCGCGGTCAGTGGCCAGGGCCGCGCCACGCATGGCCAGGAACACGACCGCCGGCACCATGGGCAGCGCGTAGCGGATGAACGAGGTGTCCTGGAACGAGAGATGGAACACCAGGTACGGCGCGCTCATCGCCGTCACCGCCACCAGCGAGCGGCGCTCGCGCATCAGCAAGTGGACGACGCCGGCCGCGGCGAGGACGAGGACAATCGACCCGAGTACGACCGAGTCCCAGGGATCGATGAACGTTCGCACCAGCGCAAAGGCCACCGCCCGCACGGACGGGTTGGTGTAAAGCATCTCGCCGCTCGTGAAGTCTTCGCCGGCCTGCGTACCCAAAGCGGCGAGATACGGACCGAGTCCGCCACTCACGACCAGCAGCGGGATGCCCCACGCCAGGCCGCCGGCCACGAACATGAGGCCGCCGCCGATCAGGGCGCCGGCCACGCCGCGGCCGACCCGATCGAACAGCACCAACACCAGCAGCGGCAGCGTCAACCACACCGTCTGCGATCGCATGCCGATGCTGAGGGCGGCCAGCAGCGACCCGATCACGATCATCCGTCCCGAGGCGGACGTCTGCGCCGGCGTCAGCCGCCGATCACCATCAGGCCCAGGAGCCTGCCGTTGCCAGGCGAGCATCAGGCAGGCTTGGGCGGCCAGCGCGAAAGCCAGGCCGGGCAGATCGCTCATGGGACGCGCGGCCAGGTACCAGAACAACGGACACGACGCGGTCACGGCAGTGGCCGCGAGGGCTTCCACGCTCGGACGCGGCCATGGTGACGACGCCGATTGGGCGGGGGCGGCCAGGCTGGAGAAGACGCCGCACAGGCAGGCGATCGCAATCAGGCCCGCCACCAGCGAGAGTGCGGCGAGCGCGCGCGCCTCCACCGACGAAGGTGCGGCACCGTTCATCAGCGGACCGGCGATCGCCGTCGCGACCTTCCCCAAGGCGATATACACAGGATAGCCAGGAGGATGCGGGCGATGCTCGGCGACGTTGAAGTCGCGCACGCCGAGCGCGAAGTTCACCGAATCGATGTCTTCAAGCGAGCTGGCGAGAAAAGGGATGTGGCCCAGCGCGAAGACGAAGGCCAGCGCGGCGAGGGCGCGCCGCGGCGTCACGACACCGGGCGCAGGCGCAGCGCCTCGTTCAAGCTGCCCAGTCGGTAGCCTTGGAGGTCGAGGGTCACGTACTGATAGCCCAGGGCCTTGATGCGCTCTACCAGTTGCGCGTTGACGGCCGGGTCGAGCGCGCGCGGCATCTCGGAGCGCGCCACTTCGAGCCGGGCCACCGTGTCGTGGTGGCGCACGCGGAAGATGCGGAAGCCCAGATCACGCAGCACTTGCTCGGCTTGCTCGATCTGCCGCAGGGCCACGTCGGTCACTTCGCTGCCGTACGGAATTCGTGACGACAAACACGCCGAGGCCGGTTCATCCCAACTGCCCAGGCCGGCCAAGCGCGAGAGCTCGCGAATGTCATCTTTGGAGAGATCGGCTTCGTCCAGCGGACTGCGGACGCCGTGCTCGCGTGCCGCCTGCCGGCCGGGGCGGTAATCGCCGCGGTCGTCGGCGTTGTTGCCGTCTACGATGACGGCGAAACCGCGGGCGCGAGCGACCTCGCTCAAGCGTCCGTAAAGCTCGTCCTTGCAGAAGTAGCAGCGGTTCGCCGGGTTGGCGCGGTATTCGGGCCGATCCAGTTC
>Ga0049084_10000259_pt1 | contig 20273 bp, 18 predicted proteins | sample GreLakmeON33MSRF_FD_66720 | JGI IMG/M metagenome (GOLD analysis project Ga0049084, IMG submission 66720) | Freshwater lentic microbial communities from great Laurentian Lakes, MI, USA - Great Lakes metaG ON33MSRF | ecosystem: Environmental > Aquatic > Freshwater > Lake | place: Great Lakes... | reverse complement strand
TTTTTTTGTTTGTATAAAAAAACTAAATTTTAATCGACCGTTAAATTTTTTTGCTGCTACTATTGTTATCTTTATGTGTTTCTGTCCATCAATAACTCAAGCCGAGAATACTCAGCCAGTAAGTCCTCTTGAGAAGAGCGCCGGATCACCTCCTAAAGTCCCACAACAACAGACAGTCTCCAGTACCGCTGAGGAAATAGCCTCAGCCACAACAACGCTCATATATTTTCCGCTTAAGGCTGCATTTGCAGTTGGGGGGGGGATTGTAGGTGGTTTTGCTTATCTTTTCACAGGCGGGGATGATGTTGCCGCGCAAAATATTTGGCAAACCACTATGAAAGGAGATTACAGGATTACTCCAGAAAATTTATCCGGAGAAAAACCTTTGAATTTCTTTGGCGTTCCTGAGAAAAATTCAGAAGATTCAACACCTATCCAGTAAAAATCAATTAACTACTGTTTTCTACATCTAAATAGGGTGGTGCTAGGCTAAAATGTGGCGCCTAGATTGGATTGGTCTTCAATTAGTAATATTTCAAATTAATCTTCGATATAATCGACCTACATTGAGTTTGATCTAACTGATAAAGCGCAATGAAATGAACTCTTTACTAAAAAATCTCTCTAATCTCTTTAATGAGCCGGAAAGAAGTAATTAATAAATTTCAGTTTAGAAATAGTTTAGGAATAGTTTAGGAATAAATTCCTTGTTTACTGTGGTTATACAGCAGATACTGGGAGCTCAAACTTTAATAACCTTATCGTATTGTTGTCACGATACTAACTGCGTCATAGGAGAAAATAATGGAACTGAAAGGATCTAAAACGGAAGAAAATCTCAAAGCAGCTTTTGCTGGTGAGTCTCAAGCCAATCGTCGTTACCTTTACTTTGCAGCTAAAGCGGATGTAGAAGGACAAAATGATGTCGCAATGGTATTTCGCTCTACTGCAGAAGGTGAAACCGGCCATGCTCACGGTCATTTAGAGTACTTAGAGCTCTGCGGTGACCCGGCCACTGGTTTACCTATTGGACCGACTCGTGACAACCTTAAAGCTGCGGTTGCCGGTGAAACTCATGAATATACCGACATGTATCCAGGAATGGCAAAATCCGCACGAGAAGAAGGTTTTACTGAAATTAGTGATTGGTTTGAGACGCTGGCAAAGGCAGAACGATCACATGCCAATCGTTTCCAGAAAGCTCTAAATAATTTTGTTGATTAGAAGAAAACTACAAAAAGTAGCGAATTAACTAGATAAAATTTCGTACAATTTATTTAGTTAATTCGTTCTTAACTGGTGCTCATTAATCTTGAAAACTCCTAATTCCTCTGTCTTTCTCGGCACTCGCGAGGGTAACTTAGAAAAACCTGAACGTCTCCCAATTGAATGGAAAAATCCTGATTTTTATAATGAAGCTAAATTATTTAATGAGATGGACCGTGTTTTTGATATTTGTCACGGTTGTCGTCGTTGCGTTAATTTATGCACAGCATTTCCACGCTTATTTGATCTCATAGACGAGGGGACTACAGGTGAAGTAGATGGGGTTAAAAAAATAAAATTTTGGGAGGTGGCTGATCGTTGTTATCTCTGTGATATGTGCGCTATGACCAAGTGCCCCTATGTGCCACCACATCCACTAAACGTCGATTTCCCTCACCTAATGCTGCGTGCTAAGGCAATAAAATATAAAAAAGGAGAAACTAGCGTTCGTGACAAATTACTTTCTAGCACCGATCTAGTAGGTAAGCTAGCTAGCATTCCGGTAGTAGTGGAGATAGTCAACGCCACTCTCAGGACGCCCGTTATCCGGAAATTAATGAGTGGCACGCTGAGCATTCATGCTGAGCGTGAATTGCCAGAGTATGACAGCCATCGATTTCGTTCAAATGCCATGATTGATGAATCTTTTATGGTTAAAAATGGCGCGAATGCGCCTGGAAAAGTTGCGATATATTCGACCTGTTATGTGAATTACAATGAACCTAATATTGGTCACGACTTATTAAAAATACTTGCGCATAATGAAATTCCCGGGCGTTTGGTAGAGAAAGAAGCTTGTTGCGGTATGCCTAAATTAGAGTTGGGAGATTTGGATGCGGTAGAGAACTTAAAAAATAAAAATATCCCCTATCTGGCCAAATTAGCAAGAGAAGGTTACGCCATATTAACCTCGGTTCCATCTTGCACGCTTATGTATAAACAAGAGTTACCGCTTTTGTTTCCGGATGATGAAGATGTATTAGTCGTAGCAGAGGCAATGTTTGACCCATTTGAGTATTTGATTTTGCGTAATCGAGATGGTCTCCTTAAGACAGATTTTAAGCAACCTTTGGGCAATGTTTCATACCATATACCCTGCCATTTACGAGTTCAAAATATTGGACAAAAAACTAAAGAAATACTGCAGATGATCCCGGGTACTAACGTCACTGTAGTTGAGCGTTGTTCTGGTCATGACGGTACTTGGGGGGTTAAAAAAGAGTATTTTGCCGATTCTATGAAAATTGGTCGGCCGGTATTTGAGAAGATGGCTGCAACTGAGCCCGACTACATAAGTTCAGATTGTGCTATTGCTGGGCGTCATATTCAACAAGGTATAGGTAAAAATGCGGCAGAGAAACAGCATCCATTGACATTAATCCGAATTGCTTATGGATTGGAATAAAATAACTAACTAAGCGAATAAGAACTTATCTTTATTCTAGATCAGAAGGAGCGATATGAATAGAATTAATCGTGACAGCGTAATGACTTTAGAGGCTTATGCAAAAATTCGACAGAAGTTTCGTGCACAGGTGATGACGCATAAGAAATCCCGTAAAATTTATTTGGGAAGTAATATTCTGCTTATTTTTGAGGATGAGCTAACCGTTCGTTATCAGATTCAAGAAATGTTACGAGTAGAGAAAATGTTTGAAGAGAAGGAAATACTTGAGGAAATAAATGTTTGTAATTTACTGATTCCAGACGGTAGCAATTTAAAAGCCACTATGATGATCGAATACCCAGATCCAAAAGAGCGGGCTGTTCGACTTGTAAAATTAGTTGGTGTTGAGAATAAGGTATGGTTAAGAATTGCAGAGCATGAATCAGTGTATGCAATTGCTGATGAAGATTTGGGAAGGGAAAGAGAAGAGAAGACCTCGGCGGTGCATTTTTTACGTTTTGAATTTACTAGAGAAATGATTCAAGCTTTGCGTAACGGTGCCAATATGAGCATAGGCATTGACCACCCATCTTATCCGGCCTTAATTAGCACAGTAGATGCAGCAATACGCAATTCTATAATTAACGACTTTACTGTGTAATTGGGGAAACAAATAACAATTCATAGCGTGGCAATTCTTGTAAAATTAGTGCGCTTTTTATCTAGACGCTATAATTTATATGGGTACTATTAGCTTGTGATTATAAGGGCTTTTCTAAGTGCACCCGTATTTAGGATTTTATGTAAAACTGATCGATATTGATCGACTCGTTTAATGTTCGGCAGTCAACATCACTTCCTGATCCAATCCCTGTTTAAAGTAGGACCAGGTTATCTCTATGAATAAGTTCAAGTTCATTCACATACCCTAAAATAGTTTCTATCTCATTGCTGGAGCAGCGTAAAATTTTTCGCGTTTCAGCTGCGCTATAATTAATGAGACCACGTGCAATTTCTTTGTTATTGGAATCAAAACAGCCGACCATTTCTCCACGCTCAAAATCACCTGAGACATTAATCACGCCTATGGGTAGTAGGCTTTTACCACCTATTGTAAGGGCTTTGGCTGCACCTACATCTAGCGCTAACTCCCCGCATACTTGTAAATGATCTGCAAGCCATTGTTTTCGTGCCGCAAGTGGCATAGTCTCTGCTAGCAACTGAGTGCCAATAGCCTCTCCATTAAGAAGGCGAATTAATACATTAGTTTCACGTCCTGATACAATTAGTGTGTGAGCTCCACTACGCGCGGCGCGTTTTGCAGCCATCACTTTCGTTAACATGCCTCCGCGCCCTATAGCGCTACCAGCACCACCAGCCATTAGTTCAATTGCGGCTTCTCCGGCTTTAGCCTCGCTTATTAGTTTGGCATGTGCGTCTTTACGTGGATCAGTTGTAAATAATCCAGCTTGGTCAGTTAGAATTATAAGAACATCAGCTTCGATCAGATTGGTGACTAATGCGGCCAAGGTGTCATTATCACCAAAATGAATTTCATCAGTTGCCACAGTATCATTTTCGTTAATCACTGGGACAACGTTCATGCTTAACAAAGTAATTAGGGTTGAGCGAGCATTTAGGTAGCGTTTCCGGTTAGATAAATCTTCATGAGTAAGTAATATTTGCGCGGCTTGAATTTTTTGTTTACGAAAGTATGATTCATAGGCCTGTACTAGTCCCATTTGTCCAACTGCGGCGGCGGCTTGTAATTGATGCAACGCATGAGGACGTTGTTTCCAATTTAAGCGTTGCATGCCCTCGGCTATTGCACCAGAAGAAACAAGTATAACCTCTTTACCCATTTGTTTGAGCTGGGCAATTTGTTTTATCCAGCAATCAAGCGCAGCATGATCAAGTCCTTTTCCCTGATTGGTAACGAGACTGCTGCCAACTTTAATTACAATACGACGAGAGTTTTTTAAAATAGATTGCATAGTTATGAGTTAAGATTTTATAGCATCTATGATTCATGCTTTTGTTCCAAGTTTTGCTCTAAGTGCTCCATAATTGCATAAGTTAATTCTTTGCAACCTTTTCCAATCAATGCTGAGATGATAAAACTTTTCCCCTTCCAACCCAAGCTGCGAATAAATTTTTTACAGATCTCTACGTACTCATTTTCTGGCAGCATGTCAGTCTTATTAAGTACCAACCAGCGTTGTTTTAGATAAAGTGACTCATCATATTTCTTTAATTCTTTTACGATAGCTTTAGCCTCATATAAGGGATCAATGTTCTCATCTAACGGCGCCATATCTACTATATGCAGTAGTAAGCGAGTGCGAGCTAGATGTTTCAAGAATTGGTGACCTAATCCCGCCCCTTCAGCCGCTCCCTCTATTAGACCAGGTATATCCGCCATTACAAAACTACGATCCTGATCTACTCGTACCATACCAAGATTAGGGTATAGAGTGGTAAAAGGGTAATCTGCTACTTTTGGACGAGCAGCAGAAATTGCGCGAATTAGTGTAGATTTGCCAGCATTTGGCATACCTAAAAGACCCACGTCTGCCAGTATCTTAAGCTCTAATTTCAGATCAAATTCTTGCCCAGGTTCACCGCAAGTGAATTGACGCGGCGTACGATTAGTACCAGACTTAAAATGTAAATTACCGAGTCCGCCAGTTCCGCCTTTGGCTAATAATGCCTGTTGTTGATGGTGCTTAAGATCAGCAATAATTTCCCCAGTGGCAACATTAGCAATGACCGTGCCAACAGGCATACGTAATACAATGTCTTGAGACCCTTTGCCATAACAGTCTGAACCGCGCCCATTTTCACCTTTTTTAGCACGATGAATACGGGCAAAGCGATAGTCTATCAGCGTATTAATATTGCGGTCAGCAATAGCTAAAATACTGCCGCCATGGCCACCATCTCCGCCATCTGGTCCGCCTTTTGGGATAAATCGTTCACGACGGAAACTGGCAACACCATCCCCCCCTTTACCGGCAATTACTTGTATTTTTGCCTCATCAATAAATTTCATAAAATGACCCCTGTCAATCTAATTTATAAAATGAAAAAGCCCTGCTATTATAGACAGGGCTTTTTCATAAAAACCAATTAAATTTAGACTGGTGTAACCGCTACCGTTTTTCGTTGTTCTGCGCCTTTCACTGAAAAGTTTACTTTCCCAGTGATTTTAGCGAATAAGGTGTGATCTTTACCCATGCCAACATTCTCTCCGGGGTGGATTTGTGTTCCCCGTTGACGAATAATAATACTACCGGCTGAGATGAGTTCTCCGCCATAACTTTTAACTCCTAATCGTTTAGAATGAGAGTCACGACCATTTCTAGAACTACCGCCTGCCTTCTTATGTGCCATAGTAAACCTCCATTATGCCGAAATGCTGGTAATTTGTATCTCGGTATAATTTTGTCGATGTCCTTGATGTTTTTGATAGTGTTTGCGTCGACGCATCTTAAAAATACGCACTTTATCGTGTCGGCCCTGTCCTAAAATAGTTGCCTTAACCATGGCACCATTCACCAAAGGTTTACCTATGGAGATTTTGTCGCCGTCAGCCAGCATTAATACTTGATTAGTTATAAACTCGCTACCAATCTCTGCTGGCACTTGTTCTATCTTAATTTTATTACCAGTTTCAACACGATATTGCTTTCCACCGGTTTTTATAACGGCATACATAACGAACTCCACAGAATATATCTTTATTAAGACGTGGATTATACATAGATACGCTTATCAGGTCAAAATCCAGCTATAAATTAATTTTGTACAAAAGATTCGAAAGTATCTAAGCTATCAAGCTTGACATGTGGATACCGTCGTTCCTAACATGGCAGATTTATAGTGAGCATTATTGTGTCAATTGAAAACATAAGAAACTTTATTGCCCAAGATATGGGTTTTACAGATGATGTCATTAGAGAGAAGCTTTATTCTCCTGTGGCGCTTATTCGTCAAGTTAGTGAGTATATTATCAATAGCGGGGGAAAACGTTTACGACCAGCATTAGTTATTTTATCTGCTGGTGCATTTGGTTATTCCGGTAAATATCACCACAATCTTGCGGCAATTGTAGAATTTATTCATACAGCCACTCTTCTGCATGATGATGTTGTAGATGTCTCTGAATTACGACGTAATAGAGCAACTGCTAATGCAATATTTGGTAATGCCGCTAGCGTATTAGTGGGTGATTTCCTTTACTCCCGTGCCTTCCAAATGATGGTGGAGATAGATAACATGCGCATTATGCAGATACTCGCTGACGCCACCAATATAATCGCCGAAGGGGAAGTACTGCAATTACTGAATTGTCGTAACTCCAATATTAGTGAAAAAAATTACTTAGAGATAATTCGATATAAGACTGCCAAATTATTTGAGGCAGCAACAAGATTGGGAGCTGTTATAAGTAATGTTAATTCAGAAGAAGAGGAAGCCATTGCTGTTTATGGTATGCGTATTGGCACAGCATTTCAATTAATTGATGATCTGCTTGATTATTCGGGTAATTGCGATCATACGGGAAAAAATTTAGGCGATGATTTGACGGAAGGTAAAGCAACTTTGCCATTAATTTATGCAATGGAAACCGGCTCAAGTGAACAATCTGCAGTTATACGTAATGCTATTGAAAATGGTGGAGAAAAAAATTTTTACGAGATCTTACAGATCATTCAATTAACGGGTGCGTTAGATTATACAAAGCGACAAGCAGAAATAGAATCCGAGATAGCGTCTAAGGCAATTTCGTTTCTATCAAATTCCGAGCATAAGAAGCATTTATTACAATTAGCTATTTTTTCGGTAACAAGAAATTATTAGAGTATCTTTGTAGAAAAATACCCATTAATTGTGTTTAAAATGGGACCTAATCAAACAGGGTGGTATTTCTTGTACGGGGAAGTTAGAGACCTTGAATCCTCTTACTCGGATTAGTTCTAATAGAAAAAGGAGATATTAAGTTGGGTAGATTGTTATTTTTTATATTTATTTTTGTGCTGGTTGCTTGGATAATTCGACGTTACATACGCGGAGCAAAAGATCCAGACAAAGAGCCGCCATCTGTTACAGAGGAAGATATGGTGCAGTGCGCTCATTGCGGTGTACATTTACCAAAAAGTGAAAGTTTCATTGCGAATGATAAATTTTATTGTAGTGAAGAGCATCTTCATTTGGACTCACGGCCATAGTAGCCTCTTAATCTTATTTATCTAATTTTCTACAAATTGTTGTATTCTCGCTAATTTCCCTCCCGTCCTTAAAAGTAATGATTTGTCGAATTATTTTGCATTTCTGGACCTTATCTTTTTGTCCTGTTTCTTGCATGGATAGCATTTCTAATTGAATTATCTCCGCTTGCCCTTGTATACCGCTATCCGGATTGTAAAATACTTGTGGTCGGTCTGTATCAACAGCGTTTTGTGTCATTTTGGCCATATTTTCTCTGTCTAAATTCGAAAGATAACTCTCAATTGAGCCATTACTATTAGAATTAAAAATTTTTTCAATGGGGGAACTTAAGATCCGATTTATTTCACCCACCGCAGTCTGATCTGTGCTATTTGTAATTGTTTGACATGCGGATAGGAGTCCAGCTAGCAGACACCTGCTTGGCCATGTTATCCAGATAGTGTAGTTTAATTTTTTAATCACGTCATTCTTGCAGTCGTTCTGTCAATTATTAGTTGCGTTAATAAGTGACAACGTCATGCTAGTTATTAAAATAATAAAATTATAAGCTTGTAAACGGAGGGAAAAATATTTTTAAAAATTGATTTAAAGTACTACTTTATAATGACACTTATTAAACTAGATTAACATGAAATAGAAATTTGAACTATTACTTAAATTTTCTTTCTAAGTACCAGAAAGTTTGTATAGTCCATTAAAAAAAATTTTGAAACAGATAAAATCTAGTAGCTTAAAATCTGTTAAAATAGGATACATGGACACTACTGATCTTGATTTAGTAAAACGTACGCAACTAGGCGATCGACATGCTTTTGATCTGTTGGTTATTAAATATCAACGCAGAATTGCATATGTGATCTCTCGTTATATTAGATCTCCTCAACAGGTTGAGGAGGTCACGCAAGAAGCTTTTGTCAATGCTTACCGAGGAATCTTAACATTTCAAGGAAAGAGCCAGTTTTCTACTTGGTTACACCGAATTGGGGTCAATGCAGCTAAGAATCATCTCAGTGCCGAACGAGTTCGCTTATCACTTTACGAGCCGTCATATAACGTAGAAACGAACGAATTAATAGAGCCAGTAATTATAGATACTGAAGATCCAGAAAGGCTATTAATAGCCAAACAGCTTGCTGAAGGTATTTCGAATGCGTTAAAAATCCTTCCGAAAGATTTGTGTCAGGCTATCACTCTTAGAGAAATAAATGGAATGAGCTATAGTGAGATTGCGGTTGTTATGAAATGTCCTTTAGGCACAGTCCGCTCAAGAATATCTCGCGCCCGTGAAATAATGACAGATTCTTTACGACCGCTACTAGAACCACATCGCGACAGGAGGGCAAGATGAAAGAAAGTTTATCCATGTATATTGATTTTGAACTTGTTACAGATAAAGCAGAAAATTTTTTTGTTGACTTTCGAGATGACACCGACTTCAGAGACAATTGGTTTTATTATCATTTTTTAGGAGATATTATGCGCGGGCAGTCAACACCTGATGATGGCTTCTCTTTGCGTATTATAGAAAAACTTAATAATATAGAAATTGACCCACTCTTCGATCCATTAAGTTCAGAAGACTAAAACTGTTCTCACGCATGCAATAGTTTCTTATTATACTTACTGCATGATCATCATAGATGATTCTCACTACACCAATTAATCCTTACTCAGCATACTAGAATTAAATTCAGATCGAAACTCATGAAAAGTTATAATACTAGTTGTTCTTACTTAGAAATTTATTCAAGCAATTTCTAGAAATTTAGAGGTATGTAAGATGTTACGAAAGATTTTTCAGAGAACCCCGATCCTTTCTGGTGAAGACGTTACTGTCAAAAGAGAAGAGATACGAGCTTTTTTTCATGCTACTTTGGATCTTACTGAGCAACTTTTTGCTACGTTAGCTGGGGACGAGGCTTACTTTAAAAAATCGATTCCATTGCGTCATCCATTAATTTTTTATTTAGGACATACATCAACTTTTTTTATTAATAAGTTACTGGTTGCGGGATTAATTAAAGAGAGAATTGATCCTAAGATGGAATCAATGTTTTCGGTTGGTGTTGATGAAATGAGCTGGGATGATCTTAATTTTCCTGATTACGATTGGCCATCAATTAAAGAAGTACAGAGTTATCGTAATACCATGCGCGGTATTGTTGATCGACTCATCAGTGAAGCCCAATTAATTTTACCAATTAACTGGGAAAATCCCTGGTGGATTGTTTTGATGGGTATTGAGCACGAACTGATTCACTTAGAAACTTCTTCTGTATTAATTCGGCAACATGCAATTAAACATGTAAAGTCACATCCTACTTGGGAACCCTGTCGAAAATCGGGATATGCGCCTCAGAACCAGTTGATTGGTGTTTCAGCAGGAATGGTATATTTAGGTAAAAATACAATTGACCTAACTTATGGTTGGGATAATGAATTTGGCTCCTGCGAGGCAAATGTTTCTGCTTTTCAAGCCAGTCAATATTTAGTCAGTAATCAAGAATTTATGGCTTTTGTTCGGGCAAATGGTTACGCTAATGAAAATTATTGGGAGGAAGAGGGGTGCGCTTGGAAAAATCACACTCATGCCGAGCACCCTACTTTTTGGATTAAGCGTACTAATGAATGGTGGTTGCGTTTAATGACCGAGGAAGTTTTAATGCCATGGGATTGGCCAGTAGAAGTAAATTATCATGAAGCTAAGGCATTTTGCAATTGGAAAGCAACGGAAAGTGGTTTGCCGGTTAGACTTCCCACCGAGAATGAGTGGTATAGGCTCTACAGCGTGGCAGGATTATCTGAGATTCCTCGAGCTCAAATAGCCGCAGCTAATATCCATCTCGATCATTTTGCCTCCAGTTGCCCTGTGACAGAGTTTCGGCACGGAGAATTTTTCGATGTAATTGGCAATGTTTGGCAGTGGACAGAAACACCAATTTATCCATTTAAAGGTTTCAAAGTTCATCCTCTCTACGATGATTTCACTACACCAACGTTTGACAATCGACACAATTTAATTAAGGGTGGCTCCTGGATTTCTTGCGGTGAAGAGTCATTAAGGACCGCTCGTTATGCTTTTCGTCGGCATTTCTTTCAGCATGCTGGATTTCGTTATGTCGTTGCGGACAGACCTATAATTGAAGAAAATTCGCACTACGAAACGGATAAATTACTCTCGGAGTATGCTGAATTTCATTACGGGGACACATATTTTGGCGTATCTAATTTCCTAGAAACTCTGGTTAAACTTGCCATGACCACTATGAAGGACAAACCAGTACATAAGGCGCTTGATCTTGGTTGTGCATCAGGACGCGCCACTTTTGAATTAGCAAAGCATTTTGATCGCGTTACAGGTATTGATTTCTCAACTCGTTTCATTGGTCAAGGGGTTCAACTTGCTCAACAAGGTTTCTTGCGTTATCTTTTAGTGGATGAGGGCGATCTTGTTTCTTATAAAGAACGCACACTTGCCACTATGGATTTAGATGCTATCAAACATAAAGTAGAGTTTTATCAAGGAGATGCGTGCAATCTCAAGCCCATACATGCAGGTTATGATTTTATTTTTGCTGCTAATTTGATTGATCGTCTTTATGACCCAATTAAGCTTCTCTCAACTATTCATAGCCGGCTTAATCTTGGTGGGCATTTGTTGATTGCCTCCCCCTATACTTGGCTGGCAGAGCATACAAAACGAGAGGAATGGATTGGTGGATTTAAGAGAGATGGTGAAAATTTTACTACTCTAGATGGCCTCAAAGCGTCTCTAGGAAACCATTTTAAGTTGATTCATGGTCCGGAGGAGGTCCCATTTGTTATTCGTGAGACTAGACGTAAGTTTCAGCACAGTCTGTCTGATGTTACTATCTGGGAGAGAATTGCTTGATTCGTAATCATAATTCTAGTTATGATCTGTACCAAAGCTTTGATCAAAGTACTAATCGTGCCAATACTGCAAGTCTTAAATACGATGGGCGGTTAGAAATGTTTGGGAAAGCTGAGATTGCGCCACTCTGGGTAGCTGATATGGATTTCTCGGCGCCTCTGGCCGTGACACAAGCGCTTGTCGATCGTGCTAACCATCCCGTATATGGATATACCTTGTACCCGAATAGTTTGTATGAGGCATTAATAGACTGGTTGAAACGGCGCCATTCTTGGCAAATAAAACATGAATGGGTAGTACTTTGCCCTGGTGTAGTATCTTCACTGCATGCCGCTGTTATGACCTTCACTGAGCCAGGTGAGTCCGTTATTATACAGCCACCAATTTACGCTCCCTTCTTTTCTGCTGTTACTAATACCGGTAGGCAGATAATAGAAAATCCATTACATCTAAAGAATGGTCGTTATACCATTGATTTTGATCATCTGGAGCAATGTGCTAAGCACGCTCGATTACTGTTATTTTGCTCTCCACACAATCCAGTGGGAAGGGTATGGAGCAAACTAGAATTAGGTCATCTTCTGGACATTGCAAGAAAATATAATCTAATTATATTTTCGGATGAAATTCATTCAGATTTGATTTATTCAGAGAATAAACATCACATGCTTGCAATGTTAGCTGGAGAGTCAGTTGACGTCATTACTGCCGTCGCACCCAGCAAGACATTCAATATTCCTGGTCTGAATCTTGCGGCACTTGTTGTATCAGATAAAAAACGTCGAGCCTCTATTATCCGTACTCTGGAGATTTCACATGTCAGCGCAGCTAATCCATTTAGTATTGTCGCCTTTGAAGCTGCTTATCGAGAAGGCGAGACATGGTTGAATGCATTAATTATTTATTTGGGAGATACAAGAGATTATGTCGAAAAATATTTAGCGACTTATCTTCCTGTGATACGACTTATCAAACCAGAAGGGACTTATTTATTGTGGCTCGATTGCCGTGAACTTGGGATGAGCGACTCACAACTTAATCATTTTTTTGTACATGATGCCAACGTGGGAATGAGCCCCGGTATCTTATTTGGTAAAGAGGGCAGCAGATTTATGCGTATGAATATTGGCTTCCCTCGTTCTGTTGTTAGAAAAGCTCTTGATAACATTAAGATAGCAGGGGATAGAATTAAGGCGACTATCAACAAGAATTAACAGAAAAAGTGGTTTCTAGAAAATCTTTAAAGACAAATGTCTTTAAAAATTTTTATCAGCCACATTTAATTAATGCTTCTCCAACTGTTCTGCCCATTGCAGCAGGATTCTGACAAATTGTGACACCGAGATCTTTTAATGCAGCTATTTTTTCTGCCGCACTTTCACTCGCTGATGAAATAATAGCACCTGCATGTCCCATACGGCGACCTTCCGGGGCAGTTAAACCTGCGATATATGCAACCAAGGGTTTACTTGAATGATTCTTGAAAAAAATACCAGCTTCTACTTCTTGTGACCCACCAATTTCTCCAATCATAAGTATCACTTTGGTTTCTGGATCACTCTCAAATCTTTCCAAAATATCGCGGTGCGAACTACCTATAATTGGATCGCCACCAATACCTACTGAAGTTGAAATTCCGATGTTTAGTATTTTCATTTGATCGGCAGCTTCATAGCCCAGAGTACCTGAGCGACCAATTATCCCAACATTACCTTGTAAGTAAATATGCCCTGGCATGATGCCAAGCATTGCGCGTCCCGGGCTAATGGTACCGGCGCAGTTAGGACCAGTTAGCAACATTCTTTCATTTTTATGAAAGCATCGTAGAAAATTTTTAACTGTCATCATATCTTGGGTAGGAATGCCATCGGTGATGGCTACACAATATTTTATACCGGCATCGGCAGCCTCCATAATGGAATCGGCAGCAAAAGCTGGCGGGACAAAAATAATGCTTGCCTCGGCTCCAGTCACTTGGACCGCTTCTTTTACCGTGTTGAAGATGGGTAAATTTAGATGTTGTTGACCACCCTTACCAGGAGTAACGCCACCGACAATATTAGAGCCGTAGTTGAGCATTTCTTGGGCATGAAATGTACCGATCTTCCCTGTGAAACCTTGAACAATAATTCGAGTTTGCTCATTAATTAGAATTGCCACTATAGGCCCCTTGGCTTTTGTTCAATCACCTGATTACGCGCATAAACAGCTTTCTCAGCTGCCTCTGCTAATGTATTTGCTGTGATAATAGGCAGACCGCTCTCGTTAATGATTTGACGACCCAGCTCCGCGTTTGTGCCCGACAAACGTACAACTAATGGAATTTTCATATCAATATTTTTAACCGCATGCACAACGCCTTCGGCAATCCAATCACAACGATTAATACCAGCAAAAATATTGACTAAAATTACTTTGACATTTTTATCGGCCAATACCAACCTAAATGCTCTTTCTGTGCGTTCAGCAGATGCACCGCCACCAACATCAAGGAAGTTAGCGGGTTCTCCCCCAGCTAATTTAATCATGTCCATGGTAGCCATGGCTAGACCCGCACCATTAATTATGCAGCCAATATCTCCATCCAGACCAACATAACTTAAACCGTGTTCCGAGGCCCCGGTTTCACGAGGATCTACTTGAGTTTTATCCCGCAGCTCAGCAATTCTATGGTGACGAAATAAGGCATTTTCATCAAAGCTCATTTTTGCATCTAATGCAATTAAATCGCCATTATTAGCAATAACAAGTGGATTAATTTCTAGCATATTTGCATCAAGATCACGCAAGGCTCGATAACAACCTTTAATAGTTTTAATAGCGTGGATTAATTGGGGACCCTCTAGACCGAATAAAAATGCCATTTCACGAGCCTGGAAATCTTGTAGACCAACAGCTGGTTCAATATAGACCTTCTTGATTGCTTTCGGATTAGTTTTAGCCAGTTGCTCAATTTCCATTCCACCTTGAGCAGAACCGATCATGACAACACACTCAGAACTACGATCAATCAGAAAGCAGAGATAAAATTCCTTAGTAAAGGTTGTTTCTGTCTCAATGTAAACTCTCGAACAAATCTTACCTGCTGGACCAGTTTGATGGGTGATCAGTTTCTTGTCCAACAACTCTTCTGCAGCTACTTTAACTTCATCATGATTTTTACATACCTTAATGCCGCCAGCCTTACCGCGAGCACCTGAATGAATCTGTGCTTTCACGACAAAGGTGTTCCCATCAATTTCTCTGGCACGTTGTACGGCCTCCTCTGGATTATAGGCTAGACCACCCCCTGCGATTTTTACACCATATTCTGCCAGAATCTCTTTCGCCTGGTACTCGTGGATGTCCAATATATTGCCTTTATTTCATTTGAAGAAATTATAGAAAACTTTCAACGGAAACCTATAAAATTTCTAGTTAGAGTTTTGCAGCAATTGCCTCCGCTGCTTTTACGATGTTATTGGCCATTCTTGCCGAAGCAGCATCAATTAATCGACCATCCAATGCAGCCGCGCCTCTACCCGCTGCAGCCGCTTCTTTTAATGCGGTTAAGATACGCTTTGCTTTTTCAAGCTCCTTAGCAGGGGGGGTAAATACATCATTGGCGAGGTCGACCTGTGATGGATGAATTGCCCACTTACCCTCGCAACCCAATGCAGCCGCTCTTTTGGCCGCTAGTTTATAACCATCGGGATCTTTGATATCACCAAAAGGTCCATCAATTGGACGTAGGCCATAAGCACGGCAGGCAACTATCATTCGACTAAGAGCTGCATGCCATTGATCTCCAGGGTAGTCAGGATTTAAGCCACCAATGTTTGTTGTTCTCGCTCGATTGCTAGCGGCATAGTCAGCCACACCGAAGTGTAGTGACTCAAGACGACCTAGCGCTCCATTGTGTGCAATATTTTCAACATTCGCCATTCCCAGAGCCGTTTCAATTAAAGCCTCAATACCGATCTTATTTTTTAATCCTTGTTGCATTTCTAATTGATTTAGCATGGCTTCAACCATATAAATATCAGAATAGACGCCTACTTTTGGAACTAAAACGGTGTCTAATTTATGCCCAGCCTGCTCAACGAGATCTACCACATCACGCACCATAAATTGAGTGTCCAGACCATTGATGCGCACCGAGAGGGTTATACCGTGACCTTTCCAATCGAGATCGTTGATTGCTTCAATAACATTTTTACGGGCTTGTATTTTATCATCCGGAGCAACCGCATCTTCAAGATCAAGAAAGATGAAATCTGCTCCACTTTTTATTGCTTTTTCAAACATATCCGGATTCGAGCCTGGGACGGCTAACTCACAACGTTGCACACGCAAAATCGAGGTTTCATATAGTGTGTGACTCATTTATTTATTCCAGGAAATGAAATGCATTTAAATGCAAAAATAAATTACTATTTTATGTTTAAGATTAATCATGGTACTGGCAGTTTAATTCAAATAGACATGTTGACGGTTCTGATATATAAAGAACGAAAAACCCTTCCAAGTTATCGAGTCAGAAGGGTTGTAAATGGTTGCGGGGGCAGGATTTGAACCTACGACCTTCGGGTTATGAGCCCGACGAGCTGCCAGACTGCTCCACCCCGCGTCAGAGGTTGTAATTTTAGCAAAACTAACATCTCGGAGTCAAATAAAAAAGTGGTTTTTGATGGGGCGCCAGACACAAAAAGTATGCAGAATACTAAAGTTATTTATTTGGATAAATTTGAAAGGTTTTAAAAGTCGTATATAAGCGTTCTTCTTGCGATTATTGAGGAGGCATTCTCAGAAATTGTATACAACAGATGCACGCACTGCGATGGGTGAGCCCGGCGTCATATTATTGTTATTATGGACGGATGCAATATATTTGATGTCAAACAAGTTTTCAATATTTACCTGAAGACGCAAGTGATTATTGAGCCTAGCAAATACTGCCGCATCCACTCGGGTAAAGGCCTGCGCTGTAACCGTATTGTCAAGCGAGGCAAACATAGCGCTACGGTGGATCACGCCAAATGCCGCGCCCCATATCGGTGTAAAATCATAGCGATTCCATATCGAGAATGTATGTCTGGGAAGCTCCGCCAAAGTCGCGCCATTTTTGCTAGTAACAGTGTCTAGCGTGCTGAGGAGCTTGCCATCTTGAAAAGCGTATCCACCCATAACGCGCCAAGCCGATGTAATTTGACCACTTACGCCCACTTCAACACCCTGAACACGCTGGCCCTTACTTAAAAAGGTTAGTGCTGAGTTGTTTGGATTAACACTAATCACATTGGTGCGATCTATCTGGAACGCTGCTGTGGTAAGAGCTAGATTTGGAAGAATATCCCACTTGACGCCCGCCTCAAGATTGGTGAATTTTTCCGGGGAAAGCGTTGCATTCGTGACAGTCAATCCAGTAAGTTGTTCAGCCGCACGCGGTACATAGGACTGACTATAACTGGTATAAACAGAAATTGGTTCAATCGGCTTGTAAATGAGCCCAAATCGCGGAGAGAGCAAGCCATCATCAGAGTTTAATTGAACGTTAGTGTTTCTTTTAAAGAAGTTCATCTCAAACCGGTCATAACGCACGCCTACAATTGCCTGCAGTTGGGGCAACAGTACGATTTGATCCTGCACATAAACTGAAGTAATTTTCGTTGTGCTGCGGTTATCCGCATCCGCGCTCCTGGTTGCAAAGATGACGGGATCTGAAGTTACCGAACCGCTGAGGGGCACAGACAAAGAGGTTAAACCATTACTGAAGGTGCCATTGCGACGGATGTTATCTGTTACCTGACGCCCCACTTCTACGCCCATCGCCAATGTATGTTGGATTGGTCCCGTGTTAAGGTTATAGGAAAAATCAGTCTGGTTAAAGAAGTTGTCCCGGGTGGAGCTGTCATTATAGGCAGCAAGATTCAGATTGCCTGCATTACTAACAGAAGAACTGGCATATACGTTCTGGTAAAATTTGTCATATGTGGCATAGTTGGTACGGTTCCGGAAGGTAAATCCAGAATAAAATTTGTGTTCAATCAGCGAATTGAGCGATGTGACCCTAACATCTGCGTTGCTGAGCCGAGGGTCGCCGAAGAATGTTGACGGACTGGTGTTGACAGGCAGTCCTTTAAAGGATGGAATCCCGCGATCGGAGGTGCGGTGGTCTTGAAAGTGCTCTATTCCAAAGACCATGTTGGTTCGCTGACTGGGCTTGAGTGTGATAGTAGGGCTGACGCCAAAACGTTCCAGATCAACACTATTACGGTAGCTATTTGAATTTTCGTACATGGAATTGAAGCGGATGGCGGCCACATCATTAATGCCGTGACCGACATCAACTGCCATTCGTTTCTTGCCGTAGGACCCCCCTTCTAATGAGAATTCACGGATTGAATCCCAACCTGCTCGCTTAGTTACTCTGTTGATTACCCCGCCAGAGCCACCCCGACCAAAAATCATCCCATTTGCACCTTTCAATACCTCGACCCGCTCTACGTTATAGAGATCACGAAAATATTGCACATCATCACGCACGCCATCAGTAAAAAAATCTCCTGTCGAGCGATTGCCTCTAAAGACCAGCGCATCACGATTGCCTTCACCTTGCGATACACCTACGCCTGGGACGTAACGCGCTACGTCAGCCATGCTTTGCATGGACTGGTCTCTGATTAGTTCACGCGTCACCACTGTTATAGATTGCGGTACGTCACGCAATAGGGTGGTTGTCTTAGTAGCAGTGGCGCTGTACGCCGCTGCATACCCTTCCATGGTGGTTGATAGCACCTTGAGGACCGGTAGTACAGTCACAGGGACAACTGAGTGAGTGCTGGTGGTAGGTATTGATGCTTGCCTTATGATAAAACCATCCGCTTGCGGTATTATTTCAAGATTACTTCCAGCCAGCAAATGGTTTAATCCATCCAGAATGGAGAAATTTCCGTTTAATCCGTGTGTCATCAATCCTTCTACTTCTACAGGGCTAAATGAAATTCTGAGCCCCGTTTGCTTAGCAAAACGATTTAGTGCATCTTCCATTGAATCTGGAGAAATATTAAATGCCGGCAGAGTATTGCTAGTAACAATTGGCCCTGCAGACGCGATGTTTAAAGAAATCATCGAGATTATTCCAAGTGTGACGAATCCATGCAGGAGCGCTGTCTTAGAGAAAATTGCGATCATTATGAGGCGGCACCTAATAATTAAGGTCAAGAATACAAATGAGAATGATTATTATTTAATTTATTTAAAATGTCAAGTTATGCATGGCAATATAATTTCGCTATAATTCAACGGATATTTAGAAAGTAAAGAATAAAAAGGAATATTTTGAATATTGAAGAATTAAATATTACCCATGGTATCGCAGGGCAACTTAAATTTTTCGAGGGAAAAGGCGGGCTTCCTTTTATTCAAATAACTAATGCCAAGGCTAGGGCTTTAATTTCTATCTATGCAGGACAAGTTCTATCTTTTCAGGCGCTGAATGAGTCAGATGATCTGATGTTTCTTAGTGAAAAAGCATATTATCAGACAGGTAAAGCGATTAAAGGTGGTGCGCCAATTTGCTGGCCTTGGTTTGGTGCGCATCCAGTAAGACATGATTGCGCCCCCCATGGTTTTGTTCGTAATCGCCTTTGGAATGTAGACAGAACCGAAATAACTGAGAATGGTGATACGAAGATCACATTGAAATTAACAGATACTTCGGAAACTCGGGCTATTTGGCCGCAATCTTTTCTTCTTCTTTTAGAGATTACGGTGGGCAATTCACTTAACTTAGAATTGATTACTCGCAATACGGGCACACAAATGTTTTCCATAACGCAGGCGTTCCACACTTATTTTAAGGTTAAGGATATAAATAAAGTACGTGTTCTAGGCCTCTCTGGCATTAGCTATATCGATAAAACTGACCACAGTATAGTAAAAAATCAAGTTAATGCAGTTACAATCAACGGGGAGGTTGATCGTATTTATCTCGACGTACAAGGCGAGACAATCATTGAAGATATCTCCTTAAATCGTGAAATTCACATTCTCTCTAGAGGTAATAAGACCAGCGTAATATGGAACCCATGGATGAAAATATCAGCGGAAATGAACGATCTAAGAGACAATGATTATAAGCACTTTCTCTGCGTTGAGACCGCCAATGCATCTTCGGATATTATAAAAATTGAGCCAAATAGAGAGTTTAGGCTTGTAGCGAATTATCGTGTGAGCAATAATTGATCAAATCTATCGCGCAGGAGAGATTGTATCTACACGTAAAGTGTATCGTTAGGTCACATAAGTCAGTCTGCTATTCTTTATAGGACGCAGACGGTAATAATTAGAGAATATTGAATCTAAAGTGATTGATATGAAGAATGCGCCAATACCTTTGTTGACGAATGTAAGTGATAAGTTAGAATAGAAATTAAAATTAAGAGAACAATGTTTATTGTAGTAGTGTAATCTTATCTATGGTTAAATATAAAAAATAAGTTACCGTTTTATGGC
>Ga0049084_10000257_pt1 | contig 20321 bp, 17 predicted proteins | sample GreLakmeON33MSRF_FD_66720 | JGI IMG/M metagenome (GOLD analysis project Ga0049084, IMG submission 66720) | Freshwater lentic microbial communities from great Laurentian Lakes, MI, USA - Great Lakes metaG ON33MSRF | ecosystem: Environmental > Aquatic > Freshwater > Lake | place: Great Lakes... | reverse complement strand
CCGAGCAATGCTTGGCCGTCCAGCCAGAACAACGGCGCACAGCGATTGTTCCGGAGGCGGACTTCGGTGAAGTTGCGCTGCGTTCGGGCCATCGAGACGCCCGGCACGCGACGCAGAATGTCGCTGAACCGCGACGGGTTGCTCTTCATGAAGTCGTCGCGGTAGACGAAGTGGCCATTACCACCGGTGCGTTGGCGTTCGCGAATCGCGCCCACCATGGTCTTCGTTTCGCCGCTCACCGCGTTCACCACGACCGGTCGCACCATCTGGATCGCTCTCGTCAGGCGGACAACGAGCGCCGGCGCCGCCGGCTGCGGTAGGTGTACGACCACGGTCTCTGGGCGGAACCCGATCCGCCGCAGGACGATGCGCGGCACAGTGTCGCCAAGCACGAACAGCTCGAAGGTTCCGTCCTCTCCGGTAACGGCTGGCCTGTTCGCAGATCCAATGACGCGCACCTGTGCGCCGACGACCCATTCGCCACTCACCGAAATCGCGGATCCCGTCAGGCGGGTCTGCACGAGCTGCGCCCCGGCCGGCGCGACAAGCGCCGCTGCCAGCACGGTCGCCAGTGCCGCCGCCATCGCCTTCGGTGCCATCGCCTTCGGTGCCATCGCCTTCGGTGCCATCGCCTTCGGTGCCATCGCCAAACCGCCGCCCATTCGCCTCGCCCTTGGCGACAGCGAGACCCGATTCGCCGACACCGTTAGATTTTGCGTTGGATTACCATCTACAACCAATTACCCAATCCGTCCAGTGAGTGTAACGCCCCAGCCAGTCGACGTCGTCGTAATTGGCGGCGGTCCCGGCGGATACGTCGCGGCAATTCGCGCCGCGCAACTCGGCCTCTCCACCGTCTGCGTCGAGATGGACCGCACGCTCGGCGGCACCTGCGTGAACGTCGGCTGCATCCCAAGCAAAGCGTTGCTCCAGTCATCGGAGCATTTCGAGTTCACGCGGCTCCACGCCGCCGAACATGGCATTATCGTCGGCGACCTGACGCTCGACCTCGCGCGCATCATGCAGCGCAAGGACGACGTCGTCGGGGCAAACACCAAGGGTGTCGAGTTTCTCTTCAAGAAGAACAAGGTCATCTGGGCGAAGGGCGCCGGACGCCTGCTTCCAGGGAATCTGGTTGAGGTGACGGCGGCGGACGGGACGAAGACGACGTATCAGGGCCGAAGCGTGATCGTCGCCACAGGATCGGTGCCGTCAGGGCTCCCATTCCTGCCCTTCGATGAAGAACGCGTCCTCTCGAACGTCGGCGCACTCAAGATTGCGGAAGTGCCGAAGCACCTGATCGTCATCGGCGGCGGAGCGATCGGCCTCGAACTCGGTTCCGTCTGGCGCCGGCTCGGCGCCAAGGTCACGGTCATCGAGTTCATGCCGACGATTTTGCGGGACAGCGACGAGGACGTGACGAAAGAAACCGACCGCGTGCTGCGCAAGCAGGGCCTCGCAATCCACACTGGGACAACGGTGGTCAGCGGTCGCCGATCAGGCGACCGCGTGTTCATCGACGTCGAGCAGGGCTCGGTGAAACTGACGCTGGACGGCGACTACGTGCTCGTCTCGATCGGTCGGAAACCAGCATTGCACGGGATCGATGCGTCGGCGCTCGGCTTGGCGACTGGACCGCGCGGCGAAATCCTCGTGGATGCCCAGATGCGCACCAACGTGCCGAACGTCTACGCGATCGGCGACGTGGTGGGCGGGAAATTGCTCGCGCACAAAGCCGAGGAAGAGGGGGTCGTCGCAGCAGAGGTCATCGCGGGCCGGCCAGCGCGGATGCATTACCACAACATGCCGTCGGTGGTCTACACCTGGCCCGAAGTCGCGACCTGCGGCCTCGCCGAGCACGAGGTGAAGGCAAGCGGCCGCCCGTACAAGGCCGGGAAGTTCCCGTTCAGCGCCAATGGCCGCGCACGCACGATGGGCGAAGCATCGGGATTCGTGAAGTTCGTCTCGGACGCCGCGACCGGCGAAGTGCTCGGCTGCCACATCGTGGGACCGGGCGCGAGCGAGCTGATTGCCTCGATCGTACTGGCCATGGAATTCCGTGCGACGGTGGACGACATCGGCGAAACGGTGCACGCGCACCCGACGCTGTCGGAGGCGGTCAAGGAGGCCGCACTCGCCGCGCTAGGCCGGGCGATTCACAGCTGACCGGAGGCTGCATCATCGGTGAGCTCCTCGAGAGAACAAGCGAAAGGCGGAGAGGAATGCATCCTCTCCGCCTTTCAAATTATCTGTTCGCGTCGGCAAACCGCCGCGGAACCGCTGGTCAGCCTTCCTTGCGGATGGCCTCCATGATGGCGCCCCTGATGGTAGCCGGCGCCTGCATGCGGCGGCGGTCAACGGTCTCGGTCTGCACGCGGCGCCAGAGCGGATAGCTACCAGCCGCCTGCAATGCCGGCTCGTTCACCGGCTCGCCGTCGAGCCACGCGTGGATGATCGCGGGCATGCTGGCGCCTGCAACAGGCACCTCGCGATCGGTGACGGATTCGTCGCGAATCTCGGCACGCTCGCCCTTGGCGGGTTCGACGTGTCCGGAGACGTGGGGATCAAGATTATCGTGCATCATGCGGCTTTCTCCTCCAGCAACTTTTGCAGCGCCTCGCGGGCGCGGTGGACTCGCATCTTCAGGGCACCGACCGTCGTGTCGAGCAGCTCGGCCATGTCTTCATACGAGCGACCCTCGACATGCTTCATGACGAACGCTTCACGTAGCGACACGGGCAGGGCCGCGAGCGCCCGGTCCAGATCGCCACGCAGCTCACCCCGATCCAACTCTTCATCGGGCGTCTGATATCCAGACGGTTGATCGTCTTCTTCGTAACTCAGGTGGGTGCGCCGAATGTTCTTCAGCCAGTCCTTGCACCCGTTTGCCACGATCCTGAAGACCCAGGCATCGAAGCGGCCCCGCACCTCGCCGAGGTGCTGATACGCCTTGATGAACGAATTCTGCAGAATGTCGGCGGCGTCGTCCGGGCTGCCTGTCATGCCGACCGCATGCCGGTACAGCACATCGCTGTAGCGGCTGATCAGCAAGCCAAAAGCATCCCGATCGCCGGCGAAGACGCGATCAATAATGGCTTGATCCGCATCCACTTCGGATTCTTGTGGCGAGGACGGGGTTGACTTCACGACGCTAGTGTAACCACGCACGCGCGTCGTGGACAGACCCATCCGGCGCCCGAGACCCAAAGGTACCGGTACCGTCACATCTACCAGACGAGGCGGGCGGGATAAAGGTCACGGGCAGGGGCTCGCCCGCAACGGTAACAGGGTAGAAACCCCGAGGGTGGACAGCCCAAGGCGATAGGCGTCATTGATCGCGAGCGCGACGGCGTTGGCAATCAACCGCTGGCCTTCGGCCGTCGGCCGGAGCCCATCGAGGGAGAAATACCAGCCATACGGCATCGTGCAGGTCAGGTGTGCGCCGGCCGCGTACGGACCGGTACCGGCGAGCATCGTGGCAAATGGAAGGTCGAGATCCGCGAACGCCCATCGATGGGCTTGGGCGAGTTGCTTGAGCTGCGCGTTGATCTGGTCGACTGCCGCGTCGAGCACCGCGACGTCAGCCGGGAGCAGGACATGGTCAGCAGAACCGGGGACGTCCGCGCACGAAAGGGGCTGTGGCAATCCGGTGGTGATGGACTGGAGCACGAGCGAGGGAATCTTCGCGGCGACGTTGATGACATTGACGCTGGCGTCGCAGTTGCTCGCGACGGTCACCCCAAGGGCTGCGAGTACCGTACGTTGCGCCGCGAGTGCGCGGCCGGCCTGGAACGCTGGAAAGCGCGTCATGTGCGGCACGGAGAGAATCACGGCCTTGGCGGCGGACTTCGCGATGCTGTCACCGATCGCGGCAATGATTGGCGCGGCAACAGCCGCGGGGACATAGGTCCACGGCGCAGCCTGCACGTACGTCGCAGCCGGCAGCAGCAAGCCGCTGGTCACGGCGCCAAGGACTTCGGCGGTGCCGAGCTCCAGCGCGACGAAGGTCGGCGCCTTGACGAGCATCGCGGTGACCTGAGACTGCGTCGTTCCAAGCACGAGCGGGTAACGCGCGCGGTCGAGCGCCGGGTACGACGCCGGCGTCGCGGCCAGCAGTTTCGGCGTGAAGTGGAGCGCCGCGTAGGCCGTCGCATTCGGCAGCGAGAGGTTGTCGGCCGGAATCGCGGCGGAGGTCGCCGGACCCGCGCAGGACGAGTCCCGGATCGTCGCGGAGGAGCCGGAGAGCCAGCGCCCGAGCAGTAATGGGGCGACCAGCGGCGGAGTGCAGCCAGGGACCTTGAACAGCGGCTGCCGGAAGGTGATCTGGGCTGAGCCTGCGATGATGGCCGGCCACGACGTGCCCTGAGTGCTCGCGAGCACCCCGCCGGACGCGACTCCCATGGAAAGGTCGGTACCGATCACGGTGAATCGCGAGAGCGCTGCTGCGCCGCTCGGGGCGGTGATATGCGCGTCACGATTCTCGCATCCCGAAAATGATGCGACGAATACAAGGCTGACGGCGACCGCGGCCGCGCGACGGTGTGCGTAGAGGAGAGCAGGCATCGGCTTCAGTCTAGCCCGAAGCGGGCAACCGGTCATCCCGCATGCGCGAATGCATCCCAGGCATGCGTGCGCACGAGCGTGCCATGTTCGTCGAGTCGGGGCGGCGGGCGGCGAACCATTCCGGGCGCCTGCGGCGGAATTCCCGAGAGCGGCGAACCTGCGACTTCATCCAGCACGTCGCGGACGCGCCGCACCGCACCAGACGGAATACCGGACGCGGACAGCGCCGCCACCCAGTGCGCGACCGACCGCGTGGCAATCCGCGCGGCGATCAACGCGACGAGTTCGGTACGGTGCGCCAATCGGCCTGCGTTCGTCGCGAATCGCCCATCACTGAGGGCCGGTTCGTCCAGTTGGCGCCCGATCGCCGCGAACTGGGCATCGTTGCCCACGGCGACAACCATCGGCCCGTCGACCGCGTGAAACAGTTGGTACGGAACGAGGTTGGGATGCGCCTGGCCCATGCGCACGGGCTCCGCCCCCGACACCAAAGCGCTTTGTGCGACGTTGATCAGCGCCGCCGCCGCAGTATGAAAGAGCGATACGGTCAGATGCCGTGAGACATCCAGTCCGGCGCGAAGACCGGTGAGGGTCGCGAGAATTGTCGAGAGTGTCTCCTTGCCGGTGAGCAGATCGGCGAGCGCTGTTCCGGTCCGCATTGGCTCGCCGTCCGACTCGCCCGTAATCGACATCCAGCCAGCCTCTGCCTGCACGACGTAGTCGTACCCTGGCCGCGCGGACTCGGGCCCAAAGCCAGTGATCGTGCACCAGACGAGCTGCCGATGCCTCGCGACGAACACCGCGGGATCGAGTCCAACGCGAGCGAGCGCGCCGGGAAGAAAGTTGTCTACGACAATGTCGGCGCCTGCAATCAGGTCGCGAACCATCGCCGCGTCCGCCGGTATTGTGAAGTCGGCGGCGACGCTGAGTTTATTCCGATTGCAGCAGAGGAAGTACGCGCTTTCGCCGCGGGAATCGAACGGCGGGCCCCACGCGCGCGAGTCATCGCCGACGCCGGTTCGCTCGATTTTTATGACGTCAGCGCCGAGATCACCGAGTTGCATCGTCGCCAACGGGCCGGCGAGAACGCGAGTAAGATCGAGCACTTTGACGCCTTTTAGTGGCAGTTGGCTCATTAGTGTTCCTATACTGGGCTTATACTGATACTTATAAAGCGGTAATTTCAAGCACGTTAGCTACGACTTGATCGCAAAAACAACCGCCAAATAGCCTGAAATAGATGCCCCTAACCGCTTGCTACGAAACGCTTTTTCCATATACTTGGCGCGTCCACCTCGTGCTCGCTTTAATCGTCCGCCGAATTTCGGCCATGGGACACCATCGCACGACTCGACGCGCCGCCCACTGACGACGGCGCACTGCCCGACCACGGAGCACGCTCGAATGCCCGAAAAGACACCACCAGTTGTTCGTCCATCAGCACCAGCCGCTGCCACCACCACGACGCTGCCGGTTCGCCGGCACCCTGGCCACCGCGGCGTTGATGTCCGCGACACGGTCGCCGAGATGGCGGCCAAGGCGCAGGAAATCAGCATGGAAGCTGGCAGCAAGATGGCAGCTGCCATGAAAGATGTCATCGGCGCAGCCGCCGGCATCAGCGGCTTCTCGATCGAAAGCGCGCGCGACCTCGTGCAGTTCATGGTCCGCCGCAGCCAGATGACGCAGGATGAGGCCGATAAGCTCATCGTTGTCGCCGAGGCCGCGACGTCAAAGAATCGCCGTGGCAAGAAGCCCGACGCCTCGGCCAAGTCTTCGGCGAAGAAGCCGGTCGCGAAGAAGCCGGTCGCGAAGAAGCCGGCCGCGAAGAAGCCGGCCGCGAAGAAGCCGGCCGCGAAGAAGAAAGCGGCACCAAAGAAGTAGCGGCCGCCGAGCGCCCCGATGCGCCAGGCGATGTCCAGAGGTGACGCGGTCGCGCTTACACGCGAGCTCGTGGCCATTGACTCACGGAATCCCTCGCTCGTGCCTGACGGCCCGGGCGAGGGGGCCTGCGCCCGCCTCCTGAGCGGAATCCTCCGCGACTGGGGGTTCCGCGTTGAGCTGCAGGAAGCCGCGCCAGGCCGCCCGAACGTGATTGCGCGCATCGGGTCAGTGGGCGGCCGCTCGCTCATCCTGAATGGCCACCTCGACACCGTAGGTGTCGAGCGTATGTCGCACGAGCCATGGGAGCCGACCGTACGCGACGGCCGGCTCTACGGCCGCGGATCCGCCGACATGAAAGCCGGAATCGCCGCGATGTGCGCGGCGGCCTGGCATGCCGCGAAGTCGGGGATCGCCGGCGAGGTGATCGTCACCGCAGTGGCCGACGAAGAGTTCCGCAGCATCGGCACGAAGGCCGTGCTCGACTCCGGAATCCGTGCCGACGCCGCGATCGTGACCGAGCCAACGCAGCTCGCGATTTGCACGGCCCACAAAGGATTCGTCTGGGCGGACCTCGATGTGCGCGGCGTCGCCGCGCACGGCAGCCGCTACGACATCGGCGTCGACGCCATCGCACTCGCGTCGCTCGTCGTGGCGGATCTCGAGCAGTACCAGCAACGCGTCCTCGCGACGCGCGCTCACCCGCTCCTCGGTCGGCCGTCGCTGCACGCGTCGTTCATCCGTGGTGGGCAGGGCCTGTCCACCTATCCCGACCGCTGCACGGTGCAGTACGAACGTCGCACGATTCCGGGCGAAGTACCCGGCGATTTCGCGCGCGAACTGGCCGAAGCGGTCGCACGGGTGCGCGCGACTCGCCCGGAACTCGACGCGGTGGTCATTCCCGGTTTCTCCCAAGATCCAAACGAAGTGCCGGAGTCACACGCCATCGTGCAGGCACTCGCGCGCGCACTCGCAGCCGAAGGCGCGCCGGCGCCAATCGTGGGCCTCGCCTGCTGGACCGATGCGGCGTTGTTTACCGCGGCTGGAATTCCCGCGATCTGCTTCGGCCCGGGTGACATTGCCCTGGCGCATGCGCGCGAGGAGTTCGTGCCCGTACGGGAAATCGAAGTCGCCACCACCGTGCTCACGTCGGTCATCCGCAGTTGGTTCGCCGCGTGAAGGCCCAGTGAGCGCTCTCTGACCTGGTCCTGATGACGCAGCTCACCGTAAAACAGTACGACGCCCTAGAAGACGCGATCCGTGATGGCCGGCGCGTCATCGTGGGACGGCAGCACCAGCAGGTCACGGTGATCCCGGAGCGACTCGTCATCCGCAACCGCCGCGAAGCGATCGAGGCGCGCCATCCGACGACCGGCGACCGAATGGTGATCTGGATTGACGACGCCGATTCGCTCGAGGTGGTGCGATGAGTCGCGTCATGGCGCGCGAACTGATCGCGATCTACGCCGACGAGTCCTGTCTGGGCAACGGACGTGAAGGCGAAAACCCCGGCGGCGCCGGTGCGCTCCTCGAATACCGCCGTGCCGGGTCGGACGAAATCGTGCGCCGCGATCTCTGGCTCAGCGAACGCGGCTCCACGAACAACCGGATGGCGCTGCGCTCAGTCACTGCATCGCTCGACGAACTCGGCGTGAAGGGGGCGACGTTCAACATCCTGTTCACGACCGACTCGCGGTACATCGTCGATGGTATGACTGACTGGGTGCACGGGTGGGCACGGCGCGGGTGGACGCGCAAAAGTGGCGCGATCGAGAATCTTGGGCTGTGGGCCGACGCGATTGCCGCGGCCCGCGCGCACGTGGTGCAGTGGCAATGGGTACGCGGGCATAACGGCCACGCGCAGAACGAGTACGCCAATCATCTCGCCACACGCGCGGCCGCCGACCAGACGCAGTCGGGCGGGCTCGTGCCATCGGGGTTCGAGGCGTGGGACGCTGCGGCTCGGGCACGGGGTGCCAAGCACGCGCCGCCATCGGCGTTTCTCGACGTCGCGAACTTTCGGCCGCACGCCGAGCTTCCCGAACCACCCGAGTAACTCCGTCGGTACGGGACTGTTGTGCCCGATCGCACTCGGCCTGACCAGCGGCGCGTATTACGTTGGAAGCTGAGGAGAATCCGTGACCCGCATCCAACATGCACTCGACACACTCGGCCAGCGGCGTGACCGGCTGGTGCGCACGTCCGCGACGAACGACCTGAGTTCCTCGCGGGCGCGTTCGGCGGAACCTGAGCGTGGCTGACCGCCTCCCGACACCGCCGCCCTCGCCGATCGGGCGAGCCTTGCCCGCGGTGGCGATCTCGGTCATGCGGAATCAATACCGCACGCTGCTCAATCGGGCACAGGTCTCACTCGAACAGGCGCTCGACCGCCTCGAATACGGCGACGAACCGCGGCGGCTTGCCTGAGATGGCGCCCCCTCTCGAGCGCAGCCTGGACGACGCCGAGCGGTGGGCGCGCGCGCGATTGCCTGCGGTCTCGCGCACCTTTGCGTTGTCGATCCGTTTTCTCCCGGGCACGCTCGGGCGGGCGGTGATGACGGCGTATCTCCTCTGCCGCATCGCCGACACCATCGAGGACGACGGCGCGATGCCGGCCGCGCGAAAGGCCGAGTTGTTCGACGCATTCCGCCGTGCCCTCGGTGACGAAGCGGCAGCCGACGCATTCCCTGCCCTCGCGAGCGACATCACGGGCGACCGCGCACACGTCGAGTTGCTCCTGCACACCGACCTGGTCTGCCGGCTGCTCCGATCCCTCCCCGTGCGCACCCGGGAACGCGTGGTGCATTGGGTGGTCGAAATGGTCACCGGGATGCACAAGTTCGTCGTGCTCTACCCGCATGGCATCCGCATCCAGACCCTCGCCGAGTACCGTGAGTATTGCTACTACGTGGCGGGAACCGTCGGATGCCTGCTCACCGAACTCTGGCGCGAGCACTCGCCGCACATCGGCGAACGGGAGTACCCGGGGCTGTGGGAACGCTGCCAGAAGTTCGGCGAAGCACTGCAGACGGTGAACATCCTCAAGGACATCGCCTGGGACGCCGAGCACGAAAATGCGATCTACATCCCTGCCAGCACGCTCGCCGAGCACGGCAGCGGCCACGCCACCCTGCTCGGGGCAGCGCACTTGGAAGGAAACAAGGCAGCCGTGGCCTCGTTCATCGAGCTGGCCTGGCAGGACCTAGACGAGGCGCTCGAATACCTATACCGGGTGCCTCGCAGGGCGCTCGCCATTCGTGCCTTCTGCGTCCTCCCCCTGCTCTACGCCTACGCCACCCTTCGAGACCTCTCGGCGTCGCGGTCGATGCTGAAGGCGGGAGGGTCCGTGAAGATTTCGCGCGGCGAGGTCCGGTCGCTGATGATCGTTGGGCTCAGTGTGATGTGGAGCAACCGGCTGCTGCGGTCGCTGGTCACGCGCGTCAAGCAACGTCCGTTCAACCCGATTGCCCTGTCCGCCGGATGACCGGCACCGCGCACACACCGCGCGCCGGACCGCCCGGTTATCTTCCACGGAAATTCACCGTCTCCCCGCCCAATGCCGCAGTTCTATACCGAACCCGTCATCAGCGTCCTCGCCCGTCCGTCGTTCGCGGAACCGGCCCACCTTCCCGTGCAGTGGATCGGCGAAAGCACGGACGGTGAACGCCTCGCGGAATTCGCTGGCCGGCTCTGCTACATGAGCCAGAAGAACCCGGCCAGCCGCAACACGCGCGAGTACATCGACAACATCAAGAAACAGGGACATGGCTCGGTCCTTGAGCATGCGAACTACTCGCTGCTGCTCGAGGGCATCAGCCGGTCGCTCACGCACGAACTAGTCCGGCACCGCGCCGGATTCGCCTACTCGCAACTCTCGCAGCGCTACGTCGACGAATCGCATGCGGCGTTCGTCGTCCCGCCCGCGATCATCGGTGACGAGGCGCTCGTGGCCGAGTGGACGGCGCAGGTCGAGTCGGCGCAGGCCACATACGTCGCGCTGGTAGACAAGCTGATGCAGCGCTACGGCTGGGTGGACGACAAGGTCCACCGCCGCAAGATGGCACGCGAAGCCGCACGTGGCGTGTTGCCGAACTCGACGGAAACGAAGATCGTCGTGACGGCCAACGCGCGTGGCTGGCGGACGATGTTGGAACTGCGGACGAGCGAGGGCGCCGAGATGGAAATCCGCCGCTGCGCGGTGGCGGTTCTGCGCGTGCTGCAGCAGGAAGCGCCGGGATTCTTCAGCGATTTCGAAGTGTACCAGGCACCGGACCGGGTCGAGGCGGCGAGGATCGCCTACCACAAGGTCTAAGCCGTGACGGGAGGGCGATCACGCGTCCTCGCTACGCTTCTACCTCCTCTTGTACAGACTTCTCATGCGCCGCAATTACCTTGGCGGCCTGCTCGCGCGGCATCTGCTCATAGCCGTGAAACTGGTGCGTGAAAGAGCCGCGGCCATGCGTGAGACTCGAGAGACGCGTGCCATAGAGGTGCAGGTCGGCCTGCGGCACAATGGCGTTCACGACTGAACCTGCGCCGTTGTCGGCCTGCGCGGTGCCGAGCAGCTTGCCGTGGCGGCTGCTGAGGTCGCCCATCACGTCACCGAGGTAGTCGTCGGGCGTGATTACATGGACCATGTCGAGCGGCTCGAGGAGCACCGGTCGGCACTTGGGCGCCACGGACTTAAAGGCCTGGATACCGGCCATCTTGAACGACGCCTCATTGGAATCCACCGAGTGGTAGCTGCCGTCGTAACACTCGGCGATGAAGTCCACGAGCGGATAACCCGCAACGATGCCGCGTGCTGAGGCCTCCTGAATGCCCCGGTCCACGGCGGGGATGAACCCGCGCGGAATTGCACCACCGACGATGGAGTCCACGAAAGCGTACCCGTCGCCACGCTTGGCCGGGCGCATCTTGACCCAGCAATCGCCGAACTGGCCGCGTCCGCCGCTCTGCTTTTTGTGACGGCCTTGGCCATCGCCAGATCCCGTGAGGGTCTCGCGGTACGGAATGCGTGGCGACGACAGCTCGGCCTTGGTTCCGAACTGCCTCGCCAGCCGCGCCATTGCGACCTCGATATGCCGCTCGCCGAGTCCGCCGACGATCGTCTCGTGCGTTTCGGAATTGTAATGCGTCTGGAATGTCGGATCCTCGTCGTGCAGCCGATGCAGCCCCTGCTGCATCTTCTCCTCATCGTTTCGTGAGGCGGCGCGCACGGCGAAGGTCACGAGCGACTCCGGAAACGCGATCTGCGGCAGCCGTACCGGATGCGCCTTGGTCGAGATCGTGTCGTTGGTGTGCGTGTGGTGCAGCTTCGCCACGCAGCCGATGTCCCCGGGATGCAGACGAGGCACCTCGATCCGTTCCCTGCCCTGCGCGACCGCGAGATGGTTGAGTTTCACCGCGCCGTTGCGCGTGGCGTTGTACACCTCCTGCCCGGACGCCACGGTCCCGCTGAATGTCCGGAAAAACGTGACGTCGCCGACATGCGGCTCGGCGGTCGTCTTGAACACGAGCGCCGCGAACGGCGCGTCGTCGTTGGGATGAATCTCCACGGCCTTGCTGCCTTCGGCGCCCTTGAAGGCGTGGAGCTCCTCCATCTCGTATGTGTTCGGCATGAGGGCCACGAGGAAGTCCAGCACGGTGCGGACGCCGATCATCAGGTGTGCCGAACAGCAGAGGACCGGGAAGAGATCCTCGCGCTTCATCGCTTCCTTCAGCGCGGCCATCTCGTCTTCGCCGGGAATCTCCTCGCCGCCGAAGAAGCGCTCGAGCAGCTGGTCGTCGGTCGCTGCCACGGCCTCGACCATTTCGGCGTGATACCGCTCGAACCGCTCGCGTTCCGCAGCCGGAATGTCGGTTTCCTCGTACTCACCGGCCTTTCCTGACTTGGCGGGAACGTAGGCCTTTTTGGCGATGAGGTTGATCACGCCGCCGAACCCGGAGCCGGCTCCGATGGGAATCTCGACCGGCACGACCTTCGACGTCAGCCGATCCTTGATCATCTGGTAGGCGCTGTCGAAGTTGGCATGCTCCTTGTCCATCATCGAAATGACAAAAAGGACCGGATCCTCCCGCGCGACCGCCTCACGAAACATCCGCTCGGTACCAGCCTCGACTCCGGTTGCGGCACCGACAATCAGCAGCGCGCCATCAGCGGCCGAGAGCCCGGCAATCGCATCACCCTGGAAGTCGAGGAAGCCCGGCGTGTCGATCAGATTGACCTTGGCACCCTTCCATTCGGCGAACGCACACCCAAGCGAAATGGAATACTTCCGCTCGATCTCCTCTGGCGTCGTGTCGGTGAGGGTGGTGCCATCCTTTATTGAGCCGTGCCGTTTTGAGGATCCAGACACAAAGGCGAGCGCGTCGACCAGGCTGGTCTTCCCGCTCGCCCCATGTCCAACGACGGCGACATTTCGAATGGCATCACTCTTGTATTCCCGCAACGTGCACACTCCGGAAGGCAGCTACTTGACCATGGCACTATCGGGGGGCGCCGTCAAGCGGAATTCTCCCCACGATCTCGGTCACTCCGCTGACGCCGAAACCGGGCACCGGCATCCTGACCGATTAACGTCCCCTGACCCGCAACGTCAGTGAGTTACCAGCACACGCCAGTTCGTACGACCGGCCGCATCATGAGAGTCGCCAATGCAGCAAAGCATCCTGTTGGTCATCGCAGCCGCCGCGTTTGCCACCGCCTGCTCGCCGGCGCCGCGGCCACGTCCGGCTGCCGTGCCAGCTCGGGCGACGACGGCTTCGGTCGATCGCGAGCAGACGGTCGACCAGCAGATCGCACACGCCCTGAACCGCCTCACCTTTGGCGCCAGGCCGGGCGACGCCGAGCAGATTCGCCGAACCGGGCTCGACCAGTGGATGGAACAGCAGCTGCGCCCCGAGCGGATCGATGACAGCGCGCTCAACAGGTTTCTGTCCGCCAACTACCTCACCCTTGAGCTGAAACCGGCTGCCCTCGAACAGAAATGGCCGCCACCCGGACAGCTGCTCAATCAGGCCGCCGCGCGCGGTGGCGCCACTCGCGCGGACAGTGCCCGGCTGCGCGACTCAAACCAGGGCCTGCGGCAGATCACCACCGAGGTACAAAGCGCGCGCGTGGCGCGCGCCGTGCTGAGCGAACGGCAGTTGCAGGAAGTCATGACCGACTTCTGGCTCAATCATTTCAGCGTGTATGAAGCCAAGGGACCGCGCGAGCGGTATATGCTCAGCGAGTACGAGAACCGCGTTATCCGCCCGAATGTTTTCGGCAACTTTCGCACGCTGCTCGGCGCCGTCGCCAAGAGCGAAGCGATGCTGTTCTATCTCGACAACTGGCAGAGCCAGGCAGACAGCGATCGCCCGCGCCTCACGGCAGCTGGTGGGCGTGGCGGCCGCGGAACGGCCGCCGGGCGCGGTGCGATTGGTGGGCGCGGCGCTCCACCGGCCCCGGTCCAGCAGCCCGGACAACGCCCACGTCAGGGGCTCAACGAGAACTACGGTCGCGAACTGCTCGAACTGCATACACTCGGCGTTGACGGCGGATACAAGCAGGCCGACGTGATCAACGCCGCCCGGGCACTTACCGGCTGGACGATCCGCGGAGCGCCCCAAGGCGGAGGATTCCAGTTTCAGCCGCTCATGCACGACGCGGGATCGAAACTGTTTCTCGGCCAGACGCTCGCCGCGGGCCGCGGCGTCGAGGATGGCGAAGCGGTGCTCGACATTGTCGCACGCCATCCAGCGACCGCGACGCACATCGCCTTCAAGCTTGCGCGCCGGTTCGTTGCCGACACGCCATCCACCGCACTGGTTGCACGCGCCGCCGCCATGTTCACGAACTCCGGTGGCGACATCCGCGAGACCGTTCGAGTGATCGTGATGAGTCCCGAGTTTTTTGGACGCGCCGCCTATCGGAGCAAAGTGAAGTCACCATTCGAGGTAGTGACGAGCGCCGCGCGCGCCCTCGGCGCGGCCGGCGACCCCACGCCGCGTACTGCGGGCTTTGTCGCGACGCTTGGCCAGCCGATCTACGGCCATCAGGCGCCCAACGGGTGGCCCGAGACCGGTGATCAGTGGATGAACACCGGCGCGATTCTCAACCGCATCAACTTCGGAATGGTCGTCGCAGCCAACCGCTTGCCCGGCGCATCGCCAACCGCATTCAAGGACGCAGACATCCTGCAGACCGCGACGCGTGAACTGCAGGTGGATGGCGTGATCGACGCGCTCCTCGGCGGCGACGCTTCGGCAGCGACCCGTGCCGTGCTCGTGAGCGGTGAGAATCCGATGGCCAAAAACCTGCCACCATTTCCCGACCCCGCCGACCCAGCGATGGGCCCGCCGCCGGCCGGCCGTGGCGGGCGCGCCGGGCGCGGTGGGCGCGGTGGTGCGGGCGGGCGGACGGGAGCACCACCGACCACGCCGGGCGCGGGTGGCCGCGGCATGGCACAACTACCACCGCTCCGCGGATTACCGCTCGTGGTAGGGCTCGCGTTGGGCTCACCCGAGTTCCAGCGCCGATAGGCGGCGCACCCCATGCAACGTCGCTACTTCCTGAAGTCGGGCGCGATCGCGCTCGCCACCATGGGGCTCAGTCCGTCGTTCTTGCGCCGCATGACATACGGCCTCGAACTGCCCGGCGTGCAAAAGGGAAAAGTGCTGATCTGCCTTTTTCAGCGCGGCGCCGCCGATGCGCTCAACGTGGTCGTGCCGTTCGGCGAGCCGTCCTATTACCGACTGCGGCCAAGCATCGCGATCCCCGCGCCGAGCCGCGGTGCGCGGTCGGCGATCGACCTCGATGGCTTCTTCGGATTGCACCCATCGCTCGCCCCGCTGAAGCCGCTCTGGGATGCGGGACTGCTCGCGCCGATCCACGCGGTAGGCAGCCCGAGCAGTACGCGATCGCACTTCGACGCGCAGGACTATCTGGAAAGCGGAACGACGGACGTGAAAGGCACGCGCGACGGTTGGCTCAATCGGTACCTCGCCGCATCAGGCACCTGCGAACAGTGCGAAGCCAGCCCCTTCCGCGCCGTGGCGATGGCACCACAGACACCGCGGGTGCTGCAGGGCAGCGCGCCGACGGTGGCCATGGACTCGCTCGATCAGTTTGCCGTGCGATCAGGCGGCGACGCGGCAGCGCAGCTCGAAGCGCTCTACCGCACGGGTTCCTCCGAGATCGTGCACGGTGCCGGCAGCGAGATGTTCGACGCCGTAAAAATGCTCAAGTCAGCCGACCCGCAGCGCCACCAGCCTGAGCATGGCGCAGACTACCCGAGGTCGCAGTTTGGCCAGCGCCTTCGTCAGATTTCGCAACTGATCAAGAGTGACGTCGGCCTCGAGATCGCATTCGCCGACATCGGCGGATGGGACACGCATGTGAACCAGGGTGGTGTGAACGGCCAGCTCGCGAACCGGCTCAGCGATTTCGCCCTGAGTATCGCCGCGTTGACGACCGACCTCGGTGACCGGATGGAGCACGTCGTCGTGCTGACGATGTCGGAGTTCGGCCGGATGGCGCGCCAGAACGGCAATGGCGGTACCGATCATGGTCATGCGGGCGCGATGTTCGCGATTGGCGGAAGCGTGAAGGGACGGAAGGTCTACGGCAGGTGGCCAGGCCTTGCCCAGGACCAGTTGTACGAAGGCCGCGACCTTGCGCTCACTACCGACTTCCGGACGGTGTTCGGCGAAGTGGCCAGCACGCACCTCGGGACGAAGCAGCTCGACCTGCTCTTTCCAGGATTCACACCGGGATCGCGGATGGGCATCCTCGGATAATTGGGGACGCGACCTGTGTGACCGACCGGCGAATACCTTTGGATCCAATGCGGAAACCATTTTGTGTATTGATGATCGGAGCGGCCTTTGCGTCGCAGGCGCAGGCCTCGCAGCCGCGAGTGTCGCCCGCGCAGGCCCAGGCGCCCCAGGCGGCATCGGCGCGCGCGCCGAATGCGCAGGGCCGGATTCCGATCCTGGAGTACCACCTCGTCGGCAACAAGGACAGCCGCTGGGGCCGGAGCACCGAGCGGTTCCGGCGCGATCTCGAGTTGTTATATGCGCGCGGCTACCGGCCGATTACCGTCGCCCAACTGGTGGACGGCGAGATCGATATTCCAGCAGGCACATCGCCGGTGGTGTTCACCTTTGACGACGCGTCGCCCTCGCAGTTCCGGTACATCGAGCGCGGCGGGAAGAAGGAAGTCGACCCATCGAGCGCGGTGGGCATCTGGCTGGCGTTCAGCCGAACGCATCCCGACTGGAAAACGCGCGCGACGTTTTGCCTGCTGTCGGGCGCGAGCGCGGGCCATAATTTCTTCGGCGACAAAGGGATCGAGGGACAGAAGTCAGCGTGGCGTTTGGAGAAGCTGCGCTTCCTCGCCGAGCAGGGCTTTGAGCTGTGCGCGCACACAGTCTGGCACGCCGATCTGGCGAAGTACGGCGATCTGATCGTTCAAGAACAGATCGCGCGCAATGTCTTGGCGATCGACTCGGCGATTTCCGGGTATCGCGTTCGAACATTCGCGCTGCCGCTTGGCAGCTGGCCGAAAAATCGCGCGCTCGCGAGGGCAGGACGCTGGAAGGATCCGCGCTCCGGCCGGGAGGTGCAGTATGCATTCGATGCCGTGTTGAAGGTGTCTGGGTCGCCCGTGCCGAGCCCCAGCTCGGACACGTTCAATCCCCACGCGTTGGAGCGAATCCAGGTCTTTGCCGGCGAGCTCGAGAAGCTGCTCGACCGGCTCGACCGCGCTGGCGACCGATACGTGTCATCCGGGACGGTGCGGCCGAACCGACCGAAGCCCGCTACGTCACCGCGCCGCTAAACCTTCTGACTGCGCGACGCCTGCTGGCACCCGACCGTACGGTGCCGTCAGCCAACCATGCCGCGGAGCGCTTCGAGCGCGCGGGTGAGCGCGGCCCGTTCGTCGTCGCGACTCGCGCGGGCGAGGAGGTGCTCGTAGCTCGCCACGGCCAGCTTGAGCGCGACGGGATCGTTCTCCGCGCCGGCCAGCGAGGCGGCGCTATCCGCGAGGTTCACGCGCGACATCGGATCGTCGGGGAACCGTTCGACCACCTCGCGCCATCGGTCGGTTCGCTCGCGCGGCGCCGATTCGGCGAGGGCCCACATATGCCAGGCCGCGAGCGAACTGGCGTCGGCCGCCCGGGCACGGTCGGCAAGCCCGGAGACGACTTCCGGACCACGTCCCGTCAGCCAATAGGCTTGCGCGAGTGCGACGAGTGCGCGGGCGTTGGCCGGCTCTCGTTCAACGATCACTTCGTAGACCGGCCCCACCACTTCCTGAAGCTCGCCATACGGCACCAGGGCTTCGATCAGCTGTTCGGTTGTGTGGGCACGCGCAATGCGGTCCAGTTGACCGAGCAAAACGCCGACGTCTGCCGTACGACGATACGCCGTCACGGTGCTTGCGAGTTCATGAGTTGCAGACGAAGAAGTCATCAACAGAGAAATCTACCGGACTACCGATAGCAGGTGACCCGTTTGGCACACCCTGTTGGCGACCAAGTGGGTGTCTGCCAAGGGTTGCGCGGCGGGCGCGGCCAACCCATACTCTATGGAGCATCAAGCAAGACCTCGCCCCATGAGCAATGCGGGGCGCCGGGCAGGGATACTCGGACCGCGTGCAATACACCGCGCTCCATGAAGCCCGGGATGATCGAGCGACAATCACACGCTGTCCCGCGGTCGATCCCACGTTCCATTTGCTGGCAGTCGCATAGCCGTCCTGAACAGAGTTGTACCGCGCCCCGGACTGACAGCGCTTAGAGCACCAACCGCTGCGCCGATTGCGCACCGCTCCATCATTTTTTCTCAAGCCATACACATGAACGAACGTCGCCGTCCGGCCCGCCGCGGCCGTGGTCCGCGCCCCACATCCGATTCACCAGATGCTGCCGAGGCTCCCCAGGGCGCCGAAGCGGATCCGTACCGCGAATCTGGCGGTGCCGAGGAGAAGGCTCCCGCCCCGGCCGAGCGCGTGCGGCGCGGACGCAGCACGAAAAAGCAGCAGCCGGTCGCCGACGCGGCACCAGAGTTAGCCAACGGTGGGAGCGGCCCTGCCGCGGCGGAGACTCCTGCCGATCGGCGAGACGACGCACCACCGCGGCCACCGCGGCCATCGCAGCCAGAATCAGAGCAGCAGTCGCAGGGCGGCGGAAACAACCAGGGCGGCGGCAACAACGAACGCCGGCAGCCGCAGAATGGCCAAGGCGGACAGGGGGGCCAAGGTGGCCAGCGCGGCGGGCGCCGCGGGCGACGGAATCGCAGGGGCCGGCACCGCAACGATGGCCAGCCGCAGCAGCAGGGAGGCGGGGGGGGTGACCGTCAGGCAACCCAGGCTGGGCCGCCACCGGTCATCGTACCGGATAGCACCACCGAGGGATGGTTTGACGCGTCGCGCGATGGCGGTTTCGTCCGCCGTGCGATCAACAGCTACCTCGCGGATCCCGCGGACGCATATGTCGGCCCGCAGGTCGTCAAACAGTACAGCCTCCGTCGTAGCGACAAGATCGTTGCCGCCACGGGTCACGATCACCGCGGCCGTTCGACCGTCGTGGAGATCACCATGCTCAATGACGCCGAACCGGTGGCCGGCGCCCGGCGTACCGAGTTTCAGGCGCTCACCGCGAGCTATCCAGAACGCCACCTTCGGCTCGAGACGGGACGTGTCGCGAAGAGCGGCCCAGAACTCACGCGCCGCTGCATCGACCTCATCGCCCCGATCGGCTACGGCCAGCGGGCGCTGATCGTCGCGCCGGCCCGCGCCGGCAAGACGATGCTGCTCCACGCGATCACCGAAGGCATCGCCCTCAACCACCCCGAGGCGGCGCTGTTGATCCTGCTCGTGGACGAGCGGCCAGAAGAAGTGAGCGAGGCGATCTCGTGGGAGGTTGGTGAAGTCGTCGCATCGAGCTTCGACCAGCCGGCCAAGCGGCACGTCGATGTAGTCGAGATGGTGCTCGAGCGGGCCCGCCGGCTCGTCGAGCTGGGCAAGGACGTAGTGATCGTGCTCGACTCACTGACCCGCATGGCGCGCGCATTCAACACCGCGGAACGCGGCACGGGGCGTACGCTCTCGGGCGGCCTCGATTCTTCGGCGATGGCGCGCCCAAAGGCATTTTTCGGATCGGCGCGGTCAATCCTGCCGGAGAACGGCGGCGGGTCCATTACGATCATCGCCACAGCGCTGGTGGAGACAGGCTCGCGCATGGACGATGTGATCTTCGAGGAGTTCAAGGGAACGGGCAACTGCGAGATCAAGCTCGACCGCTCGCTGTCGGAGAAACGCATCTTCCCCGCCTTCGACATTGCCACGAGCGGTACACGTCGCGAAGAGAAGCTCTACCGCGAGGACCAACTGCAGGCGATCTACATGCTGCGACGCGGGCTGCAGCAGATGCCCGCCTCGACAGGAATGGAGTGGCTCATCAAGCGGATCGCCGGCACCCCGAACAACGACGCGCTGCTGACCGGCTTGTAGGCCCTAGCCCAGCGCGTCGTACAGGACGGCCATCGCGCGCATACCGCGGCGAAGGTTGTCGACGCTGATCCATTCGTCGGGTGCGTGCGCATTTTCGCCGGGCAATCCAAAGCCGACGAGCAGAACAGGAGCGCCCAGGATGCGCTCGAAGTCTCCAACGACGGGGATCGAGCCACCTTCTCCAACGATCACCGGGTCGCGCCCGAACGCCGCGGCGAGTGCGACACGAGCCGCATCGAACAGCGGGCCATCGAGGTCTGCACGCCAGGGCCGACCACCATGCATCGCCGTGATGGTGACGGTGACGCCCGGCGGCGCGACACGCTTGATGTGCGCCCGCAGAAGCTTTTCGACGAGGTCAGGATCCTGGTCTGGCAC
>Ga0049084_10000254_pt1 | contig 20472 bp, 16 predicted proteins | sample GreLakmeON33MSRF_FD_66720 | JGI IMG/M metagenome (GOLD analysis project Ga0049084, IMG submission 66720) | Freshwater lentic microbial communities from great Laurentian Lakes, MI, USA - Great Lakes metaG ON33MSRF | ecosystem: Environmental > Aquatic > Freshwater > Lake | place: Great Lakes... | reverse complement strand
TCAATGTTCAGCAGGTTGGTGATGACCCCGATGCCGCTCCAGAAAACATCACCGATGGCCGGGGTGTGATTAAATCCGGGTGAGGCCCAGGCGGAGCGCCGGTCTGTGACCGGCTGAGGCGGGGCGAGGAACAGGTTGGTGGAAGGGTTCGGAAAGCTCACGCCCGTCGCAGTCCCCGGGCCTTAAGCCGGGCACAGACCGGCGCTCCGTAAGGAAACTGCCCTCACCCGCTTTTAATCACACCCGGGACAACTTGACCACGGGCATTGCGTCCGGCGGCCCCACGACCACCCGCGTGGTCGATGCCCCGCAGCCCGGCACCTACTATCGCATCCGCCAAGAGTAGCCCGCCGCTCCGCGCGCGCCGGTCCTTCATGGCCGGGCGGATCCCTCCCGGATCCGCCCGGCTTTTTTATGCGGTCCCAAGTCATCTGCGGAGAATTAACTTGGCACTCCCGCCAATCTCCCCGACCTTCGCCGCGTTCGTTCACTGTTTACAAACTATGGAATCATTACCGACGGTTTTATTGCGGCCCGGCGAAGCGGATCGGATCGTGGCTGGACATCCCTGGATCTACCAAGGCTCCGTGCTCCGGCTCACCACCCCGGCCGAGGACGGTGCCATCGTCCAGGTCAAGGACCATCGCCAGCGCCTGCTCGGCGTGGGCTTCTACAACTCCAAATCCAAGATCAACGTCCGCCTGCTCGCGCCGGAACGCGTCGAGATCAACCGCGCCTTTTTCGAGACGAGCATCCGCGCCGCGCTGGCCCTCCGGCAAAAGCATCTGCCCCGCGCCACCTCCTTCCGCGTGGTCAATGCCGAGAGTGATTTCCTCAGCGGCCTCATCGTCGATAAATACGAGGACGTGCTCGTGCTCCAGACTTCCGCGCTCGGCATGGACCGGCGCAAGGCGGACCTCGTGGCCGTGCTGCAAAAAATCTTTTCCCCGCGCGCCATCGTCGAGCGCAACGAAATGGCCTCGCGCAAATTCGAGGGCCTGCCCGACGCCGCCGGCCTGCTCGCCGGCGAGCTTGAAGGCGAGGTGGTGGTGAAGCTCAACGGCCTTTCCTTCGCCACCGACCTCATCGGCGGCCACAAGACCGGCCTCTACCTCGACCAGCAGGTGAATTATCAGCAGGTCGCCGGACTCGTCACTCCCGGCGCGCAGGTGCTGGATTGTTTCAGCTTTCTCGGCGGGTTCGCGCTGCACGCGGCCCGGGCCGGCGCGGGCAAAGTTCACGGACTCGACCAGAGCGCGGATGCCGTGGCCGCCGCCACGCGCAACGCCGCCACCAATGGTTTCGCGGAGAAATGTTCATTCGAGGCCGCGAATGTTTTCGACTGGCTCAAGGCGCAGACCGCCGTGCGCCCGCACGAGAAGGTCATTCCGCGCTTCGACCTGATCGTGCTGGATCCGCCGACCTTCACCCGCAACCGCGCGTCGGTGGCCGACGCGCTGCGCGGCTACAAGGAGATTCATCTGCGCGCGTTGAAGCTGTTGAAGACGGGCGGCACGCTGGCCACCTTCTGCTGCTCGCACCACGTCCCGGCGGGGTTGTTTCAGGATGTGATTCTCGACGCGTCCTGCGACGCGCGGCGCACCATCCGGCGGGTGGCGATCTACAGCCAGTCGCCGGACCATCCGGTGCTCCCGGCGATTCCCGAGACGGAATACTTGAAGGGTTTTGCCTTTGAAGTGGTGCGGTGAGGTAGCGTCGGGCGTCTCGCCGCTCGGAATGCACATTGGCTTTTTGGTGCGGTGAGGCCCGTGAGCAGTGCGTTTGAACTTTCACGTGTTGATTCCGCCGGGCGGGACACCCCGCTCTAAGGCAGCCCAGATGCCCGCCACCACGATGGCTGGCACAGTTTCCCCTTGAGCCGTGGGCCCGCAGCCGCGATAACCTTGCGCGCCCGATGAACATTTACGAAGAACTGCAATGGCGCGGCCTGGTGGCCGATTGCACGGACGCCACGGAACTGACCAAACGCCTCGCCGCCGGGCCGGTCACGCTCTACTGCGGCTTCGATCCCACCGCCGATTCCCTGCACGTCGGCAATCTCGTGCCGCTGCTCGCGCTGCGGCGGTTCCAGCTCGCCGGCCATCATCCCATCGCCGTGGCGGGCGGCGCGACCGGCGCGATCGGCGATCCCAGCGGCAAGACCGGCGAGCGCACCTTGCTCACGCCGGAGGTGCTGCAGGCGAACATCGCCCAGGAGAAGGAGCAGTTGCGCCGCTGGCTCGACTTCGATTCCAAAACGAATCCCGCGCGCCTCCTCGACAACGCCGCGTGGACCGCCCACGTCCGCTTCCTCGAATTCCTCCGTGACATCGGAAAACATTTTTCCGTGAACCAGATGATCGCCAAGGAGTCCGTCCGCGCGCGGATGGAGGACCGCGAGACCGGCATCAGCTACACCGAGTTCAGCTACATGCTGCTCCAAGCGTTTGATTTTTACGTGCTGCGCCGCGACCACCAGTGCGAGCTGCAGATCGGCGGCAGCGACCAGTGGGGCAACATCACCGCCGGCACCGATCTCATCCGCAAAAAACTCGGCGTGCCCGCCTTCGGCCTCACCCTGCCGCTCATCACCAACGCGGACGGCAGCAAGTTCGGCAAGACCGTCGCCGGGGCCATCTGGGTGGACGCGAAAAAGACCAGCGTCTATCGCTTCTACCAGTTCTGGATCCGCACCGATGACCGCGACGCCGTTCGTTACCTGAAATTTTTCACCTTCCTCGGCCGCGAGGAAATTGCCGCACTCGAACAGCAGCACGCCGCCAACCCCGGCGCGCGCGACGCCCACCAGGCGCTGGCTAAAGCCATGACCGATCTCGTCCACGGCGCCAGCGCGACCCGCGACGCCCTGCGCGCCAGCGAAATTCTGTTCGGCGGCGGGCTGGACGGCCTTTCCGAAGAGACCTTCAACGACGTGGCCGGCGAAGTGCCGACGAAGGAAATCGAACGCGCGAAGCTCGACGGGGCGGGCGCGTGGCTGGTCGATCTGCTCGTCCACAGCGGCCTGTGTCCGAGCAAGGGCCAGGCGCGAAAAGACGTGGAAGGCGGCGGCGTTTACTTGAACAACGTGCGCGAGGCGAATTTCCAGCGCGCCGTCACGACGAACGATTTGCTCTTCGGCAAACACCTGCTGCTCCGCAAAGGCAAGCGCAACTACGTGGTGCTGACGGCGAGGTGATTCCGCCGCCCGGCTTCACGCAGAAAACAGCAGGCCAGCTTCGATCTCTACGATGAAAATACTTTTGAATTGGTCGCGCGCGACGGCCGTCGGGTAAGGGCTTATTAAATGAAAATCTTCAATTTCTCAGCCGGTGTCGCCGGCATCGTTTGCGCCCTGGTGGCCGGCTTGACGACTCCTGCCATTTCGGCGCAGGAAACAACTGCTGCCAAAGGAACCAACCAGCCTCCGTCCCGCCCCGACCAGTTGAAGGATGTCAAAGTGTTCACGCCCACGCGCGGGCCGAAGAAGCCCATCGAACTGCCCTACTCCGTCGAGCGCGTTCCCGGCGACCGGTTGCGCGAGGAAAAGATGGCCGGGTCCGTGCCGGAGGCCCTGCTCGAAACACCCGGCGTGATGGTGCAGCAGACCGCGCGCGGCCAAGGCTCGCCCTTTCTCCGCGGCTTCACCGGCTTCCGCACCCTTCTGCTGGTGGACGGCATCCGGCTGAACAACTCGACGTTTCGCGACGGACCAAATCAATACTGGAGCACGGTGGACGCGCTGGCGGTCGATCGGCTCGAGGTCGTCAAAGGCCCCGCCTCGGTGCTCTACGGCAGCGATGCCGTCGGCGGGACGGTGAACGCCTTCATGCGCGGACCGCGCTATGGTTTCGGCGACGAGGTGCGCTGGGGCGGCGCGACGTATTATCGCTTTGGTTCCGCCGAGGACGGCCACCTCGCGCGCGGAGAGTTCAGCGGCGCGCTGCGTGACCAGTGGGGTTTCAGCCTCGGTTTGTCCGGCAAGACCTACGGGGATGTGGAAGGCGGGCGGGCCGTGGGCCGCCAGCCCTACACCGGCTACGAGCAATGGGACGTGGACGGCAAGGCGGAATACTTTCTCTCCAAGCGCACCAAGCTCACGCTCGCCTATCAGCGCACCCAGCAGGATGACGTCAAACGCACGCACCGGACGATTTACGGCGTGACGTGGGAAGGGCTGACGCACGGCACTGACCGGCGGCACGAGTTCGACCAGGAGCGTGAACTCGCCTACGCGCGGCTCGAAACCGCCACCGAACGCGGCGACCAGTTTAAGGCCACCGTCTCGTGGCAGCGGCAGGACGAGTTTCAATTCGTCCAGCGGGCCAACCTCACGCGCCAGGAAAACAATGTCTGGGTGAACACCCTGGGCCTGACCCTCCAGGGTGACAGTCCCAGTTGCGCCGGCCTGCTGACCTACGGCGTCGAGTACTACCGCGACTACGTGGCTTCCGCGCAGCGCAACTACAATGCCGCCGGAGTGTTCACGTCCGCCGGGATTCAAGGGCCGGTGGCCGATGATTCCAGCTACGATCTGCTCGGCGTCTTCTTGCAGGATGACATTCCGCTCGGTGAGCGCGTGCATCTCACCCTCGGCGGACGCTACACCTTCGCCGCCGTCGAGGCCGGGCGGGTGCGTGATCCGCGGACCAGCCTGCCGACCTCCTTTGCCCAGGACTGGCACAACGCCGTCGGCAGCACGCGGCTGTTGTGGAACCCCGACGACCAGAAGGAATGGGCTTGGTACGGCGGCGCCTCGGAGGGTTTTCGCGCGCCGAATCTTTCGGACGTTTCACGCTTCGACATCGCCCGCAGCGGCGAACGGGAAACCGCCGCCTTCGGCCTCAAGCCCGAGCAGTTCCTCACGCTCGAAACCGGCGTCAAAGTCGTGAAACCGAACTGGGACGCCTCGGCTGCTTATTACTACACGTTCATCGACGACCTGATCGTGCGCACGCCCACCGGCAACATCATCGACAATGAGGCGGAAGTCACCAAGCGCAACGCCGGCCAGGGCTTCGTGCATGGCGTGGAACTCGCCGGCAACTTTTACCTTGGCGAAGGCTTCAGCCTCTTCGGCTCGGTCGCGTGGCAGGAAGGCCAGGCCGACTCTTTCCCGACCGCGACCGCGACCGCCGTGCGCGCGCCGATGAGCCGGATGCACCCGCTCATGGCCGTGCCGGGCCTGCGCTGGGATTCCGTCAACCCGCGCCTGCCCATTTTCGTCGAAGTCTTCGGCCTGCTCGCCGTCCAGCAGGACCGCCTCTCGCCCGATGACGTGCGCGACACGCAGCGCATCCCGCCCGGCGGCACGCCCGGCTACGCGACCTTGAACCTCCGCACCGGTTACGACTGGAAGGGCAAAGTCAAAGTGGTCGCTGCGGTGGAAAACCTGCTCGACGAGGATTATCGCATTCACGGCAGCGGCTACAACCAGCCGGGCAGAAACTTCAAACTCAGTTTGGAATATCGTTTCTAATCGGGCGCCGCCGGGCCTTCCGGCTTACTTCGCCTGCTCTTCGTGGGTGCGTTTGCGCGCGGGCAGCACGGCGCAGGCCTCCTTGCATCCAAAGACGCGGCTCAGGACTAGGCGGTGGTTCGCGACCCATTGGTAGAATTTTTCCGCGACCCAGATCACGCCGGGAATCCAGAGGAACAGCGCCAGCGGCACGAGCAGCGGCATCCGCATTCCCGCGAACCGGATGGCCCGCGCGCCGCGATAAATTTTTCCGGCCGGGGTCACGCAATGAATGGCCGAGAGCAGATCATCCCGCGTCAACCGGGGCGCAGCCAGCAGGGCGCGCGGGCTGGAGATCGGCACCAGGCTCGCCGTGTTGCACCAGTCGAGCCAGGTGAGCAGCCGCATCTGGAACGTGCAGAGCGGGCAATGATCGTCATACAGGACAAGATGCGTGGCGTTGGACGCGGCGGTCATGCGTGCAATATGAACCGTCCACGCCGCGCCGACAATGGTCAATTCCGGCCGGCCGGCCGCAAATTTTCCTCGCCGCCGCTGGCACCTTGCCCGCTAATTCCCCACGGCAATGACATCGAAATCATCCGGCATCGGGACCCATCAGAAGGCGCTTGAGATCAATCTCGACCAGAGCAAATACGGCACCTTCGCCGAGATCGGCGCGGGACAGGAGGTCGCCCGCTGGTTCTTCCGTGTCGGTGGCGCTTCCGGCACCATCGCCAAAACCATGTCCGCCTACGACATGGTCATCAGTGACGCGATCTACGGCCAGTGCGAGCGCTACGTCGGACGCCGCCGGCTTCAAACCATGCTTGATCACGAGTTTGGCCTGCTCGGCGAGCGGCTGCGGGAAAAGCGCGGCGCGACCACCAATTTTTTGTCTTCGCGGACACGGTGCCCGCGCAGAGCTACATTCATCGCGACTACTGCCATGGCTGGATGGGCGTCCGCTTCCAGCCGTGTCCCGGCGACGTGCCGTCCGAGATCATCATCCATGTCCGCATGTTGGATCACGAAAATCTCCAGCAACAGGAGGCGCTCGGCATCATGGGCGTGAACCTGATCTACGGGGCGATCAACCTGCACCACAATCCCGACGGCTTCATCAAGTCGCTCATGGACGATCTCACGCCCGACCGCGTGGAGGTGGACATGATCAAGTTTTCCGGGCCGGCCTTTCAAATGATGGACAACCGCCCGGCCAGTCTGCAGCTCGTCCAGCAGGGGCTGACCAACGCCGCGATGTTCACCGCCAACGGCGAGGCCTTGCAGGACTCGGAAGTTCTCTACAAAAAATCGATCCTCGTCGAGCGGGGCAGCTTCCGTCCCGTCACCAAGGTCACGCTCGACATGCTCAACTGCTGCCAGGCCCAGTTCGTCCAGGAACCGGGCGTGCAGGGCGAGGAGGTGGTGGTGCTGATGGAGATGACGTTGAAAAACCTCATCGATGAGGGCGCCATCGACTATCTGGACTTCCTCGAACGGGTGGACATCCTCGGCAAGCCCGTGCTCATCTCCAACTATGGCGAGTATCACCGCTTGCCTCCTACCTGTTCCGGCAAACCAAGAAAAAAATCGGCATCGCGATGGGCGTGCCGAGCCTGCGCGAAATTTTCGACGAGAAATATTACGCCGACCTGGAGGGCGGCATCCTCGAATCGTTCGGACGCCTCTTCAAAAACGATCTCAAGCTCTACGTCTATCCGCTCCAGGACGCCGCCACTGGTGCAATCATCACGGCCGGCAACCTGCGGGTCGCGCCCAACCTGCGCCATCTCTACGCCGACCTCCATGAGAACCATTTCTTCCAGGGCCTGCGCGATTACAGCGCCGAGCTCCTGCCCATCTTCTCCCGGCAAACCCTGACCAAAATCCGGAGCGGCGATCCGGACTGGGAAAATAATGTTCCGCCCCAGGTCGTCGCCATCATCAAGGAGCGCCGCCTGCTCGGTTACAAAAGCTGACCCGCTGTTTTTTGGGAAGACTCAGCCCGGTGCAATCTGCTTCAACTCCGCCGCGAGCTGCTCACCGAGCTGCACGGCTTCCGGCACGACACGCCTGGCTTCACTCCGCTTCGGCTGGCCGCCGAGAAAGGACACGGCCCGCAACCGCAGTTCGTGGCCGAGCAGCTCCGCATAGGCCGCGACCGCCAACTGGCAGCCGCCGCCCATCCCGCTCAGAAACGCCCGTTCGGCCGTGACCGCCTGGCGCGTCGGAAAATGATCCAGCGCCGCGCAAATTTTTTCCAGCCGCTCATCGGCCGCGCGAATTTCAATGCCGATCGCCGCCTGGCCGACGCACGGCAGCATCTCCTCCACCTCGATCGGCGCGGCCAGCAATCCTGCCGGCACGTCCTGTCCTTTCAGGCGGCCATCGGGAAAAATCACAAAGCCCAGACGGGCCAGTCCGGCGGCCGCCAAAATGGTGGCGTCGAGTTCGCCCTGGTCCGCTATTTTCTTCAGCCGCGTGCCGACGTTGCCGCGGATTGGCACGAGATTCACATCCGGCCGCCGCTCGCGCACCTGCGCCGCGCGCCGCGTGCTGCTCGTGGCCACGGTCGCGCCGGGCGGGAGCTTGGCGATGGTCAGGCCGCGCTTGAAGCCGCGCGGTTCGTGCGCTGCTTTCTGGCCGGGCGACCAGTCGGGCGTGGGGCGTGGGGCGTGGGGCGTGAAAGCAGCGTCGCGATAAATCAGCACGTCGCGGACATCGGCGCGCTTGCCGACGGCGCCGAGCTTCAGACCGGCGGGCAGTTCGGTCGGCAGATCTTTCAAACTGTGGACCGCGAGATCAGCCTCGCCCGCGAGCAGCGCCTCCTCGATTTCCTTGGTAAAAAGTCCCTTGGGCAGCTCGGCCCCGGCGAGCGAGGCGGCCTGCATTTTGTCGCCGGTGGTCTTGATGATTTTCAGCTCGAACTTCTGGGAAGGAAACGCCGCGCGGCATTGGGCGAGCACGGCATTGGCTTGGGCGAGCGCCAGCGGGCTGCCACGGGTGGCGATGGAGAGGGGGAGGGACATGGTGCGTGGTGACTTACTCGTGGCCGAAAGCGGGTTTCGTTTTCGGCGTGATCCCCGGCCGGCCCGGGTGATCGAGCAACCCCTTCGCCTTCGCCCGAATGATCGCTTCACAGCGGGCGATTTCCTCGTGGCGCTGTTTCAGATAATCGTCAGCGATGGCTTGCAGGTCGTCGATGTTGTAGAGGTAAACATTCTCCAGAAAATTCACTTCCGGTTCGATGTCGCGCGGCACGGCGATGTCGATGAGCAGCAGCGGGCGGTTCTGGCGCAGCTTCATGAGCGGCTCCAGTTTCTTGCGGTCGAGGACGTAGTGGGGCGCGGCGGTGCTGCTGATCACGATGTCGATCTGGTGGAACTCGCCCGCCCAGTCGTCGAAATGGACGGCGCGTCCGTTCAGCTCCGCGGCCAGCGCGACGGCGCGTTCGTGCGAGCGGTTCGAGACGATGATGCTGTGCGCGCCGCGCGAGAGCAGGGAACGCGCGGTCTTCTCGCTCGTGTCGCCGGCCCCGATGACCATCACCTGCCGGTCCTTGAGCGAGTTGAAAATTTTCTCCGCCAGCTCCACCGCGACCGAGCCGACCGAGGTGCTGCCGCGCTGGATGTTCGTCTCGGTGCGGACGTGCTTGGCGATGTGGAAGGCTTTTTGAAATGCCTTGTTGAGCCGCGCGCCGGTGTGCCGGTGCTGGAGCGCGAGGTCGTAGGCTTTTTTTAACTGACCGAGAATTTCCGTTTCCCCCAGCACCATCGAGTCGAGGCCGCAGGCGACTTTGAAAAGATGCTCCAGGCTGTGCGGCTCGGTCAGCGTGTAGATCTCATCGGTCAGCGGATCGCGGTAGTCGGCGCAGTTGAGCAGGAACTGGCGGAGCTCGTCGCAGGCCCGGCGCGGTTCGAGCGGCGTGCCGGCGTAAAGCTCGACGCGGTTGCAGGTGGAGAGAATCACGGCCTCGTCGGCCAGGCCGGTGTCGCGGAGCCGTTGCAGCGTCGCGGGAATCTGCGCCTCGGCGATGGCGAACCGCTCGCGCACGTTGATGTGCGAGGTGCGATGGCTCAGGCCGATGACGAGGAGAGGCATGTCAGGAAGTGCGGAACGTGGAGTGCGGAGTGCGGAACAAGAAAGCCGCGCCGAACGACGATTGCCCCGGAGCGCCGATCTCCCGATTGGCGGGCGACGCGGCGTGGCTGGAGACAGGCCGGTTTGGAGATCGGCGCTCCAAGGCCGGTGGCCGTTTGATCTTCGCGTTCATCATTCGTTATGGATGCCGGAGAGCAGATACACGCCCCAGAACGTGAGCATGACGAACGCGAACATGCCGATTGCGCCCCACGCGAAGCGGCGTCCGCGCTGCGCGAACCGCCAGTGCGCCACCAGCAGCGCGAGGTAGAGCAGCCAGACGAACACGGAGTAGATCATCTCGGCGTCGTTGGTGAAATAAACCCCGCGCACCTGCTTGAGATAAATCACGCTTACCACCAGGCCGAAGCTCAACAGGACAAAGCCGGCCAGGAGCAGCCGGCCGGTCACCAGTTCCAGCCGCTGAATGGGCGGCAGCCGCGAGAGCACCGCGCGCAGCTTGTGAAATTTCAAGTCATGCTCCTGCGTGAGATACATCAGCCCGGCCACGGAGCTGAGGCCGAACGCGCCGTAGGCCAGCAAAATCAGGGCCTTGTGCAGGCTCGACCAGCCGCCGGTGAAGGTGGGCCGGGCCGCGTGAACATCCAGCGACGGCATGAGCGCGAAGACCCCGATGGCAAAAATTAACGGCGAGGCAAACGCGCCAAGGAACCGCAGCCGCGCCCACGCGCCGGTCAGCAGGTAGCTGGCGACGATGGTCCACACAATGAAGATGGTGGCCTCGTAAAGGTTGTTGATCGGGCAGCGTTCCAGCGAGAAGCCGCGCTTGAACATGGCCGTGGTGTGAAAGACGAAGCCCGCGAAGAGCAGCAGGTAATTGATCCGGTTGTCTTCGCGGAAACCTTTGCGGAGGACAAAAATCGAGTACGTGGCGCTGAGGCCGTAGGCAATCACGGCGATGAGGAAACTATGTCTGTCGGTAAACCAAGCCACGTTGGCAGGTTAATGGAGGGCGACGACCGCGCAAGGCTCAAATCGGAACTGCTCCCGGCGCGCGGGCGGTCCCTCGCCCGCAGCCCGCCCGTCAGCGAGAAGGCGTCCAGATTTTCCAAGGTCCTTCGCGTCCTCCACCCGCTGTGACCGGGGACCGGTCGCGCTCAGCCCGTTCCGCCCCGCCCTGCTTCGGAGTTCGGGTTCAATGAACAACTGGACAAGCCCGACGGGACAACTGCAGGATGGGGAGACGGACGAAAAGTGATGCGCAAAAAAATTCGATTAACCAACATGAAAGCAATCTTGTGCAGCAGCCCAAGACGGCCCTCTTTGCCATGAACGACACGGTGCAGAAGGCGGTCTCGATCAGCCATCATTTGAACGTCGCTCTCCTGGGACTCATCGCGCTGTTCTTCTTCCTGTTGCCCGACGCCACTGTTTGCTAAAGCGTCGCCCCAAAGCGATGGGTGCGATCTGCAAAAACACCTGTGTTTATCGGGTTAAATGACTGGACACTTGTGATCACTGTTCACACCGGAAATCAGGCCGGAACAGGCGCGCGAATGGTACGAGCTTTACACGCTTTTCTTCTGGCAGGAAACCTGGACCGGCGCCGGCTTCCGCGAGTTTCCACATGATCTGCCGAGCCACGAATGGAATTCCGACGTGGATGCCGGACCGGTCATCAAGGGCTTCGGTTTCGCCGCCTGCGCCTTCGGAGCGGGAGCCGCACGGGATGAACGGCCACCTGGAGCACGCCTACCCGCTCACCGCCGAAATGCTGGTCACATTCTGGCCGCTGCCCAACGGCACGCGCCTTCTGCCCCGGCTGCTCTCCGATGCCCCGGACGGCCCCAACCTCGGCGAAGCGGCCATCATTTTCAACCTGAGCCGCTCGCCGGCGGAAGGCGTGGTCATCACGCCCGGCGGCTCCCTGCCCGGTTTCGTCCTGATCTTCCTGGCGGTGCAAATTAGAACTGGCCTGGGTTTGCTGGCGATGTCGATCCGGTCAGTCCGACGTTGGCGAATACACTCGGGGGTGGTTGCTGTTCCGGTGCCGCAGCTCCAATTGGGAGCTTGGCTTTTTCTGTTGCTGGCTGTCGGCGTCTGTTTGTTCCCCGGCAAATTTCTCGGCGCAATGCTGCTCCTCTCTCTACTCTTCTCGAAACACAGAAAGGTGAAAAGTTAAGGAACCCCTCACGGCGCTTTTATCGCGAGCGTTTTGCGGATGGCGGCTTCGATTTCCGCCACGGGCTTGCGGGTGCTGGCAGCGATCCCGGCGGCGCGGCCGCTCACTAGCGCGGCCGAGGTCGAGGTGCCGGTGACGGAGTAGAAACGTCCGTCGAACTGGACGACAATCGTGCCGGGTGCGGCCACGTCCACGGTGGGACTGATGTTCGCGTAGCTCGCGACGCCGCCCTTCCCATCCGAGGCGGTCACGGCAATGACGTTGGCATTGGCCGCTGGTTCCATCGGCGTGGCGATGTGCTCGTTGCCCGCCGCCGCCACGAAGATCACGCCCTTGGCATGGGCCTCGTTGATGATCTTGTCCACGAACGCGCTCTGGCCTTCGCCGGCCAGGCTGAGGTTGACGATGGTGGCGTGGCCGTCATTGATAACTTTGTAAATTCCGTAGCCCACGTCGAACATGCTGGTGGTGGTGTTGCCGCCATAGACATCCACGCTGGCGATGCGCACCAGGCCGTCGTTGGCGCTTTTCAAAATTCCCTCCGCCATCGAGGTGCCATGCCACGGGCTGCTGCCGTTCGCCGTCGGTTCGCTGGCGGCGACGGAAAATGAGCTGGAAATGAAATCCGCGATGCCCCCCTGCCTCCCCTGCACGGCGGTGTCCACCAGTCCAACGGTGGTGTATTTCCCGTCCAGCGCAACGGTCGGTGACAGGGTGAACGGCGTGCCGCCAGCCGTCGCCAGCCGGGGGGTCTCGGGAATCGAGATGGAATAATTCGCGTCCACCGCCTCGACGCCGCTTTCGTTCGCCAGTGCCGCGCGGGCGCTGTCGGCGTCGTCGGCATCGCCGAACTTCAGGCGGTAGGCGTTGAGCGCGTCGGCGCGGCTGGTCACTTTCGCCCGATTTCGCCGGGCGAGGCCGTCGATTTTCTGACCGGGCTTGAGGGTGACGATGAGTTCGTTGTCGATGAGGTTGGCCGGTTTTTTGGGCGGGGCGACGGGCAGCGTGGCGTCGCCCGGCGCGGAGCGGAAGACGAGCAGCTTGGAGGGGCCGTTGGTCTGGGGGATGAGCGCGTAATTCAAATCGCCGAGCAGACGTTCGAGCGCGTCGCCGGCCGGTTTGTTTTTGAACTTGGTGGAGACGACTTCCTTGATGCCGGGTTCCACGAGAACCTTCCAGCCGGTGGCGGCGGTGATTTGCTGGAGCACCTTGGGCACGGGCCAGGTTTGAATCTCGGCATCGACGCGGTCATTTTTCTTGTCCCAATTCAGCCGGTCCACACTCCTCGCCGTCGGGCTGGAAAGCAGCAACAGCCCGCCCAGCGCCAGCCAGGCGGCGAGCGGACAGGGCGGAGCGAATTTCATGCGCGGCAATATACCCAAGGTGAACGCGGCGGCGACAAAAAGGTTTCGGAGAAAGCCCGAAGTGCCATCTACCGTGGCAGCCGGTGTGCGGCGGCCTTGATCAAAAATTTTCCGACACCAACGGGTGAAAGAGACCAGAGCGTCCGCCCGCCGGCTGCTACGGCGAGAGACGGACGCGGTAAAACTGCTGCAGGGAATTCGACTGCGGTTCGGGCCAGTAATAAAGGCCGCCGTTGGTCGGCGTCAGGGTGGCGCGGAGGAGCAGCGGGTTGGTGACCACGGTCGCGCTCATCACGTCGTACCGCCGCCCGGCGACCGCCGGCCAGCCGAGGGTGAGGGGCGGGCGGGAAATCTGGACGGGGAACGGCGCTTCCGGCCCGACGAGGCGGATGTATTTGGTGGCGGTGCGAAACTGCTTGCCGCCGTTGTCCGTGACGACCGCGTAAAACGGATGCAGGCCGAGGCCGAGGTTGGTGCCGCCCACGGAGAGTGTGGCGCTGGACTGGTTCGTGATGGCGGCCAGCGAACCGCCGGTGCTGAAGAGTTCAATCCGGGAGATCGCGTTGGTGTTCGCAGTGACGGCGAATTGCAGCGTCGCCTCGAGGGCCGTGTTGCTGCCGCCGACAAGGCAGACGAAGGTCGCGGCCAGCGGAGTGTTGGTGATGACGACGTTTTGCGTGACGCGCTTTTGCGTGTGGACGTGGCTGCCCTCGTAGAAGACGGCGCCCAGTTCGTGGCTGCCATTGGCGAGCGTCGTCGTGTCGAGCGGAAAGGTGAACGACAAATTGGTCGCGCCGGCGGTGAGGTAAAGATGATTGCGCGGCTGCAAATCGCCGAGGTTTTCGGTCAACCGCTGGGTGCCGGGGGGCGTAGAGATGATGCCGGGGGAAGCGGTGAGATTCACCTGGATTTGCGCGGTGGGCAGGCCGGGGCTGACTGCTTGAAAGACCATTTGCACCACGCTGCCGTCGATGAATACATCCACGGTGAACAGGCCGTCGGGGCCTTGCAGCGCGGGCGAAAGGTTGACGGCGTTGTAGAGCGGTTGCACGAGATTGGCGTAGAGAGTGCCGGAAACGGAGTTGTTGGTGACGCCGAGCGTGGCGGTGCTGCCGTTGGTTTTGGTCACGGTCAGCTGTAGATAACTGCCGAGGCTGACTATGCCGGAGAGGGTGAAACTCCGGTAACCCGCCGCTGTAGAATCGAGAAAATTCGTCCGGCTGGCGTTGATGAAAGTGGTGAGCACGCCCGCCCCGCCGAGGGCGCTGCCGACACTCACGGAATTTTGCGAACCAAGCAAGGCGGAGTTGGTGGCGGCGAGTTCGAGGCGGTCGCCGTGGACGGAGGCGGAAACCTTGGTCTGGGCGGCCAGGGCGTTGATCCTGGCGGCTAGGCCAGTGGCGACGGATTGGAGGGTGGCGCTGGCGGGCACGGTGTAATTCGTGGGGTGGCCGTTCAGGGTGACGTTGAGCATGTTGTTGGACGCGGGCGGGAAGTTGGTGAGCGTTTGCAGCCGGACGCCATCAAGGAACAAATCCACCTGCTGCAACGGCAGGTTCGCGGCGGCGGCGGCGCCCAGCAGGGAAAGGTTGGTCACGCCGCTGAGACGCGCGCCCGCCGGCAGGCCATTCCAGGAGGCGCCCGCCGGTTTCGCAAAGGGCGCGGCGAGCGGTTCGCCGACGAGCAGACCTTCGTACGGATTGGCCAGGCTCTGGTAGTAACATTCCGCAAGGCTGAAACCGCGCGCCTGGTAAAAATAATTTTGCGGGTCGGGAAATTTTTCCGGGTAATTGCACGGCTCGACGATGGTGCCGTAGCTGCCGGCGGCCCCGGCGCGGATGAAGGCGAGCAGATTGGTCTGGCCGGTGTACTCAAACAAATAGCCGCCGAAAGAGGTGAGGTTGTCGGCCATCGCGCCGGGGACGAAGACGCCGGGCGTGACGGCAAATCCTTCGAGGCCGGTCTGGAAACCGAGCAGGTTGGTTTGGCCCGCGACGGGGACGGTGTTGGTGCGGAGCAGCGAGTAGTTGCCGCGCAGCCGGGTGTTGAAAATGGCGTTGTCGAAAGCGAGGTAACGGATATTGCGGTTCACGTCGTAGGTCTTGGCCAGCATGACGGACTGGGTGGGAAAGGAGTGGTCGCTGTTCACGCCCTGGTCCACGAGGAATCGGGCCTGGGCCAGCGTGTCGGCGGTGAGCATGAAGGCCAGGAAATTGGTCGGCCCCGTGCCGGGCGCGGTCTGGCGGAAAATTCCCTCACTCGCGAAGTAGCCGCTCGATGAATTTGTGGCCAGCGGACAGGTGAACGGATCGCGCGGGTCGGGTTTGAAACCGTAGAAGAGCGCGGCGGTGGTGCTGTTGACTCCTTCGGCCGTGCTCGTCACGCGGTAGGGAATGTCCATGGAGAGCGCCACGAAATCGATCTGATTGGTCAGGCCGCGCGCGGCGAGCATGGCCTGAAGCGGCGTGGCCAGGGTGTTTTGGAACTGCGCGAGCGTCCACGAGATGCTGCCGCCGGTCCAGTGGATGCGGAGCAGATTTTGCGGCGGCACCTGGCGGCGTTCGCAGTAGTAATTGCCCAGCTCCACCGAATTGCTGCTGCTCTGGTTCACCACCACGACCACGTTCCACCCGCTCCCGCCCGCGAACACCGGTCCGCACGCTAGCAGCCCCAGGCCCAGGGCCAGAACCGCGCGCCGCCCGCTGCCACTGATGTTTCTCATGTCGAAATTCATATACGACACCCCGGCGGAATTGTCATACCGCCGGCCGCAGGCTGGAATTGGCTTGCGACCCGCCGTATTCCTTTGCTAGGTATGGATGAACTTTATGGCAGCTATTGGTCGATTTCAAAAGGGTGACGAGATTTTTTACGCCAAGGTGGTGGATGGCGAGCTTTTTCGTCTGCATGGAGATGTTTTTGGATCGCCGTCTTTCGACAAGAAGCCGACGTCCTTCAAAGGCCTCCGCACCCTCACGCCGGTCAACCCGAGCAAGATCATTGCTGTCGGCCTGAACTACGCCGATCACGCGCGCGAATCCGGCAAGCCCCTGCCCAAGGAACCCCTCTTCTGGTTCAAGGCCACCACCTCGCTCATTCCCGACGGCGCGAAGATTGAGGTGCCCTTCGCCAACCACCGCACCGACTACGAGGCCGAGTTGGCCATCGTCATCGGTCGTCGGGTGCGCAACGTCACGCCCGCCGCCGCCGCCCGCTACATTTACGGCTACACCGCCGCCCAGGACATCAGTGACCGCACCATTCAGAAGGCCGAGAGCCAGTGGGCGCGCGCCAAATCCTTTGACACCTTCACGCCGCTCGGGCCGTATGTGGAGACGAAGATCGACCCGCATGATCTGACCATCCAGCTTTTCCAGAACGGCCAACTTCGCCAGAACTCGAACACCAGCCAGCTCATCTTCAACTGCTACCAGCTCGTGAGTTTCATCTCCACCAACATGACGCTGCTCCCCGGCGACGTGATCGTCACCGGCACGCCCAGCGGGGTCGGGCCGATTGAAAGTGGTGACCGCCTCGAAGTCCGCATCCAGGGGTTGACGCCGCTCGTCAACACGGTGAAGTAATTGGCGGGTTCGGATTTCGAGCCGCACACCCGCGCTCCGAGCCACCGCCGGTCAAATTCAAACTCAAAATTCAACACTCATAATTCCCCATGCGCTGGACCAACGCCCTGATTCCGACCCTCAAAGAGACCCCCGCCGACGCGGAGATCATCTCCCACAAACTGCTGCTCCGCGCCGGCCTCATCCGCAAGCTCACCGGCGGCCTCTACATCTTCCTGCCGCTTGGCCTGCGTTCGCTCCGCAAGATCGAGCAGATCATCCGTGAGGAAATGGACCGCGCCGGCGCGCTCGAACTCCTCATGCCCGCCCTCCAGCCGCCCGAAATCTGGCAGCAGAGCGGACGCTACGAAACCGCGCGCGACGTGCTCTTCAAAGTCCGCGACCGCTCGAAAAAGGAATGGGTGCTCGGCCCGACGCACGAGGAAGTCATCACCACCCTGGCCGCCGGCGAGATCAACAGCTACCGCCAGATGCCGAAAAATTTTTACCAGATTCAAACGAAGTTTCGCGACGAGATCCGCCCGCGCTTCGGCCTGATGCGCGCGAAGGAATTCATCATGAAGGACGCCTACAGCTTCGATGCGACCGATGACGGTGCGATGGTCAGCTACCAGAAAATGTATGACGCCTACACGCGCATCTTCGCGCGCTGCGGGCTGAAGGCGTTCCCCGTCGAGGCCGACACCGGCGTCATCGGCGGCAGTCATTCGCACGAATTCATGGTGCCCGCCGAGACCGGCGAGAACGAGGTCGCGTTCTGCGAGGCCTGCGGTTACGCGGCGAACATCGAGAAGGCGACCAGCGGCCTCCCGAAAACCGCCGCGCGCGAGATCGGTGCGGCCGTGGAAAAATTTGTCACGCCCGGCGTCGTGACCATCGAGGCGTTGAGCAAGGCGCCCTACAGCGTGCCGGCCAACCGCCAGATCAAGACGCTCGTATATATCGCGGACAGCAAAACGGTTCTCGTCCTGATCCGCGGTGACGACCAGTTGAACGAGACGAAATTCATGGCCAAGACCGGCGCAGTGGAAGTGCGTCCGGCCACGCCGGAAGAATGTTTCGGCACGCTCGGCGCGAAACCAGGTTCGCTCGGCGCGGTGGCGAATGTGCCGGCCGACGTGGAAGTTTTCGCCGACGAGCGGCTGCGCGGCGCGAACGACATGACGACCGGCGCGAACGAGGACGGCTTCCATTTGAAAAGCGTCTCCATCGAACGCGACCTTAAGGTCACGCAATGGTTTGATCTGCGGACGGTGCGCGCCGGGGAGCCTTGCGCCAAGTGCGCCAAGCCCTTGAAAATCCGCCGCGCCATCGAGGTCGGCCATGTCTTCAAGCTCGGCACCAAATACAGCGAGAAGCTCAACGCCGTGTTCCTCGACGAAACCGGCAAGTCGAATCCCTCCGTCATGGGCTGCTACGGCATCGGCGTCACGCGCACTTTGCAGGCGGTCATCGAACAGTCGAACGACAAGGACGGCATCATCTGGCCGCTGGCCGTCGCGCCGTATCAGGTCATCATCACCCCGCTTGGGGTTGTCGCCGGCAGCCCGATCATGACGCTCGCGGAAAAACTTTACGCCGACCTCACCGCGCAAGGCGTGGAAGTCCTCCTCGACGACCGCGACGACCGGCCCGGCGTGAAATTCAAAGACGCCGACCTCATCGGCATTCCGATCCGGATCGGCCTTGGAGAAAAATCGCTGGCCAACGGGCAGGTCGAAATCAAGCGGCGCGGCGGGGAGATGCTGCTGGTGAACACGGACGAAGCGCTGGCCAAAGTCCTGGAACTCGTGCGCGGCGGCGGCTGAGACCGGCTATTTCAACAACGACTCCGCGTGCTTCAGCGCCGCCGCGCTCTGGCCGCCGAGCATCCGCGCCAGTTCCTCGATGCGGTGCGTTTTGTGAATCTGCCCGATCTGCGAAACCGTCCGCCCCGCCTTGATCTCCTTGCTCACGACAAAATGCGCGGTGGCCTGGGCCGCGACCGGCGCGAGATGCGTGATGCAGAGCACCTGATGCTGCGCGGCGATCTGCCGCATTTTTTCCCCCACGGCGACGGCCGTTTCGCCGCCCACGTTCGCGTCCACCTCGTCGAAGACCAGCACCGGCACCTCGTCCTCGGCGGCCAGCACGGTCTTCAGCGCCAACATCACCCGGGCCATTTCTCCTGAACTGGCGATCGCCCGCAACGGTCGCGCCGGTTCACCGGGATTCGGCGCGAACTGAAACTCAATCGCGTCCGCGCCGGACGCCGTGATCTGCGGCGTGGCCGTCAGCGCCACGTCGAACTGGCTTTGCTGGAAGCCGAGCGCGTTCAACTCGCGGCCCACGGCCTTGCTGAGTCTGGGAATCAGCTTGCGGCGTGCGGCGGAAAGCTCCCGGCCAGCGCGAGCCAGTTCCGCGTCGAGTTTTTGCAGCGCGCCGTTGAGCCGCGCCAGTTCCTCGTCGCGCGCTTCGAGGGTCTGGAGTTTTTCCTTCGCGTCCGCGCCGAACGCCATCACGTCGGCGAGCGTCGCGCCGTATTTGCGGCGGAGCGAGTGCAGCAGATTCAGGCGCTCCTCCAGCTCCTGCAAACGGCCCGGATCAAGATCGACGCGGTCGGCGTAGTGGACGAGCGCGCCGCTCAACTCCCGCAGCGTGGCCGAGGCCTGCTCGTGCAGTTCCACCAGCGGCGCGGCCCCGGCGTCGATGCGCTGCAAGTCGTGCAGCACCCGGCCCAGCGCGCCGGTTTGTGTGAGCAATGACTGCTCGTTCTCGCTCAACAGGCCGAGCGCGCCCTGGCTGAGTTCGAGCAGCTTCGCCGCGTTGCTGGCGCGGGTGTGCTCCTGTTCGACTTCTTCAGCTTCGTCCGGGCGGGGATTTGCCCCGGTGATTTCTTGAACTTGAAAGCGCAGCAGATCGAGTTGTTGCGCGTAGGTTTTTTCATCGACGATGAGCGCGGATTTTTCCGTCTCCAGTGCGGCGCGGCGGCGGACCAGTGCGGCCAACGACTCGCGTGGCGGATGGAGATTGCCAAAGGCGTCGAGGATGGCGAGCTGCTTCGCGGGATGCAGCAGCGACTGGTGGTCGTGCGGGCCGTGCATGTCCACCAGCCACTCGCCGAGCGTGGCCAGCGTGGCCAGCGTGGTGGGCGAGCCGTTGATGAACTGGCGGTTCGCGCCGGCGGCGGTGAAGACGCGCCTGAGGACGAGCTGCGCGTCCTCGCACGGCTCGACGCCGTTCTCGTCCAAAAAAGTTTTCAATGGCGCGCGCAGTTTCGCCACGTCGAAGACGGCCTCGACGGAGCAGGCATCTTCGCCGCTGCGGATGAGCGTGCGGTCGGCGCGCTGGCCGAGGACGAGGTTGAGCGCGCCGATGATGATGGACTTGCCCGCGCCGGTTTCGCCGGTGATGGCGTTGTAGCCGGGCGCAAGTTCGAGCGTCAGGTCGGCGACCAGGGCGAGATTTTTGATGCGCAGCGTGGTGAGCATGGCGGTTCGGCTGGCGGTGAATTTGGCGGCTGGCGCGCGGCGAGGCAAAAGAAATTTCTCGTGGTCTGCTCAACCATGCAGTTGAAATATCTTGCGAACGGGCGATTCGCGCGTAGGACAGGCGTCGCGCCTGTCTCCATTTTCAGAAACTTTGCACCCCATTAGGACGGTTTGAAGCCGAGGCCAATAGTTCAACAAACTGTATCATTTGAAGTTAGAGACAGGCGCGACGCCTGTCCTACGGATCACCGCCGCAGACGGCTCAGCCGTTTCCCCAGCAGCGCGGTGAACTCGTGGGCGTAGGAAATCTTCA
>Ga0049084_10000251_pt1 | contig 20510 bp, 16 predicted proteins | sample GreLakmeON33MSRF_FD_66720 | JGI IMG/M metagenome (GOLD analysis project Ga0049084, IMG submission 66720) | Freshwater lentic microbial communities from great Laurentian Lakes, MI, USA - Great Lakes metaG ON33MSRF | ecosystem: Environmental > Aquatic > Freshwater > Lake | place: Great Lakes... | reverse complement strand
CAATAGATTCGCTGAAATTTCCGCAGCCACGCTGAAATACCAAGCGGCCAAAGCACGTGACGCCGGCTTTGTGCAGTTGTCACACAATTTTCTTCGCGCAGCAGAGCTAACAGTTGTACCCGACAATGAAATTTTGGCAATCTATGAGTTGCTGCGCCCGGGACGTTCGACCCATGCAGAGCTCTGCACAACAGCTGACAAATTAGAACTTATCTACGGAGCATCGGACACGGCAGCTTTTGTGCGTGACGCCGCAGCCGAATACCTCCGCCGCAATCTCTTCCGCGGTCTGTAATTGTTTGACGGGTGGATCCAAGCTCGAATCCAAATACTTACCGCTTTACGCTGTTTATCGGCGATCTAACAGGTGTGCTAATATACTTGTGGGATTGATGCAGGCTCTTATAGTAAAGTAACTACATGGGTATGGACTTAATAATCAATGGTTAACGCAGCTCCAACTGCGCTTGTTTTTGGTGAAATGCTTTTTGACTGTTATGCGGAAGGGCATTTCCTCGGCGGCGCCCCCTTAAATTTTGCGTGGGGTCTGCGACAGTTTGGTTTTTCTGTTGGCATGGTGAGCGCGGTCGGAAGGGACACTCTTGGTGCGGAAATTCTTGAATTCCTTCAACACGCAGATATTGATGCCACGCATGTGTTATCCGGAAATGCACCCACTGGTACTGCCAGAGTTGTCCAGGTCGATGGTGAGCCACAATTTACAGTTCAAACTAACGTTGCGTGGGATGCTATTCAGTTGTCCTTGCCCATGATTTATCCGGAGTTGGTATATTGGGGGACGGCAGCCCAAAACACTATAACGAACAGGGCGACTCTGCGCGAGATTCTTAGCCTGTCTCCACGCCATAGATTTTTTGACATGAATCTGAGGCAGCATTATTACTCAGATGAACTTATTCTCAATGACCTTCAAAACGCCACAATAGTTAAGTTTAATGAACACGAGTGGGGTATTATCAAGAAGATTACATCGAGCACTTCCCCAGCGGATTTATTGAAATTATTCGACATCAAAGTGGTCGCTGTTACCCTTGGTTCAAAAGGGGCCGAGCTGTACAACTGTAGTGGGGTGGTGCGTGCTACCGCTCCTCATGCATTGGTTGTAAATACAACAGGTGCCGGCGATGCCTTCAGTGCTGCTTTGGCTGCAGGCGTTCTCCGGGGCGCTGCACCCCCCCTAATTTTAGCGACTGCCTGCGATGCCGGTGCTGCGGTCGTTGCCCACCAAGGCGCGCATGTACAATTTCCAGTTCATATCGTCGAGGCTTTTAAATGATACTCCCCCCAACTTATCGGTGCTGTTGGCAGCTATCGTGTAACAGGTTCTGATGCGAATTCAGTTAGCGCTTGACACCGTAGACTTGAAGGGTGCTAGAGAATTGATCGACGTCACATGGGGCTTGATTGATATAGTTGAAATTGGGACTCCGTTTGTGATCCGGGAAGGTTTGAAAGCAGTGACGAAAATTTGCACAGCTTATCCAGCCCTTCCAATTGTGGCGGATTTGAAGATTATGGATGGCGGTGCATATGAGGCAGGTATGGCATTTGATTCTGGAGCAAGTATTGTCACAGTGCTCGCGGTCGCATATGATATTACCATCAAGGGCGTCATCGAGACCGCAAAAACTTATGGTTGCCAAGCCATGGCGGATTTGATTGGTGTCCACCAACTAGCTAATCGAGCAGCTCAATTAGATCAAATGGGAATTGACTGGGTATGTGTGCATTCCGCGACTGATACTCTTGACTCTGTGGCGCATCCAAATATAGAGTCTGTCCGTTCAAATCTGCATCACGCAGGCCTTGCTGTGGCTGGAGGTGTCACACCACAGCGTTTGCCATCTATCCTTGTCCACCAACCAGATATTATTGTTGTGGGTAGTTACCTTACCAAGCATAAATACCCAATGCAAGCCGCGCGCGAGATCCGGGATGGGTTAAACTTGAAATGTTTGGGCGATCCAAAAATTCTATGAATGCGCTACAGACCATTTTGGGCGATGTTTTGCGGGCGCTCGATGGGGTTGACAAAACCCAGCTGTCCCTGTTCGCCGTAGAAATCCAGAAGGCACCGCGAGTTTTTGTGGGAGGTGCTGGGCGTTCGGGCCTAGTGATGCGGGCTTTTGCCATGCGTCTCATGCACCTTGGATTAAAAGTGTTTGTCATTGGTGAGGTTGTTACACCTGGAATTGAGAATGGAGATTTATTGCTAATTGGTACAGGGTCTGGAACTACTAAAACTTTGGTTACTCATGTGTCTCAAGCCAAAGCACTTGGAGCTCGGGTTGGGGCAATCACCATTCAAATGCATTCCCCAATTGCGGCAGCTGCAGATTTTCAAATTAATATTTCTGCGCCAAGTCCAAAAATAGATGGCGCGAGCACTAATATTTCAGTGCAGCCGATGGGATCACTGTTTGAGCAGGCTCTGCTGCTGATCACTGACGCAGTTATTCTTATTCTTATGGAAACTATTGGTCAAGAATCTAAAGAAATGTTTGCACGCCACGCTAATTTAGAATAGCTTGTGTTTGCCATACAATTTTCTTATATATGATAAAAAGTATAGTCCCAAACGAACTCTATCACGCCGCGTAGTTGCTTATCTTGAGTCGACCCAAGTTTTTACAGTGTGTATTCAACCGGAATATATTCGTTGTTATGGTGTTTCCGAACATTGTTTCAATCAACCATAATGTAGTTGTTGATTTGTGATTACTCTTGTAGATTTACCCAAATCCGTTCTATATGCCGCAAGCAGAATCACATACTTTTAGCGACGTCTACCCGAAAGTGCTAAGTGAAATCACTTCTGTGCTCACGAATGTGGACAATCGGGAAATTGATATTTTTGCGGAACAGATAGTTGGTGCTCATAGAATCATTGTGCATGGTGCCGGTAGAGTGGGGATGGCAATTCGCGGCTTTGCAATGCGACTTGGTCATCTCGGTTTTAGAGCCCACACTTTGGGGGATTCTACAGTGCCAAATATTGCTAAAGGTGACCTTTTAATTATTGCTTCTGGATCCGGCGAAACACAGACGATTTTCGATATTGCCCAGCTCGGAAAGCGGAATTATGCGGGGCTAGCACTTATCACGGGCAATAAACTGTCTCGCATCGGTTTGATTGCAGACACCGTGATTGTGATGAAATCGGCCTCAAGCACAAATCCAATTGATGGCGTGCTATCCATGCAGCCTATGACAACACTGAACGAGCAGTGCCTCAGTATATTATTTGATGCTACTGTGTTAATCCTGATGGCTAAAACTAAACAAAATGGAGCGGACTTGTGGTTGCGGCACAGCAACCTCGAATGACAGGCCCGTACTTATAATAAAAATGTTCAAGCTAGGGGCTTCATTGATTTGCGCGGATATGGCTAACATTCAGCGAGAGATTGAGTTAATTGAAGATGGAGCGTGTGATCACATTCATTTTGATGTTATGGATGGTGTTTTCGTTCCTCGATACGGGCTCCACCCCGAGTTGCTTGGTTCGATCAGAAAACTCACGGATCTGCCCATTGATGTTCATTTGATGGTGACTGACCCAGAAAAATATATTGGTATATTTGTTGACAACGGTGCGACGTTCTTAACTATCCACGCAGAGGCGTGCGTGCATCTGCACCGTGCACTTTCTAATATTAGGAAAGCGGGTGCCAAGGCTGGTGTTGCATTCAACCACTCCACACCACTGGGAGCACTTGATTACATCCTGGATGATATTGATTTGGTTCTCATCATGGCAATTAATCCAGGGGTTGTAGGTCACAAGTTAATCCCCGGGTCACTAAATAAAATCTCAGATACGCGAAGCAGGCTTTGGGGCAAGAATAGTGAAGTTATTATTGAGGTGGACGGTGGAGTGACCTTTGAAAACGCACCAAAAATGCTGGAACGGGGTGCTGACCTTCTGGTTTGTGGAAGTGCCACGATTTTTAAGGATGGAACACGGATAAATCAAAATGCCAAAGAGTTTAGGTTGCATCTCTCCAATTTAGGCGACAAAACTTCTTAGTGAGGGTGGTGGTTTCAACGACTAAGGGTGTAAGGGTGTTTATATCGTTGGTAGCTTCTCGCAAGGAGATTCTGACACCATTTACTTGCAGACATCTATTACCTTCCGGTTTACCGCCTGCAGTTGGCTGAGCAAGAAACCTTTGTGGCGCCTGCTGCAGCTTGGATAGTAGAGGTAGTCCTCTATTTTGGCTAAGAAATGACAGTGCAATTAAACGAGAATGCCTCATTTTTCCTCCGGATTATTTCCAGTAAGAAATCTACAAGCTGCGGGGCGCAATGTTGGATAATGTTAGCAAGGCGCTCAAGCTTTTTTTGTCTAACCAGCAGAACTTTCTACAGGACTCTTTATGCACTATAGTTGAATGACTGGTGACCTCCTATTTTACAAATCTAATCGACGGAGCACCCCCAACTATGCCCAGAAAGAAATCCACACTTGTAGTTCCAACAACGTGCGCTGTGGTGTCGTGCAAACTCTTGTGAGATGGCGGCCGTGTCCACGCCTACCAAAATGCAAATAGAATTTATTGTAAGCCCGCTTGGCCCCCCACATAATTTTGGTGTCTTTGCTGGCTGGATAATAGATGAGTGTAGGTACTCACAAGCGTTCCCTTTACTAAACTGGTTGGTGTCTGGAAATTCCGCGTAGTTTTCCGCACCAAGCTATTGAAAGAAACCGCTTTGAATGGTGTCATATGTCGTTTCTAGACTTGACCGCAATCTCTGGATGGGGTAACATTCCTTATAAGGATACAGGCGCCAAATAAGTATTTGCAAGATGCGGTTGTGTGTAATGCTGTGTTCATATTCAGCTGAGTCTTTTGCCGAATACAGTCATAGGAGGACTTTATTGAATAAATAATTGAGGTGTAGTGCTGTCAAGGGTTAGTCTAATATTTAAGGGAGCTTACAAATGAGTAGAATTAAGTTAGGTTTGGGTGTCTTGGTGGTTGTTGGAATCGTTGCCTCTGCTTGCCAGCCTCAAGTAATTACCAAGGAGGTTGTTAAAGAGGTGGAAGTTACCAAGGAGGTTATCAAGAACGTCGAAGTAATTAAAGAAGTTATGGTTGAGCCAGCGGCCGCACCGATGGCATTTGCGGGGGTGAACATTAATGTGCTCACGGTCACCGGTCCTCAGATTGCTGAACCGATGCAGCGTCGCGGAGCTGAGTTTAGTGCTGCCACGGGCGCAACAGTAAATGTAACCGTTGTACCTTTTGGTGATTTATATCAGAAAGCCCTCACGGATTTCGCGTCTGGTACGAACTCTGCTGACATAATTGTCTTCGCTCCGCAGTGGGTTGGAGACTATGTGCAAGGCGGTTTTCTGGAGGACCTAAGTGGCCGAGTCGGTGGTGACCCCGTACTAAACTGGGAGGATATCGGCCCATTTTTCCGCGACTTTAGTGCCACCTATAAAGGCAAGGTATATACAGTTCCGCTAGATGGTGATTTTCATATGGTTTATTACCGCTCGGACTTTGTGTCTAAAGCACCGCAGACTTGGGCAGACTATTTATCGATTGCCAAACAATTTCAGGGCAAAGATCTAAATGGAGATGGTGAAGCCGACTATGGCTCCTGCATCGCCAAAAAGAGATCGGCACAGTCTTATTGGATGGTAATGTCAATGGCTTCGGCTTGGCTACAAAGCAAGGGCACGGCCCAAGGCGGTTTCTTTGATCTCGATACTTTCGAGCCGCTGTATGGTCCAAACCCTGGATTTTCTGCCGCCCTTGACGTCTATTCTGAAACTACCAAATATGGTCCCCCGGATGAACTAAATCTAGATGTGGGTGATACGCGCGGACTTTTCAGCAGCGGTCGGTGTGCACTCAGCATAGACTGGGGCGATATCGGTACGTTGGCGATTGACCCGAAAACGTCTAAGGTAATGGACAAAGTTGGCGCTGTCATTCTGCCGGGTAGTAGTGAGGTTCTCGATCGCGCCACAGGAAAACTGGTAGCGTGCGATGCAAAAACATGTCCATATGCGATCGACGGAATCAACCATGCACCGTTTGCAGCGTTTGGTGGCTGGTCAGGCGCAATCAATGCGGCATCCAAGCCAGAAGTAAAGGACGCCGCATTTGCCTATCTAGCTTATGTGTCTGGGCCCGCCCAGTCTAACAACGATGTGACGGTTGGTGCCACCGGTTTCAACCCCTTTCGCCTGTCTCAGTTTCTTAACCGCTCCCAGTGGGTCAGTGCCGGCATGAGCGCCGCGGCTGCCAGTAACTATCTGGGTGCTATCGAGTCCAGCCTGAACAGTCCGAATATGGTGCTTGATCTGCGCATACCTCAGAACGCGTATTATCAAGGACAAGTAATGGATACCGCTGTTGCGCAATTCCTTGCGGGTGAGCTGACCAAGGAAGAGGCAATGGCGCAAATTCGAGACGGCTGGAATGCCAAGTCCGACGAACTGGGTCGTGATATCCAGTTTGCAGCATATAAAGACACGCTTGGTGTTAAAAAGTAGCCATTAGCGGCTAATTTTCTTAGCGCCATAGGCCCGGACACGATGCAATCGGGCCTATGGCGCGTACCATTCATAGGAGCGCTCTGATGTGTACCTCAACCGGAGCACTCGCTTAATGCACTTAATGCCGCCGGTTCTATTAGTGTCATCTCTTGCCAGCCTCCCATTATTTGTTTCTATTTATTTCTCGCTGGCTTCCAAATATTAGGTCGGTCGTCCGTGTTTACATACTATGCCTAAGTCGATTTTGGTTGATCTGCCGGCCGTGCGCCAAAGCGCAGAACTCAATAGCGCACCTGTACCGCTCCTAGAGCGCCTTGAGGCGTCTCTCAACCGGAGCGCTGGTTTTGTGCTCCTCATGCCGGCTGTGCTATTAATCGCATCTCTTGCCATCTTCCCATTATTTATTTCTCTGTATATCTCGCTGGCCCGGTTAAAGTTCATTAAAGGCGGGTTTGAACTTAAGTTTGTAGGATTGGCCAACTATGCCAAGCTACTTGTTGGACTAGACAGAGAGCATTTTGTGGGCAGGCTAGCTAGCCCTGGATGGATAGGATGGTCATCCTACGCTCTTCTAGTCTGCCTTCTCGGCTGGCTGTTTCTGAATTACTGGCAGCGTGGCGCGGTACATGCTAGTGGTGTGGTTTGGCGTTTGCTCGGGTGTGGCATCTCACTTTTAATTGGCTGGTACATGGTGCATACCCTGGTTCCTAATGGCCGTCCTGGGACGGTTATTGTTACTTTGTTATTCGTATTTGGTGGTGTGGGGTCTCAATTTCTCGTGGGCCTCGGCCTTGCGATTCTCTGTGCGCAGCATTTTGCTGGGCGACGATTTTTTCGGGTGGTATTTTTACTACCAATGATGATAACCCCGGTTGGGATCGGTTATATGTTCCGAATGCTCGCAGACACAAGCAAAGGCCCCCTTAAACCACTGTGGGTTCTGCTCGGGCTGGAGAATACCTCTTGGGTGCAAAGTGCGTGGGGTGCACGGGCTGCAGTTATGGTTGGTGACTTCTGGCAGTGGACGCCCTTTATGTTCATTGTGCTGCTAGCTGCTCTTGAGAGCCAGTCAGTCGAAGAGGTTGAGGCAGCCGTTGTAGATGGTGCAACCTTCTGGCAGATTTTCCGTCACATCACTATCCCCGCAATTTTGCCGGTAAGCAGTACAGTTGTCCTGATTCGGATGATCGAAGCCTTCAAGATTATTGATCTCCCGAACATTCTTACTAACGGCGGACCCGGCACGGCCACTGAATCGGTAACGCTGCACGCATACAGCCTTTGGCGTCGCTTAGATATTGGAGGTTCCGCAGCAGTAGGCTATCTACTGCTAGTGCTCGTCACATTTTTTGCAGTCTCGTATGCTAATTTTATCAGGCCGCGCCATACGGTTGAATAGGCGCGCCAGAAACTTCTTGTTACCCTTTGGTTTTGGCCAATGAAGCGCACGGTGTTTTCCCCCTCCCGCAGTGGCATGATACTTACTTATGCTATTCTCGGACTGTGGGCTGTCATTATTTTATTCCCACTATATTGGGTTGCAATCACCTCACTTAAGCTACCCATCGCCGTATTCGCAGGACCGTTCTATGTACCGTTTTTAGATTTTCAACCATCTGGGCACGCTTGGAAATATATTTTTGTCGATGTACGGCGTGATGTCTTTCGGCCCTATGCAAACACGGTTTTCGTGGCTACCGTCAGTTCTTTGCTGGCACTTTTACTTGGTTCGAGTGCATCATATGCATTGGCACGCTTTGTGTTTCGGCCAAAGGTTGGTGTGATCGGGTTGTTCATTGGCTGCGTGTCCATTGCAGCGTTTGCCACTTACAATGGTGTGCCTTGGATAGTTGCAGTAGCAGGGGCCGCAGCTTCGTACATATTACTATTTCTAGGGCTTGCACGGCGCTTTCGTAAAACACTTGGCAACAGCGATATTGCTTTTTGGTTGATTTCGCAGCGCATGTTGCCACCCGTGGTAGTAGTAGTGCCCATATATGTTATGTTCCAACAAATTGGCTTACTGGACACGCTTACGGCATTGGTCATTGCCTACGTGGCCGCAAATTTGCCGATCGTAGTATGGTTGATGCGAGACTATTTTGAGAGTGTTCCAATCGAACTGGAAGAGTGTGCTGCTATCGATGGCGCAACTCGTTATCGTATATTGTTTTCAATCGTTCTACCGCTTGCTGTGCCTGGTCTTGTGTCCACTTTTCTGTTTGTACTGGTATTTTCCTGGAATGAGTATCTCCTTTCGCTTTTTTTAACGGGTGCCAGGTCACAAACTTTGCCGCTTATGGTAGCAGGACAAAATGCCACTCGGGGACCAGAGTGGTGGTACATGTCCGTTCTGATTTTGATAATGATCCTGCCTGTAATTGGCTTGGCGATTGCCCTTGACCGTTATATTGCGCGTGGTTTATTAGTGGGTGCCATTAAGGGTTGAGTGACTGGTATTTATCTACTAGATAAGACCAATTGCGTTGAAGTTGCCGCTCTACCGGTGCGCGAGGTTGAGCGTAGTTAATCATAATCCTGTTACCTATAGGGTGTTCGCTGATTTTGATTGTTTACGTAAAGATTTGATTGATTGGTTGTTTGTGTTTATGTACTATGCCTAAGTCGATTATGGTTGAACCGCGGGCCGTGCGCCAAAGAGCAGAGCTCAATAGCGCTACTGTACCGCTCAACTCATACATCCCTGATGCGCGTGCTGAATCCGCAATCTACGGCAGTGGGAAGTTGGTGCAGATGTACCGTGACATGGTATACATTCGTGAATTCGAGACCATGTTGGATCGATGCAAAAAAGAGGGCCGTTACAGGGGTATAGAATATTCTCATCCTGGCCCAGCGCATTTATCCATTGGGCAGGAAGCAGCAGCCGTAGGCCAGAGTTTCCATCTTACTCCGGATGATTTAATTTTTGGCTCGCATCGAAGCCATGGCGAGATCCTGGCAAAGGCATTCTCTAGTATTGCAAAACTGGAGGAAGCGGTATTGATGGATATGATGGAGCGCTATTTTGGTGGCATAACACTGCATGCTGTTGACAAATTTCCTGTTGCGAGCGTCCGCGAATTGGCAATTAATTTTACACTGTATGGCGTGCTGGCCGAGATTTTTTCGCGTAGCACTGGTTTTAACCGCGGGATGGGCGGGTCCATGCATGTGTTTTTTCCACCATTTGGTATTATGCCCAATAATGCGATAGTGGGGGGATCGGCCGCAATTGCGACTGGCGCTGCGCTGTTTAAGCGTGTTAATATGCGGCCGGGTATTTGCGTAGCCAATATAGGCGACGCAGCGCTTGGTTGCGGGCCAGTGTGGGAAGCAATGATGTTTGCTGCCATGGATCAATACCTTACTCTTTGGGATCGTAATGTGGGTGGTGCGCCGCCAATACTGTTTAATTTTGTTAATAACTTTTATGGCATGGGTGGTCAGACTTTAGGTGAAACCATGGGTCTCGGCATACTTGCTCGGGCTGGTCTGGGTATCAACCCGGATGCCATGCATACTGAACGAGTGGATGGCTCTAATCCGCTAGCTGTGGCTGACGCCATCGACCGAAAAATGCCTGTGCTTCTAGCTGGAAATGGACCGGTAATGCTGGACACTGTTACTTATCGTATAAGTGGCCATTCTAGTTCTGATGCTTCAAGCTACAGAGAGAGGGCCGAGGTGGATGCGTGGCTGGAGCATGATCCTATTGGTAGTTTTGGTCGAATTCTGTGTGACCAGCACCATGCTACCGTCACGGAACTTGACGACATAAAGACCGAAGCTGAGGAACGGATGTTGTTGGTGCTACGCACGGCAATTGATCCCCTAATATCCCCTTACTTTGACGCGCGCGGCGGTGAGATTGGTGCCCTGATGTTTTCAAACCATTTTGCCGATTGTTTGGCTTTAGGCGTACCAACTACGCTATGCCCCAAATCTGAGACGAGGTTTCACCAAACCAGCCTTAAGTCCCGCTCTGGATTAAAAAATGGAGAACGACTGCCTAAAAGCCAGTGCTTAACCTACGCCGACGCAATTTTCGAAGCCATGTTGCACCGCTTTTATGAAGATCCAACCATGATTGCATACGGTGAGGAAAACCGTGATTGGGGCGGTGCTTTTGGCGCCTATCGCGGTCTCACTGAGTGTTTACCGTATCACCGTCTGTTCAATTCCCCGATCTCGGAAGCGGCAATTGTTGGTACGGCAGTGGGATATGCACTGGCAGGTGGACGCGTTGTGGTAGAGCTGATGTACTGCGATTTCATCGGCCGGGCTGGTGATGAAATATTTAATCAAATGGCCAAATGGCAAGCGATGTCAGCTGGAGCTCTGCAGCTGCCAATGGTACTGCGCGTTTCAGTTGGGGCACGCTACGGTGCGCAGCACTCTCAAGACTGGACTGCACTGGTCGCGCACATCCCCGGTTTGCGGGTGATGTTCCCGGCAACACCTTACGATGCCAAAGGTATGTTGAGTCTGGCTTTGCGCGGGACAGATCCAGTAGTGTTTTTTGAGAGCCAGCGTCTATATAGTGAACCGGAACTACTGGTGCCCGGCGGTGTGCCGGTGGATTATTTTGAGATTCCGCTCGGCGTACCAGCCCTACGCCGCACAGGCACAGATGTCACAATCATCACCATTGGTGCCACGCTCTATCGTGCGCTTGAAGCTGCGGACGTACTACAGTCACAATACAATCTATCTGCCGAAGTTATTGACCTGCGTTTTCTAAACCCCCTCGATTATGACCCACTGATTGATTCAGTGCGGAAAACAGGTAAAGTGGTGCTTGCTTCGGACGCATGTGAACGCGGGTCATTTTTGCATACTGTGGCGAGCAATCTAAGTCAATTAGTGTTTGACTACCTAGATGGTCCGGTAACTGTTGTTGGAGCACGTAACTGGATTACTCCGCCTGTCGAACTTGAAGAGAGTTATTTCCCACAAAAAGAGTGGATCATTGACACCCTGCATGAGCGCATTGCGCCGATACCGAATCACATTCCTAGCACCTCCCAGCGCAGTGAAGAAATCATAACCCGCAGCCGGGCGGGTATTTGACTTACCGCAGGATACCGCCGGCATTTGCGAAAATTTATCATAGCCCATGATCTAGGAACTACTGGCAACAAGGCTACAGTTTTTGACCAACATGGTTGTATGTTGAGCCAGGCTTTTTGCTCGTACACTACTGAATATGCTCACGTGGGTTGGGCTGAACAGAGTCCTGATGACTGGTGGCACGCTGTTTGCGAGTCGACACAGCGCTTGCTTTCTGTGAGTGCCATACCTCCATCTGAAGTTGCCTGCCTGACATTTAGCGGGCAGATGATGGGATGTGTGGCGGTAGACAGGCGTGCTCGCCCACTTCGGAATGCCATGATCTGGGCTGATACACGCGCTGGGGCTCAAGTTAACTGGATGTCTCAGCAGATGGATGTGCACACACTTTACCGGCTAACCGGTCACCGCTTGAGTAGCAGCTATTCCCTCGCAAAAATTCTGTGGCTCCGTGACAACGAGCCAGAACTTTTCCATAGCACTCATAAATTTCTGCAGGCAAAAGATGCCATTGTTGCACGGCTAACCGGTGAATTTGTCACGGATCCTTCAGATGCGTCTGGTACTAATCTATATGACTTGGAGTGCGGCACTTGGTCGGCGCAAATTCTTGCCGTGGCGAACTTAGATGTGTCTCTTCTCCCTGCTATTCATGCATCTACCGCGGTAGTGGGTGTAGTTTTATCGGCAGTGAGTGCAGAAGTTGGTATTCCAGCAGGAACACCGGTTGTGATAGGTGGAGGAGATGGAGCGTGTGCTGCCGTAGGAGCGGGGGTTATTATGCAAGGCACAGCGTACAATTATCTCGGCTCATCCGCGTGGATCTCACTGGCTAGTTCCCAGCCCGTATACGACCCAGCCCAACGCGTTTTCACTTTTGCTCATTTAGTGCCGGGACTGTTTGCTCCTATGGGTACAATGCAGGCGGCTGGTGCGTCCTATCAATGGGCACGTAACCAGCTTGGTGCGGCGGAAGTTCATGGTGCCGCCAAAAGTGGCATGAGCGCATACGAACTGCTCGACCATCAGGCGGGCCTATCTCCACCAGGAGCCAACGGAGTATTATTTCTTCCTTACCTGCTTGGCGAACGCAGCCCGCGCTGGAATCCCAATGCCCGCGGTGCCTTTCTTGGTCTGTCCATACAACACACCCGTTCCGACCTTCTACGTGCTGTGCTCGAAGGTGTGGCATATAACCTCCGCATAATTTTGGATGTGCTCATTGCGCAAGGAGCATCAATCAGTACCGTTCGAGTAATCGGCGGCGGTGCGCAGGGGAGACTATGGAACCAGATACTTGCAGATGTCTATAACCTCCCGATTTACCGACTAAAGTTGGCTGAGGAAGCAACCTCAATGGGAGCTGCTGTGGCTGGGGGAATAGGTGTAGGCCTCTATTCTGGCTGGGAAATGGCGCTACAAATGAACTCGGTCGCCGAAACATTTGTGCCAGATAATTCCCATTCAGAAATTTACAAACGGCGGATCGATATGTTTGACCAAGCATACATGGCGCTCGAGCCAATTTCCGCCCAACTAGCAGATCTTGCTGCAGGACACTATGCAAGATAGTTGATTTACTGTATACTTTGCATAATCTACTCAATGGAGCACCCCAAAATATGTCTAGAAAGAAGCCCACCGTTTATGATCTACGCGCACTAAAGGGAAAACGGCAATTGACGATGTTACGCGTGACGACACTGGACGAGGCTGAAGCCGCCGAGCAAGCAGGGATCGATATTGTCTCCGTGCCACCCGACGTGGTATCACACCCGCGCTACCGTGATGTCGCACCAACGCTATTCTCGATGACTGGGATGCAACACACCGAGGCACCAACGCGTGACGAATATCTGCGGATGGCACTTCGCCTGCTGCATGCGGAAGCAGATGCTCTATATTGCAGTGCAGGACTTGAAACCGTCGCATATTTAGCGCGGGAACATATTCCGGTTGTTGGCCACGTGGGTCTTGTGCCATCTCGTGCAACATGGACTGGTGGTTTCCGCGCCGTCGGCAAGACCGCCGACAGCGCCATCGCGCTTTGGGAAGAGGTCAGAGCATACGAAGCCGCTGGAGCGTTTGCCCTTGAAATTGAGGTGATTCCAGTTGAGGTGGCCGCGCGTATTAGCACTTCCACGCCACTTTTACTTTGGTCAATGGGTGCTGGTGCCGGCTGCGATGCGCAATACCTATTCGCTGAGGATATCCTTGGCACGAACCGCGGTCACATGCCTCGCCATTCAAAAATCTATCGTAACTTTGATACCGAGTATAAACGATTGCAGGCCGAACGGATTGCGGCGTTCTCTGAATATAAAGCTGATGTCGACGGCGGCGCTTATCCTGAAGAAATGCATATTGTCCGGATGGACCCTGCGGAGTTGGCAGTTTTCAATACTCGCATGGCTAATAGATGACCTAATACGCAGTGTGATTTATTGTGGTTGTCATATTGAAATAGGCACGTGTTGGAAAACTAGACTATCTAGTAATCTCTGCGGAATTATCAGAATAAGTCAAGGTGATAATTTTTTCCCGCAATATAGCAGTTAATCACCCTAGCAAGGAGCCTCCAAAGATTCGCGCATTCTGCAGTGTGTGCTTTACGCAGATGTAACTGACACGAACATATTAAATCATTTGGTGCTTTACCAAATTCTTTTGCGGCGCCTTAGAGGATCTTGGGCTGCATGATATTCTGGTGATTGCTATGTAGGGTCTTGTTCAGGCACCCGAATAGAGGTTGGCTTAGGCGATTATCAAAAGGAGAACTCTTACAGACTTTGCAGTTCAAGACCGCTCATAAAGTGTTTTCGTAATATTAAGAACAGGAGTATGGTGGGAAGGCTCGCCATCAAAGCGGCGGTGATGACTACATTGGGGGTACGGTTTGCCTGGCTGCCCTGTAATACCATGAGGCAATTCATAAGCGAGCGGAGGTCTTCTCGGTTAGTCAGTACCATAGAGAAGATCAAATCGTTCCAAATCCAGGTGAACTGCACCAGAAACAGGGCAATCATAGGACCCATACAATTGGGCATAATAATTGATCGAAAGATGCGAAAGTCACTCGATCCGTCTATGCGCGCAGCCTCGTCCATTTCACGTGGCAGGCCAGTCATATAGTTGCGTAAGACTAATACCGGGAATGGAACGGCAATGGCCGTGTAAAACAGAATCATACCGAGGCGTGTGTTGATAAGGCCCAGCGATTTGTAGCCCAAGAACACTGGAATTAGGTACATCTGAAGCGGAAAAATTGTGCCTGAGAAGATAAGCATGAACCAGAAGCGCTTGCCTTGAAAATCTATTCGCGTCAAACCATAGGCCGCCAATGCCGCCAAGGTGATTGCGGCACCGCCGCCGATTACGCCGTAGAGCATAGAATTCAGCATGCCAATACCCATTCGGGTCACGGTCCATGCTTCGGATATATTTCCAAGCACTGGCTGCCACGCCGAGGGTAGTCCGAGAGGATCTCCCAATCCGTATTCAGCGTTGGTTTTAAAAATGGAGACGGCTACATAATAAAATGGGGTAAGCCATGCGACCGCGAGGATTGTTGAGCCAGCAAAGTATATTATGTGATACTTGTACAGTCTGTTGACTGTTCTCTGAATGACAGAATTAATCAAGGCAGCAATGTCAAAGTCGCCAATATTTTGCGAACTATCGTTGATCTATCCGGTGTTGCAAAGCAGCTAAGGACCAAGATACGGTGAGGGCCGCCGCGCCAAGCACCACGGCAATGGCGGATCCATAAGCCCAGTATCCAGCCCGGAACGATTCCCAATATTGGTGCACCGCTAGCGTTAAAGTTGACCGTCTGGGAAAGTCACGCGAAATTGTCCAGACTAAGTCGAACGAGGTAAATCCAGCCAATACTGAAATAGTGATCACCATGAGCACTGTTGGCATCAGCAGCGGAAGGACAACGTGGCGAAAAACCTGTAGCGGTGAAGCACCATCAACTTTGGCAGCCTCAATTGGGTCAACTGGCAGGGCATTGAGGCCGATTAGCAAAAGCGCCATCATTAAGCCAATCTGCTGCCAGACGAATACGATAATCATGGAAGGAGTTACAAGATGGGATTCATACAGCCAATTATTGGTAAGCGAGCCGAGGCGAATACTCCGTAGTGCCCAGTTCACGATGCCTTCTGGCGCATATACGTAGTACCATATTACTCCTACCGCGGTGGCAGAGATCATCCGTGGGAGAAAGAATATGGACTTAAATGTTTCTTCACCCTTGATGCCCTTGAGCAGCAGCGCCAGTGCTAGACCCAGTACAGGAGGCACTATGAACGAGGCGACAAGCCAAACGATGGTATTGGTCGTTGCGCCGAGAAAATTGGGGCTTGACGCAAGAGTTTTATAGTGCTCGGTGCCGGCGATTTTGTCGAGGCCAGAAAACTTCTCCCATTTTGTGAAAGATGCATAAACATTAAAGGCCACTGGCACAAGAAGGAAGACGGTGACAAATCCCAATGCTGGTGCCATAAAAGCAAATGCAGTCCAGAACCGTGTTCTGGCGCGCCGCCGACCACTCAGAGTAAGTTTACTTACAACGGTCATAAAGACGCACGGATCGACATCAAGAAATCAAGTACTTACTGTGTTACCACACCGATTTTGCAGCCGACTTGAGAGAGAGCCAGCCGACGTGCACAGGCACCAACTGGCTCTCTCTCACAAGCAGTTTGTTAGTGGCTAGCCCAATACTTTGCGGCTATCGCCTCAATATTTTTCATTGCGGTTTCCGCTGCTCCGGTTGAGGGCTTGAGCATAAAAGCGTTGAACTCTTCCACCGCAGGCAGTACAATATCTGAAGGCGATGCCTCCCAGTAGCGGGTTATTGCCCGATACTTCCCATCGGCTTGCACTTTGGAGATTTTAGAAATGATAGGGTTCGGCATTTTTGCCTTCGTATTACCTGCGTACATACCGGGATCCGTAGCCCACGCATTCATGGCTTTTTCAGTCATCCACCATTCAGCAAACTTCATTACCGCCGGGTTTTGCGCACCTACTAAGCTGATTACCAAAGGTCCGCCTTCAACGATATACGCACCAGGAAGTTTAGAATCAAAGTTAGGCATCAGAAATGCGTCGAAATCGGTTCCAGCTTTGATTCCGCCTGCTTCAACCTGACCGATTGCCCAGTCACCGATTAGATTCATCGCCCCTTTACCTCTGGCAAAATCAAGCTGTTCTTCCTTGGTAGTCGGGTCATTAAAATAACCCTTCGCATAAAAATCAGCCCACAGCATCATTGCCTTTCGGACGGGTTCATCAGTATATTTGATCTTCCCAAGATTTAATGCGATGTATGCCTCAGGATCAGTTCGGATCATGAATTCTTCAAACCAAATAAAACCCCGCCACCCATCCTGAACCGAAGCCACAAATGGGGTGATGCCCGCAGCTTTCAATTTGTCGGCAGCGCCGGTAAACTCTTCCCAAGTGGTGGGGGGAGCAGCAATCCCTGCTTTCTCAAAGAGGGATTTGTTGTACAATACAACCCAGCTGTTCAATCCCGTAGGCATGCCGTAAATTTTGCCATTTTCTGTGAAAGGCGCTGCGCTCGAGGCGTCATATTCACCCGAGGCGATCTTTTTAGCCCAGAGGTCATCGAGCGGAGCAATAAAGCCAGTATCGACGATTTCCTTAAGCTTTGTTCCGTTCCACCACGTAAACGCCTGGGGCGGATCTCCAGCGAGGAGGCTCGACTGGATGTATGCCTGAAACTGGTCGACGTTGTAATCACTGAAGGCTAGGGAAATGCCATCTTCTTTAGCTGTGGCAGACATCAAATCAAGACCCGTCTTCCAAAAACCCTTGTCGTGAAAGACTGTTACTGTCTCCGTCACTGCAGCGGCAGCCGGTATGGCGGTTGCAGCGGCAGCCGGTATGGCGGTTGCAGCGGCAGCCGGTATGGCGGTTGCAGCCGGCGCGCAAGCTGCCAAAATTGCCGCTCCGCCACCAAAAGCTCCAGCCTTTACAAAGTCGCGCCGCGTTAAAGTTGTTTTCATTTGGGATTCTCCTAATTACTATAATATTCACATACTGCACCATTTTTGTAAACCCCTATCTTTATCAGTTTTTCATAACGTTCCCTATTATTTCAGTAAAGTAGTTCAGAGTGTTCACTGAAGCAAACTTACTTCTCAGAAGTCCATATTTTAGAGCAGCATTTATTTTTTGTCAAACCAAGATTTTGAGCGAGTTTGGTAGGCGCACAAGCTTCAATGCGAGCGCGGGTCTCCACCGATTTCGGCCAGCCGCGCATTTAAGTCGTAGACGCGCTTCATTGGCGCCCACCAGTCGCCCTTCTGGGCCCAAGGAACGCATTGCTGGTATCCTTGCATTAGGCTGTCCCATTCCTTGGCGCGAGGTGTTTCGTCAAGATAACGTTGGAAGTCTACGCGATAGTTGAAATCGTCTTCGACGTTAAGCACCATAAACAGTCGGTTTCCGATCAGGTAGATGTTCTGTGCGATGACCTTTCGCGCTGCCATCCCGCGCATAATTTCCGGCCAAACATTAAGGTGCCACTCTATATATTCTGCAATAATTTTCGGATCGTCTTTGAGGTCCAGTGAAAATGCAATCTCTTTCATCCGATCAGTCTCCTAAACGTATCCCCATGATGTCTCTCAACTCATTTAGCGACGATTACAAAGCGCCTGCTACACTTTGGCTAGGTCGAAAATTCGCTAATCGGTCGTCGACCGGACAGGCAGAAGAAGTGTGGTGTAGCACAAAAACAAATAAGTATTTCAAGAGCAGGCAGTATAACCGAGTTTTACTACTGTTGTTTCCAATAGTCGAGTCCCATTGTTTGCACTACGAGGGCTGGTACTTTTACGTGAATAGACGTGGTGATTCATAATTAGAGAAGGTAAGTCTTAACAATATGCCCAACCTTTATTGCTGTGTCACCTCAAAAATTGGCACAAATCATTGGCAGAAAGAGTTCGGTATTTTGCCCACCAAGCAGTTAAGGATGCGTCAATAAAGTTTCAGATTCTTCGTAAGCGTTCCTTAGCGCTAGCGGCACTGGTGATTGGCCAGTTGGCACAATTGCGCATCGACTATGCCGTTCTTGTTTCTTCTTTTGTCTGATTGGGGTAGAAGTAGCGCCCTAAGGTTGACTAGGTGACCTGCGAGGCGCTCACTCAGCCCGTAAGATGCGTGTGCACTTTCTACCAGTCCGGATTATAAAGCGGCAGTTTGGGCGCTGGACTGTCCGCGAGCGGGGATTTGCGAAGAACATCGCACAGATCTAAAATCTCTTTGTTTAGCGCAAATTGTGGATGGTACGCAAGTGGTTGCTAGCGAGAGTGCAAGCCAGCTATAAATTTTTCGTCGAGTTAGGAGCGACAATATTAGACAACGATGCCGAGAATAATCACTTAACTCAATTAAGCGGGCAAACGTGGAGCCACCGTTACCACCCCCAGCGCCAAAACCCGATAGCGCCCGCCGGCATTCCAAATCCAAATCGCCCATTTTTTAGAACTTTCCTCGATTGACAGTTTGGCATTCGGGACATACAATTAACTTAGCATATATCGATTCACAGTAATGGTTTGATTAACTAGCGGATGTTGTTAGGAGAATTATGACTACAAGCACTGCAAGTGGATTTCGGCTGAGCGACTATAGTCTAGTTGGAAAAGACGCCAACAAGGCAATTCAGGCCGGCTTAGCCGATGCAACTTGGTATGCCTCGCCGGTGTCCAAGGAGCAAATGCGTGATCTGCTCGTGCGGCGCGACGCGCCGGCACTGGTAGGTGTGGCAATTTATTATGGATTGATGATGGGATTCGGTGTTTGGGGGTTCTTGGCTTGGGGTACTTGGTGGGCCATTATTCCATTTGCCTGTTACTCCGTGCTGTATGCCTCAAACTCCGACGCACGCTGGCATGAAATGGGTCACGGCACGGCCTTCAAGACTGACTGGATGAATAATGTAGTATACGAGATCGCCTCGTTCATGATTATGCGCGAGGCAACGGTGTGGCGCTGGAGCCATACGCGCCACCACAGCGACACTATCATCGTCGGGCGTGATCCGGAGATTGCAGTGCCGCGCCCGCCCGATCTGGTGGCTGTCCTTGGCGCGTTTATAAATTTAAAGGTGGCACCCAAGTACGCACGTACGGTCCTCACGCACGTGCTAGGACGGCTGACTCCTGAAGAACTGACCTTCGTGCCAGTGTTTGAGCACGGCAAGGTCATTTGGCGGGGGCGGATTTATGCCCTGATTTATTTGGCGGTTGTTGGGTTGGTGATCTATACGCAAAGTGTTCTACCCCTAATGTACATCGGACTCCCCAATCTTTATGGAGCCTGGCTTGTAGTGATCTACGGATATACCCAACATGCCGGGCTGGCCGAGGATGTACTCGACCACCGACTAAACTGCCGAACCGTTTACATGAACCCCATTAACCGGTTTCTGTACCTCAATATGAACTACCATGTCGAGCATCACATGTTTCCGCTGGTGCCGTATTACAACCTACCCAAGCTGCACGCCATTGTGTTGCCGGACATGCCGACGCCCTACAACGGTATCTTAGAAGCGTATCGTGAAATCATTCCCGCCATCCGGAAGCAGTTGAAAGATCCAGGCTTTTTTGTGAAGCGCAAGCTGCCCACACCTACCTACCGGTCTGACGCCGCTACTCAATCAACGCCTATCACCGCCACTGGTAAGCCGGTAGTTGGCGGCTGGGTAGAAGTGTGCGAAAGCACACACCTGCTCAAGGCTGACGTGCTGCGATTTGACCACAACTTCCACACCTATGCCATCTATCGCACCGATGACAATAAGCTGTACGCGACAGACGGGTTGTGCACACATGGCAACGCCCATCTCGCC
>Ga0049084_10000246_pt1 | contig 20821 bp, 19 predicted proteins | sample GreLakmeON33MSRF_FD_66720 | JGI IMG/M metagenome (GOLD analysis project Ga0049084, IMG submission 66720) | Freshwater lentic microbial communities from great Laurentian Lakes, MI, USA - Great Lakes metaG ON33MSRF | ecosystem: Environmental > Aquatic > Freshwater > Lake | place: Great Lakes... | reverse complement strand
CTGGCCGATGCGCCGACCAACCAGCCTTGCGCCCACGAGATGCCCCAATCCGCGCCGCTCGCCTTCCGCCGGTAATTGTTTTTCTGGCGCCCGCCATCAGGCCGCGAAGAATTTTCTTCGCGGCCTTTTTCTTGGGGGACAGCCGAAGCCCTGCGAGGGCCGGCATCCCTGCCGGCGGGTTCGTGTTCGCCCCGCCGGCCACGCGCCTGGTCCGAGTTTCTCGAACCGTGTCAGGATGCGCCCGCGGTTCACCATCCGGCGACGGCATCGGCGATGTTGCAATCCGAAGGAGCGGACGTGTAGGATACAACGTCCGGCATGTTCAATCCGCAAACCAATTTGAGAGCAAGATCAGCGCTGCTGACCGGCGCTTCATGTCATTTGCGTGGAATTATCTCCCGCCGCGTGGCGTCGATTCCAGCCGGAATGACTCATCCATGAAGATTCCAGCCTTGATCGCATCCGCCATCCGCCCGGCGGCGGCGCTGCTGCTCGCGGCGGGAATTTTCACCGGCTGCGACCAGCGCGCCGAGAAGAAGCCGGTCACCCAAGAGTATCATGGCGTGATCGTCACGAATGATTACGAATGGCTGGAGAACGCGGGCGACCGGGCGGTGCGAAGCTGGAGCAAGGCGCAAAACCGGAAAGCCCGCTCCGTCCTCGACGACCTGCCGACGCGTGATCTCCTGCGCGATCAACTGGAGCGGATGTACGCCAAGGCCTCGCCGAACTACTCCGCTCTGGCGTGGCGCGCGGGAAAATTGTTCCTCCTGAAATTCCAACCCCCGGCGCAGCAGCCCGTCCTGATCACGTTGAACGGCCAGATTGACCTGAAGAGCGAGCGGGTGGTGCTCGACCCGAATCAATTGAGCCGCGATGGCTCGACGAGCATCGACTGGTTCGTGCCCTCGGCCGACGGCAAACTCGTGGCGGTTTCCCTCTCCGAGAAAGGCAGCGAGGACGGGACGCTCCACCTCTACGAAACGGCGACGGGCAAGAAGCTCCCGGACGTCCTGCCGCGCGCGCAGTATCCGACCGGCGGCGGGAGCGCGGCCTGGAACGCAGATGGTTCGGGCCTTTATTACACGCGCTATCCGGCGAAGGGCGAGCGCGACGAGGCCGACCTGCATTTCTATCAGCAGGTTTATTTTCACAAGCTCGGCACCCCGGTGGAGCAGGACAAGCCGGAGTTGTGGAAGGGCCTGCCGCGCATTGCCGAGATCGAACTGGAATCCAGCCAGGACGGGCGGCATCTGCTCGCGCGCGTAGCCAACGGCGACGGCGGCGCGTTCGCGCATTACCTGCGGACACCCGAAGGCCAATGGAAGCAGGTGTCGCGCTTCGAGGACGGAATCAAGGAAGTGGAGTTTGGACGCGACCCGCTCTACCTCGAGCACGGCCGGGACGATTCGCTCTATCTGCTCTCGGTCAAGGACGCGCCGAACGGAGCGATTCTCCGCGTGGCGTTGCTCAAGCCGGACCTGGCGAGCGCGTTCACGGTGATGCGGGAAGGCATCTTCGCCATCCAAAAATTCAAGCCGACGGCTAGTGGGCTGGCGATTGTCATCCAGCGGGGCGGCCCGGAACAATTGATCTACCGGGATTTTTTGAACCCGGCGTTGAGCGGGCCGAGCAGCCGCTCGGACCGGCCGGATTTCAGGATTCCCCATGCCGTCCGGCAGTTGCTGGTGACGCACGGCGACGAAATTCTGTTCCGCACCGAGACCTTCACCGAGCCGTTCACCTGGTGGCGCTACGACACGAACAAGGACCGCGACAAGGGCGAGGCCACGGCGCTGCGCGGCACGTCGCCGGTGTCGTTCGCCAATGTGGAGACGGTGCGGGCGCTGGCGAAGTCAAAGGACGGAACCCCGGTGCCGATGACCATCCTGCGCCGGAAGGGCACGCGGCTCAACGGCGAGAATCCGACCTTGCTGACCGGTTACGGCGGCTACGGGATCAGCCGCACGCCGGGCTTTGATTTCACGCGGCACCTCTGGCTCGAACAGGGCGGCGTGATCGCGGTAGCGAACCTCCGCGGCGGCGGCGAATTCGGGGAACGCTGGCACGAGGAAGGCCAGCTCTTGAAAAAGCAAAATGTCTTCGATGATTTCGCGGCCTGCGCCGAATGGCTGGTGCGCTCGAACTACACGAAGCCGGGGCGGCTCGCCCTCGAAGGCGGGAGCAACGGCGGGCTGTTGATGGGCGCGATGCTCACCCAGCATCCCGACGCCATGCGGGCGGTGGTTTCCCACGTCGGAATTTACGACATGCTACGCGTGGAACTGGACCCGAACGGCGCGTTCAACGTGACCGAGTTTGGCAGCGTGCAAGACAAGGCGCAGTTCCAGGCGCTCCAGGCCTACTCGCCGTATCACCAGGTGCAGGACCATGTGAAATATCCCGCCGTGCTCATGCTCACCGGCGAGCACGACGGCCGCGTGAACCCGGCCCACTCGCGGAAGATGGTCGCGCGGCTGCAGGCGGCGACCGGCTCCACGAACCCGGTGCTCCTCCGCACCAGCGCCAGCAGCGGGCACGGCGCCGGCACGGGCCTGCGGGAGCGGATCGGCCAGATCGCGGATGTCCAGGCGTTCCTGATGGAGCAACTGGGCCTGGAGTATTCGCCGGTCGAGCGCGGCCCGTGGAGCGGCGGCGTGACCGACACTTCCGCGATCATCAAGGCGAAGCTGCCGCGCGCCGGCCTGTCCGCGCGCCTGTTCGTCAGCAAGAACCCGCTGCTGACCTCGCCCAAGAAACTCTCCGCCGTGATCTCGGAAACCAACCGCTACAACCTCGTCGCGTTTTCCGTCAAGAATCTGGAACCGGACACGCAATATCATTACGCGCTGGAAATCGACGGCCTCCTGGCCCGGGGGAAACGAGGCGAGTTCCGCACCTTCCCCAAGCCCGGCCCGGCCTCCTTCAAAATCGCCTTCGCCTCCTGCGGCCGCACGGCCTCGACCCGCGACGTCTTCGACCGCATCCGCGAGCATCATCCGCTGTTTTACATGAACATGGGGGACTTTCATTATCTGGACATCAACAGCGACCGGCCCGCGCTCTTCCGCGCCGCCTATGACACCGTGCTCGCCTCGCCGCAGCAGGCCGATCTCTACCGCGCCGTGCCGTTCGTTTACATGTGGGACGACCATGATTACGGGGGCAACAACGCGACCCGCAAATCCAAGTCGCACCAGGCGGCGCGCGGCACCTACGACGAGTATGTGCCGCATTATCCGTTCGCCGATCCGCTCCTGGCCGCGCCCATTGCCCAGTCGTTTGCCGTGGGCCGCGTCAAGTTCATCCTCACCGACCTGCGCTCGGACCGGGATGATCCGAACGACAAGGATGACGCCAAGAAATCCATGATGGGCGACCGGCAAAAGGCGTGGTTCAAGCAGGAACTGCTGGCGGCCAACGGCAAATATCCCTTGATCTGCTGGGTAAGTCCCGTCCCGTGGATCGGCACCAAGGGAACCGCCCCCTATGCCGGCGTGCTGGCCAACCAGTTCGGCTGGATTCATCACACCAAGGTCTCGACTAATGCCACCGCGACCAATCTGGCGGTGAACCTCCCGGAAATTTATTCGGACGAACCCGAGGCCGCCGCCGGCGCGACCAACCGGGTGGTGGTCTGGCAGTCGAGTTTGTTTCCAAACAACACGTCCGGCAACGCGGTGGACGGCAACACCCGTTCGTACAGCCACACGGCGGACCGCCCCAACAGTCATTGGATGGCGGATCTCGGGCAGGCCACGCGCCTCGACCGGATTGAAATCGTCAACCGCATCGACTGCTGCGCCAACCGCCTGGGCGGACTGGTGGTGCGCTTCTTCGACGCTGGCTCCAACAGCCTCTCCTCGGTGGTGATCCCCGACACCGAGGCCGGCGGCATCTTCGAGCACCAGTTGGAACCGGGCACGCAGGTCCGCTGGATCCACGTGGGCCTCGAGAACGGCCAGCGTAACGGCGGGGGTAATTTTTACGTCACACTCGCCGAGGTCCGGGCCTTTTCCGGCGAAACGGATCTCCTGGCCTCCGCCATCGGCCTGACTCTGCCCGGAGAAAAAAACACCGCCCAGTACGGCCCGTCGCTCAAGGACAATGACCGGGATGACTGGAGCGCCTACACCACCGAACGCCGCGAGATCGCCGACTTCATCAAGTCGAACCACATTGCCGGCGTCTGCATCCTGCATGGGGATTCCCACATGCTGGCGGCGGATGACGGCCAGAACGCGGACTACGCCACCGGCGGCGGCGCGCGCCTCCCGGTGATGTGCGCCGGGCCGCTCGATCAAAATCCCTCGTTGAAAGGCGGGCCGTACAGCCAGGGCGTTTACCGCGTGCGCGACAAGGACGGCGAAAGCGGCTTCGGCCTGCTCACCGTCACGGACGAGGGCGGAACCATCGACGTCTCCTTCAGCGGACGGAACAACAAGAACGAGGAGAAAATTTCCCTGAAGTTCAGCGTGCCGGCCAAACCCGCCGCCGCGAAGTAAGATGAACCCTTCATTCGAGCGTATGAAATTCAAACCCACCGCCGTCCTCGTGCTGCTGCTCATCGCCGGGACGCTGACCGCCGCCTTCGGCCAGGCGGCCGTGGACAAAAAGCGGTTCGAGGGCGTCTGGAAATGGACCTTCACCATGCCGGACGGCGGAGAGGTGACGCCCCAGTTAAAATTCACGGTCCACGGCGACAAGCTCACCGGCACCACCCGGTTCCGTCCCGGCTCGGATGCGCCGCTGGCGAACATCCTGTTGCAGGGCGACCAGGTGAGCTTCGAGGTCGTGCGCGAGCGGGATGGCGAGCGGATCATCACCCGTTACCGCGGCGGGTTGAGCGGCCATGTCATCAAGGGCAGGATCATCACCAAGGCGAACGGCGTGGAGCAGAGCCACGCCTGGGAGGCGCGCCACGTCGGCTCCGTCGAGGGCGCGTGGAAATGGCCCACCGTGGTCCGCAACCAGCCGATGGATTCCAAGATCAACTTGAAACTGGAGGACGACCGGCTCACGGGAAAAATGACCGGGGTCCGCGGCATTGACTACGATCTGCACCGCGGACTTTTCCGGGACGGCCAGGTCTCCTTCGAGACGGAACGAATCGGCCGCGACGGTGAAAAATACACCAACCGCTATTACGGAAAATTTTCCGGCGACCGGATCGTCGGCAAGATGGAGACATCCGCGGCTGGCGCCAAACACACCAACGACTGGAATGCCGTCCGGGCGGAGTGATCCTTCCTCCGGCCGGTCTGCTCAACTCCCCTGCCCTGGCGCTTCGAGGTGCTCATCCAGTCTGGCCCGCAAGAGTTCGATCAGGTCGGGGTCCATGAAGGAATAGTCGTCGGGAATGTGCAGGCAGATCAGCCGTTTTCCCGTCAGGACGTCCGCGAGCTTCTCCTCCAGCCGGTGGACGTGCTTCTTCTCCATGCAAAAAATCAAGTCCGCCCAGCCGAGCAGCCCGGCCGTGACCTTGATCCTTGCGCCCGCCTCCGTGCCCGCCGACTTCAGGGCGTAGCCGCGAACGCCCTCGTAAATTTTCTCCGCCGTCAGGCTGCGCCATTTGTTCTAGCTGCACACAAAGAGAATTTTTAATGGCTGGCTCATCGGCGCATCTTAGTTTTTATAACCCGGTTGGAGGTTCCTGGCCGCTCACCCTCACCCCGGCCCTCTCACGCTGTGAGAGGGAGCCGCGGTGAGGGTGAAAAGCTGGGGAACCCCGTGAGCCACGAAACCCGCCGACACCGGCACTGTCCTGCAAATATCCGTGATGCGCCTCTGGGATCATGCTCCAGACCACTGAAACCACCTCCGCCTACTTCGTGACGCTCGAACCATGCCGCGTGGTCAGCTCGTAGGTGAACGTCTGCTTCTCGCGGGCTTTGAGCGGCAGGACGAATTTGACCTTGGTGGCGTCCACCTTTTCGTATTTGGCATCTGTTACCAGCGTCCAGTCACCGGAGAAATTTCTGCGCACGTCCAGCATCACGTCAATGTCCTTGGTGTTCTGCGCCTCCACCTGCCAGGTCTCCTTGATCGTCCACCCCTGCACATGGCCGTTCGGATCGAACTTCAGATCCGTCTTCGTCCAGTTCATCAGGACCGGCTTCACGAGCACTTCCGCGTCCGCGCCCAGCTCCATTTCCACCGCCTCGTTCACCGGGATGTATTTGACGCTGGTGCGCCCGACGAAGGCGTAGAGCTGGTCGTCCGTCGCGTAGCGAAACGCCTTCACGGCTCCGTCGGGCAACGGTTCCGTGCCGAGCTTGCTGGCCACGGAATTGGTGAACTGGTAGTAGCGCATCACCTGGTCACCCCACTGTTCGCGCTCGAACTTGTAGTAGCTGGTGATGGGAACCGACTTGACGGCGAAGGATGGCAGGCGTTTGGCCCAGCCGTTCAGAATCGTGTCGCGCCCTTCCACGGTGTAGAGAAAATATTCCGAGAGACCTTGCTTGACGATTTCCTTGCGTTTCTGTCGCTCACGCCCGCCGCCACCGACTGCCCCGTTGGCATAACCAAGTTCGATGGACTGAAACATCTCCTTGTCTTCCAGAACGGCGAGCGCCCCGTCTTCGAAGCTCTTGTTGTCCCGGCGCCCACTGCGGGGCTTCGACAGATCGACGATGCTCTCCACCAGCCGGATCACGCCCACCACCAGCCGCACCTGCGCGCGCTCGTAATCTTCCCCGGAACGGTTGGTCACCCGCACCGCGCCCGCCAAGTCCATCGCCTTCTCGTCCCGGCCCGCTTCCGCGACGTAATCCGCCGCCCAGGTGATGCCGCTGGTGAAATAACGAATCTCCACCGTCACCTCGCCGGCGAACTCACTCTGGATGCGCCACTCCAAAGTCTGCGCGACGCGCGGTGGAAAACTCACGTCCAGCACGTCCACCTGATCGGCGTGGGTCAGCGGGCGAAACTCCACCGAGGTCGGATCGATCAACGTGTTCGCCCAGGAAAATTCCAGCCGGTTGAGGCCCTTGCGGAAGGTGAGCACGCGGGTCTCCTTGACGAGCGTGAGATCGGCGGAGTTGTAGATGGTCAACTGCACCGTGTCCCGGTCCGGCAGCGTCACGACATTGATGCGCGCCTGCGCCGCGAGCGCCGCCAGTCCCAGCAGGGAAAACGCCAGCCAGAAAAACTGGCGGCACGGAGCAAACCGTATTCGTTGACGGCGAGGCTTCATCATGTCGGCCTCATTTGGACGGAACGGCGGAAAAAAAGCTCCACAAATTTGCGCGCCGCTGGAGTTCAGGCCTGTAGGACGGGTGTCGCGCCTGTCCCTGACTTTTCTAATTTCTTTGAAGATGGAGACAGGCGCGACGCCTGTCCTACGTTGAACCGCATCATTCAGCCCGCCGTGACCGCCGCCGCGCGTTTTCCTTCCATCATGTAATCCAGATAGGCCACGAGGTGCGCCTTCATTTCCTTGCGCGGCACAATGGCGTCGATCAGGCCGTGGTCGAGGAGAAATTCGGCGGTTTGAAAGCCCGGCGGCAAATCGGCCTGGGTCGTGTCCTTGATCACGCGCGGCCCGGCGAAGCCGATCATCGCGCCCGGCTCGGCAATGATCAGATCGCCCACGCTGGCATAGCTGGCCATGACGCCGGCGGTGGTGGGATGGGTGAGGACGCTGATATACGGGAGTTTCGCGCGGGCGTGATAGGCGAGGGCGGCGCAGGTCTTGGCCATTTGCATGAGGCTGAACATGCCTTCATACATCCGCGCCCCGCCGCTGGTGGAGATGATGATGACGGGGAGCTGCTTGGCGGTGCCGGCCTCGATCAGGCGCGTGAGTTTCTCGCCCACGACCGAACCCATGGAGCCGCCGAGAAAGGTGAAATCCATCACGCCCAGCGCGACCCGCTGCGGGCCAATGCGGCCGATGCCGGTGATGACGGCGTCCTTCAGGCCGGTGGATTTCTGATACCCGTCGAGCTTGTCGCGATAGGAGGCGACGCCGGTGAATTCGAGGACATCGACGCTGACCATTTCGGCGTCCATCTCCTCGAAGGAGCAGGTCTCGACCAGGAAATGGATACGCTCGCGCGCGACGATGGGTAAATGGTGGGCGCATTTCGTGCAGACCTTCAGGTTCTCATCAAGTTCCTTGTCGAAAATCATCGTGGAGCACTTCGGGCATTTGGTCCAAAGCCCCTCCGGGATGTCACGCTTGCGGGTCTTCGCGCCGGTCGGCTTGGGCTTTTTGGAGAAGGCCGTCTCGACCGGGTTGTTGGGCGGAGTCACCGCCGGTTCGACAGTTTCCAGGCCCAGCGTCTTTTTCGTGAATGTCGTTGTCGCCATCAATTACATTTTGAACGCCGCCGCGCGGGAGTCCAGCGCGGATTTTCTACAAGCCGCGCGCCACCGTCCAGACACAGACCTCGGCGGCCCCGGCTTCGTTCAAGGCCCGCGCGCAGGCGCTGGTGGTGGCGCCGGTGGTCAGCACGTCATCCAGCAGCACGAAGCGTTGGCCGGCGAGGGAAACGTCCCCGCGGAGGGAAAAGGCGTTCTTCATGTTGGCGGCGCGTTCGGCCCGGGTCAGCAAGGTCTGGGTGCGCGTCGGTTCGGTCCGACGGAGCAAATCCGCGCGCACCGGAATGCCCGTAACGGCACTCAGGCGGCGGGCGAGGCGCCCGGCCTGGTTGAACTCGCGTTCCCGCTCGCGCAGGAAATGCAGCGGCACGGGCACGAGCGCGTCCCATTTCCCACCCGCCAACTCCGGCGCGGCGGCGCGGGCGAGCAGGTCGCCGAGGAAACTCTCAAACCAGAGCGCGCGGCTATACTTGTAGCGGTGAATCACCTCCAGCACGACCCCGCGCGCGACCACCGCCGAACGGGCGCGGGTGAAATGCAACTCCATCTCTTGGCAGTTGGCGCACGAGAAATTTTCCGTGATCGCGCCCTCGAAGGGCAGCCCGCAGCGTTCGCAGAGCGGCGGCTTGATGAAGCGCACCTGCTGCCAGCAGCCAGCGCAGACGTAGCCTTCGGCCGGCGTGGCGGACGCCTCATCGCAAAGCTGGCAGGCTTCGGGATAGAGAAAGCTCAGGCCGGCCTCGGTCCACTTTTTCAGCGGCGCTGGAAGTTCAAATAGCATGGGAGGCCGGGGCTGGTTTCAGTCCACGAATCAGGCGCGGCAGGAGCAGCAGCGCCAGCCAACTGTCGGTCGGCTTGCGTGAACCCCAGAGCCATTCCTCGCCGCCCGCCCGCCGGCGCACGGTCACGAGCGCGCAGAGCTTCGCCCAGAACACCCAACCCGCGTGCAGGCCGATGGAGAAATAGAGGTTGCCCGCGCGTTGATAGGCGAGGCCCAGGAAAATTCCCGAAAGCAGGAGCGTGAGAAATTCCGGCAGCAGCGTGTGCGTGTGCACCAGGCCGGCCAGCATCGGCGGCAGCGCCGCCAGGCCGGAAAACCAGTGAACCTCCGCCGGGGGCGCCGGCCGCTGGAAAAAGTACAGCAGCGAATAAATCACACTGCTGGCCAGCAGGGCCGCCGGCCAGCGATGCGCCTTGCGGAGCGCGATGGCCGCCGCCGCCAACCCGGCGGAGAGGACGCTTTGGCAAAAGGAGAGCACAGTCAGGTCGGCCCGGAACTTCCTGCCGCCGCCGAGCAGGACCAGCGCGGCGGCGCAGGCCAGCGTGCCCACCCCCAGCGCGAATCCCGCCGCCAGTTTCGGCTCTTGCCCGGAGGGTTTGACCAGTCCCAACTCCGCCGCCGAGCGCGCGCCCAGGCTGCGGACCAGCGGCCACGAGCCGGCCAGCGCCAACCTCAGCAGCAGGCGTTGGACAGATTTAACAAAGGGAAACCCCGCTAGGCCGGCGCACAGGCTGGAGCCGGGGAAAGTTTGGGCCAGCCACTGCGCGAGCCACCAGGCCCACGGCGCCAGCGGGCCCGCGCCGAGTCCCACCAGCAAAGTAAAAAAGAGCAAGGCCCTGACCGGTCGCATCGCGAAAAATTAGAAAACGCCGCCCGCCCTGCCAAGCTGATAATCTTTGCCGCCGCGCCGCGCGCGTGCTAAAGAACGCGTCGCTCACTGTATGTCGTTTTCCGATCAACTCGAACTGCCCGCCGGCCCGTCGCCCCAGCCGGGACCGTTCGGGCGTTTCTACCTGCACGAACTGATCAACAGCGGCGGCATGGCCGACATCTGGCTGGCCACCGATTCCCAGCAGAAAACTTTCGCCCTCCGCCGGCTGCGCCGCACCTCCCGCTTTGACTTCACCGCGCGGAAACGCTTTCTGCGCGGCTGCGAAATCCTTTCCAAAATTCACAACCACGAAGGAGTCATCAGCTACGTCGAGCACGGCAAGATCGACGGCACGCCCTACCTCCTCATGGAATACGTGGAGGGCTACAACCTCAAGCAGCTTTACGGCCGGTCCGATCCGCTCCTCCAGGAAAACATTGGGAACATTCTCATCGACATGGCCGTCGCCTTGGAACACGTCCACGACAGCGGCTTCATGCACCTGGACTTCAAGCCGGAGAACATCCTCATCACCCGCAACGCCAGCGTGCGACTCGTCGATTTCGACCTCGCGCAGCCCATTCCGCCGCACCCCAAAAAAATGTCCAAGAACCCCGGCACGCCCGCCTACATGGCCCCGGAACAACTGCGCCGCCTGCCCATCGACCAGCGCGTGGACATCTTTGGCTTTGGCGTCTCCGCCTACGAACTGCTCACCAACAGCAAACCCTTCCCCGGCGAGTCACCCAATGAAGTCCTGCGTCTCCAGTGGGACCGGAGCAACTTCGTCCCCCCGCGCGACCACAACCCCGGCATCCCCCCTGCTCTCGAGAAGACGATTGTGAAATGCCTCGAGCGCGACCCGAACAAACGCCATCCCATCGTCAGCGTTCTCGTCCTGGAACTGAAAGCGGCGCTCTACGTCGAATAGTGGCGGAGCGCCGATCCGGCGAGTTCGGAACGCCTCCCTAAATCTGGCCGGGGCGGAGGTCGGCCCTCCGGGCCTTGTCCGTTGTCCTCACCCGCCGGCTTGCACCGCGCACCGCCCCCGAATGCGGACGGAGCGCGGCGGTATCGCGGAGACCAGCCGCAGCAAGTCCGAATGTCGAACCGTGTAGAATACTCTGAACGCGCCCAGCCATGCCTATCTGCTGCGGTTGGTCCCGCACGGCGCGGGACACAGCCGCGCTCCGGGGGCAGGATGCGGATACCCCCATCCCGCCGAATGCCGGGAAAATTTCCTTGCTAGGACGGTGAAATCGCGTTTGATTGCGCGGAGCGCGGAGAGATGGCTGAGTGGCCTAAAGCGCAGGTTTGCTAAACCTGTGATGGAGCAATCCATCCGAGGGTTCGAATCCCTCTCTCTCCGCCATTTTCACCCTACCCCCGCCGGTTGGCCGACCGGCCCGGAAGGTTTATTCCCTGAAATGATTCCGAACCGGAAATTTCTTTGCCTCGCGATCAGCCTGTCCGGCTGGCTCGCACCGCTTCAGCCCGCGCCCGCGATCCGAAGGTGCAGCTCATCGGCTGGGGCGACAACGGCTGGGCCGCCGACCTCGCGACCCGCGCGGGCGACCAGCTTGATTTCGTGGCCGTCCACATGATGGGCCAGACGCCATTGCGAAAGGACACGGTGCTGAACGGCTTCGAATATCAACGCGCGCCGGAGCGGGCCTGGGAGGAGTTGCTGGAACTCACGCACGAGCGCATCGAGAAAAAACTGCTCGCGCTCGAAGCCGAGCTCGACGGCGCGAAATCGAAACTGCCCATCGCCATCACCGAGGGCCACCTCAGCCTGCAACCGCACAACGCGAACCCGATTCTCACCGAATGGCTGACCGGCGTGTATCACGCCCGCGCCTTGAACCTCTACCAGCGGCACGGCGCGCGGGTGAAAATTTGCACCGCCTCCGACTTCAACGGCACGCGCTGGACGACCAACTCGCTGATGATGCAGGTGCCGGGCGGGGTAAGCTGGCTGCTGCCGTCGGGCGCGGTCATGCGTCTCTTCAAGCGGCACAACGGCAAACAGGGCGTGGCCGTCAAATCCGCGCCGACGGGCCTCGACATCGCCGCGAGCCGCACGGGAGATAAAATTTTTCTGCACGTCGCGAACACGAACTACGCGCGCTCCACCGAGGCATCGTTCGCCATCGACGGCCTGGAGTTGATGGGCGGACGGGTGCTGCAGATCGCGCCGGAGAATCCGCGCCAGGAAATCAACTCCCGGAATCCCGACGTGTTCAAGCCCAAGGAATTTTTGCTGCACCCGGAAGCGGCGCTCAGTTGGCGTTCCCCGGCGCGTTCGGTGTGCGTGGTGGAACTGGACTGTCGTGCGGTTTGAAAATCGTAACAGCCGACGTAAGGAGGCGCTAATTTTTGGCTGTCGAAGCAATAATGAGCCTCGTCACCTCGGCTGCTACATTCAGACGGTGACAACTCCGCGCGCCCGATTACGCTCGGGTCGTGAGTCAATCTTACCAACTCGTCCAGCTCGCCGGTGGCGCGCACAGCGTCCATTCGCTGGCGCACCGCGAGACGTTTCATCCCGTCATCGGCCCGGTGGCGGAGGCGGAGGCGCTCTACGTGCGACAGCTCGATCTGCCCGCGCGCGTGCGGCGGCACGAAGGCGAGTTTGTCATCTGGGACGTGGGCCTCGGCGCGGCGGCCAACGCATTGACCGTGCTTCGCGCCACGCGGGACATTCCGTGCGCCATTCGCCTCGTGAGCTTTGATCACACGCTGGAGCCGCTCCAGTTCGCGCTGCAACACGCCGCCACGCTCGGCTATTTTGACGGCTACGAAGCGCACCTGCAAACGCTCCTGAAAATGCACCACGCCAGTTTTCAGGACGCCAAACAACGCGTCGAATGGGAACTCCACCTCAGCGACTTCCCCACCCTGCTCACCCGCTCCCCGGCCCACTTTCCCACCCGTTCCCTCCCCGCCCCGCACGCGATTTTGTTCGACGCCTATTCGCCCGCGAAGAATCCCGCGATGTGGAGCGCGCCGCTTTTCGCGAATCTTTTCGAGCTGCTCGATCCGCAGCGCCCCTGTGCGATGCCGACCTACTCGCGCTCCACAATGCTGCGCGTGACCCTGCTACTCGCGGGATTTTTTGTCGGCGCGGGCCACGCGACCGGCGAGAAGGAGGAAACCACCATCGCCGCCAACACGCCCAAACTCATCACCGAACCGCTCGACCAGAAATGGCTGAAGCGCGCGCACAACTCGACCAGCGCCGAACCGTTGTGGGAGCCGGTCTATCGGCAGGCCCGGCTCTCGGCGGAGACGTGGGAGCGATTGCAGGCGCACCCGCAGTTCAAATAATTTTATTTGGCTATGCACCTGATTCTCTCTGGCCCATCGGACACGCTAAAGCGTGAACTCCAACGCCGCGTGCGGGCTGTTTCCGTTGGAGTTCAACCTTTACGTTGTCCCCGTCTGCATGAGGGGGAAATGGCCCCACTCTGAACATTTGAGTGATGAGCCAGCACCAACAATTTCAAAAGTCGCTCGACAGCCCCGCGCCGGTCCTCGCACTCGCGCCAATGCAGGACGTGACGGACTTGCCGTTCATGGGACTGATGGCGCGCTACGGCGGGGCGGATGTTTACTGGACGGAATATTTCCGTGTCCACGCCGTGTCGCACCTGGAAAAGTGGATTCTGGAATCGATCACGCGCAATCCCACCGGCCGGCCCGTCGTCGCCCAGATGATCGGCAACGACATTCCGTCGCTCGTCCGCACGGCGCGCGAACTGCAGCAGTTGCCCATCGTGGCGGTGGACCTGAATCTCGGCTGTCCCGCGCCCATCGTGTATCGCAAGTGCGCCGGCGGCGGATTGCTGCGCGAGCCGAAGCGCATTGATGCCATTCTCGGCGCGCTGCGCGACGCGGTGAAGATCAAGTTCACCGTCAAGACGCGCCTGGGCTTTGATTCACCGGCGGTCTTCGACGAGCTGCTGCCGATCTTCGCGAAACATTCGCTCGATCTGCTCACGGTGCATGGCCGCACCGTCGCGGAGATGTATCGCAGCGAAGTGCATTACGATTTTATCGCGCGCGCCGTCGCGGCGATGCCGTGCCCAGTGCTGGCGAACGGCAATGTCTATTCCGCGCAGAAGGCCGTCGAGGTTCTGCGTCTCACCGGGGCGCGCGGTCTGATGATCGGACGCGGGGCGATCCGCAATCCGTGGCTCTTTACTCAGATCCGTCAGCAGCAGCAGGGCGAAACGCCGTTCGGGCCGACGGGACGCGACGTACTGGAATACGTGCGCGCGCTTTACGACGCGGTCTGCTCGCCGGAAGTGCGCGAGTCGGCGCAGGTGCAGAAGATGAAAAAGTATTTAAACTTTGTCGGTCTCGGCGTGGAGCCGACCGGAAATTTTCTGCACGAAATCCGCCGCGTGGCGACGCGAGATGATTTTTTTCGCGTGTGCGAATCGTTCCTCGACCACGACGGGCCGATGCCGTTGGAGCCTTTCGCGCTGGTGTTGAAGGAGACGGACGTGCTGGCCGGCGAACACCTCTGATTTTAGATTTGCGATGGTTGCCTGGTTGAAAAATCGCCAATCAAAAATCTAAAATTCTAAAATCTTCTCACCCGTACCGATACGGCTTGGTGAGCGTGAACGTGTTCGTCAGATGCCGGATCTCGCGGACTTTTCCGCCGGCCAGCAAAACCTCCACGATGTCGAAGCGGATTTTAACCTCGGGATTTTTCAGAAGACGCAGGTAATCGAGCGCGGTCTGCGAGATGAGGCGGCGCTTGCGCGCGTCCACGGCGGCGGCGGGACGGGTCCAGACCTCGGAGGAGCGCGTTTTCACCTCGATGAAGACGAGGCAGTCGCCGTCGCGGAAGATCAGGTCGATTTCGCCGCGCGCGGAACGGAAGTTGGCGGTGAGAAATTTCAGGCCGAGCCGGCGCAGATGATGTTTCGCCGCGCGTTCGCCAAGCTGGCCGCGCCGCAGATGTTCGGGCAGTTCCTTTTTCTTTCCCCACGACCGGATTTGCTCCCACAGGCTCATGGTGAAATCACATGAGGAGTTGCGGCTCCGGCTGGCGGATGGGCGCGAAACTGCGGCGGTGAATCGGGCACGGGCCATGCGCGGCGAGGGCCGCGAGGTGTTGCGGCGTGCCGTAGCCTTTGTGTTCCGCGAAGCCGTAGGCCGGCCATTGGCGGTCGTATTCGAGCATGAGACGATCGCGCGTGACCTTGGCGAGCACGCTGGCGGCGGCGATGGAGTAGCTGAGAGAGTCGCCCTTGACGAGGGCGGTCTGAGGAAAACGAAGCGACCGCACGGGCCGGCCATCGACGAGCGCGTGTTCGGGCGGCGGCGTGAGCTGCGCGAGCGCAAGGTTCATCGCCTGATGCGTAGCCTGGAGGATGTTGATCTCGTCGATGCGTCGGGCCTCAACGCGCGCGAGGCCGTGGGAGATTTCCGGCAGCGCTTGAATGGCCGCGAAAAAGTTTTCGCGCTGTGCCGCCGTGAGCTGCTTGGAATCGTTGAGGCCGCGCAGCGTTTCAGGAATGCCGGAGTGCCGCCAGCCGCCGGGAAGAATCACCGCCGCCGCCACGACGGGTCCGGCTAGCGGCCCGCGTCCAGCTTCATCCACGCCGGCCACGCGGATGAAACCGCGCGCCCAGAGTTCGCGCTCATGGGCGAAGCGGTCGGGGTCTGGCGGCGGTTTCATCAGCGTGATGAAATTAGACCGCACCGGTCTGGCGGCAATAAAAAATTTTCCGGCTAAAGGGATCGGGCGCAGTTGGAGGGCGCCGCTGTAACCGTCGGAACTTTGGCCGGTGATCCAAAACGTGCCCGTTTGGTCGTCAGGGGGCGCGCGCGGAGCGACTCGCCCCACCCGCGACACCGCAGACTTGAAAGTTGGCGCGACGAGGGCTGCCCGACTGGATCAGCGGGTGACGCGGAGGGCCTTGAGTTCGCGCTCCGGGCCGGCACCGATGCGGACCTTGCCCTGGATTTGCTGCGTGGCCGGCTCGTCCGCGCGGATCGCGCCGCGGGTCACTGGGGCGCTGGGGTTAGCACCGCCGACTGGCGCGGTCAGAACAGGCGCAGGCTGGATGGAAACGGCGGCACCCGCATCGTTCAACCTTTTTTGCTTAAAATCCAGTTCAGCGGATTCGTCCGCGGGGCCGGTCATTGAGCCGGTGATGGTGACAAGCTGGTTGAGGGTGCGGTTGGTGCCGCTGGCGCGGAAGGACCAGGTTTGCGGAGCGACGACGTCGCGCTTCAATTCGGAGGGTTTTTCGCCTTTTAGCACCTCTTTATTCTGTAGTGCCTCCAAGACCACGCGCGGCCCGGCGGATTTTTTGCGGCTCTCAACCACGAAGCTCGCGTCATCGTTTGCGACGATCTGGCCTTCATAGGCCGAGCCGTCGGCGTCGAAGATGCGGATTTTCCCGGCGTTGCGGCGGACTTCAAACGAGGACAACACCGTGGCCCGCGCGTCTTTGGCGGCGACCGGGGCGCCTTCCGGGCGGACCTGCGAGAACCGTAGGGCGGTGTCGATGTTTTTATCCGCCCATCCCTCCTGGGTCTCATAAAAATGACCGTTGGCAAATTGCGGCGGCCGGGCGGTCGCGGCGGCGACTTTGTTTTCCGCCATTCCTTTGGCGAGGAAACCTTGAGCGCGGGCCACGCCGGCCTCGGGGCCGTTCAGCTTGGTGTCGCCGTCCGCCGGCAGGTCGCCCAAAGTGATGGAGGGGATTTTCCCGCCGGAATCGTTCGGGGCGGGCGCGGGATTGACGGTGAGAGACAACGGCTCTGAAAGCACCCGGGCACGAACACCGCGTCCCCCGCCAGCGCCCGAGTCCGGCGCGGCCAGGGCCGGCGAACTGAAAGCTAAAACACTTCCGGCTGCTTCTCCTTTCTCGCCGGCTGGCACCACGACCGGGGCCGGACTGGCGGGCGTGCCCGGCGCGGACTGGGCCGCGTCCTTGACCGGATGCAATCCATCCGCCGACAGCACAAAACGGTCGGCCGCCTCCGGCACATTCTTCGCCAGCTCCAGCGGCGCGGACGCACCGGCATTTTTTCCTCCGCCCATTCCGCCGAGCGTCGGGGAAAATTCCGCATCTCGCTTGGCGACATCGCCGACGCCCTCCAGGTCGTTCCAGAAGCGGACCACCGCCCAGCCGACGACGGCAAAAACCGCCAGGGTGGTGACGCCGAAGGAAAGCCGGGGCCAGAGGTGGGTCTTGAAATGATGCCACGGGCGGCGGGCCGCGATTTTCGGAACGAGGCGGGCCACTTCGCCCAGCAGGAGCCGGCGGGTGGCCGGGTGCAGTTCGAGCGGGGCGCCGGCCTCGGTGCGACGCCGTTCGGCATGCTCGCGGAGCAGTTGTTCAATTTTATCGTGGCCTTCGGGTGGCATGAGGATTAGACGGAGAAGGTTTTGTTTTTCTCCCGTGAAAATAGCTTCAAGGCGGCCTCCTCCAGTTTGTCGAGGCATTTGCTAAGGCGGGAGCTGACGGTCTTGGGGTTCAGGCTGAGGTGGGCGGCGATTTCCTCGTAGCTCAGGTCGGCGAAGTAGCGCAGTTCGATGACCTCGCGGCACGGCCCGCCCAACTGGCCGAGGGCCTGGCTGATGAGCGTGCCGTTTTCGGACTGGATCATCGACAGGTCCGGGCCGGGGGCGTGGCTGGGCGGGTCGATGCTCAAGCCGGTTTCCGCATCCTCGGCATTCAAGGAAAGCGTGATCTGGCCGCCGCCGCGCTTGGCCGCGCGCAGGCGCTGGCGGTGGTCGTGAGTCTTGTTCGCGGCGATGCGGAAGAGCCAAGTCTGGAACTGGCAGTTGCCCTGGAAAGTATCCAGATTTTTGATGACGGTGAGAAAGGTTTCTTGACAGATTTCCTCCACGTCCTCGCGGTTGAGATCGGACGAAAGCTGGAAGACAAACCGCCCCGCCGCCGCGTAGTGCAGATCAAAAAGCTCGTTCCAGGCCTCGGCCTCGCCGCGACGGCAACGGGCCAGTAGTTGGGCTTCAGGACGCATCACGGCGGAATTTAGTGCAAGAGACAGGGCTTGACCAGAGTTTGCTAAAACGGGGAAAGAGCGGGGAAAACGGCGGAAGGCGCGACACGGGTGGAGCCAAAACGGCCACAACTTTCTATTCCTCATCGAACCTGCGCCGGAGCAACGCCTCCAATTCGACGACCGCCTTGGCCGCATCCTCGCCCTCGGCCTGGATCATGATTTTGCTGCCGGGGCCGGCGGCGAGCATCATCAGGCCCATGATACTCTTGCCATTGACAGTCTCGCCGTCCTTCTCGACGAAGACCTCGCAGGCGAAACGGCTGGCGGTCTTGACGAACAAGGCGGCGGGACGGGCATGGATGCCGTTCTTGTTGGACACCAGCAGCTCTTTTCTAATTTTGAAATCGGACTCGTCAGTAGTTTTTTTCGCGCTCATTGGTCGGGGTGACCATCGCCGAGCGGCCGGGCTTTGCCAATAATTTTCTACAGTTTGCTCTTCGGAACCATCTTCGCTAGGAGCGCCTCGTTCAATTCCTTCGCGGCGTTGCAGCCGGAAAGCTTCAGCTTGGTCTGGAAAGCGGCCACTTCGACAAGCCGGGCCAGGTCGCGCCCGGGCCGGACGGGAATGACGATGTGCGGCACCTCGATCCCCAGAATCTTGACGTGCTGGTCCTCCAGGCCGAGGCGGTCCACGTCCGGCACGTCGTTCCAGGCCTTGAGCGAGACGACCAGATCGACGCGCTTCTCGAGGCGGATGCTGCGCACGCCGAACATCGCCTGGACATTGATGATGCCGATGCCGCGGACCTCCATGTGATTGCGGGTCAGCTCGGAGCTGGTGCCGAAGACCTCCCGGCCGTCCGCCAACCGGAGCTTGGTGATGTCATCCGCCACGAGGCTGTAACCGCGTTCGATCAGGGCGAGGACGCTTTCGCTTTTGCCGATGCCGCTCTCGCCCTTGATGATCACGCCCACGCCGAGTATGTCCACCATGCTGCCCATCTCGCTACCGCGCGGGGCGAAGAGCTCCTCCAGCGCCAAGGTGGCGAGGTTGATAAACTTCATCGTGATGAGCGGACAGTTGAAAACCGGCACGCCGGCCTTCTCCGCCGCGCGCAAGAGCAGCCGGTCCGGGTGATAGCCGCGGCAGAAGACCACGCAGGGAATCTTGTAGCAAAAAAGCTGGGCATAGCGCCGCTCGCGCTCCTCAGGGGAGAGCGACTTCAAGAAAAAATTCTCGGCGCTGCCCATCACCTGCACGCGCTTGTTCGCGAAATAGCGCGTGAATCCGGCCAGCGCCAGGCCGGGGCGGTTGACGGTCGGCTCGCGAATGATGCGCTTGAGGCCGGCGGCACCGGCCACGAGCTGGAGCTGCAACGAGTCGATCTGCGCGGTGTAAAACCGCTCCACAGTGACGAGGTCGTGTGACATAAAATCGGGCGGCGCCCCTACATGTTGAATTCGGGGCCGAGATAAATTTCCCGAGCCTTGGCGTCATTGGCCAGAAACTCGGCCGAGCCTTCGATCAGCACCTGGCCCTTCACGATGATATAGCCGCGGTCGATCAGCTTGAGCATTTCCCGCGCGCTGTGATCGGTGATGAGGATGCCCAGTCCGCGGTCCCGCAGGCGGCGCACGATCTTCTGCACCTCATAGACGGCGATGGGGTCGATGCCGGCAAACGGCTCGTCGAGCAGCAGCAGTTTCGGGCTGGTGACGAGGGCACGGGTGATTTCCAGCCGGCGCTTCTCGCCGCCGCTGAGGGTGTAGGCCTTGCTCTTCGCCAACCGCGCGAGATCGAGTTCATCGAGCAGATACTTCAAACGGATCTTCCGCTCCTGCCGCCCGATCTGGCAGGTCTCCAAGATCGCCAGGATGTTCTGCTCGACGGTGAGCTTGCGGAAGACGGACGGTTCCTGCGTGAGATAGCCCATGCCGAGCCGCGCGCGCTGGTGCATCGGCTTGCCCGTCACCTCCACGTCCTGAAACCGCACCGCGCCTTCGTCCGGTTTCACCACGCCCACGACCATGTTGAAGGTCGTCGTCTTGCCCGCGCCGTTGGGGCCGAGCAGCCCCACGATTTCGCCCGGCCCGACCTGGATGGAGACTCCATCGACCACCCGGCGACCGCGATAGGCCTTCACCAATTTGTCCGTGGCGATGAGGCTCATGGCTGGGGCTTCACCGGCACGGCATTGGTGGGCCTGGGCGGCTTGGCCCCGATCAGACCGGCGTCGTTCTTGCCGACGGTGTCCTGCCTCAACTCCATCCGCACCCGGCCGGTGGCCTTTAGCTTGCCGTTGCGCCGGTCGAGAATGACCAGGTCGCCCCGCAACGTCCCGTTGGTCGTGACCAGCACCGGGTCGCCCGATAGCTCCACGAAATCCGTCACCGCCTTGTAAACCGCTTTCGCGCCGGTGGCGTGGCTGGAGCCTTGGTCGATGACCACGTCGCCGTCGGCGGTGATACTCTCAATTTTCCCGCCCTCCAACGGCAGCTTCACAGTCATGATTTTGCAGGTGATCGTCGTCGGCGGCTCGTTGGTGTGCATGGGCGGATCGACCACGCGCACGTTGCCGGTGTAGATGGCCACCTTGTTCGAGGAGTTATACTCGAAGAAATCGGCGGTGATGAGCAGGTTCCGGCGCGGGATGGCGTTGGTCGCGCCCGGCGCGGCGGGGGTGGCCGACTCGGCGGCGGCGGCGAGGCGCAGGACCAGCAGGAACGGCAGTAACGGCAGTAACGGGAGGAGGATTCTTTTCATGGTTTCGGCGCGACAGGTTGGGGAGGTTCGGGTTTCGCGGAATCGAACTCGCCCACGGCGTCCTTGCGGATGAACG
>Ga0049084_10000245_pt1 | contig 20865 bp, 21 predicted proteins | sample GreLakmeON33MSRF_FD_66720 | JGI IMG/M metagenome (GOLD analysis project Ga0049084, IMG submission 66720) | Freshwater lentic microbial communities from great Laurentian Lakes, MI, USA - Great Lakes metaG ON33MSRF | ecosystem: Environmental > Aquatic > Freshwater > Lake | place: Great Lakes... | reverse complement strand
CGGTTCCAGGCGTAGTCGAATTGCTGAACACTGAACGCGCTGCGCTCGGCCCCATCAGCCGCGGCGAGAGCATCATTTCCGTCGTGTTCGCGCTGGCTTCAGTCTTATGGGTCACGCAGCCGATCATTGCGCCCATGTTTCCAAATCTAAAGATGTCAGACGCCGGCATCGCCATGACGTGCGCGTTTGTGCTTTTTGTCATCCCCGTCGATTTTAAACGCGGCATTTTTGCGCTCGATTGGGAATGGGCCAATAAAATTCCCTGGGGACTGTTGGTCTTGTTCGGTGGTGGCCTCAGCCTCGCCGACGCGGCTGGCTCGTCGGGCTTGGCTGAATGGCTTGGCGGCGGCATGGCCTCGTGGTCAGCAATACCGTTATGGATACTGATTACAATGTTTGTCGCCATGATCGTGTTTTTGTCTGAAATCGCATCGAATACTGCCGTTGCGGCAACGTTATTGCCGGTGCTTGCAACGGCTGCGCTGGTACTTGGCCAGAACCCGCTGCTGTTCTGCACGGCGTGTGCCATGGCCGCCAGTGGTGGCTTCATGTTGCCTGTGGCGACACCGCCCAATGCCATCGCGTTTGGATCGGGTTATGTCAACATCCAGCAAATGTCGCGCGCAGGGTTTCGATTGGATCTGATATGGATCATCGTTGTCAGTATCGGTGTGTTGACATTGCTGCCCATCGCCTTCGATGTACAGTTTGACGAAGTTCCCGCGTGGGCCGTGAAGCGCTAAAGCTGCTTGAGTTCTAATAGCGCGCTGTGATATTCGACCGAGCTCTGCTCACACGTCGTTAAAGCATCACTGAAGCGTTCACGCGCTTGAGCCCGATCATCCAGAATGAGGCCCGCATGGCCCAAATAAAAATTCGCCTGGCAACGTTTCAACGAACCATCATCCGCTTGTGCCATCACTGTATCGGCGGACACCTCGCCTAAAAAGAACCTCAACATCGCGCCTGGCCAGGTGCGTGAACTGATCGTATTTGCCACGGTGGTTAATGACGAACGGCCATCTTGCTTTGCACGGGCCTGGGCAATAAATCGCCACAGAGCGCTTCTCGGCGTCTGACCGCTAAGGCCGCTGCCTGCCAGCGTGTTGAGTGCAGCAAAATCTTTAGCCGATTCATCGAAATGACCAGCCAGAAATCGCAGTTGTGCGCGTTGCAAAATCAATTCAGCGGATTTGGGTTGTTGCGTCAGGGCCAATGTCAAATCAGCATCTGCGTCTTCAAATTGATCGAGCCCGAGGTGCGCACCGGCCCGTGATGACAGCGCATCAATATCGGTTGGCGTTTGCGTTAAAGTCGCACTGAAATCTTTCACGGCCTCCGCTAGCTTTTGAGTTCGCAGATATGCAAGTCCACGAAAGTAGTGCCAATCGGCGCGGCCGGGTTGAGCGCGTAACATCACTGAAAAATCGATGATGGCTTGTTGATGAACGCCGCTTTGCAGCGCAGCAACGCCGCGCGCCTCTGTGGCCGCAGCATCATTGGGTCGCAAAGACAGTATGCGCGAGAAATCGGCCATCGCGGCGGCGTAGTTCGCGAAACGGCCATAAGCTATTGCACGATCGCGAAGCGTGCGAATATCATTTGGCTTGAGATTCAAGGCTGTTGTGAATGCCACAATCGCTTCGCCAGCCCTATTGGCTTTTATGAGGGCTTGCCCCAAGATCGCATGTGAGTCGAAGTCTGAGCTATTTAACGCGACAGCCTGTTTCAGCTCGCCAATCGCCTCAGTGTGCTTGTTTTGCTTGAGAAAGTATTCACCGCGGACGCGATACGGGCCTGGGTCGCGCGGGCTCAAGCGCCGCGCTTCACCCAGATCGGCAATCGCAAGATCTTCTTTGCCCTGCGCAAAGCGAATCGCTGCTCGTTGAACATAGGCTTCGCCCAGTTTGGCATCGACAGTCAGGGCGGCTGTGACGTCAGCCTCAGCGCCAGAAATATTGCCGCGCACTTCTTTCATGTGTGCGCGTGCCAATAAAGCAGGTGTATCCCCAGGCGATAGAGCTAACCCTGAATTTAAGTCTGCCAAGGCGCGTTCTGTCTCACTTAATTCATTGAAAGCGCTGGCGCGCGCGAAGAACACCAGAGCGCGTATTCCGGGCTGCAGAGACGTATCTTTCAAACTTTCTGTGCATGCCTCAATGCGCGTCTCGAAGGTGGCGGATGATGAGAAACAAGCCGCGCCTTGTGACTGTGCTGGCGAGGATGGCGTAAGAAAGATAAGGGCGCCCAAAATAGCAGAAGTGAGCCGTGACAAGGCTGTGGCGACGATCGGCCGCAAAGCTGTCATCGCTTAGTGGGCCTCGTCCCAGTTGCGACCCGTGCCGGTATCCACAACCAATGGCACGCTGATATGGGCGGCACCCTCCATGATTTTCTTCACGACTTTGATGGTGTCCTCGACCTCATTGTCTGGGACTTCGAAAATTAGTTCGTCGTGAACTTGCAGCAACATGTCGGCTTTAAGTTTGGCGGCTGTCAGCGCATGGGGCAAATGCACCATGGCGCGTTTAATAATGTCTGCCGCTCCACCTTGGATCGGCGCATTAATGGCTTGGCGTTCGGCAAAGCTGCGCACAGCTCCATTTTTGTCGGCAATGCCCGGCACCCAGCAGCGGCGGCCAAAGGGCGTCATGACATAGCCATTGGTTTTAGCTTCGTCTTTGGCACGGTCCATGTAATCGCGGATTTCCGGGAACTTCGTAAAGTATGCGTTGATGAAGGCTTGGGCCTCTGATCGCTCGATGCCAAGGTTGCGTGCAAGCCCGAAGCCCGAGATGCCATAAATGATACCAAAGTTGATAGCCTTGGCGCGGCGACGCAACTCGGGCGTCATGTCTTTCATAGGCACGTTGAACATTTGCGAGGCCGTGGCCGCGTGAATGTCTGCACCCTCTTTGAAGGCTTCTTTCATGGCCTTGATGTCGGCGACATGGGCGACAAGGCGCAATTCAATTTGGCTGTAGTCTGCCGAGATGAGCGTTTTGCCCTTCGGCGCAATGAAAGCGGTGCGAATTTTGCGACCTTCCTCGGTACGGATGGGAATGTTCTGTAAATTAGGATCGTTCGATGACAACCGTCCCGTCGAGGCAACCGTCTGTGAGTAGCTGGTGTGAACGCGGCCTGTTTCGGGGTTGATGGATTCGACCAATGCATCGGTGTAGGTACTTTTCAGTTTTGCGAGCTGCCGCCAATCCAATACCCGGGCCGGCAAATCGTGGCCAAGTGCTGCGAGTTCTTCCAACACATCGGCACCCGTTCCATAGGCGCCGGTCTTACCTTTCTTGCCGCCCGGAAAACTCATGCGGTCGAATAAAATCTCGCCTAGTTGCTTCGGCGAGCCAACGTTGAATTCTTCACCGGCCAATTTGTGAATCTCTCGCTCGAACGTCACCATGCGCTTGGCAAAATCGTCGCTGAGATCGCGCAGAACTTTGGCATCAACAAAAATGCCCTTGCGCTCCATCTCGGTCAGAATGCCAATCAAAGGGCGCTCCAAAGTTTCGTAGGTGGTGGCCAGTTTCTCTTCGCGTAGGCGTGGCTTCAGAAGCGCATAAAGCCGGCGCGTGACGTCGGCATCTTCGGCCGCGTAGGCAGTGGCTTTGTCCAGCGGCACTTGGTCGAAGGTGATTTGTTTTTTGCCGCTGCCGCAGACGTCTGAAAATTTGATCGTGTTGTGGTCGAGGTGCAGTTGCGACAGTTCGTCCATACCGTGCCCATTTTTGGCGCCATCGAGGACATAGGAAATGACGATGGTGTCATCGATGGGCGCGAGATCAAACCCGGCACGGCTCAAGATGTGCATGTCGAATTTAATATTGTGGCCGATTTTTAGCACTGATGAGTCATGCAACATCGGCCCCAGAATGCGGACCGCATCTTTCAAGCTGACTTGCTTGGGGCGTGGCGCCGTATCGAAGGCGAGCGAGCCTTGTTCGTTCACTCCGCCGCCGTGCTCTAGTGGGATATAGCAAGCCTCACCAGCAGAAACGCACAACGAAATTCCCACGAGTTTATCGCGCAAGGGGTCAAGCCCCGTCGTCTCTGTGTCAACCGCAACCCACCCATTTTGCAGGGCCTTGCCGGCCCAGCGCTGCAAGGCATCATTGGTTTGCACACATTCGTACTTTGTGACGCCAAAGCCTGTTGGGGCTGCTTTTTCTGCCGCAGGGATTTCCGTTTTGGATACGAAGCTTTCTGTTGGGCGCGGCGATGACACAGCCGCGTTATTGCCCAGCTTGGCTGAGACTTTAGCCATGAGGCTTTTGAAGGATTGCTCGGCGAGGAAGCCCACCAACGTATCTTCGTCAGGCGGGTTCCACACCAAGCTTTCCAGCGGCACTGTCACCGGTACGTCGTTTTTCAAGGTCACGAGCTGGCGCGAGATGCGCGCCAAGTCCGCAAAGGCCAGCAGGTTTTCGCGCCGTTTGGGCTGTTTAATCTCGCCCGAGCGTGCCAACAGCGTATCCAGATCGCCGTACTGATTGATTAACTCAGCGGCGGTTTTAACGCCAATGCCCGGCACGCCCGGCACATTGTCGGAAGAATCGCCCGCCAGTGCTTGCACATCGATCACTTTGTCGGGCGCGACGCCGAATTTTTCCATGACTTCCGCAGGGCCGATGTTGCGGTTCTTCATGGGGTCGTGCATCATCACGCCGGGGCGCACCAACTGCATGAGATCCTTGTCGGCGGAAATCACCACTACATCAATGCCAGCTTCGTGTGCTTGCTTGGCATAAGTGGCAATCAGGTCGTCGGCTTCGAAGCCTTCCATATCGATCGCAGGTACATTGAAGGCGCGGGTCGCATCACGGATAATATCGAACTGCGGAATCAGTTCTTCGGGTGCGGGCGGGCGATGGGCTTTGTATTCCGCATAGATTTCATTGCGGAAGGTTTTGCGTTTGGCATCGAAGATGACAGCGATGAGTTCTTCAACGCTCTGGTCGCGCAAGTCATCGAGCAGCTTCATCATCATCGATGAAAAACCATAGACGGCATTAACGGGCGTTCCGTCGGCGCGCGTCATCATCGGCAGGCCATGGAAGGCCCGGAAGATGTAGCCCGATCCATCTATCAGGTAGAGCCGCCGCGCTTTGGCGGCGGGGGCGGGGCTTGCGGGGGCCAATTAATGGCCGCCAGCTGCAGACGTCTTGGCGTGTTGGTCCAGGACGTAACGCCGCCCACAGTAGGGGCAGTCGATATGCCCAGCCTCGGGTTTGATGTGAAGATACACGCGCGGGTGGCCCAGCGCGCCGCCAACGCCGTCGCAGTTCACCTGGGTCGTGTCCACCTTGATGGATTCAATGGGTTGGGCCATGGCGATCCTCACACGATAAGATAACTCAGCACTGAGTTAAGTTTATGCGGTGCTGGGATGGGCTTTTCAAGCACTCTGAAGCCCTGTGGGGCCTGGGATGCAATCGTGCCCCGCCGATTGACCATGGGCCCTTTACCACGTTAACCATGCACATATCCCAAACATCAGTATTTCGAGTGTCCGTCCCATGTCTCCTCCCATCTTGCCTGATTTGGCCGTCGACATTCGCAATCTGAACAAGGTCTATGCGGGGTCGAACAAAAGGCCCCCCAAGCAAGCCCTGTTCGATGTCACGCTGGCGGTGCCGCGAGGGTCGTTCTTTGGCTTGCTGGGGCCCAACGGGGCGGGCAAGTCGACGATGATCAACATCATGGCCGGGCTGGTGAAGCGCACTTCGGGCACGGTGAAACTTTGGCACTCCGACTGCGAGACCGACGAGCGCCAGGCGCGTTGTGCCATTGGGGTGGTGCCGCAAGAGCTCAATCTCGATCCGTTTTTTACGCCGCGCGAAACCATGGAACTTCAAGCTGGGTTATATGGTGTGCCCAAAAGTGAACGCCGCACAGAAGAAATTCTCAATGCAGTCGGGTTGCTGGATAAGGCCGATGCCTATTCGCGCACGTTGTCGGGCGGTATGCGCAGGCGTTTGTTGGTCGCCAAGGCCATGGTGCATACGCCGCCCATTCTGGTGCTCGATGAACCTACAGCGGGGGTCGACGTGGAATTGCGCCAGACGTTGTGGAAATACATTCGCGAACTGAATGCCCGCGGAACAACGATTCTGCTGACCACACATTATTTGGAAGAAGCCCAAGAGCTGTGTGACCAAATCGCGATCATCAATCATGGCCGTGTCATCGTGCACGACACCACCGCCAATTTGCTCAATCACCTCGACAACAAATCAATCATCTTCATTGTGGTCACGCCGCTCACGACCGTGCCCCCGGCACTTGCAGGATTCAATGCCACGTTGCCAAAACCCACTGAGATTCACATCAACTATCGCCCCAGTTTGTCGGCGATGGGTGAGATCATTGAAGCTGTGCGCCGTGCGGGTGTGACGATTGCCGATATCCGCACCAATGAAGTGGACCTGGAAGACATTTTCCTACAACTTACGTGCAGCACGCCACCCCAGACAGCGGCCTGAGCTTTAAAATCTATGCGCATCTGGCATTGCCTCGTCTCAGTCTTGGTTGCCGCGATGATCGCGGCGTGCGCGCCTGTTGTTGCGCCGCAGGGGCCTCGATCAAGTGAGCCGACGCTTAGCAAGACAGCGTTTGTGACCGCAGATGCTTTAGAACTCCCACTGCGTCGTTGGTTACCGCAGGGCCACCCCAAAGCCGTGATCGTCGCGCTGCATGGTTTTAACGACTACGCCAAAGCCTTCGATAAAATCCCCGATGGCGCATTGGGCACGGGGCCTTTTCTGGCTAGCCAAGGCTTTGCGGTTTTTGCTTACGATCAGCGCGGTTTTGGCGGCGCGCCGCATGCAGGCCTCTGGCCCGGCATCGACGCCTTGACCGGCGATGTGCGCGATATTGTTGTTGTGTTGCGCAGGACCTATCCGGGCGTTCCCCTTTACGGCCTCGGCGAAAGCATGGGCGGGGCTGTGCTGATGGCGGCAGTAGCCGAGACGACGGCGCCTCTTTTCGATGGGCTGATTTTGGCGGCCCCGGCTGTGTGGGCGCGCTCGACCATGCCGCTCAAGTATCGGATTGCCTTGTGGCTTGGCGCGCGGTTGACGCCTGGCTTGAAGCCCAGCGGGCGCGGCTTCGGGGTTCAGGCCAGCGATAATATCGACTTGCTGCGCCACAACGCCCGGGATCCGCTGTTCCTCAAAAAAACGCGGGTCGATTCGATTTATGGAATAACCGATCTCATGGATGAGGCGTTGGCGAGCACACCAAAATTAATCATCCCGACACTCTATCTCTATGGCCAAAACGATCAGCTGATTCCTAAGCCCCCGACGCTGAAAGCCTTGCGGTCATTCCCAGCTCAGGCCGGGTTGCTACGTTTGGCCTACTATCCCAAGGGTTGGCATATCGTTCTACGGGATCACCAGGCTGAAACAGTGCTGGGGGATGTTGCCGCCTTTATCATGGACCCGACAGCGCCGCTGCCCTCGGGTGCGGATCAGGAAGCGTTGTGGCGGCTCACCGCCACCCTGAAATCAAAGCCCTCAAAACCAAGGCCCTGAAGGGCCTTCGCGCCAATTGTTCTCGGCGTCCCAATAGTCTAGAATAAGGTTCATTCAAGAGGCCTGATCTGCCTTGCGCGCCCGTAGCTCAGCTGGATAGAGCGCTGCCCTCCGGAGGCAGAGGTCAGGGGTTCGAATCCCTTCGGGCGCGCCATATTTTATAAGGCTTAGATGGGTCAGAGCAAAACTGACCCCTCTCTTTCCCCACCCTATCCCCACGAAAGCTGGCCTAAAACTCTGAATGGGTTGTTGATAGTACCACAGACCGTTTCATTGCTCGACTGTGCTGTCTCCGCGTTCTGGGTCACTACCCGCAATTAGACATGCCGCAGACCCAGGGGAGGGGGCTGATCAGTTCAGCTAGGATACGAGTGCTACGAGCAGCACTAATAGGATATGGTCATTGTTCGCACAGGCAAAGGTGGCGTTGATTTAAGCACCGGTAATTTCCTGTGGGACGATGCCATCATTCCCAATGCGTTGATCGGTGGCGTCATTCCCAGAACGGAAGCAGCGGCGGCGAATTAACGGCGTATCGGCAACGTCTCGTCGACGGCGTGGTAGATTTTATTCATGCAGGCGGCATTGCCCACACAGCTCAAAGTCAGTTGACCTAAATCCGCACGCGTGACGGCACCATACTTCGTTTCGTCGTCGTACAGTTTCGCTTTGCCGGTGGCGGGCGTGGTCGCGACCGGAAGTTGAGCATTGCGAATAATGGTGTAGGCCACGCCACTGTTGATCAGATGGTTCTCACCGGCTTCTTTGGCCTGCAGCGTGTCTTTCATCCTCGGCCACATGGCGGGTGGGTAAATTGCTTGGCTTTTGCCCGCACCCACCGAGCTGTGAAGGATGACTTGCTTCACGCCGGTTTGCTTCGCCCACTTCGAGATATAACGTTCGCTGATCTCGTAGAATTCAACACCAGAGTCACCGCGCGCTAACGCGTCAATCGCCACGCTGAACGGTATGGATTTAAATGCCGCCGCCACATCGTCTTCTTTCAGCACATCGCCCTTGATGGTATTGATCTTCATCCCGCTCAAGCGATCGGTATCAGACCCCGGCCTCACAAAGACGGTGACAGCTTTGCCTGTACCAACCAGAGATTTGACGATCTCAGAGCCCAACTGACCCGAGCCACCAAACACGAGGATTGCGTTCGCAGGCGTGGCTGCCGAAGCCTGCGCCCAGACGGCAGCGGGTTGAAAAGCCAGCGCGCCGCACAGCGCAAAACGGTAAACCAAACGTAACATCGACGATCCTTTCTGACGTGAGAGTCGGTGTCGGTGAGCCGAGGGTGCGAAGGTATCAGTGTAAATCGTCGCGCCCTCAGTTGTCGCCGCCATCCTGGACCCTGGTCTAACCTGACATTCCCCGGATGAACCCCGGCTTCGGGCAAAAATCATAGCCATAAGGGCCGCCCCAGGCAACTGCGGGTCCTTGCTTGCGTTGACGGAGCCGCATAATGTGGTGATTGATGAATAACGCCAAACAGTTACGGAGACGTGCAATGAAACACTTCGCCCCCGCTATGATGATGTTGATCGCGTTGTCGATGAGTTCGACAAGTTTTGCTCAGCAAAAATCTGAAGGTGCGCCAGCGCCTGCGACTGCCAAAGTTTATTTCATTTCCCCAAAAGACGGCGACACTGTCTCTGCTCCAATTCATATTCAATTCGGTCTCAAGGGCATGGGTGTTGCGCCGGCGGGCGTGGATTTCGAAAACACCGGCCATCACCATGTTTTGGTTGACCGTGACGCCGTCACGGCCACGTCGCCGATGATGAAAGATTATATGCAAACAGACATTCCTGATCTGCTGCATTTCGGAAAGGGCCAAACCGAAGCCGATGTGAAGCTCGCGCCCGGCAAGCATACCTTGCAGATGGTGCTGGGCGATCAAGATCACCACCCCCACAATCCGCCGATCTTCTCCGAACGCATCACGATTACTGTAAAATGAAGTTGCTCATTTGCGCGGTGGAGCACGCCAAGCCTTAAGGTCTTTGGCGACCTGTTTGATGACGTCCGGCTAGTCGTCGAAGCTCCGCTGGCGATAAAGTTTCACCGACGGGTACCAGGAACTATCTGTCCGCTCCGAGAACCAATACCAAGGCTGAATGTGTCCAAAGGGAAGCATCACTCAGGTTGGCAACCCCAAGGCCCCGGCCAAATAGGCAGTGGTGTTGCTGACAGTAATGACCAGGTCGCAGGCTGAGATCAGTACGGCGAGCCCATCAATGTCCCTGGTCAGATCGAGATCGGGAAGGTGGGTCATTTGAACGCCAAGGTCCAGCTGCACAAGATCGCGCTCAGTGGTCGTGTCACGGTAGTGCAAGTCTATAAAATTAAATGCCTTGAGTCCTAAAATTGGGCCCCAAGCTCCAAGCGAAGCCGTTTTTTCGACGTTAAATCTCGCATTTCTGTTGTTCCAAGAAATACCGATTCTCGGTCCCCGAGTTGCAGCAGTTTGCAACTGAATGCGCAATGCGTCAGCACGGCCAACTTCGACTACGACCGACATCAGAAGTTGTTGAACCTCGGGTTGCGACACTCGCTTAAGAACAAATCGCGACAAAAGGGCTTTCGAGAACAGCCGTAGCAGTAAACCAGCCTTCGGTTTTGTTTTGGCCTAATTTGGCGTGGCTCCACTTAACAAAGAGAGTTGATCATCGCTGAAGTTGAACGTGACATTCTGGTCGCTCGGGCTGAAAGACATGGTCTCCAGGCCAACCATGATGTTGGTCACAGGGGGGCTTGCGAAGCGCTCAAGTTATTTTGAGGGTTCTCGCCTGTCTTCTGGGCTGCTTTGCTGGCGCGCCGATTGTGACGGTTCATGTGTGCTGTGTCGGCGGCTCTAGAGAGAGTTATAATATATCAGCCAAAGCAGTTGGGTTAAGCGAGGCAAAAAAGAGGCCCAAGAGATCTCGCGTTTCCCACGGCGCGGCTTTGTCGTCGCTATTGTGTCTTTGGCAGTGCGGCAAAGGTTTGGCCTAATTTGCAACTCGCTTCGATGCCCCCATCGCGGACCGATATTTTTGGGGCCAGCGGCGCTGCTTGCCTTGTTGCGATGGTTTTCTTGGTGGCTGTATCGCTGATTGTCAGGTGTAACCGATCCTCGACGCCCGAGGCAGCCGGGTATTCCGCGCGCAGCAACATCAGTTCCAAGGCCTGGCCACTCTTTGTTGTGACTTTGGTTTTGTGCCCGCGATCATGGATCTTTAACTCACGTGCCCCACTGGCATCTTTGACGCGGCAGTCATAGGGTGCGGCGCGATAGAGTTTGATGTGTGTCTGGTCTTCGCGGCCGAGAAACAACATGTCAGCCATCCAGTTATTGTCGTACAGCCAAAGTTGATCGGGGGTGAGCACCCATTCTGCATCAGCACGAAATTCGGCGTCGCTGCGTTTGGAGATAAAACTACATGTCCCAGGGCCGTACTTTTGCTTTTCTTTTGTGTTGCCTTGAAGAACGCCAAACAGCTGTGCGCCATCACGACGCCAGAGCCAGTCGCAGTTGAGTGCGCCTGGCTCGCGCATTTGAACTTGGCCCCATAACTCTGGGCGTTCGTGCAGGTTTTCATATTTCTCGGGGTCGAGCGGGCCTTGGCCAAAAAGATTCACCGCGCCCAGCTTTTCGTCGATCACTGCTTTATAGAGGACTTGGCTGCCTGAGATGATCGGGCCGTCACGTCCATCGACATTGATTTGCCCATAGAACACCACGTCGCCGACTTGCGGCGCATTGATGCGCGCAAAGGTCCGGTGCCAATGTTCGTGTTCGCCTGCTTTTGGCATGGCGACTGTTCGTTCGTAGTGAACTTGCGGGTAGGAGTCCCAGACGCCCGGGAACCAAGCGATCAGATCGTTCAGCACTGATTCAAGCTGTTTGCGGTCCTGCTCGTAGCCTGGCGCCGCGATGGCAGAATGCAGGATGAAAGGAAGGCTGAGCAGCGCAAACAGTGCGGCGCGTCGTTTTATCATGGTTGGTCTCCCCCGTTCAGCGTGATCTACAAAAAGCTTAGCATATTCTGATAACAGGTCACCATGGTTGGTCAACGAACTTGAGATTTCGCACAGCGATTAAGCGTTCGTGTTTTCTAGGACGCGCTGAGGTTCTCGCATTAGTCTTCATATAAGGGAGAACAGGGTTGTCAGGACAGAAAACTTACGACGTCATTATCATCGGAGCTGGAACCGCAGGCTTGCCCGCAGCAATCTGCGCGGCTGATCGCGGCGCGCGCGTGCTGCTGATCGAGGCGGCGCCAGATATTGGCGGCACCTTACATTGGTCATCTGCACAGATGAGTGGCGCGGGTGCGCGGCGTCAGAAAGCCAAGGGCATCGACGATCATCCCGATTTGCATTTTGCCGACGTGATGCGCATCTCGAATGGGAATGCCAATTCCACACTCGTGCGCATCGCTGTCGATCAGGCCGCCGCCACCTTGGATTGGCTCGACGATCTGGGCTTTGACTGGGATCCGGTGTCGCCAACACTCTTTTATGGTCATCAGGCCTATGGACGCGCCCGGACCTATTGGGGGCTCGAGCAGGGCAAGTCGTTGATCAAGGCTTTCAGTCAGGCTTTAAAGGCCCATATCCAGACAGGCCATGTCGAGGTGTTGCTCGAGACGCGGTTTGAATCGCTGGTGATGGATGGGGCGGGTGTCAGTGGCATCGCTGCACGCAGCGCAAATGGGTCGGTCATCACGGCACATGCCCAAAAAATTGTGCTCACGTCCGGTGGCTATGCCGCTAATGTCGATCTCTACAAAGAAATCCAGAATCAAACACAATATCAGAAAGCGTTTTGCCCTACGGCACGCGGCGATGGCCTCATTGCAGCGCGGCAGGTGGGCGCAAATGTGATCAATGGCCACCTCTATACCATCTCGACGCTTACGGTGCTGAAGAATGATGTCTTTCCCAGCCCTCTATCTCTTCGCGTCAACACGATCCCGCAAAATCGACCGCCGTGGGAAATTTGGGTCAATGATCGCGGTGAGCGTTTCGTGGCCGAGGACGAACCAATCATCGATCACCGCGAGAAAGCCCTTGAGGAACAACCCGGCAAACGCTTGTGGATTGTCTTTGATGACGTGATTCGTCGCGAGAGTCCCGAGATCATCATGGCCTGGTTCGAACCGCCCATGAGCGATCCCTATAACTCTCACAAAGCTTTTTTCCGGGCAGAGACTATTGCACAGCTTGCCAAAATGTGTGGGCTTGGCGCTGAAGCTCTGAGCGACGCCATCACCGACTACAATCGCGGCCAAATGTCGGGGGCTGACCGCTTCGGGCGTAAACACATGCCGTGCCCGATCACACAAGGGCCGTTTTACGCGATCCGTCAGCAAGGCGGCGCACTGTCGACAACTGGCGGCCTCGCGGTGGATTCGCAGTTGCGCGTGATCACCCGCGATGGGACCCCCATCGGCAATTTATATGCAGCCGGCGAGGTGATCGGCGCAGGCCAAACGATGGGCGATGCCGCTGTTGGTGGCATGATGGTTACACCTGCTCTTACGTTTGGTCGGTTGTTAGGCCAAACGATCTTAAGCTGGTGATATCATTGCCTCACCGGTGGGCTCCTGTGTCTTGCTCCACACATGGTTTGCGTATATTTTTCTCAATTACTTAATCGACATTAGGGACATCGGCTGAAGCTTTCGGGCTGGCCGATAAGGCGCTATTTGTGGCGTATGGCGATGGCGCGATTCAGATGCTTGAAAAGCATGCGGAGGTGGCCATCTGCGACTCGCCGCAATTGGTCAAGCGCGAAACGTTGCAGCGGGGTTGGGTGAGGCGCGCGTTGATCGGCATGATCGTTTTGGAAGCGTTGGGCCGTGCGGTGGGCGTGCTTGAAAGCTCATCGCTAGCAGCACCTGCGTCCGTTCCTCCATCTCCGCCGTGACGCTGGCTGACATCGCTGATGTCCCGCAGGCGGCGTGGGTTGTCATTGCAGCTTTGCTGGGGTTGATTTTCGGCAGCTTTGTCACGGCGTTATCGTACCGCTTGCCGCGCGGCGAGGATTTTGTGAATGCGCGCTCGAAGTGCCCGGCCTGTGGCACATCGTTAGCCGCACGCGACCTTATCCCCGTTGTCTCCTGGATTTTCAATCGTGCACGGTGTCGGGTCTGCGCAAGTGTAGTGTCGGTGCGCTATCCGCTGACTGAAATTTTGATGGCTGTGCTTTTTACCTCGGCTGTATGGCACGACACCCGCCTGGCTGAGTTGGGGCTGCTGCTGTTTTCGGCGGTGATCATGGTGACGCTGGCGATCATTGATCTCGAAACGCGACGCCTGCCCCTGTCGTTATTGGCGATCCTGGCACTGGCGTGTGCGCTGTTGCGATGGTTCGGCTCCGGCGATTTGGCGCACGGTCTTATCATCGGTGCCCTCATTGCAGGTCTGGGTTTGGTCACCGCCACCGCGACTCGGACCTGGCTGGGGGCGCCGATCATCGGGGCGGGCGATGCTTATGCGCTGGGGATCGCTGGGCTTGCCCTGCCGTGGGCAGTGTTTGATGTGTTTTTGGCTATGGCCGGGGGCTTGGGGCTGGCATTGGGCGTGGGCTTGCGGGTGGTGCGCGGTGAAAGGATGTTTCCGTTCGCGCCAGTGATGTTTGCCGCGCTTTGGTTCTCGCTGGTGTTCCAAGAGCAACTGATTGGTTTGGTCGCCGAACTTTAACCCGCCAAAAATCTGTGCTGTGGATTGGTTAATTCTCACCTAAAGCTCTGATCTGGCATGCGATTCGCCCTGCCAATAGGTTACGCATGAGGGTACAAAACAAGTTATTGAGGCAGCTGCGTCGCCGCGCCCAAACAGGCGCGCCGATCAGAGATGCCGCACCGTTGTTCGGGGGATTTCAATCATGATCCGCAGCCGTATGGGCGTTGCTCAGCGTGTTGGACAGACCGGCATCGGACGCGCCCTGAGCCATGCCGCAACACTCACCGCGATGTGCGAGCTCGCTGTGGGCTTAGCCGGTTGTGCGGGCGACGGATTGCAAGATTGAGTACGACCAAGCGTGCAAGGCAACCAAGAAAGATTATGAAAGTTTGATCGGCCGCCGTGGCCAAGACAAACTGGATAAATCTGCCGCCGAAGCGCCCCCAATCCCTCAGTTTCAATCGGTCCCTGCAGCACCATCTGCGCCAGAGCTGGCCGGTACCCGCCGCGTCTCGTTGTCGGTTACCGAAACCACGCCTGTGCGGGATATCCTGATTGAGCTCGCCCGCAAGGCCGAGGTGTTTCCGCCGTCAGCATTCGATAGGCAAAGTGGCGTGAATTGTTAACGGAGGAATTCTGGTTCATCGTAGCCCCGGAAGGAGCAGCGAAGATGACACAGAAATCTGAGCCGACCGAGACGGCCGAACAACACGTGCGCGACATTCGTCGTGCGACCTGCAAGAAGTGTTCGGCGGAGGAGAAGATCAGTATTGTGCTGGCCGGGCTGCGCGGCGAGCATTCGATCTCTGAGCTTTGTCGCCGTGAGGCTCTGGTGAGGCCCAAGCGCCCGACATGTTCGGGAGAATCTATCTAAGCCATTGAAATGATGGTGGAGCTGGACGGAATCGAACCGACGACCTCTACAATGCCATCGTAGCGCTCTCCCAACTGAGCTACAGCCCCGGCACCATCATTCGTATCTCTAGTTCACTAGGCGTTGCGTTTGGAGCGCATCGCTGTCTCGCTCATCACCGGCCTTGGCATTCGTGAAGGTGGTGGGTCTCAAAGTTTCGCGAAGATATGAGTTCGTCTTCTTCGTATCAAGGATAAATCGTGTATGTCGAATTACGATGGCTCGTCTTTTTCGACGACCACTTCGACGTCCTCGTCGTCTTCGCCCAAATCAGAGGTGTCCTCAATCACGTCTTCGGCCTCATCGTCGTCGGCCTCGACGTCGGGGCCTTCCACCAACTTCGGCACAGCCGCTGCGGCAGCTGCCAGTGACTTGGCTTTCTCGGCGCGCTCCTCGGCAGGGCGGCGTGAACGGAACACCTGCGGGCGCGCGTTTTTGGTCCCGCACTTGGGGCAGATCGCCAGCTGTTTGTTGAGGTCATAAAAACGTGCCCCGCAGCTTTCGCAGGTCAGCTTCATGCCCAAATCAACTTTTCCCACCTTAATCCTCCGGTATCCTGGCTAAATTTGAATGCCGCAAACCCGCCCGAAATAATGTGTACGGGCCAAGGTACCAGCGACGCTGGCCATGTGCCATTTCGCCACGCCCAAGTCAAAGGCTAAAAGGCGGCGTCTTTCCAAGACGTTATGGGCGGTTCGTCCGGCTTTTCTGATGGAATCGGCTAGGAGGTGCCACGAACCCTGTGCTATCAGGCCGCGCACGCCCTGTTTTAGGTCCTTGAAAGACCCCTCAGTCGATGTCCCACACTGACCAAATTGCCAAGCCGATCATGGCTGCGAAGGCCCGGGCGCTGAAGGGCACCGTGCGCGTACCGGGGGATAAATCGATTTCCCATCGGGCCTTAATCATGGGCGCATTGGCGGTGGGTGAGACATCGATCTCAGGCTTGCTGGAAGGCGATGATGTGCTGCGTACGGCCAAATGTATGAGTGCTTTGGGTGCGCGGGTCGAGCGCAAGGAAAATGTAAAAAATAAATCCACTTGGCATGTGTGGGGCCGGGGTGTGGGCGGGCTGACGGAGCCCGAGGATGTCCTCGACATGGGTAACTCGGGCACCGGTGCGCGCCTGATCGCAGGCCTGGTGTCAGCCTATCCATTTTTATCGGTCATGACTGGTGATGCTTCGCTGCGTCGCCGCCCCATGGATCGGATCATCAAGCCTTTGAGTCAAACCGGCGCAACATTTCACTCGCGCGCGGGCGGGAAACTGCCCATGGCCATTAGCGGCACGTCGATTCTCATGCCGCTGACATACGACTCTCCCGTGGCCTCAGCGCAGGTGAAGTCAGCCGTCCTGCTTGCGGGATTACACGCGCCAGGTCGCACGACAGTGACCGAGCCCGCCGCCAGCCGCGATCATACCGAAAGAATGTTTGCACATTTTGGTGTGCAGGTAGAGGCCGGACCCGTGAAGCCGGGCTCAACGACATATCAAGCCTCCATCATCGGTCAGCCAGAATTATCTGGCCGTCCCATTATTGTGCCGGGCGACCCATCCTCGGCCGCGTTTCCTGTTGTTGCGGCATTGTTGATCGAAGGGTCCGAGGTCATCATCGAGAACGTGGGCCTGAACCCCTTGCGAACGGGGCTTTTCGATACATTGCGCGAGATGGGCGCCTCGATTGAGACAATCAATATGCGTATCGAAGCGGGCGAGCCTGTCGCCGACCTGAAGGTCAAAAAAAGCTCGTTGAAGGGTGTGCGGGTCCCGGCAGAACGCGCGCCATCGATGATTGACGAGTACCCCATTTTGGCCGTGGCTGCATCATGCGCAGAAGGTGAAACGCGCATGGAGGGTTTATCTGAATTGCGGGTGAAAGAAAGTGATCGTCTCAGCGCAATGGTGAACGGTTTGGTCGCGTGCGGCGTCGATGCGATTGCCGAGGGCGATACGATGATTGTGCGCGGCAAAGGAAAGCCGCCCAAGGGTCATGCAAAAATCGCCGTCAATCTCGATCATCGCATCGCCATGTCATTCTTGGTTTTGGGCCAGGTCAGCGATCGGCCGATTGAAATCGATGACGCGGCGGCCATAGCCACCAGCTTCCCCGATTTTATCGAACTCATGGGGACGATGGGTGCCACGTTGACGATCCCGAATCGCCCCGCATGAGCGGCTCCATCATCGTTGCGATCGATGGCTCGGCTGCTTCGGGCAAGGGCACATTGGCTAAGCGAATCGCTGCCCATTTCGATTTTGCCTATCTTGATTCGGGCTCGCTGTACCGCGCGATTGGTGTGGCAGTATTGCGCAAGAGTGGTGATCCGACCAACGAGGCCCAGGCTGTCGCGGCTGCCAAGAATCTCGATATTACCCAATTTACCCCTGAGGATTTACGCACCGAGGCTGCTGGCGTGGCCGCATCGCAAGTGGCGGCGATTCCAGCCGTACGTGCTGCGATTTTGCAGTTTCAACGCGACTTCGCCCACACCCCGCCGCACGGCAAAAAAGGGGCCGTGCTGGATGGGCGCGATATCGGCACGGTCGTCTGCCCCCACGCCCCGGCCAAGATCTTTGTTTCGGCATCCCTCGATGTCCGGGTTGCCCGCCGGATCAAGGAGTTGCGGGCTAAGGGTGAGTTGGTTATAGAGGCCCGCGTTCGCGCCGACCTGGAGGCTCGCGACGTGCGGGATAGTTCCCGTGCTGTGGCCCCCATGAAACCGGCCGAGGATGCCTGGCAGCTTGACACCAGCGCCCTCGATGCCGATCAAGTCTTTGATTTATCAAAGAATTTTGTCGCGGAGAAAATCGCAAAAGCTGCGGTTTAAGGAACGGCCGGCCCGGTCGTGATTGGTCAAGGGCGTATCATTGAAAGACCGAACCGACCGACTCGGAGCAGAACTTCGAGCATGGGTGATGAAGGGCATGGTGCCTGACGCGCCCGCAAGACCACCGGACCCAACCGGCGGCCAGAATCAAAAAACCAAAGGAAAACTCACATGGCTGCATCAGCCCTGGCGTTGAAGGAAGATTTCGCCGCCCTCCTCGAAGAATCATTTGAAAAGAACGACAGCATTCAAGGCACCGTCCTTCATGGCACGGTGATCCGTATCGACGACGACGCCGTGTTGATCGACGTCGGCTTGAAGTCTGAAGGCCGCATCCCGCTGAAAGAGTTCTCGCGCAATGGCGCTGAGCCCGAGATGAAAGCTGGGGATCGCGTCCATGTGTTCGTTGAACGTTATGAAGACAGCGAGGGCCTGATTATTCTTTCGCGCGACAAAGCGCGCCGCGAAGAAGCTTGGAATACGCTGGAAGAACAGCACAAAGAAAACGCCCACGTCGAAGGCATCATCTTCGGTCGCGTCAAAGGCGGCTTCACAGTCGATCTCAATGGCGCAGTGGCCTTCTTGCCCGGCAGCCAAGTCGACATCCGCCCTGTGAAAGACGTCAATCATCTGATGGGCGCTCCGCAAACGTTCCAGATTTTGAAAATGGACCGTGCCCGCGGCAATATCGTCGTCTCGCGCCGCGCTGTGATGGAAGAAACGCGCGCTAGCGAGCGCTCGAAGCTGATGGAAGACCTGAAAGAAGGCCAAGTGCTCGACGGCGTGGTCAAAAACATCACCGACTACGGCGCGTTCGTGGATCTCGGTGGCGTCGACGGCCTGCTCCATGTCACCGATATTTCGTGGAAGCGCGTCAATCATCCTTCCGAAGCGCTCTCTATTGGCCAGCAGCTTAAAGTGCAGGTCATCCGCTTCAACATGGAAACGCAACGGATCAGCCTGGGTATGAAACAGCTTGAAGCTGATCCATGGGATGGTGCGGTTGCGAAGTACCCGAAAGATACGCGCCTGAAGGGCCGCGTCACGAACATCACCGACTACGGCGCCTTCGTCGAGTTGGAAGCGGGCGTCGAAGGTTTGGTGCACGTCTCGGAAATGAGCTGGACCAAGAAAAACATCCACCCCGGAAAGATCGTCTCCACCAGCCAGGAAGTCGATGTGATGGTGCTGGATTTCGTTCAGGAAAAGCGCCGCATTTCACTTGGCCTCAAGCAATGCATGGACAATCCCTGGTCCTCGTTCAAAGACAAGTTCCCCATCGGCACGATTCTCGAAGGCGAGATCAAGAACATCACCGAGTTTGGTTTGTTCGTGGGTCTGGAAGGCGAAATCGACGGCATGGTGCACCTCTCGGATCTCTCATGGGATCAGGAAGGCGAAGTGGCGCTCAAGTCCTATCAAAAGGGCCAAAATGTCAGCGCCAAGGTGTTGGACGTTGATGTTGAGAAAGAGCGCATATCGCTGGGCATCAAGCAGCTCAGCGGTGATCGTGTTGCCGAAGCCTCGATTGGCTTGCAGAAGGGCCAAGTGGTCACCTGCGTGGTCAAGGAAGTCGCCGAGTTCGGTTTGGAAGTCATGGTCAATGACTCTATTCCCGGCTTCATCAAAAAGAACGAGCTGGCCAAAGAGCGTTCCGAACAGCGCACCGATCGTTTCGCCATTGGCGAGAAAGTCGATGCCCGAATCGTCTCAATTGATGCCAAGTCGCGCAAATTGACGCTCTCGATCAAGTCGCGTGAAGTGGAAGAAGAGAAGCAGGCCATGGCCGAGTTCGGCTCGACCGACTCGGGCGCGTCGCTGGGCGATATCCTGGGCGCGGCCATTAAGCAAAAGCAGAAAGAAGCCGCCGATAAACCTGAGTAATCCTGGGTTTTCTGCGCTTTCTGTGCCTTTTAGAATGGGCGCCCCGCAAGGGTCGCCCATTTGCTTTGGGGCCCCGTAAAACCGCTCGAGGTCAGGAAAACGCTGTCTTATGAGGGGCTTGGGCTTGACTCTGCGCGCCGCTCGCCTATCTTTGTACTATCCTGTTGATTTTGCGGTGTTTTTGCTGCCGCTCACGGACAGGAGGGGGAGCCGCCTATGACGAAGTCCGAGCTCATTGCCCAAATCGCCACGTGCAATCCGCATCTCTATCAGCGCGATGTGGAACGCATCGTCACCAGCATTTTCGATGAAGTCTCCAAAGCGCTCAGTCGCGGAGATCGAGTTGAATTGCGTGGGTTCGGCGCGTTCTCGGTCAAACACCGCGATTCCCGCATTGGCCGCAACCCTCGCACCGGTGCTTCGGTGGCGGTGGCAGAAAAGGCTGTGCCTTATTTTAAGACCGGCAAGCAACTCCGTGACATTATGAACGGCTAGGCCCTTGGCCTGAGCTGATCGTGAACGGCGGTTAAACCCTTGCGTTTCATTAACACTTTGCTGGCCGCAGCCTTTGGGATGTTGGTTGTTCTGCTCGCGGTTTCTAACCTGGGAACGGTCAGTGTCGAGATTTGGCCATTTCCATTTCGGATCGAGGCTGGGCTCTACGCTGTCATTCTGGTCGCCGTGTTTGCTGGCTTTGTCGCTGGCAGCATTGCGGCATGGATGGGCGGGGCCGAAAGGCGCCGCGAATTACGCGCGGCCCGCAAAAGAATGCGCGAAATGGAACAAAGCCTGGCACGACTGAAAGACGATGCGGCTGCAGCCCGCGCGAAAGCCGAATTATCGCAGCCGCCAAAAATCTAATTCTATGCTAGAGATCGTCGCATCATGACAACGGCACCCAAACTTCGAAATCCTGTTTTCTGTGCCCTCGACACACCTGATCTGGGGATCGCCACATCGTGGGCGGCTAAGCTCGCCGACACGGTGGGCGGTGTGAAGCTGGGTCTTGAGTTT
>Ga0049084_10000243_pt1 | contig 21014 bp, 16 predicted proteins | sample GreLakmeON33MSRF_FD_66720 | JGI IMG/M metagenome (GOLD analysis project Ga0049084, IMG submission 66720) | Freshwater lentic microbial communities from great Laurentian Lakes, MI, USA - Great Lakes metaG ON33MSRF | ecosystem: Environmental > Aquatic > Freshwater > Lake | place: Great Lakes... | reverse complement strand
ATCTGTGACGTGTTTCATCGAGTTGCCTTTCTGTGGAGGCCAACGCGGTTTCGCCGCGCTAATCTAACGATGGGTGCAATCTAGGAAGGCCCCACCCCAGCGTCAAGGCTGACGGCATACAGCCCAGGTTTAGACAACACTTCCCTTAATATCTGCTGCAATTCGCCCTAAGCGGACGGCTTGTTCGAGGGTGCCGGGGATGGGTTGGGTGCTGGCTTTCTGACGCAATTCTTGCGCTATCTGCTCAAGCACATTTGCCATAGCCACATAGTCGAGTTGCTCGCCCTTTGTATTACTCGTCATATTCATAACCGATACATGTGGCGCGGCGCCGCCCACTCATCAGTGGCAGGTCAAGCCGCAAAGTGGATCACCAGACGCGCGCCTAAAATCCGCGAATCACGGCAATAACCGGCTCCGATTTCGGGAAGAGGCCCGCGAAAATGCCATGCAGGCAAAAATCAAAAATAGGGACGCCGGGTCCCCTCAATAACGACGGTACATGAGGACGATCACATGAAAAGTATAGGGGCATGTTCACACATGCGTCATGCGCGTGGGGTATGGCGAAAATTGAGCTGTTTCAATCGTAAGCACATTCGACTCACGACCGCTTTGGGTCAGATTAGCTGCGCCAGCTGAGCGTGATGGGTGAAATAGGGTTCAGCCGAGGCCGTCCTTCAGCCGCAGCCGCTAGCCACTCGCGCTTCAATTTGAAGTACCAACGCGTCTGTTGATCCGCGTCACGGATCAACATGGTTGCGGGATTGAACTTCAGGCCCGCCACCATATCCATCACGGCCCGGCGATCTTGATCAAGAAAGCGCCAAGCAAAGGCGCGCACGAGCGGTTTTAGTACGGCGCCGCCTGGAACATTCCAGTACATCGCGTGATGCACTTCTGTGCGCTGCGCATCAATCGGCGTACAGGCCGTCAAACCGCAGTAGTCATACAGCCCGGTCGAGGCGTGCTCGATACGCACAGAGGGCAGCATATACGTGATCTCAGTCTGGGGGGCGCCGCCAAGAAAAAGTCGATACGCGCGCGAGTTGCTTGAGGCTTGGTGCTTATCCATGCGCCAGCCGATACGGCCATGCTCGTTGAGCGGCGAGAACAACTTGTGTTTTTCGTAGATGCTTTTTTGCGTGCGCCATATCGCCGAGCGATGGACGAACGCGCCGTGGGCAGGATCCATCAGGCCCGAAACCGCGAGATCAATATTGCAATCAAACACCATCGAAATGTGAAGACCGAATTGATCGCCGATCACAGGAACGTCCGGCACTGGCCCTGGTGTTTGCGCCTCTCCAATGTAAATCCAAATATTTCCTTGCGCTTCTTGGGCACGATAGCTCTGGGTACGAATATCGTTCGGTTGTGGGCGCTGATCAGGTGTTTGGGAGGGGATTGCGGTGCAACGCCCGTCGGTCGCAAATCGCCAGCCGTGATAGGGGCACTCAACTTCGGCTCCATCGAAATGACCGCGTGAGAGCAACGTGCCGCGATGGGGGCAGGTGTCGCGCAACGCAAACACATGGCCATGGCTGTCTCGGCCAATCAGCACAGGTTCGCCTAGCAAGGTCTTGTGAATCGTTTTTCTGCGCCCCACGGCATGAGCGGGGGCGGCATAATACCAGGCTTCGCGCAGCATCACGCCGGCCACGGTTGTGGGGTCGTTGATGTCTGCGGGGGCTGTCTGATCAGGATTCATGGGTCGATGCTGCGGGTTTGTGGGTTCAAGATCAAGCCGCCACGTGACTCAGCGCAGCATCAAGCATGGCAGCGGGAAGTTCCATCGTGAAGGGGCCATCCGTCCACAGCAGGACGCAGCGGACCGCAAGCTGCGGATAGATGCGCCGCAGCACATCGCGATAGACGGCCATTTGAAAGACATACCCCTGATCGACATTCTTGACGTCGCGTGGCGGCGGGCGGTTGGTTTTGTAGTCAATGATCCAGACCTCCTGTTGGGTGATGGCCAGGCGGTCGAGCTGTCCCGAGACCGCATGTTGCCCGACCAACCCAACGATTGGAACTTCTGCTAACGAACCCGGGGCGAAAAGGGCTTTAAAATCTGGCGTATCTAAGACAGCCAAAGTTTCAGACACGATGGCCTGTTGTTGGGCTAAGGGTAAGTTCCAACTGGAGCGAGATACAAAAGCACTGGCGGCAGCAGGGCGGCGGGGTGGCGGCAGTTCTGGCAAGGTTTGCAATAACCGATGAATAATCAAGCCACGCTGGAAGCGCTGCTTGCTGTCCTCACCCAAAGGCGAAATGACTGCAGGCTCTGTGCGCAAGGCTCGTGAAGGGGCCAATGGCTGTGGCGGGTCGTGTTCAGGTGGGGGTGGTGTGCTCGCCCAAATCGGGAGTGGTGAGGCTTCATCGGAGGTTGTGTCAACCTGATGATGCTTGGCTGGAACTGTTTGCAGATTCTCCAAGATCAGCACGTCAGCAGAGGAGGTGATGTTTTGCAATTCTAAAAACGCATTGGTCTCTTTGTGTGCGATCCGATCAAGCCCGCTGTGAATCAATCCATACCAATTTCCTTCATTGGTACTGCGTTTGGTTTCCCACCCACACACATAGAGCTGGTCTTCGGCGCGCGTCATGGCGACATAGAGAAGTCGGCGGTATTCTTGCATCTGTTTGGCTTTGGCGTTATCGCGCAACGTGACGGACAGGGTGTCGGCGTCCTTGGATGACGGGCACCAGAGCAACATTGGTTTGTCGCCCTCAGTCCACAGCAAGGTCTCGCGCTGCGTGGGCACTTGGAACGTGTCAGGCATGAAGACAATGGGCGCTTGAAGACCCTTCGAGCCATGCACGGTCATGATCCGCACAGCATCGCCGCCACCTTGCTCAAGGTCACGTTTAATTTCAATTTCGCCTCGCTGTACCCAGTGCAAGAATGCTTGCAAAGATGGCGGGTGGTTTTTCTCGTATGCGAGCGCTAAAGCTAAGAATTCATCCATCGGGTCATCGGCCTCAAAACCCAAACGACCCAGCGCTTTGCGCCGCCCATCACAAGCAACAGTCACGTGCGAGAACAGCGCAAAAGGTGTGAGGTAATCCGTACGATCCAAGAGATCGGCAAGAATTTTATGGGCCTGCCCAAAAGCATTTCCGGCACCCGCATGATGAGACAGGGCCTCCCAAAGCGATAAATTTCCGCGCGGATGCGCCAGCTCGAAAAGCTGGTCTTCCGTTAGGTCGATCAAGGGGCTTTTGAGGATGGTGGCCAGAATCAGGTCATCACTGGGCAGAAGCAAAAATTGCCCCAGCGCGATCAAATCCATCACGGCTAGTTGTTGAGGCAATATCATACGGTCGACACCCGCCACCGCCACCTGCCGAGCTTTGAGTTGGCGGACCAACTCGTCGACAAAACCGGTGCGTCGGCGCACCAGCACCATGATGTCGCCCGCCCGAATCACGTTGTCGCGCGCGGGCAGTTTTTCAGTGCCAACCATGCGTGCGATGCGCTCAGCGATCAGTTGCGCAAGCCGGTTTTGTGGCGAATCGCCGCGTGTGCGCTTGACCGGCGGCTTCCAAGGTGGCAACTCAGCAGATTGCAACGGAATGACAGCTGGCCATACCTCGACCCGCCCAGCCATCCCCTTGCGTTCCACAAGGTGGCTCGTGGTTGCGTTTGATTCTGCAACGCCATCCTTTGCTTCAGCACTGCTGAAAGTAAGATCCACAGCCTTGAGGATTGACTCGGTTGAGCGGAACGACACATTCATATCAACATTGCGCCACAGTTTTCCGGCGTCACCGACTTTCGCCGCAAAGCTGTCGCGCCACGCCACAAAACCAGCCGGGTCGGCACCTTGGAATGAATAGATCGACTGCTTGCGGTCGCCGACGGCAAAGACCGTGCGGTCTATGGTGGTCTCCTGTGCGCGATCTTCAAACCGGCCTTCGCCCGCAAAGAATTCATCGGTCAATGCGCCGATAATGTCCCATTGTGCGGGGTTGGTGTCTTGGGCTTCGTCGATCAGAATGTGATCGATACCGCCATCAAGTTTATATAATACCCAAGCCGCAACGCCTGGTGTGCGCAACAGGCGTCGTGTGATGTGAATCAAGTCATCGTAATCAAGCAACGATCTCTGTTGCTTGTAATTACGATAGGACGCCAAAATCTCCAACGCGATAGTCAGAAGTGCCGTTGTGGCCTCGGCAGTCTTCAGGCGGGCGAGGCGGTCATGGACGGCGGCAAGTCTTGCAGCCTCGTGCTGCAGGATTGGCAAGACATCTGGGTCAGCCTTGCAGGCGTCTTTTGTCGCGAGTGTTTTGCGAGGCTGCTTTTCTTGCGTGAGGAATGCACCGCTATAGTCGTCAAAGCGCAAAACACGCTGGCTGGCATCGTCTAACCAACCGGCCATCACAGCCGCCCGCTCTTGATCGGTTTTTGACCCTGAACTCAGAGCGGCCAGCGCGCGCTTTAAGGCGGCGTTGTTGATCGGGGTGTCGAGGCACGCCTTTGTTAAGGCCTGACTGGTGGTCTCATCGGCCTCAAGGGTCAGTATGGATTTGAGTGCTGCGATGGTCGCTCTCAATCCCGATTCATTTAACCCACCATAGCGGTCGAAGAGACGCTCAATTTTAGAACGCTGAAAGATCAGGGATGACACGATCTCGGGAAAACGAGTCTCATGCAGGCGGCTTGTCATAAAGTCCAATGCAGCCGCCAGGTGCGGCTTATCACCCTCATCGCTGGAAACGATCATCGCGTCGCGCACTTGATCGAGCACCTCGGCGGCTGACCGCTCGTCCATCAGTTCAAATTGTGGCGAAACCCCCGCTTCGATCGGGAACCGGCGAAGCAAGGATTGGCAAAAGGCATGAATAGTTTGAATACGCAGGCCGCCTGGTGCGTCGAGCACACGCGCAAATAATTGCCGTGCCCGCCTCTCGTCTTGCGCAGTCGCATCACGAAGCAGGAGAGCAGAAATGTCTTTGTTGAGGGCGAGGTCAGGCGCACTCACCCACTTCGCAAGGCCTTGGGTAATGCGATTGGCCATCTCGGCGGCGGCGGCTTTGGTAAAGGTCACACATAGAATGCGATGCGGCGCGACACCCGCTAACATCAACGCGAGAACTCTATTTGTCAGCACGGTCGTTTTGCCCGACCCGGCGGAAGCTGACACCCAGGCGCTGATCTTGGGGTCGATGGCCTGGCTTTGTGCGCGCCTCGCAACAGCAATGGCATCAAGGGTGTCGGAGGTGCTCATGACTCGCCCTCCTCAGCCGAGGCCCATTCTTTGATGCGGGCTAAATGCTCGTAGTCACTATATTTTGGCGCGAATTCGGGTCGCGGCCGCGCCTGATAAGGTGTTTCAACCTTATCGAATTCTGAAATCAGTTTCGCCAAACCATCATAGGCTTCTGCGACCAACGTCTTCACATCCGCTTTGATGGGCATTTGCTTGGCGCCATCCTCGCGCCCATGCAAGTGCCAGAACGCCAATTCGGCAATGTCCGTGGCGAGGATTCCAGGAAAACCTTTATTTAGCACCATCATGGCTTCCAGCGGCAGTTGTGGTGCGAAGCCTGCAGTCACTTCCTTGCTCGACGGCGGTGGCCCGGTTTTGTAGTCAATAATGACCACAGCCCCGTCTTTCCTGACATCGATGCGGTCAGCTTTTGCAACTAAATCGAAAGGTCCGCCGATAGCCGATAATCTGAGCGTGCCTTTTAATTCGACGGACGATGATTTGATCTCCTGGCGGCGCTCTTTCTCGGTGCTGACAAACCAGCGTGCGATTCGTTGAAAGCGCGGCCACCAGAAGGCGCGAACTGCGGGGCGAACGGTTGAGGCGGTGAAGAGATTTTCTCCAATCTCGAGAAGTTGCTGTTCGTTTGAGCCATTAATGGTTACGAATTCCTGCAACGCGCGATGGATTAAAATACCATAATCAGCTGCGGCAACATCGGCATCAATAGAGTCGAGCGCGTCGAGGCGAAGGATAGTGCGCGCATAAATAGCGTAAGGGTCGCGCATCCATGTTTCGACTTGCGTGACTGACAATCGTCGTGGCCGTGCACTCAAAGGGGGGCGCGGTTCGGGCGCGAGCCATGGCCTGATGGCAGCAGGTCGAGTGACGTGTCGCGCCGCATCTAGCCATGAGGCGCGGGTGATCAAAGTGGGGAGGCCGGCGGCGACGATGACCTGATCCAGCCGCATCAACCACCGCGACGGTACGCTGGGTGCGCCTTCAGTTTTGGTCGAGCGCGACAAAATAACCCGAGGTGCACATAAGGCTTCGGCGATGTCGTGAGCTGAAAATCCGATGCGCCGTTCGGGGCTTGGGAGTCCGCAGCGCGCGCGCATGGGTCGGCTCAGCCACGGATCAGGTGCGGGGTCTGCAGGCCACACACCTTCATTCAGGCCCGCCAAGATCATCGTGCCAAAGCGCTGTAACCTTGCTTCCAATGGCCCCAAGATCGCGAGTCTGGGGTGCTTGCCATAACGCGGCCGCACGACGCGCCCTCCCAGGAGCGCAGCGAACAGCGATGGGTAAGCGTTCGGTGTTATGGGCGGCAGGGCTTGGCAGGCATTCGCAAGTTCGGCGATCACCGTTGCGGCACTTTCGCCGTCCTCGCCCGCCCATAGTCGCAAGGGTCCTGCGGTTTCGTGCGCAGCCGCTAAAGCCTCGGCGCAGCGCATATGGGCTTCGAGCAGCACGGAGACAGAAGATTCTGCGCCTGACATCGCCGTGACGAAGCCATCACAGGCGCGTGCAAGATGATCAATCCAGCCCGCAATCTCTTTGCCGTTCTCGTTCAATGCGCCTGCCATGAGACGCAATGATTCCAAACCAGGGGCTGGACGTGGTCCCCGAAACAGCACGCGTTCGGCCAGTCGCGTGAGATTGCGAAACACCACAGGGTCCATGCCGCTTGCCGCAAGCGGGTGCTGACAGACACTGAGAACCGGCAGCGGAGCAAAATTTGAGGCCACCATTTCGGCACTAAGTCGCAGGAAGGCCCCAACCGGGGAAATATCAAGATCACGCCCCGCAGAGTCATCGATGCTGATGCCCCAACGCTCGAGCTCACTTGCCACCCGCATCGCCAATTCTCGATCTGGCGTGACGAGTGCGCATGTTTGCTCGGGAGTCTCTAAGGCCTCGCGCATGGCCATGGCGATGGCTGCTGCCTCTTCGCGGGGCGATGGCGCAGTCAGTCGGTAGAGTCCCTGAATGGCTGTGGGCGATAACGTGCAATCGGCCCAGGCCTCCGTTGCTGCCGCAGGCCGCATTAATTCAGAAACGAAGCGTATCCGTTCCCATGACGCACTGTCAGGCTTTACGACATTTGCTCCAGGCCATGACAAGACATCGCTGCGGCTGAGCTTGAGCTGCGCCAAAAGATGTTTCAGACCAAACTGTGGATGCATTTCATCAATGACGGCCCAGCTCGGCTCATCAAGGCCTTGATCCAGACCCGGCAGAACCACACATCCTTGCGGCAAGTTGGCAATCACGCTGAGCAAATCAGCGGTTGCTGGAATGCTGCCGGTTGAGCCGGCCGCAATGATCGGGCCTGGTAACTGATCGCCACGCGCGCGCCAAATTGCGGCCTGTGCAGCAAAAACACGATTTCGATGATCGATGGGATCGATGCACCCTTCGCTGCGCAGGATGTCGGGCCAATGAGACGTAATAATATCGAGAAAGCTCAGTGTCTCCTGCCAATGCACGGCGTAATCGTCGGGGACGAGTGTTTTGAAGACACTGGAATTAATTCGCTCGGTCTGCATTTGGTCGATGAGGCGCGCGAGTTCGGCAGCAAGCGCAACTGCTTGGTCATGCGTAGTATTGTCACGCTTCAGAATTAATGATGCGAGTAACATTTTTCGGCGCAGTGCATCGATGGGGGGTGGAATATCTGCCATCGCATCGCCCTGAACGGCAAACCCGCTCAGCAGGGCTTCTTCGTCGTCAAGATCATTCAAAGGCATCAGGCGCGGCAGTAAAACTGGTGTCCCATTGCCCAGCCGTAAAAAAGCCTCTCGGAGCGAACGGCAAGCGCGTCGCGTGGGCAGCAGCACGGTCATGCGGGCCAGCGTCAGGGGAACTGCCGCCGCATCAGCTAATAATCCTCGCGCTAACGCATCAACAAAACTGTCGGTCGCTGGGATTGTGAAAACCGTGGGCTGGCCGGGCTTTTTCAGCCGTTGCCAACTCTGGATGTCAGGTCGAGGCTCAAGGGCGCTCATGCGCGCGACGATACCGTGTCTGCGGCCAAGCCCATATGCTTCAGGTGCGCATCCGTGGTAACGACCGCCTCGGGCGTGCCCACATGAAACCACGCGCCATCTTGGACGACCCCGGCAATCCGCCCAGCCGCCATCAGTCGTTGCCAAATCCGCCACATCGAAAAGGGTTCGAGCTTCTCGGCCTTAAAAATCTCCGGCCGAAGCAGTTGAATCCCGGCATAGACGAAAGGCACCTTCAATGTTGATGCACGCGGGATGAGTCGCGATTGCGAATCCATTGCAAAATCTCCCGGCCCATCGAAGCCATGGGTCAACTCAAGTGGGTGCAGCAGAAGCAGCGCATCGATTGATTCGCTCCAAGCACTTTGGAGGCGCGCAACTGCGGACATGCTGCCGCCCACTGTGAACGCATCGGTGTTAGCGGCCAAAAAAGGTTCAGTCCCAAGCAAAGGCAAAGCCTTGATGATCCCGCCACCCGTTTCCAAGAGCAGGTCCGTTTCATCCGAGATCACAATCTGCGGGGCAGTTCTCGTTGCGACGTGGCTGCGTATGAATGGCGCGAGGTGATGTACGTTGATGATCGCTTTGGTGATGCCTGATGCGGCGAAGTCATCCAGTACCCAATCGATCAAAGCTTTCCCACCAACGTTGACTAATGGTTTTGGTAAGGTGTTAGTGATCGGTTGCATCCGTGTGCCTAATCCAGCGGCTAACACCATGGCTGTTGTGACCGGCTTGATCATGGCGCGGGTACGCTACGCATCGGGGCCGGAATATGAAGATCGAGCCATGCTTTCAACTCCGACAGAGCCGCGTGCTGCAAACATTGATCCATATAGCGCCACAAACGCGGCATATGAACAAGGTAGTGGAGTTTGTTGTCGCGCAGTTTCAGCCGCGCAAATGTGCCAATCACTCGAACATGGCGCTGGGCGGCCATGACTGCCCACGATGTTGCAAAAGCTTTGGGATCAAGCGCGGGGAACGCCGCTAAGTACCGCGCCTTCATCTCGGCGACGAGGGTGGGATCGATATCTCGTCGCGCGTCTTCGAGTAACGAGAGTAAATCGTAGGTTACGGGCCCTGCAACGGCATCTTGAAAATCAAGAATGCCGCAAGCTCTCATGTCGGGCCGGTCAAATAAACCGAGTAAATTATCAACATGATAATCGAACAGGATCAGCGAAGTGGGCGCCAGCCAGGCTTTTGGGAGAATTGCTTGCCAAAGTTCATTAAACCCGCGTTGCACCTGGTCGGGCAAAGCCGATGCCTCTACGAGAGGTCGATACCACACGTTGATGCGATTGACCTCCTCTAACAGGCGTGGCGTATCGTAAGTCTTGACGCCCTCGGGAATCGCTTTGGCTTGGGGAATGCTATGCAAGGCGATTAAAGCATCGGTCGCGAGAGTATAAAGAGCACGCTCATCATGGCCGCTGGCAAGTAAGCGCGTATATGTGTTGTCCCCGAGGTCTTCTAGCAGCAACAGCCCGGCCTCATGATCTTCGGCCAGAATCTCGGGCACGCTAAACCCAAGTGCAAATAAGTGCCGCGCGATACGTACAAATGCCCGCACGTCTTCATGCGGGGGTGAAGCGTCCATCAGCACGGCGCGGCCCTTTGTTCCTTCCAGACGATCATACTTTCGGAAAGACGCATCACCAGCCAAGCGCCAGCGCTTGGCTGTGTCCCAATCCGCTCGGCGCAGAAAATTTTGAATCTCTGTCTCGCGCAACTTCGTCACCACACGTTACAACACAACACGCCTCAGGCGCTCAGCCCAATGATAACCACCATCACATTCAATCCGTCGTAGGTTCGCATCAGAGGGTTCAAACTGAAACGTCAGCAGGAGACGACTCTTGGGCAGCAAAGTCCCCATACGCTCGGGCCACTCGACTAAACATATCGACGTGCCAAAAGCCTCTTCCAGGCCTAACTCAAGTGCGTCGTCGGGCTTGGTCAGGCGGTAGAGATCGCAATGCCATAAGGGGCCCTTGGCGGTGTCATAGGCCTGCATCAACGTAAATGTCGGGCTTGGCACATCATCATGGGCATTGGTGAGCGCACGAACAAAACCGCGCGCAAACGTAGTTTTCCCAGCACCCAGATCGCCCGATAAGCCGATCACATCGCCGATCTGCACAATCCCAGCCAGCTTGGCGGCAAGGTGCTCGGTTTCAATCGTGCTTCGGCACATCATGTGTGAGATCACGCCCATGTCCCGCTCACGCGCGCTTCTTTGCTGGGGCGGGGGCGTCGCCGACCGGGACCGTCCATGTCAAGGTTCGGTGTGTGCCCGCAATGGCTTCCGACAACGTATCATCGCTGCCGCTAGCCATGCGCTTGCAGAAATCGACAGCAATGCGTGCTGATGTGACATCAGAGATGGCTTGGCCAGTATAGCCGAAACTAAACTCTGCCTTGCGCAATTGGCGCACGACGCTGACCTCGACCGCCTCACCTTCACCGCAATCGATGGTCGCGCTGATGAGCAAAAACAAAGCGAGCTTGAGCCGCGTTTCGTCCGTGACGATCGATCCGGCTGTGCTGCTTCCGGTTATTGTGAGCTTCAGGTCGCGTGATGTGGCTGAAGGCGTGAGCAAACGCTCGACGCGTCCCACAAGGATAGCCAGATCGACCGCATCGAGGCGCAGGGCGTGGTGCGCTGGATTGGCGCCGATAATGTCTTGCGCGTCTGCAACCATTTCCGATAGGGACAGCGCGACGGCTGCTAAAGCACCATCTTTGTCTTTAGATTTTCCATTGGCCAACTGCGATAATCGCTCCATATCTCCGCTGATCGCATTGAAAAAGCGCGCCGCGATATCTGATTTCAATCGCTCGCTGGCCGCCAAAGACTCAGCTTTGGTACGCATGTTCTGCAGCGCGCGCTCGGGGGCAGATACATCGTTATAGCAATACAGCACGCCACCGTCAGGCAGCGGCACCACAACGAACTCTAACACCGAGCCCCTGCTGGGGATTACGCGGCCCTGTTGGGTCATGCGCTGTTGATCGGGGTCGAGTGCGGCTAACAACGTGGTGCGATGGCGGAAAAACACGCCTTCATCATCGAACAACGTTTTAAATGCATCAATCACGTTGGTCAGCGGTGGGCCATCTTGCAAGGCCGCTGGGTTGAGCTGCCACAAAACCGCAAAAGATGGATTGGCCAAACGCAACCGCCCATCGGCACCGAACACCGCTACGGCCTCTTCAAGGTTGTCGATGGTTTCGCGCTGCACTGCGATGAGGGTGTTGTATGACCGCTCTAAGGCCAGCTTGTCGGTGACATCTTCATAGGTCATCAACAGCCCGCCCATGGGATGGGGCGCAATCGTGCGCCGTAACGTCGCTCCATCGGGGAGGTGCAGCACATCTTCGAGTGGCTCGAGCAGCGAATTAAACCGCGCAACCTCTTTGTCTTTAAATGCAGGAAAGTCGGCGACTTCGGGGAGGCGACGCTGATTGCGTTTAGCATCGAGCACGGCTGCGTATCCTGGCGCTTCGGCTAGCCACGCGGCATCTAACACCCAAAGCTTGGTAAAGGCTGCGTTGTGAAATGCCAAACGTGTGTCGGGCCCAAAGACGGCAATCGCAGTGCCTAGGCGTTCTAAGACATCGGCCTGTGCGGCCGCTTCACGTTTGAGGCGCGTTTCTAATTCTTCCTGGCGCGTAATATCGTATGCAATGCCGGCCGTGAGCCGCCCCGACCCGTCTGAAAGCAGCGGGACATCAGTCTTTGTCTTTGACGCTTCGTTTGCCTCAGCTTTGATTTGCATGGGCGCTTCGGTGACTTCTATCAATCGTCGGCTGCCGTCAATCACCATGTGAAACGAAGCCTTGCGTGTTTTAGCAGACGCGCGCGCGGCGGCGGCCAAGGCACGCGCTTCGCGCACGCTCACGCGGGGAGCGATCTCGCGACCTCGGGCCACGACATCTGAAGCAGTTTTACCGTTTACAGCTTTGACATAGGCGTGGTTGCAATAAATCAACGAGAGGTCGTCGTCACGCACCCACACGGGGGCGTCGATGCTATCGAGGGCGACCTTCATCAACGCCGCCTCGCGTTTCAGGTTGGCGGTTTGCTCGGTCAGGGCTTCAACCGCGACGGCACTTTCAGTGACGTCGCTCATCCAGACCATATCTGCGAGGGCTTCGCCTTCTTCGTTTAACGCACGCAACCCACGCGCCTCAATGCGGCGGTTGGTTGCGGTATGGCTCAGGCCCAACCGAAACCCAAGCCCACCGCCTTTCAGGCGCCGCACAGATTCGGTTAGGATATCTTGAGACGGGGTATCGAACCCTTCCAACACATCGGCAAAGGTTGCGACGCGACCTCGCAGCAAGTCCAACAGAACAGCCAAACGACGCGAGCATTGTTCTGCGGGGGCGCTGTCTTGGGGCTCGCCTGCCCCTTGATAGAACCACACTACGTATCCCTCAGGGGCCGTATCAAGCGCTGAAGCGAACATGACTTGGGTTTGGATCGCCCGGTCACGCGCGACCTCGGCACGTTTCCAATGGCTGTATTGCCGCCATAGTACGGCGGCCACCGCCGGCACGATCAGGGCCACGGCAATCAATCCGGCGATCAGCGGAAGGTTTACATCATCCATACGGCCAGCGGCGCACTAGTGGTTCTCATGATTCTAACATTCGCATCCTGTTTCACTGAGCTGACTTGCGAATGTTAGAATCATCAGGACCACTAGAAAACATAGGTTTGTAGTGGAGCTTTTAGATTTGACATTCGCCTCTCAGTCAGGCCTCGGCGAGGGAGCAAATGTCAAATCCGCTCCACGCGCCGATATTGGAGTCAGAGCCGTATTCTGGCCCCGATCCAAGGTGGCTGTGAACGTACTTCAGATCAAGAATCTTCTGAGCATTTTCCCGAGAAGTGGCCTTCCACTTGGCGTGGAAAGTGCGACCAAACGAAGAATCGATTAATAACGATAGGTCTCAGGCTTGAAGGGTCCGTGAGCTTCGACGCCGATATACCCGGCCTGACGGGCTGACAGCTTGGTCAGTTTGGCGCCGACTTTGGCCAGATGCAGTTCTGCAACCTTTTCGTCCAGCGTCTTGGGCAGAACATAGACCTGGTTTTTGTACTTCGCGCCATTGGTCCATAATTCGATCTGGGCCAGCGTTTGGTTGCTGAATGATGCACTCATGACAAAGCTGGGGTGGCCGGTGGCGCAGCCCAGGTTGACCAAGCGGCCTTCGGCCAACAGCAAGATACGCTTGCCGTCGGGGAATTCGACCTCATCGACTTGGGGTTTGACGTTATGCCACTTAAAGTTTTTCAGGGCTTCGACCTGAATTTCGGTGTCAAAGTGGCCGATGTTGCAAACGATGGCGCGGTCTTTCATCAAGCGCATATGATCGACAGTGATGACATCCAAATTGCCTGTGGCGGTAACGAAGATATCGCCGGTGGATGCGGCGTCTTCCATGGTGACAACCTGAAAGCCTTCCATGGCTGCCTGCAGCGCGCAGATGGGGTCGACTTCCGTGACCATCACACGGCAACCGGCCTGGCGTAAACTTGCAGCCGAGCCTTTGCCGACGTCGCCAAAGCCATTCACGACTGCAACCTTGCCTGCCATCATCACGTCGGTTGCGCGGCGAATGCTGTCGACCAAGCTTTCGCGGCAGCCATAGACGTTGTCGAACTTCGACTTGGTCACGCTGTCATTCACATTGATTGCTGGGAAGGGCAGGCGACCGTCCTTGGCCATTTGATACAGACGATGCACGCCCGTAGTGGTTTCTTCGCTGACGCCCTTAATGTTGGCTAATGCTTTGGAATACCAGCCGGGCTTGGATTTGATGCGCGCGGCAATAGCGGCAAACAGCACCGTTTCTTCTTCGTTGCTGGGCTTGGAGATGACTTTGGGGTCTTTCTCGGCCTGCGCGCCCAACACCAACAACAATGTGGCATCGCCGCCGTCATCGAGAATCATGTTGGCCGTGCCGCCATCAGACCATTCGAAAATCTTGTGGGTGTAATCCCAATATTCTTCCAAGGTCTCACCTTTGACGGCAAACACCGGAATGTTGGCCGCCGCAATGGCCGCGGCAGCATGATCTTGGGTCGAGAAAATATTGCACGATGCCCAGCGGATATCTGCACCCAGATGCTTCAGCGTCTCGATCAGCACGGCGGTTTGAATCGTCATATGCAGCGAGCCTGCGATGCGCGCACCCTTCAGGGGCTGCTTCGGGCCGTATTCAGCACGGATGGCCATCAGGCCTGGCATCTCGATTTCAGCGATATTGAGTTCCTTGCGGCCCCAGTTGGACAGCGACAGGTCTTTTACTTTGAAATCATCGAACGGCATGGTGGGCTCCAACAGCGGGATTTAAGGGAAATTCAGGGCCAAGGGGCAGGACCCCACAGCCAAAGTTGGAGCGCGTATACCAACCCCGGCCCCTTGGTGCAATGTGGGCAGACGTAAGCTCCTAACCCGACAGTTCGGCCACTAGGTCTTTCAGCCTTTGAGGGTCTGACTCTGAGGTAATCCGCCTCACCCGGCCCGAAATCGCCGAGAGATTCAGGCTGAGGATGCGTTTTTTGACGCGGGGTAGGTTGGTCGCGGCCATCGACAGTTCGCTAATGCCAAACCCTAATAACAGAGGGGTCAGGCGGTGATCACCGGCAATTTCCCCGCAGATCGAAACCGGGATGCGCGCGGCTGCGGCGGCTTCAGCCGTAAACTGAATCAGCCTGAGAACAGCAGGGTGCAGAGGGTTGTACAGGTAGGCCACTTGCTCATCGGTGCGGTCGATCGCCAGGGTGTATTGCGTCAGGTCGTTGGTGCCGATGGCAAAGAAATCGGACTCGGCGGCTAGCGCGTCTGCGGCTAGCGCAGCGCCTGGAATTTCAATCATGACACCCAAAGGCGGCAGGGGATCGGCCAGTTTAACCCCGAGCTTCTTCAATCGCGCCGTCAAGCGGGCAACGATCTTGCGCACCTCGCGGATTTCATCAACGGTCGAAACCATCGGCAACAAAATGCGGACAGGCCCGTGCGCGCTCGCCCGCAAGATCGCCGAAAGCTGGGCGAAGAAAATCTTTTTCTTGCGCAAGGAAAAGCGAATGGCACGCAGCCCCAAAGCAGGGTTGGGGCCTGGCTTCATCCCTAACGCTGCGCCAAGCTTATCTGCACCGACGTCAAGTGTGCGAATGGTGACGGGCTTGCCATCCATCCGGCGAATCACATCACTCAGCGCTGTGTATTGTTCTTCTTCGGTGGGTAGACTTGCGCGGTTCATGAACATGAACTCGCTGCGAAACAAGCCAACACCTTCAGCGCCTGCGGCCAGAACGCTGTCGATATCACCTGGAAATTCAATATTGGCCATGAGCTTGATCGCAACGCCATCCTTGGTGACGGCGGGAACGGCGGTTAACTTCAGTAAAGATTTTTGTTCGCGCAGCAGCTCTAATTTGCAGCGGCGATAGATCGCCAACGTCTTGGCCGAGGGCTGGAGAATAATCAGGCCCTTCACGCCATCGACGATGATCGTTTGCCCGTTGCGGGTGTAGCTTAAGATGTCGTCTTCAGCGACGACCGCGGGCAAGCCTAACGAGCGCGCAACAATGGCCGTATGACTTTCGACGCCCCCCACCAAGGTGACCAAGCCTGCGACATTTTCAGGGTCAAGCGAGGCGGTGTCGGCGGGCGATAGCTCATCGGCCACAATCACCGCATTGCGCGGCAACGAGGCCAATGCGCGGACCTTCTTGCCCGTCAGCGCTTCAACCAATCGGCGGCCGACCTCGCGGATATCGTCAATGCGGGCAGCGAGGTAATGGTCGTCCATGGTGGCGAAGGCATCGGCCATCAGGCCAATTTCTTTCATAACCGCGGCTTCAGCATTGATGTTGTCTGTGGCAATTCTCTTTTGCACGCCACGAATCAAGCGCGACCCGCTCAGCATTTGATGATAGGCGTCGAGAAGATAGCCTAGCTCTTCTCCTGCAGCGCCCTCCAAGCGTTTGGCTTGGCTTTGCAGTGCTTCTATTCGTCCGGCGGCCCGTGCCGCAGCTTCGAGCAAGCGGTGTTGTTCGCTGCGCACTTTTGCGACAGAGACGCGAACTTCGCGCACGTGGACTGAGGCACGGCTATCGTGACGGTGCACGACACCAATAGCGACCCCTGTCCCCACGGCCATCCCGCGGTAGATCTGCTCGGGCGTCTTGACTGGCTTGCGGTTACTCTTCATCGAACTTATTTGCCACTAATGTGCACAGCGCGGTCATGGCAGCGACGGCGTCGTCGCCCGACACACTGATCTCAATGCTGGTGCCTTGCGCAGCGGCCAGCATCATCAAGCCCATGATCGAGCGCCCCGAGACTTCTGTATCGCCACGCTTCACCAGGATTTCAGACTCAAACTGCTCGGCGCTCTTACAAAACCGCGCTGCTGCGCGGGCATGCAATCCCTTGCTGTTGCAAATCTCGGCTTTTTGCCGCAACAAAGTGGTCATTGTCTGCTTTGCTTGCTTTGGCCAAGCAGCGCAGAGGCGACATTGATATATTTTCGCCCTGCATCTTGGGCATGCACGACAGCAGTGGCGAGATCTTCGCTGCCTCGCACTGAGGCGAGTTTAATCAACATCGGTAGATTGACCCCGGCGATGATTTCCACCGGCGCGTTCTCCATGATTGAGATCGCAAGGTTAGATGGCGTTCCGCCGAACATGTCGGTAAGCACCACCACGCCCGAACCCGCATTGACGCCTTCGACGGCTTTCAAAATGTCCTGCCTACGGCGCTCCATGTCGTCGTTCGGGCCAATACAGACAGCCGCGACTTGTGTCTGCGCCCCAACAACGTGCTCCATCGCGGCAATCATCTCAATGGCCAGCCGGCCGTGAGTCACGAGGACGAGTCCGATGAGGGGTTGGGTATGAGGCATTCGGGGTGCGTGGGTTCAGCGCGGTCCAGAGATGAATTGGACGTGGTGGCGGGGCATATCGCGGTGGCGCACATCAACCGAAACGCCCTTCTTTGTAAACCAAAGCTTCAAGCGCTCAACTATGTAGACCGAGCGATGTTGCCCGCCCGTGCAGCCAATAGCTATGGTGAAATACGACTTTCCCTCACGTTCGTATAGGGGAAGCAGGGGTTCAAGCAGGGCCGTGGCGCGCTCTATAAACAAATGAGTAGCGGGGTCTTGTTCGATATAGGCCCCAACGGCTTCGTCCTGGCCCGTGAGTGCACGTAACGTCGGCTCATAATGCGGGTTCTTGAGAAACCGTACATCTAGGACTTGGTCCGCATCACGGGGAAGGCCATTGCGAAAGCCAAAGGACATTAGGAAAATCTGCATGCATCGCTGGCCCGATCCACCAAACTGACCCTGTACGATGCGTTTTAAGTCTGCTGGCGCCAGCCGAGTGGTATCCACCAGAAAGTCCACCTCCTCACGCATTGGTTCGAGTAGTCGGCGTTCAATTTCAATGCCGTCGGCGATGGGCCGTTCTTTGGCCATGGGGTGTGGGCGCCGCGTCTCGGTGTAGCGTTGCACAAGCACATCGGTGTCGGCATCGACAAAAACAAAACCGACTTTCATCTTGCTTTGTTGACGTAGTGCCTCGACAGCTGAGAGAAGCGCACCAGCGTCGAAATCGCGCGTGCGGGCATCAACGCCGATGGCGATGGAATGATCTTCGTGCGCCGCGACAATGGCGCTAATCAGCGCCACAGGCAGATTATCGACGGTTTCAAAGCCCACATCTGCCAAGGCCTGCAAGGCGATACTTTTTCCAGCGCCCGACATGCCCGTCACGACCACAAACCGTGGCTGTTCCTGATCGTCCTGCGAAGGGCTTGCCTGAGAATTCATAGCGTCAATCTAGCATATTCCGGCGCATGGGATCTATGACATCAATTGCGCGCGATTAGTCAAAGTTTGGACGACGATGTGGACTTTGTGTGTGGCAGACGCCGTAAAGGGGTCGATTCTTAACCAGGGCAAAACGACTGACTCAATGATAACGGTGGTCGTTGATGGTAAGCGCTCGATCTCATGAGGTTTGCTTAAATCGACGATCAATCCGACTGCCATTTTGTCGATATGGGGCAGCTGTACGATACCAAAGCCGCGAATTTCAAGCTTCCCAGCGATGGTGCCCGGTGCGCCAGCCATCAGGTGCCCGCTCTCGACGGTGATTTCGCAATAATCGTCTGAAACGAGATCTGCGCCTTCGTCAATCAAACGAAGGGCAAGATCAGATTTACCACTGCCGGGGGCGCCGCGGATCAAAATGCCGATGCCTGATACTGAAACGCAGGTGGCGTGAAGACGAATCATTCCTCAGCTGCCAATCACTTATTTGATTTTGTCAAAAACATACCATTCGCCTACAAATTTTTGAAACGGTGTGCCGTCGATATTGAACTACCCGTCAAGATAACTGAATTGTATTGCGGTCAATTTCATCTGGGACCAAGAATAAATTTGCATCTCATTGGGCGTGGGAAACGCGCAGGCATCTTTTTTCATGGCCCCTGAAAAATCGTGTGTCCCGACATCAAAGTAAACATCACATTCTTTGAGACCCGCCATATCGACTGGCGTCATACCAGATAATTTGCGCGCGTCCAAATAAGCGCCGCTGGTCCGCGCGACAAACACAGGTTTATCTGCAGGCCAAATGTGCAGATTCAATCGCAGCTTTTGTTCAGCTTGATCAAGCTCGAGAACATACATGCGTTGACGAATGACTTTTGCTGTTTGGTTCGCGTCGCGCCATTCAGCGTAATAGGTCTCGGGTCCGAAGGCAGGTAAATCGACTTTCCGGATGAATAAAAATGTTGGCTGGTTGCGGTCGTTTTGGGCGCGCCCGGCCTCCTCCTGGGCTTTGCTTTGTGAAAAATTGTTGTAATCACCATCCCACACTGACACGAAGCGGCGAAAGTCCGCAACCGACACCGCCTCACCTGCACTGGCGATGCAGGGGCAGAGCGTTAAGGCGAGAGAGAAGAAAATGTCACGATTTTGTCGTTTCAGAAGACGATATTGTCGTTTCATAAGAGAGTGGCTCGATTTTGCGCTGCAGGGCTTGCTAAGCTTGTTAATGTCAATATTAACAAGCATACCAAGGCGGTATATACCGCAGTGTTATAAAATACTGAGACTCCACGAGTAGGTTGGCCGGACGCAGGCCGGAAGGTTACAGTAGGCTGTAACGGTTGCCCAGAATGCGTCAATCTGGGCCGGAGAAGTGGGGAGGGCGGTCAATATGGCAGCAACAAATCATCATCAAATTCTCATTGTTGGCGGCGGTGCGGCAGGTATTACTGTTGCGGCAGAACTGCGTGTCCATGATCACGAAGATTCGCTCGATATCGCTATTATTGAACCTGCTGAATCGCATTACTACCAGCCTGCTTTTACTTTGGTTGGTGCGGGCGCCTATAGCTTGGAGGCGACCAAACGGGCCGAAGCGGGACTGATCCCGGCGGGCGTCACGTGGATCAAAGATGCCGCAGCTGGTTTCGATCCTGACAATAATGCCGTCCTGCTGACTTCGGGAGCCAAGCTGACCTACGACTATCTCGTCGTGTGCCCTGGCTTGAAGCTGAACTGGGACGGCATCAAAGGCCTGAAAGACAGCGTCGGCAAGGGTGGCGTGTGCAGTAATTATTCACCCGAGACGGTTGAATACACCTGGGAATGCTTGGAAAACCTCAAGCGCGGCGATGTCGCGCTATTTACCCAACCGCCGATGCCGATCAAATGCCCCGGCGCTCCGCAAAAGATCGCCTACCTCACGTCTGATTTTTTGAAAAAAAGCGGGATCCGGCATTTCGTCGATGTAAAATTTATCACCCAAACGCCTACGATTTTCGGCGTGCCGTTTTATGCCAAAGAACTGGTCAAGATCGCCGCTGCCCATGGCATCGACGTTCATTACAATACCAACCTGACAGGAATCGATGCGACCAATCGGAAGGCCACGTTCGATATTGTTGCGGGCGACAAGCAAGGTCAGAAAATCACGCTTGATTACACCATGCTGCACGTCACCCCGCCGCAAACAGCACCAGATGCCTTGAAAGGCAGCCCACTGGCGAATGCTGCAGGTTTCACCGACGTGCACGCCAATTCACTGCAACATGTAAAATACAAAAATGTATTTGGCTTGGGCGATGCGGCCTCGACCGCAAACTCAAAAACAGCTGCTGCCGTGCGCAAGCAAGCCCCCGTTGTGGTTCGCAACATCAATCATCTGCTTCACAAGCGACAAATCGAAGAAGCCTACGATGGCTATGCGTCGTGCCCGCTGACGACCGCCTATGGCAAGACCTTGATGGCCGAGTTTATCTATGGCGGAAAGCCCACGCCGACCTTGCCACTCGACCCGGCCAAAGAACGCTGGATCAATTGGGTGATCAAAACGACGGGCCTGCCGATCCTGTATTGGAATTATATGCTCAAGGGCTACGAGGCGTTCCCAGGCCACGACACTAAATTCCAGCCGCCTGCTTAGAAGGCTGCGTGTTTAGTTCTTGATCCAGGTCGACGCATCCTTGGCATCGCCTTGGCCAGAGTATCGTGCTGCCCACGGGTAGGTGTAGATGGGTCGTGAGAACAAAACCTCATTCGCCTGAAGTGGGAATCGATACTCAGTGTTCGTCGGTGGCGATTGATTTGCTTTAAGAGCAATTAGTTTCTCAGGCGCGCTTTTCTTTTCGACCCAAGTTTCCATAGCACTGAGAAAATCAACTGCATCTGGCCCGTCACCGCCGCGGCAATGGAACATGGC
>Ga0049084_10000240_pt1 | contig 21142 bp, 15 predicted proteins | sample GreLakmeON33MSRF_FD_66720 | JGI IMG/M metagenome (GOLD analysis project Ga0049084, IMG submission 66720) | Freshwater lentic microbial communities from great Laurentian Lakes, MI, USA - Great Lakes metaG ON33MSRF | ecosystem: Environmental > Aquatic > Freshwater > Lake | place: Great Lakes... | reverse complement strand
CGCCGAGGAAATGTTTCCGAACTGGCAGAAGAACCCCGAATGGAGCCACACGGGCAGCGATCGTCCCTACCATTATTACGGCAGCGCGATCTGGTTCAACCGCATCGGCAAAGCCATGGGCGATGCGATGCTGGAACTCTTGAAAGCCGCCAAATAAGCGGGTTCGCACCCGATCCGGAGCACGAAAATGAATTCCCGTCCCGGCACTATTCGGGCGCTGTTGCTGTTCGTCCTCCTGGCCACGCCGCTCGCCGCCGCCGCGCCCGCCAAACCGCCGCACGTCCTGCTCATCCTGGTTGACGACCTGGGATGGATGGATCTGCACTGTCAGGGCAACCTTCGTCTCGACACGCCGCGCCTCGATGCGCTCGCCAGACAGGGTGTGCGCTTCACCAGCGCGTATTCGGCTTCACCCGTCTGCTCGCCGACACGCGGCGCCTTGATCACCGGACTGGCGCCCGCACGGCTCCACATCACCCAGCACGGCAAGGATGGCCCGTCCTTTTGGCCGAAAGACCGCCCGGTGCAACCGCCCGCTGCCAAACACGTCCTGCCGCTCAAAACTGTCACCCTCGCCGAGCGCTTGAAGGAAGCCGGCTACGCGACCGGCTTCTTTGGCAAATGGCACCTCTCCGGCGACCGTGATCCCAAGGATCCCTCCGCCGGCGGTCCGGATTTCTGGCCGGAGCATCAGGGCTTCGACATCAACATCGGCGGTTGCGGCCTCGGCGGTCCGCCCTCCTATTTTGATCCCTACCGCATCCCTGCCATCAAGACGCGCAAGAAGGGTGAATACCTGGAAGACCGGCTGGCGGATGAAACCATCGCCTTCCTCCAGAAGAATCATCACCAGCCCACCTTCACCTGTTTATGGACCTACAACGTCCACTACCCTTTCGAAGCTCCGGCGGATCTGATCGCGAAATACAAAGGTAAGGAAGGCCCGGGCCTTAAGAACGCGATCTACGCGGCGCAAATCGAGGCCACTGACCGCGCGATCGGCCGGGTGCTCGACGAAATCGACCGCCTCGGCATCGCGGACAACTCGCTGGTCATTTTCACCAGCGACAACGGCGGCTGGGAAGGTGCCGCCGACAACCGTCCTCTGCGCTCCGGCAAAGGCGATCTCTACGAAGGCGGCCTGCGCGTGCCCCTCATCATCCGCTGGCCGGGCATCGTGGAAAAACCTGCCACCACCAACGCCACGCCCGTGATCACCATGGATCTGGCCGCCACCATTCTCGATGCCGCCCAGGTCAAACTGCGACGCAACGAATCGCTCGACGGCGCGACGCTGCGTCCGGTGCTCCAAGGTAAAATAGATGTCCGCCCTCCGCTCTTCTTCCACTATCCCCATTACGCCTTCCACCGCGCCAACCGGCCCGGCGGCGCCATCCGCTCCGGCCAATACAAACTCATCCGACGCTATGACGACCAATCGGTGGAACTCTACGACCTGTCCGCGGACCTCGGCGAAGCCCGCAACCTCGCCTTCCAACAGCCCGAGTTGGCCGCGAAGCTCAATGAGGAACTCGGCCGTTGGCTCAAGTCCACCGGCGCGCAACTGCCCACGCCCGCGCGATGAACCTCCGCCCCGGAATGCCGGCTTCAGCCGGCAGAAGCGCACGCCAGGTCACACACCTCGGCCGATCATATCGGCGTTCCGCCATTCACTCCCACGATTCGCGATCATTCGCTGAAGGATTTTCCTGACCATGAACCGCCCCGTGCGAAATTTTCTGTCCCTTGTCGCCGCGCTGCTCGCGGCCCTGACCGCCGGCCCTTGCGCTTTCGCCGCGGGCGTGGAATTTCCCGGCCCGGAACCGGGCCGGGCGACCATTGAGGCGAAGGCCTCCGACGGGGCGAGGGTTGCCACGTTCACCCTCGAAAATAAAGTGATCGCCGCGAGTTGGGAGGTGCGCGCCGGCGGCATCCATCCCGCCGCCGTGGTGAACAAGCTCACCGGCCAGCGCCTTGATCAGCAGGGCGCGGAACTGTTCCGCGTTTCCACCCGGCCGCCGGGCGCGGGCGATGGAAGTTACGCCGTCACCATCCGACTCGATGCGGACCGGGTCGTCGCGCTGGCCAGCAAGGACGGCCGGGTGTTCAGCGAGCTGACGTCGTGGCCGCGCGCGGATTTTCCCGGCGAGCCGGCCGTGATTCGCGTCGGCAAGATGAACTTGAAGGCGCAATCGCGTGATCATAACGGCGATCTGGGCGCGGTGGGCGCGGGCCGGATTTTTGACATCCGCCCGCCGCCGCCGCCACCGGCGGCGGATCACTTCGCCTTCCAGACATCGGCGCACCGCGCGGCCACCACCGAGTTTCCGTTCCCGCCGGGCACGCGGCGCGTCTCCGCCCGCATCGACAAGGGGACGGACACCGGGCTTTCGTGGTCCCCGGCCCTCGCGCTCGTCTGGGAGGAGGGCGTGCGGTTCCTGCTCGTCGGCCTGCGCGAAACCAACGGCGTCTTCAACCTCACGACTTTGACCGGCGAAAAATTCGCCGCGCCCAAGCCCGGTGATTTTCCCGCCGGCGACCTGCCCGCGTCGGCGTTCCGGCTGGACCGCGCGCCCAGCCTCGGCACGTTGCGGCTGACCGATCAGACGCGGCGTCTCGCCGACTCCATTCCCGGCCGCTTTCTCGAGGCCACGCTGGTCGCGACTAATGGCCTGCGCGCCCTCTGGCGGGCGGAGTTGCGCGACGGCTCCAGCTACGTGCGCCAGACGGTGGAGTTTACCGCGCCGGAAAAAACCCTCGCGCTCCACGGCGTGGAACTGGCGGACCTGCGCCTGCCGGGCGCGCGGACGATCGGCACCGCGCCCGGCTGCCCCGTCGCGGGTGGCGGATTTTTCCTCGGCGTGGAAATGCCCGGCGCGCGCAATCTCGTGGACGACGAAGGCGCGCGCATCGGCTTCGCCTGCGCGCTGGAAATTTCACCCCAGCAGTCCTACCGCTTCGGCGCGGTCACCGGCGTCGCTCCCGAGGGGCAGCTTCGGCGCGCGTTTCTTTGCTACCTCGAACGCGAGCGCGCCCGCGCCTCGAAGCCCTTCCTGCACTACAACTGCTGGTACGATCTCGGCTACGGGCTGAACGAGGACAAGATCGTGGACGTGGTGCGGCGCTTCGACGACGAACTGGTGAAAAAGCGCGGCGTGCCCGTGCAGTCCTATCTTGCCGACGACGGCTGGGACGATCCGGTGAAAGGTCTGTGGGTCGAAAACTTGAAACGCTTTCCGCAGGGCTTCGCCGGGCTGAAGAAAAAGCTGGAGCCGTTCGGCGCGCATCTCGGCATCTGGATTTCTCCGCTCGGCGGTTACGGCGGCGACAAGGAGCGCACCGCGCACGCCCGCCAGATGGGCCTCATTCCCGGGACCAGCCAGCTCGATCTCTCACACCCGCGCTACCGCCAATGGTTCGAGGACCGCTGTCTCCAGCTCATGCGCGAGGGCGGCGTGAACGCCTTCAAGTGGGACCGCGCCGGCGAGGGCGTCAGCCCCCACTTCATGGCCCTGCTGGACGTCGCGCAAAAACTCCGCCGCGAAAACCCCGACGTGTTCATCAACGTCACCGTCGGCACCTGGCCCTCGCCCTTCTGGCTGAATCATGTGGACACCACCTGGCGCATGGGCAGTTCGGACGTCGGCTGGGCCGGCAAAGGAGACGACCGCGAGCAGTGGTTGACGTTCCGTGACGGTTATTGCCGCCGGCTCTTCGTGGAAGTGTCGCCCCTCTACCCTCTGAATTCCGTGATGCACCACGGCATCGTTCACGGCCGCGCCTTCCAAGGGGACAAGGTCGGCAAGAGCGGCAGCAATCTGAAGAACGAGGCGCGCTCCTATTTCGCCAACGGGGCGATGCTCCAGGAACTTTATCTCACGCCTTCGATGATGACGCCCGCCGCCTGGGACTGCGTCGCCGAGTCCGCCAAGTGGGCGCACGCGCAGGCCGACGTTTTGCGCGACGCCCATTGGGTCGGCGGCGATCCGCTCAAGCTGGAACCGTACGGCTACGCCGCCTGGAGCCCCCGCCAGGGCACGCTCATGCTCCGCAATCCCGACGACCAGCCGCGCAGCATCGCGCTCGACGCCGCGACCGTCTTCGAACTGCCCGCCCAGGCCGCCCAGTCCTACACGTTGCGGTCGCCCTACCCAGATCAGCGCATTCAGACCCTCAAGCTCTCTGGCGGTGCCCGTTCATCGGTGACGCTCGAACCCTTCGAAGCCCTCGTCTTTGACGCCATCCCGGGGCGTTAAACCCGAATTCCGAAGTGGGAACGGGTGGGCTGCCCGTAGCGCAGGCTTCTCAGCCTGCGTCCGCCGGAATTTTTTTACACCGCGCAGTTCAAGGCCGTGCCGGTTTGGAAGTCGGTGACACAGCAGGTTTGTCCCGCATGGCGCGGGACGGCGTTGGGCAAAACGACTTTCAATTCGGGCAAAATGTTTTCAAGGCTCGGCCCACTCGGTGAAACAAACCGTGCTCACACTTCGTGAAAAACAGAATAGACCATCCCACGGCGCCTACCCGCCGAAGTGCGCCGCCTTTTCGGCCAGTTCCTTCTGGATGCGTCCGCAGACGATGTCGCAGAGTTCAAACAGCGATTCGTCGGTGATGAAGTAGTTGACGTTCAGCCCTTCCTTGCGGCGCGACACCATGCCGGCGTCCGCCAAGAGGCCGAGGTGCTTGGAGACATTGGCCTGCCCCGCGCCGGTGGCTTCGACGAGTTCGGTCACGGTCTTTTCGCCACCGCGCAGTTCGTTCAGCAGCCGCAGGCGCATTGGCTCGGCCAGCATCTTGAAGCGCGCCGCCACCAGTTCCAGCGCGCCGGGCGGCAGGGTCTTGGGCACGACGGATTTTTTCAAAGTAGAGCTTGACATATAACTGAATGGTCATATATTCCTATATCGATATGACTACATTAACGAACACTTCGACGGAACACAAACGGAATCTCGCCCCGGCTGAGCTCCAGGCCCGGCTCGCGCGCGGGGAGCGCCCGCAACTGGTGGACGTGCGGGAGCATCCCGAGTTCGCCGGTGGCCGCATCGCCGGAGCACGGCTACTGCCGCTGGCCGAATTGGAGCGCCGGGCCGATGAACTGGACCGCGCTCGGTCGGTCGTCTGCGTTTGCCGGTCGGGCAAACGCTCGGCGCAGGCGGCGGAGAAATTGGCGACGCTTGGTTTTACTCACGTTCAGCAACTCGCCGGCGGACTGATGGCGTGGGAGCAGGCCGGGCTTCCCTTCGAGAAGGACGCGCACGCGCCTTGGGCGTTGGAACGTCAGGTGCGTTTCGCCGCCGGACTGCTGGTGCTGGCGGGATTGGGATTATCGCTGGGCTGGCCGGTGGCCATCGGATTATCGTGGTTCGTCGGCGCGGGTCTGGTGTTCGCGGCGGTGACGGATTGGTGCGGGATGGGTATGTTGCTGGCGAAGATGCCTTGGAACAAAACGACCCAACCGTGCGCCGGGTCTTGCAAAGCCTGACTCAATTGCACCTGTGGATTTTCATCTCGCCATTGCCCTCACGCTCGCCTTCGGCATCGGGCTGTCGCTCGGACTGCTCGGCAGTGGCGGCTCGATTGTGACGCTGCCGGTGCTCGTTTATGTGGCGGGCGTGCCGGTGGCTTCGGCGGTGGGGATGTCGCTGGCGATTGTCGGCGGGGCGAGCGTGGCCGGCGCGTGGTGGAAACATCGGCAGGGCTTGGTTCACTGGCGGGCAGCGGGATTGTTTGTCGGCGCGGGTGTGGCGGGTTCACTGGTAGGCGTGCAATTCACGGGGCTGGTTTCGCCGGAAATGTTGATGCTGATTTTCGCGGTGCTGATGGTTGTGGTCGCGGGGCGGATGCTGGCGCGGCGCGGCGATGACGCGATTGAGCCGCTGCCGGATTGCCGTCTGGTGCGCTGCGGTCTGGCGGGGCTGGTGGTGGGTGTGCTCACGGGCTTCATCGGCGTGGGCGGCGGATTTCTCCTTGTGCCCGCGATGATTCTCTTTGCGCGTCTGCCGATGCCGACCGCGGTCGGGACATCGCTCGCCGTCATCGCGGCCAATTCCGTCGTGGGCCTGGCCGGTCATTTGTGGCACGATGGTTTCGATTGGCGAACCACGCTGGCGTTTCTCGCCGCGGCCTTGTTGGGGATGCTGGCAGGCGTGCGGCTGGGTGGACGGGTGCCCACGGTTGTTCTGCTCCGGGCCTTCGGATCGCTCGTGCTGGCGGTCGCAGGGTTCGTCATTGCCAAAAACTGGCAGGCGTTCGCTTTTACCCCATCGTTGAATCAACCGTGAAACCGACCTCTTCAATCAACGCACAGCGCGGCACCGGCTGGGTGGTCGTCCAATTCGCGCTGATGTTCGCCATCCTCGCGGCGGGGCCGGTTTGGCGTGCGCAGTGGCCGGGTGGGTGGACGGGGGCGCTGGGCGGTGCGCTGTTGGCGGTCGGCGCGTGGGCCGGACTGCGTGGCGACCGCGCCCTGGGCGCGCAGCGCACGCCGTTTGTGAAGCCTAAGGACGCCGGCCAACTCGTCACCACCGGCATTTACGCGCGAGTTCGGCATCCGCTTTTACCTCAGCGTCATCGCGCTCGGATTTGCTTGGGCGCTGCTCTGGCGCAGTTGGCCGGCGCTTGTGCTGGCGGTGGCGCAAGTGCCGTTCTTCGACGCGAAAGCACGCCGTGAAGAACGCTGGCTGCGCGAGCGTTTCACGAGCTACGCCGAATAGGCGCGGCGCGTGAAGCGATTCATCCCCGGCCTCTACTGAATTTCAATCAACCGACACAAAAGGACACACCATGTATCTCAAACGCTATTTCATCGAAGGACTCGCCCACGCCTCCTATTTGGTCGGCGCGGACGGCGAGGCGGCGATCGTTGACCCCAAACGCGACGTGGACGATTACCTCGCCGCCGCCGAACGCGCGGGTCTGAAAATCACCGCCATTCTCAACTCCCATCCGCACGCGGATTTCGCCAGCGGCTTCGCGGAACTGGCCGCCCGCACCGGCGCGAAGATTTACACTTCGCACCGCGCACCCGTGAAATACGAGCGCGTTCCCGCGCGGGACGGTGACCGCATCTGCGTGGGCTCGCTCGTAGTCGAAATGCTGGAGACGCCCGGTCACTCGCCCGACAGCTTGAGCTTCATCGTGCCCGAAGCGGGCCAGCCCGTGGCGGTGTTCACCGGCGACCTGCTCTTCGTGAACGACGTGGGCCGTCCCGACCTGCGCGACGTGGACGCCGACCCGACCGCGTTGGCCAGCCAGCTTTACGATTCGTTGTTCAACAAAGTGCTCGCGCTGCCGGGTGGCGTGAAAATTTTTCCGGCGCACGGCGCGGGTTCGTTGTGCGGACGCGCGCTCGGTTCTGCGCCCTTCAGCACCGTCGAACAGGAATTGCGTTTCAACTGGGCCGCACAAATTCGCGACCGCGCCGACTTCGTAAAGCAAATGACGGCGAACCTGCCCGACCGCCCGGCCTATTTCGCCTATGACGTGGGCGTGAACCTGCGCGGCGCGGCGCTGTTCAGCCAGTTGCCGCCGCTGCGCGCACTGACCGAAGCGGAGGTGAAGCAGGCGGCGCGCGAAGGCGCGGCTCGAACTGGAGCGCATCGGCTTCGACAACGTGGTCGGTTACATCGAAGCGGGGGCGCTGGCGGAGACGCGGCAGCTTTCCCAACTGAGCGTGTGCGACCTCAAGGGCGCGCTCACGCGCGGCGACGCTCCGCAGGTGCTCGACGTGCGCACGCCCGGCGAATGGGAGTCCGGCCACATCGAAGGCGCGCGGCATATCCCGCTGCTGAAACTCGCCGTAAGTCTGAACCAGCTTCCCAAGGACGCGCCGCTGGCCGTGATTTGCGGCAGCGGCTACCGCAGCAGCATCGCCGCGAGCTTGTTGCTGGCGCGCGGATTTGCCCGCGTGCAAAACTTCATGGGCGGCATGGGCGCGTATCAGGAGACCAGGTGCGCCGATTGGCAGGCGGCGGATTTGGTGTTCAGCCCGATGATTTCAAGATCTTTTCCACCTTCACCTTCACCGCTGCGTCTATCTTGATCAGCGGCGGCCAGGGGCGTTTGAGGTCTTCGCCAGGAATCTTCTTCGTCGCGTCGATGCCGAATTTGCTGCCGCTGGTCGCGCAAAGCGGGATGCGCTCCAGGCGGAATCTCGTCCCATTTCGGAATTCGGGATTAAAGCAAATGAACGGGCAATCCGTCTTCGACGGGTTCGGCTGGCGGCGGGGGAGCGGCTGCAATCACCCGCGTCGGTGGCCTGGCCTCGGCCTTTGGTGCCCGGCGTTTCGGACGAACCTTTTCCGGCGGGAGTTTCGAGGCGGTCCGGGGCGTTGCGGCCGTCCTTCCTTCCAGCAATTGACGCAGGCGCGCCAGGAGTTCGCCCGCGGCCAGCACCTCTTTTTCGCCCGTGTGTTGCAAAAGGCCGGCGAGAAACACCGCGTCCCGCTTCAGGACTGACCCCAGCAGCTTTTCGCCGGATGACGTCAACTGGATCAAGGCCGAACTCCGGTGCGCCGGGTTGTCCACAAACTCCACCAAACCGTCAGACTCCAGCCGATTGACCAGCACTTGAATGTTCTGCCGCGACGAGCCGCGCCCGCGCGCCAGTTGCGGCACCGTTTGCGAACCGGCTCGGGCCAGCGTCTGGAGCACCATCTTCCCGCCCACGGGCAGACGGTCGCCGGCGTGGATGGTGCGCGTGGCCGCCCGCAACCGGTTGGCCAGTGCGCCGACCTCGGTCAGGAGGAACTCCAGCTCATCCTGCAGTCCGTTTCCACGAACAATGTTTTTGCTCATGTGCATTTCCCGAAACCACCCGCCTGGGTGCTAAACGACATGTAATTGTCATAATAACAAGCAGTTGTCAAACAGGTTTGCCGAAGAAAATTTATCAGGCGTTTCTCCCGGCTTGCCGTGCCGAATTTTTCCGACACAATACCCGTCAACAAACCCATGAAAGGTTACATCAGTCGGTCCAACTCCATCCTTGTGTCGCTGCTGCTCTTTTCGCTTCCAGCCGTATGTGCTGCCGACCCGCCCGGGGTGGTGATTGACCAGGCCCGGCGCGCCCGGCTCAAGGCCGCGAAAATGCCGAAGTTTGAGCAACCACTTGCTTTCAACACGCCGGAGGCCGACGCGATCGTCTCGGCCCTGGAAGTTTTCCCGGCCGACAATCCTTGGAACATTCCTGTCGATGCCTGGCCTGTCGCCGCAAATTCGTCCGCGATGATCGCCGCGATCGGCGCGAACAAACCGTTGCGCGGAAATCCGGACATGGGTTTCGTGCTCGTGCCGCCGGGACAGAAGAAGGTCAATGTGAAGTTGTCGTCCTATGCCCGGGAATCCGACCCCGGCCCGTATCCCGTGCCGGACAACGCTGTGATCGAGGGCTGGCCGGCGGATTTCAAACGGGGGGATGCAGCTCGACGGGCGTTGACTCTGGACGACGTGCAGCGCGGCAAGCCGACGCTCGATGCCGACCGGCATGGCATCGTCGTCGATCCGGTCAACCGAATGCTCTACGAATTTTATCGCCTCACGAAAACAGACTCCGGCTGGATCGCCGAGCAGGCGTCCATCTTCAACCTTGCGTCGAACAAGCTGCGCCCGGGCGGATGGACGAGTTCGGACGCGGCCGGCCTGCCGATCTTTCCGTCGATCGTGCGCCATGACGAACTCAAGCGTGGCAAGATCGAGCACGCCTTGCGGGCGACCTTCAAGAACACGCGGCGCGCTTATGTCTATCCGGCGAGCCATTTCGCGAGCCGCAAGACCGATCCGAATCTCCCGCGGATGGGCGAGCGCTTCCGGCTGCGGAAGGATTTCGACACGTCAAAATTTTCCCCGGAGGCGAAGACGATTCTCGAGGCGCTGAAGCGCTACGGGATGTTGAATGCGGACAATGGAATTGACTGGGCGGTGTCCCTGGCCCCGGACGAGCGCATCCCGGTGTTGCACGATGAGCTGCGCAAGGTGAAAGGCTCGGACTTTGAAGTGGTGACGCCGCCGAAAGGGTACGTTCCGCCCAGATGACCGGTTGGAACCACCATGTGTGAACTCAAACTGCGAAGTGAAATCATCGGACGCGCCAGCGGCTGGTCAGAGCTGTCGTGATGCTGAACCTCCTTTCGCCACCACCACTCCACCCAAATGAGACTCGCCCTGACCATACTCGCCACCCTCCTGCTTTCTCCGCTGCCCGTGCTCCGCGCCGCCCAGGCCTCGCCGCCCGCCATGCCGAACATCGTCATCATTTTCATCGACGACATGGGCTATGCCGACATCGGGCCGTTTGGTGCGACGAAACAGAAGACGCCGAACCTCGATCGGATGGCGCGCGAAGGAATGAAGCTTACGTCCTTCTACGCCGCGCCGGTCTGCTCGGTGTCGCGGGCGCAGTTGCTGACCGGATGCTACGGGGCGCGGGTGTCGGTGCCGGGCGTGTTTTTTCCCGGCGAGAAGAACGGGCTGAATCCGAAGGAGTTTACCATCGCGGAGCGGTTGAAGGAACGCGGCTACGCCACGGCGATGATTGGGAAGTGGCACGTCGGGGATCAACCGGAGTTCCTGCCCACCCGCCAGGGCTTCGACCACTACTTCGGTTTTCCCTACTCGAACGACATGCTGAAGAAGTCGAAGGAGACCGGGCAACGCGTGGTGCCGCTGCTGCGCGATGACAAGGTCGCCGAGCTGCTCACCGAGGAACAGCAGACCCGCCTCGTCGAGCGATACACCGACGAGGCGGTGAAGTTCATGCGCGCGAGCAAGGCCCAGCCGTTCCTTCTCTACCTCGCGCATAACGCCGTCCACACCCCCATCCATCCGGGCGTGGCATTTCGCGGTAAATCCGCCAACGGCCGCTTCGGCGACTGGGTGGAAGAAACCGACTGGAGCGTGGGCCGCGTGCTCGACACGCTGCGTGAACTGAAACTCGATGAGCGCACCCTGGTGATCTTTACCAGTGACAACGGGCCCTGGCTGATCAGGGGGGCCGATGGCGGCAGTGCCGGGCCGTTGCGCGGCGGCAAGGGCGGCACCTGGGAGGGAGGGATGCGCGAGCCGACGCTGGCGTGGTGGCCGGGCCAGATCGCTCCGGGCAGCGTGTGCGATGCCGTCGCCGGAACGATCGATCTTATGCCCACCGCCGTCTCGCTTGCCGGCGGCGCGGTGCCCGCCGAACCGGTCATTGATGGGCGTGACATTTCGCCGCTGTTGCTGGGCCAGACCAAGGAATCGCCGCGCGAGGCGCATTATTACTTCCACAACTACGAACTCCAGGCTGTGCGCCAGGGCCCGTGGAAACTCGCCATCGCGCCGCAGAGTGAATCGATGGGCAAAGCCGCGGCCGCCGACACGGGTGGCAAGGCCCCGCGTCTCTACAATCTCGACGAGGAAATTGGTGAGCGAACGAATCTCGCCGGGAAGCATCCCGAAGTCGTCGCCCGTCTCCAGGCGCTCGCGGCCAAAATGAACGCCGCCATCGGCGGCAAAAATCCGCCGGAGCGCCGGCCGGCCGGCGTTGTTGCGAAACCACGAACCCTGTATCTGACCGAGGCCGACGGGCCCGCCCAAAAGCCCGGTCAGCTCGCGAAACCCGCCGCGCTCGAAACGTTGAAACCCGGCGATGTCATCAAGTCGTCCGCCGCGCCGCAGGTTGCCGGCCGCACTTTCTCGATCTCCTGCACCATCGAGACCGCGCAGCGCGATGCCATCGTGCTGGCCCACGGCGGGCAGGCGGCCGGCTATGCGCTGCATTTGAAAGCCGGCCGCGTCGCCTTTCTCGTCCGCACGGGTGCCGGGGATTCCTTCGCCGAAATTCTTTCGCCTGCGGAAATCAACGGACCCGCGCGCATCACGGCCACGCTCGCTGCCGATGCCACCCTGAGGCTCACGGTGAACGATCAGCCCGTCGTCACGGGCAAGGCCGCCTCCCTCCTGCCGCAACAGCCGGTGGAAGATTTCTGTCTTGGCCACGACAGCGGCCGGTCCGTCGCCGCCTACTCGGGGATGAAACCGTTCAAGGGAACCATCACGCAGTTGAAGATCAACACTCCATGAAGCTCGCGCCGCTCCTGCTTTCACTCCTCGTCTTTTCGTTCACCACGCTTCCCGCGGCTGAACGCAAACCCAACATCGTTTACATCCTCGCCGATGATCTTGGCTATGGCGACGTCCAGTGCCTCAATCCGCAGCGTGGGAAAATCAAGACGCCGCATCTCGATCGGCTGGCCGGGCAGGGGATGACCTTCACCGACGCGCACAGCGGGTCGTCCGTCTGCACGCCCACGCGCTACGGATTACTCACCGGCCGCTACGCGTGGCGGACGCGGCTGCAGCGCGGGGTGCTGGATGGCACCGATGACCCGCCGCTCATCGCCGACGGGCGGCTCACGGTGCCGGCGTTGCTCAAACAGCACGGCTACACCACCGCCGCGCTGGGCAAGTGGCATCTGGGTTTCAATTCCACCCCGCCTCCCGATGAGGCCCAACCCGGCGATGCGAAAACCGGCAAAAAGAAAATGGGCGAGGGCGGACTGCCCGCTGGCTCGCGCATTATTGGCGGACCGGTCACGCGCGGCTTCGATTATTTCTGGGGCTGCTCGAACGCCCGCACGATGTCGGGCCTCATTGAAAATGACCGGGTGATCGAGAGCATCGCACCGATATCCGTGCTGCCCCGGCTCAGTCAACGCGCGGTGAGCTACCTCGCCGAGCGCGCCGCCGACGCGAAAGCGGGTAAGCCGTTCTTCCTCTACCTGCCGCTCACTTCGCCCCACACGCCCATCCTCCCCACGCTGGAGTGGCAGGGCAAAAGCGGCCTCGGGGCCTACGGTGATTTCGTGATGCAGACTGACGCCGTGGTCGGAGCTGTGCTCGCGGCATTGGAGAAGCACGGCCTCGCGGAGAACACGCTCGTCATTTTCACCGCCGACAACGGCTGCTCACCGCAGGCCGGCACCGGCAAACTGGAAAAGCTCGGCCACTTCGCCAGCGCGGAATTTCGCGGCTACAAATCCGACATCTGGGATGGCGGTCATCGCGTGCCGTTCTTCGTGCGCTGGCCGGGGAAGGTGCAGGCCGGCGGGCTGAATTCGCAGCTCATCTGCCACGCCGATCTCATGGCGACCTGCGCGGAAATTCTTGGCGTGAAACTTCCCGACACCGCCGCGCCCGACAGCGTGAGCATTCTCCCCGCCTTGCTGGACAAGGATAAAACTCTGTTGCGCGAAGCCGTTGTCCATCACAGCATCCACGGCGTGTTCGCTATCCGCCAGAACCAGTGGAAGCTCGAACTCTGCGCCGGCAGCGGCGGCTGGAGCGCGGGAGGTGGCGGCGCATCACCGCAGCTTTACGACATGAGCAAAGACTCCGGCGAAACCAACAACGTCGCCAGTTCCAATCCCGAAGTCGTCGCCCGTCTGACGAAACTGCTGGAACAATACGTCGCCGCAGGCCGCAGCACGCCGGGCGCGAAACAGACGAACGACGTGGTCGTGAAAATTTTCAAAGCCAAAAAATGACGCGGCGCCGAACGTTCATCACCGCGCTCGTGGCGAGCTTTGCGTTCACCTCCGGGAGCGTCGAAGTCAAAGCTCAACCGGTGGCCCTTTACCGTTTCGAGGACGGCGCGGCCACGAACGGAGCGCCGGCCCGCAATTCTTCCAAGGAGAAATCTCCGGCCCCGGACGGGGTATATTCCGGGGCGGTGAAACTGGTCGCGGGGCCGGCGGGCATCAGCGGGCGCGCGGCTTCGTTTGCGGGCGCGGGCGTGGTCGAGATTCCGCACCACGCGGTCTTCGACGCAACGGAACTCGCCGTCGAATTTTGGTTTCGCAGCACGCAGCCGTTTGACCGGACGTTCTGGCCGGGCAGCGCGACGCTCGTCAGCAAGGCGACCTCCGGCGCGGGTTCTGGCGACTGGTGCATTTTGGGCGGCAGCCTGCAAGGCGGCGTGAACGAGGGACGCATTCTCGTCGGGTCCGGGCCGAAGGGCGGGGGCGATGTCGTGCTCGCCTCCGGGAAGGGACTCAATGACGGGCGCTTTCATCACGTCGTCTGGACGCGCACGGCCGGGGGAAAAAATACGCTGCAGGTCGATGGCGTCGCCTGTGCCTCGGCCCAGGACAACGGCGCGAAGATCAGCAACGCCCGGCCGATCCAGATCGGCGGCGAGAAGCTGGAGCCGGGCGGGAGTTTCTTCAAAGGCGAGATCGCCGCGCTGGCGATCTACGCGAGTGTGCCGCCGGAGGAAGCCATCCGCGCGCATTTCGCGGCGGGCAATGTCGATCCGCGCCTGCCGGCGGCGGCGAAGCAGTCGGTGGATTTTGCGCGGGACATCCGGCCCATCTTTCAGAAGCACTGCCACGAATGCCACGGGTTGACCAAGGAAAAGGGCGGGCTTTCTCTCGCCATGCGCGCCCGGGCGATGGACGGCGGAGACGATGGCCGGATCATCGTTCCCGGCCAGAGCGCCATTAGTCCCATCATCCCGCGCCTCGCGGCGCTCGACAAGGACACGGCCATGCCGCCGAAGGGCGAACGGTTGAGCGCGGCGCAAGTCGGGTTGATCCGCGCGTGGATCGATCAAGGCGCGGTGTGGCCCGTCAGCGCGGATGAAGTTGACCCGCGCGCCGCCCAGGCCGACGCGCACTGGTCCTTCAAGCCGCTGCAACGCCCCGCGCTGCCGAAGCCCAAAGACGTCGCATGGATCAAGTCGCCCCTTGATGCGTTCATCCTCGCGAAGCTCGACGCGGCCAAACTGCGCCCCGCGCCGCCCGCGACCAGGGAAGCGCTGTTGCGCCGCGTGTCCTTCGACCTGACCGGCCTGCCGCCCACGCCCGACGAGATAAAAAACTTCCTCGGCGACCGTCGCCCGGATGCCTACGAGCAAGTCGTCGAACGGTTGCTCGCGTCATCCGCCCATGGCGAACGTTGGGCGCGGCACTGGCTGGACGTGGTGCGTTACGCGGATTCGGGCGGCTATGAGACGGACATTTTTTACGAGCAGGCGTGGCGTTACCGCGATTATGTCATCCGCAGTTTCAACGACGACAAACCCGCCGACCGTTTCTTGATGGAGCAGGTGGCCGGGGACGAACTCTGGCCGGAGCAGGGCGAGGCGATGCAGGATGCGACCGCCCTCTGGACGCTCGGCGAATGGCCCAACTCGCTCGATGCCATTCCCGAGGCGCTGGAATATCTGCGGCGGACCGACCAGGTCGCGACCTTCAGCGAGGCGATGCTCGGCCTCACCGTGGGCTGCGCGAACTGCCACAATCACAAATACGACCCGATCAGCCAGCGGGATTACTTCGGACTCGAAGCCGTTTTTTCCGCGAGCGAAACGTTTAACAAGAACACGAACAAAAAAGCCTGGGGCAAGGGTGAGCGGAATGCTTTTCGCGTTCTACGCCACGCGCCGGCACCGACGCCGATCCACCTGCTCACACGCGGCGAACTGGGCCAACCGCGCGGACTGATCTCGCCGGCGCTGCCCGCGTTCCTGCCCGGCGGCGGGGCTTTGCCAGCCGGGCCGGATGAAAACAAACAACGCCGCGCCCGGCTCGCGCGCTGGGTTGTGTCGCCGCAAAATCCGCTGACCGCGCGCGTGCTGGCGAACCGCGTCTGGCAATGGCATTTCGGCCGCGCGCTCGCGGCCACGCCCAACGATCTCGGCACGCAGGGATTGCCGCCGTCGCATCCGGAACTGCTCGACTGGCTCGCGTCTGAGTTGGTGGAGAACGGGTGGAGCCTGAAGAAGCTGCATCGCGTGGTGGTGCTGTCGTCCACCTACCGCCAGTCGGCCGTGCGCGAGGCCGGGGCCATCGCGGCCGATCCGCAGGACGCGCTGCTAGCCGGATTTCCCCGGCGTCGGCTCGAGGCGGAGGAAGTCTGGGATCATCTGCACGCGGCTGCCGGAACGCTCGACCCGAAAAGTTTTGGCGCGCCTTTCGTCCCGAAACTTTCCGCGGAAGAACTGGCCGGGATGTACGACATCGAGGGCACGAAAAACAAGAAGTGGCCCGTGACGACCGAGCAGACGCGCCGGGCGATTTACATTTTGAACCGCCGCTCGTTTCGTTTTCCATTCTTCGAGGCCTTCGATCCGGCGAACAACGGCGTGAGTTGCCCGATCCGGCAGACGACCACAGTGCCGGCCCAGGCGCTGACGTTGCTGAACAACGGCCGCGTCGGCGAACAGGCCCGGGCGATGGCCGGCCGGCTCGCGCGCGACGCAGGCGATGATCTGGAGAAAGGCGTGCGCCAGGCCTGGTGGCTGGCCTACAGCCGCGGCGCGAACGCCGCCGAGCTGAAGCTCGCGGTGAAATTCATTGCCCAGTCGGAGGCGGAGCAGCAGAAGCGGGGAGCCGCTGATCCGCGTCAGGCTGCGCTGACCCAGTTCTGCCTCGGCCTCATGAACACCACGGAATTTATTTATGCGAACTGAGGCGGCGCTGAAACCACGAATGGACACGAATCAACACGAATGGGAAAGAGGATCGAGGACGCACGGCCGGACTTGGTCTTCAATTCTTCGTATAGATTCGTGTCCTTTCGTGGTTGAATCCAATCATCACAACTCGGGTGAGCACTGATGAGCCACGCTCAAACATTTTCACGAAGAGAAATGCTCCGCCGGACGGGCATGGGCATCGGCGCGCTGGCGCTGCTCGATCTGCTCGGGCGCGAGGCCGGCGCGGCGGACAACCCGCTGGCGCCGAAAATCACGCCTCAGCGGCCGCGGGCCAGGGCCGTCATCTCGCTCTTCATGCACGGCGGCCCCAGCCAGGTGGACACGTTTGATCCGAAACCGTTGCTCGCCCGATACGCGGGCCAGACGCTGCCCCCGAGCTTCGGCGGTCTCAACCTGGAATTCACCAAGACCAGTACCGCGAAAATTCTGGCCAGCAAACGGACGTTCAAGAAGTGCGGCCAGTCCGGCCTGGAGATTTCGGACGTCTTCCAGCATCTGCACCGTGTCGCCGACGAACTGGCCGTGGTCCGCAGTTGTCACCACACGGAATTCGCCCATGCGCCCGCGCTCTACATGACGAACACGGGCACCCGGATGATGGGCCGCCCGAGCCTCGGCGCGTGGGCCGCCTACGGCCTCGGCTCCGAGTCACAAAATCTGCCTGGCTATGTGGTGCTGCGCGACGGGCCGTTGAAGGGCGGGCCGGTCACGTATGGGAGCGGTTTCCTGCCCGCCGTTTATTCGGCCACCGAACTGCGTTCGAGCGGTCCGCCGATTCTTTATCTGAACAAACCCGCATCGATGGGCGGGGATGATCAGCGCCGCATCCTCGACTTTTCGCAGCAGCTCAACCGCGAGTATCTCGCGGCCCAAAACGAGGACGGCAATCTCTCCGCGCGCATCGCGGCTTACGAGCTGGCCTATCGGATGCAGACGGCCGCTCCGGAAGCGGTGGATCTCGGCAAGGAGTCCACCGAGATGAAAGCGCTCTACGGCCTCGACAGCGACGTGACGCGTCCGTTCGGCACGCAGTGCCTGACCGCGCGGCGGTTGGTCGAGCGCGGCGTGCGCTTTGTCCAGCTTTACCACGGCGGCGGCGGCGACGGCTGGGACACGCACGGCGGCAACGACGCCAAGCATCTCCGCAACGGCCGGCAGATCGACAAGCCTGTCGCCGGATTGATCACCGATTTGAAAGCGCGCGGCCTGCTCGATTCGACGCTTATCATCTGGGGCGGAGAATTCGGCCGCACGCCGACCTCGGAAGGCGCGGACGGCCGTGACCACAGTCCCTACGGCTATTCCGTCTGGATGGCCGGTGGCGGCATCAAGGGCGGGACGGTCTTCGGCGCCACGGACGAATTTGGTTTCAAGGCGCAGCAGGATCCCGTGCAGGTACGCGACCTGCACGCGACCATCCTGCATCTGCTCGGTCTGAAACACGACAAGCTGACGTTCTACTTCCAGGGCGTTCAACAACGCCTCACGCAGATCGATGGTGACAGCCGCGTGATTAAGGAGATTTTATCATGACTCAAATGACACTCAAACATCCGACCCTGCTGCGTCTAGCCTGTCTCTGCGCTTTGACCTTTTTCACCGGTCTCGCGCCCGCCGAGCAATGGAACAATCCGCCCGGCAAACTGCCGGCCGGCGTGGAGCATAAGACCTTCACCAGCGCCTCCCTGAAGTGCGAAGTGGGCTACAACATTTATCTGCCGACCGAGTACGCCGCCGACCCGAAACGACGCTTCCCGGTGGTCTATTATCTCCACGGCCGGGGCGGCAACGAAAGTTCGCACCTCATGGCCTTCGGGCTTTTGGACGCAGCCATCAAGTCCGGCAAGGTTCAGCCGGTGATCTACGTTCATGCGATGGCCGGGCGCCATTCCGGCTACGTGGATTCGCCCGACGGCTCGGTCATGGGCGAGACAGTGGTGATCAAGGAACTCATTCCGCACATTGACGCCACCTTCCGCACCGTCGCCAAAAAAGAGGGGCGCGCGGTGGAAGGATTCTCCAAGGGCGGACAGGGCGCGCTGCTCTATGCCTTCAAACATCCGGAGATGTTCAGCTCCGTCATCGGCTACGGCGCCGGACTGGCCAACGGCACCGAACTGAAGAAGGAATTGCCCGGCGTCTTCAAGCAGATGCACGGCGGCGACATTCAGCAATTCGATGACAACTCCGCCTGGGCCTGGGTGCGCCGCAACGCCGCCAAGCTCCGCACCGGCCTGGCGATCAGCCTCGTGATCGGCGACAAGGATCAGCACCTCGACCGCAACCGCCGCATGCACGCGCTGCTCGAGGAACTGAAGATTCCGCACCACTACCAGGAACTGCCCGGCGTGGGCCATGACACCGGTCGCGTTTATCGGGACATGGGGGTGAAGGGATTCAGCGCCCACAGCCAGAGTTTTGTGGCTCCCGCGAAATGAGTCCGCACCGGCCGCTCTGATGAAACCGCTCCTCCTCATCCCGCTGCTGATCGCGCTCGTTCCCGGCGCGCCGGCCGCCGCGCCGGAGGCCCGGCCGCTCGTCCTCAAGGCCGGTGATTTCCAGCATTACGTCGAGAACTTCAACAAGAACGACCACGAACTTTATCGCGGCGCGATCACCAACGCGGCGGCGTGGGATTTTCTGAAGGCCAACATTCCGCTGCTCGACTGCCCGGACCCGGACATCGCCACGACCTATTATTTTCGCTGGTGGACCTATCGGAAGCACATCAAGCAGACTCCCGCCGGGTTCATCGTGGACGAGTTCCTGCCGAACGTGAGCTGGGCCGGGAAGTTCAACTCCATCAGTTGCGCCGCCGGCCATCACCTTTACGAAGGCCGCTGGCTGCGCGATCCGAAAATTCTCGATGACTACTCGCGGTTCTGGTTCGGCAAGGGCGGTAATCCCCGCAGCTATTCCTTCTGGGCCGCGGATTCGATCTGGGCGCGCTTCACCGTGACCGGCGACCAGGCGCTCGCCGTGGATTTGCTGCCGGGCCTCGTCACCAATTATCTCGCGTGGGAGAAGGCGAAGCGCGACACGAACGGCCTCTACTGGCAGATCGATGACCGCGACGGCATGGAGGTTTCCATCGGCGGCAGCGGTCACCGCCCGACGATCAACAGCTATCAGTTCGGCGACGCCACCGCCATTGCGCGCATCGCGGAACTCGCGGGCCAGGCGGAGGTGGCCGGTGAATACCGGGCGAAGGCGGCGGCGACCAAGCGGCTCGTGCAGGAGAAACTGTGGGACGCGGACGCGAAGTTTTTCAAGGTGCGGCCGCGCGGTGAGAAGAAGACGCTGGCCGAGGTTCGCGAACTGCACGGGTTCACGCCGTGGTATTTCAATTTACCGGACCCGCCGTACGCCGTGGCGTGGAAGCAGGCGATGGATCCGCAGGGATTCTTCGCGCCGTTCGGGCTGACGACGGCCGAGCAGCGGCATCCGAAATTCGCGCTCCGCTACGCGGGACACGAGTGCCAGTGGAACGGTCCGAGTTGGCCCTACTCGACCGCCGTGACGCTCACCGGCCTGGCCAATCTGCTGAACGGCCCGGCGCAGGACGCGATCAGTGCGAAGGATTATTTCGAGCTGCTGAAAATTTACGCGAAGTCCCACCGGCTCAAACTCGACGATGGCCGCGTCGTGCCGTGGATCGATGAGAATTTGAATCCGACGAACGGCGACTGGATTTCCCGAACACGCCTCAAAGCCTGGAAGAACAGCGCGTGGGATGCCGGCAAGGGCGGCGTGGAGCGGGGCAAGGATTACAACCACTCGACCTTTTGTGATCTCGTGATCAGCGGACTCGTCGGCCTGCGTCCGCGCGCCGACAACTTGGTGGAAGTGAATCCGCTCGTGCCGCCGGCTTGGGAATATTTCTGTCTCGATCAGATTCCGTATCACGGCCGCAATCTTACGATTCTCTTCGACAAGACCGGCGCGCGTTATGGCCAGGGTAAGGGCCTGCGGGTTTTCGCTGACGGCCAGGAAGTGGCCCGGAGCGGGACGTTGGAACGCGTGACAGGAAAACTGCCGTAAGGCACAGTCGCCCTCACCTCATGAAAACATTGATCTTCGCCGCGCTGCTGCTGCAGGCTTCGCAGGCCGCGCTCCCCGCCGCCGACGCGCCGAAAAAAAATCTGCCGCTGCCCGGCGAGGTCTTCCGGGTCGAGGGCCGGACCGCGTTCGTGATTTTTCCGCAGTTGAAAACCACCAACGCCCCCATCCCGTGGGTCTGGTATGCGCCCACGCTGCCGGGCCTGCCCGGCCCCGAGGAGCGATGGATGTTCGAGCGCTTCACCAATGCCGGCCTTGCCATCGTGGGCATAGACGTCGGCGAATCCTACGGCAGCCCGGACGGCCGCGCGCTCTACTCGGCCTTTTACAAGGAGCTGACCGGACGGCGCGGCCTCGCCCCGAAGGCCGTGCTGCTGGGACGCAGCCGGGGCGGCTTGATGACGCTCTCATGGGCGGCGGACAATGCGGACAAGGTCGCCGGGTTCGCCGGCATTTATCCCGTATGCAATATCGCCAGCTATCCGGGCGTGGCGTCGGCCAGCGGCGCGTATCATCTCACGCCGGCCGAATTTTCTGCGAAGCTCAAGGAGCACAATCCCATCGACCGCCTGGCCGCGCTCGCCAAAGCCGGCGTGCCGCTCTTCG
>Ga0049084_10000239_pt1 | contig 21142 bp, 20 predicted proteins | sample GreLakmeON33MSRF_FD_66720 | JGI IMG/M metagenome (GOLD analysis project Ga0049084, IMG submission 66720) | Freshwater lentic microbial communities from great Laurentian Lakes, MI, USA - Great Lakes metaG ON33MSRF | ecosystem: Environmental > Aquatic > Freshwater > Lake | place: Great Lakes... | reverse complement strand
CAGGATTTGTCCAGTTGGCAAAAATCAGGGCATGGAGTAGCCTTGCTTGAGATTTTTGGCAGTGGCGCTGCGGGCGTTACCCACCAACGAATTCAAAATAATGAGAATGATAAGGAGAATGGGCTATGACAGGTCTGACATGCAAATTTAACCAACTTTTTCGCGTGCGGTCGCTGCGCGTGCTGGCGCTGCTTTTGCTTTGCTCCGCCGCCTATGCACAGCAACCACCGCCACCGGTAGGCTTCTATGATGGCGCTCCCTATTTGGGACAGGTGCGCGATACCTATGTCTACGGCGACATCTGGGAACGCCCCGGCTTGTCGGCGCGGGACCGCAGTATGATTACGGTCGCGGTGACTCAGGCACTCTATGCCACCAACGAGCTGCGTTTACACATGGGTCGGGCCCTGGATAACGGCGTTACCCAGACCGAAATATCGGAGATCCTTGCGCATGTCCTGTGGTACTCGGGCTTCCCAACCGGCGTCAATGCCGCCCGCGTAGCAGCAGAAGTTTTCGCTGAGCGGGGCCTGCCCGTCACTCCTCCAGGCGCATCTCCACGCCAACCACCGGTGAATCCAGAGCTGGAGTTTCCCGGTGGATTCCCGCAAACCCCGTACCTGCGCGATTTACTTAACCAAGTAGTCTATGCCGAAACCTGGAAACGTGCAGAACTGTCGCCCCGCGATCGCAGTATGATTACGGTGGCCGTGGGTACCGCGTTGTACGCCTCCAGCGAAGTCCGCTATCACGTGGGTCGAGCGCTGGATAACGGAGTCACTCAGGCGGAGATTGGAGAAATAATCTTGCACGTCAGCTTTTACTCGGGCTTTCCCACCGCCGTGAATGCAGCGCAAGTAACTGCCGAGGTGTTTGCGGCCAGAGGCTTGCCGATGGGCGCGGGGCGTTACCCCGCTGCTCCCTATCTCGAAGAATTAATTGATGGCCTGGTCTATGGCGAAACCTGGACCCGCGAACAATTGTCAGCCCGTGATCGCAGCCTGGCCACCATTGCCGTGACACTGGCCAATTATCAGTCTGATCAATTGCGAGCACACCTGAACCGGGGCTTGGACAATGGCCTGACTACACAGGAAATCGCCGAGTTGATCGCCCAGGTGACGCTCTATTCCGGTTTCCCTTCCGGCGTTAATGGCTCGCGAATTTTCGCGGAGGTGTTGCAGGAGCGCGGCATGCCACTGCCTGCCAAAGACTGAGAAAGACTGATAGGGGCATAGACAAAAACAAGCAAGCTATTCTGGCTGATACTTCATTGCTTGTTACAAAAGCTCGAATACAAACACCCTGACAGCCGTAGTGAGGATGTCGGAACTGTGAAGCGTGCCTTGCGCAATAAAATGCACATTGGGTTGCGTGTCAGCATCAAACCAGACCACTACAGCATCATAGTTATGATAATGCTCTGGGCTGTTCAGGTTTGCAGTGCCGGAGTATTCCCACACTTTGACCCTTTCGTTGGAGAGGCGATCCAGCGCGGCATCGGTCGGGAACCGGGGCACTGACGAAGCAAGTTCGCTGGCCCCGGCCAGCGGCCGTTTGATCTGCACAAACACAGCACGCAGTGGCTCAGCGCTAATGCCGGACTCCGTGTGTGTCACCCCGGCGAGCTGAAACGAAATATTCCACGCCGGCGTATGCACCTCGCGCGCCTCACCCGCAACCGAGGTAATCACCCTGTCGCCGGAGCTGTAGTACACGCCGGCATGATCAACTTATGCATGACCAGGCCCTCGCTGTTCCTGCTCTTGTAAACCACACTTACGCGCGCACGTACTTGTTAAACCAGGCGATCGTGCGATTCCAGGCTTCGGTCGCGGCGGCTTCATCATAGCGTTCCGGCGTGGCGTCGTTGAAGAAACCATGCACCGCGTTGGGATAAATATGACCCTCGTGGATGACATTGGCTGCAGTCAGCGCGGCGTCATATTCAGGCCAGGCTTCAACCAGACGCGTGTCGAGTGCGCCGTGCTGCACCAGAATCGCTGCCTTGATTTTGGCTGCATCTGTTGCCGGAGCCGCGCCACCGTAAAACGGTACGGCCGCGGCGAGATCAGCTCCGAGTCGCACGGCAAGCTGATTGGAGACGCCGCCGCCGTAGCAGAAACCGGTCACGCCAATTTTGCCGGTGCAGTCTTCGCGATTCTTCAACCACAGCGCGCTGGCGACAATGTCTTCAAATTTTTTGGCGTTGTCGATGCCGCTAAACAATTGTCCACCCTTATAGTCGTCACCTGGATAGCCGCCCACTGAGGTCAGCACGTCCGGCGCAAACGCCATGAAGTTGGCCAACGCAAAGCGGCGAGCGACGTCTTCGGTATGCGGGTTCAGCCCGCGATTCTCGTGCACTACGATAATGCCCGGCAGCTTGGCCGAGGTTTCGGTGCGGCTGTCGGCGCTGAAGGGGCGTACCAGGTAGCCCCGTATATAACCATTGCCATCTGGCGATGGCAGGGTTTCATAGCTGGTTCTGATACGTTCGTCGTCACCGGAGATTTGTTGGCCCATGGCGTAGTTAGGCATCAGCGCCTCTACGATGGCACTGGCGGTGAGCCCGACGATCGCAAATTTTTTCGCGCCATTCAGAAATGCACGGCGACTGATTTCGCCATGAATGTATTTGTTGTAGATTTCAATTGCTTCGCGTGGAACCGTTCGGCTTTCTTTTTTCGACATGTTTTTATCCTCTTGGTTTTATCCTGCACTCGAATGGATGGGGTATCTTTACTCAGACTTCATTTCCAATTTTGACAAGCGCTCGCTGTCTGCTGCGGGCATCTCGCCAAACACCAGCTCTCGATAAGATTCTTCTTCATTCACAAACAACTTCAACCACGCCACGCTCATGCTGCCCACCAGATCATGTACATCGATATTGGGGGCCAGGCGGGCATTGTCGGTAACCGAGTTGGCAATGAAATGATTGCCGCCCTTGATCTCAAGGTACATCTTTGGAATGTTGTCCGGCAAGGTTTGAAAATGGGGCCAGGCGTGATCCGCTGCGGCGGCGATGGTGTCGATCTCGCCGGCAATGACCAGAGTGGGCACGGCCACGGCGCTGAAATCAGCATCGGGCAGCCAGGATGTAAAAGGAATCGCGGCCTTCAATTGGTCGCTGTGGGCATTCGCCGCCAACAAGGTGCCGCCTCCACCCATGGAATGACCCATGATCGCCATGCGCGCTACGTCGATCTTGCCGCGTAGCGGGCTACCATCACGGCTGTTCTCGCCGTGAATGATTTCGACGGCCGCCATTAGCGCCTCCGCCCTCAGTGCCGGATTGTCCCTGGGTGAATTGGTGTCCAGAGTCAGCACGGCAAAACCATGGGAGGCCAGATGCGGTCCCCACCAGCTGATGTTTTCCTGCAGCTCGGTAAACCCCGGCGCAATAGCGACGCCGCCAAAGGTTTCGCCCTTGTTAGCCGGGAAATACAGGGTCGCATCACCGTATTCCGGCACGTCCGGCAGATTGGAATAAAATGCAACCTGATAGGGGCCCGGATCAGCCAGCGATTCCCGGGTAGGAGCCTGTGCTGCGGCGTCCAGCCACAGGGTGAGAGTTAGGCTGAGAACAAACCAGTAGCGCGCTTTGTTGAACATATGCATTCCTCTATGGAAAAAACGGGGACAGACCACATTTAATTCTGTCCAATTTCTATTGATCTATCGATTACGTTACAAGGCGGTCAGTCCACGTTGCATGGTTTTCACAAGCCGAACACAAACAAGGTGCGCCCGCCCACAATGGCGACTCTTTGCTCACCCTCTATCGCAAACCCCATGGGGTTAGTGCGCACATGCGCGCCGGTATTAAAACTCCACAGCGCAGCACCAGTGCGCGCATCCAGCGCAAAAAAGTTGCCCTCATTACTGGACCCAAACACCAGCCCACCACCGGTGGCCATCACTCCAGACCAGAGTGGGGTCTGCAATTCAAACTCCCACAGAAAACGCCCACTCATCCCATCCAGTGCCACGATGGCGCCGGAGGCCTCATCCCCGTCCAGTGCCTGCTCACCACCACCCAGAAAAGGCTGGCCCGGGATGTAATCCGCATCAGCTTTGAAGTAGCGCGAACCCATGCGCCGATTCGGAACGAAAAATTGCTGCATGCGCGGGTTATAGGACGGCGAGAACCAGTTGGTGGCACCTTGCAGGCTGGGCCACACCAGCGTGCCCTCGCGACTCGGTTCGGTATTGGGCAGCACGATCGGGCGGCCGGTGGCGTCGATGCCTTCCGCCCAGGTCTGGTAGGAATACGCTTCGCCTAACAGAAATTCTCCGGTCACGCGATCCAGCAAATAGTAGAACGCATTGCGATTGGCCAGAGCCAACAGCTTGCGTGGCTGGCCATTGAATTGGCCATCGATCAGCACCGGAATCTGGTTCGCATCCCAGTCGTGGGTGTCATGGGGCGTGTACTGGAAATACCATTCCATGGCGCCGGTGTCCGGGTTCAGCGCCAGTACTGCGCAGGTGAACAGGTTATCGCCGGGGCGCAGGTCGCCGTTCCAGTCCGGCGCCGGGTTGCCCGTGGTCCAGTACAGCAGATTGAGTTCCGGATCGAAGGAGCCGGTTAACCAGGTGGAACCGCCACCAGTCTGCCACGCATCCCCTTGCCAGGTTTCGCTACCGGGCTCGCCTGGAGCGGGTACGGTAAAGGTGCGCCACAGGCGCTCGCCATTTGAGGCGTCATAGGCATCGATATAGCCACGCACTCCGGCTTCGGCACCACTGACGCCAACGATGATCTTGTCCGCCAGTGCCAGCGGCGCGAGGGTGAGAGAGAAACCCACGGCGTTGTCCGCCACCGTAGTTTCCCAGCGCACCGCGCCGGTGCCGGCATCAAGCGCAATCAGCCGCGCATCCAGAGTTGCCACATAAACCTTGTCATCGAGCAGGGCGACGCCGCGATTGATGCGCGGAAAACCGATGTTCAAGACTTCGTTGGATATGGTCGGCGCGTAGTGCCACAGCAACCTGCCGGTGCGGGCATCAAGTGCCGTTACGCTGCTCGGCGCTTCGGTGAGATACATGATGCCAGCGGCCACCAGCGGTGTAGTTTCCTGCAGGGCCGCGCCGTTTATGTTGGTAGGCTGCATCTGGTATGCCCACAGCACCTTGAGCTGATCCACATTGTCCGGCGTAACCTGGGTCAGCGGCGAGAAGCGCTCAGACTTGTAGCCGCCGGAATAAGACAGCCAGTCATCGCCGTTCGCCTCATCGGCAAGCAAGTCCTGATAGCTGGTGTCCGCGAAAGTGGCAGTGCTTAAGCAAGTGCAAACCAGAGCAAAAGTAATCGCAGAGGCGGAAACAAATCCATAAGAGGTAGCAGACAAGCCTGACAACAAGTATGTGGAGTAATTACGCATCAGTTTGTTGCTCCTGGTTCGCCACGTTGACTCATGAGAAACGATACCACATCGACGATCTGCTTCTCATCCAGCAGCGCGCTATATCCCGGCATAAAGGAATGCCCGAGTGCTTTTTCATAACTGATGAGTTTGGCTTTTTCGAAGGAGTGAATATTGCCCTCAAGGTCCCGCATCTGTACCGTGAATTCATCCTCGTTGATGCGCATACCCTCATAGCGGCCATACTCCGACACGATGCGCACCGTCAGGAAGGCATTGAGAGTGCCGCGAAAACGATCCACCACGCGCGGTTGCTCGACTTCAGGATTGGTCACCGCCCGGCGCAGATACTCGGCGTTACGCTTGAGTCCCACGCTGCTCAGTTCCGGCCCCAGTCCGACGCCATCACCATGGAGAATATGGCAGCTGGCGCAATTGCCCGTGCTGCGATAAACCAGCGCCCCCGCCACCGGATCACCCGGCATCGGCTCGGCCGGCAGCGCACCCAGACTGCGCACATAACCGGCAACGGACCGCGCATCCTTCGCACTCAACCGGATACCCGGCATGCCCGTGCCCGCAATGCCGCCGCTAATGACAGTGAGCAAGGTCGCGTCATCGGCGGCGTGCGTGAGTTGCGCCCGTTTCAAGCTGGGCCCTTCACCACCCTCGCCGAGCATGCCGTGGCAGCGCGCGCAATGAATTTCGAATTGGGATTGGCCGGCGCTGAGCTCTTGGGCGCTGAGGTCGGCCAGGGGACTTTGTGCGAACAGATGCAGCGGGCTGGCAAGAGTCAGGATAAGTAATGTGAAAAAGCTGCGGAGTTTGCGTAGGGCGGTGGAATCGAACGTGAGATGCATGACCTAACTCCGTTGTTTGGAGATTTGTAGTTATTGCTTGCGAACTTCTGGACTTGCCCAGTCTAACTTAAAAACGCCATACCGGGGCCGGTTCAGTAGTGGCATGGACACCAGTCCACACCTTACCTTTAGACGTGAGTGGCAGGCGTTGCTCTGCTGGAACCAAAATGGATCAACCCATTTATTTTCGGCATGGTGTGTTTTTTTTGTTTGAGAGGGATTGGCTTCAGTTCACCGGAACAGTGGCCGGTTCACCAGCAGGTTTGAGCATGTGTACCAGAAAACGTGCCGGTACCGAGTCGCTGGGATTGCGTGACACTTCATGAATGTCGTCCGGTGATTCATAAAAACTGTCCCCGGGTTTCAGGCGCATCAAGGCACCGCCACGCACCTGGAATTCGATCTCACCTTCGAGAACGTAGCCATATACATGCGCGTTGTGCCGATGCGGCATGGAGTTCTGCCACGGAGTCAGCCGCACCTCAACAATGCGCATCTCCTGCTTCTCCAGCAGAGCCGGCAATGGCTTGACCACACTCAAGGGTTCATCGGCGGCAAAAAGTCCATTGCCCAGTAGCAGTACTGCAACAGCAATCGCTGCTTTGACTCGAGAAACTCTATTCATCACCAAGCTCCGGAGTATAGGGAGGATGCAGGGTATCGCCGCAGTGAAGACTTGTCCAACTGGACGATGACAGTGTGGTGGGTGTTATCCCTGTACCCTTATCCCTGTACCCCGTTCTATTGCTTTAGTAGGCTGCGCGCTTCGTTTATTTCACCCTGGCAGGAGAGGATTTGATGAATCCGGGAAATTTTTTAGAACAGTTTTTGGGCGGCGGAGTTATGCAGGACGTGCGTCAGGCCGGTGGTTCCGCGCGGCGCCAACTGGATGGTGTGGGTGGTCCGGGCTTCATCGGCGGTGCGCTGGCGGGCGGAGTGCTGGGCTTGATGCTGGGTAGCAAAAAGATGCGCAAAATGACCGGTGGACTGATGGGCTATGGTGCTGCCGCCGGTGCCGGAGCGCTGGCCTATCAGGCATATCGCAACTGGCAGCAGGGTCAGGCAGTGGCAACGGCACCGCTCCCGCAGGCCGCTGACGTCAGCAATGTTGAGCAGAACTTTCTGCCCGGCAATGCTCCTGCAGCCGACGGCAAACCCTTTCAACTGGCCCTCGTCACAGCCATGATCGCAGCGGCCAAAGCCGACGGCCATATCGATGCCGTGGAACAGAAGAGTCTGTTTGAAAAAATCGAAAACATGGGGCTGGATGCGGAAAGCAAGGCCTTTGTTTTCGATGCTTTGGCCCGGCCGGTAGATATCAATGCGATTGCCGCCAGCGCCAACGGTATCGAACAGGCCTCGGAACTGTATCTGGTTTCCCGGTTCGCCATCGATCCGGATCATCCGGCAGAACGCAGTTATCTGGAGGCGCTTTCCTTCAAGCTCAAACTGCCACCTGAACTGGTGGCCCATCTGAACCATCAGGTCGAGACCGGTTCCGCCTCAGAGTCATAGAGAGAAAAAGGCATCAGATTTATTTAGTACTCGAAATATCTTTGCCAAAAAAAAGCCTGCGCAAAAAAAACACTGCGCAGGCCTATTATTACCCATACACCCAATGAGAACTGCCCGTAATACTGCAAAGATGGGGGAGAGAATCCTTCTTTGCACTCAAACAGTCCGCATCGCGGTTAATTCAGTTATTGCACAAGCTGTGCCAACTTTTGATAAACGGAAAACGGGGCTTTGCGGAGACCTTGCTCAGCGGAGTAGCGCTGCTTTGATGCAACAAGGCACATGGCGCACTCAACTGGTGCATGGCCAGGCGGCTATAGAGCCCTGTCATGATCTTCGTACTGGCGTGCTACCCGGCAATAATCTGGCGGTCGGCAATCGCGGCTGCATGCAATTACCGATAATCGCCATGTTGTAAATCGCTAGCGCCGCATATTGGCGTGAACTGGATCTGCACCCTTGATTTCGGAAGGGGCTGCACTGACTTGCAGGAATTCGCGCACGGATAGATACAGGCCTGTGATCATAAGCACAAATACCACCATGGCAATATAGAACAATGTCATAGCTGTCATGATCTGGTACCTCCCAGCGCCATCAGCTTGAAATAAATTCCGAAACACAGGATCGAAGGTACCCACACTGCTGTGAATAGTCCCTCTTGCTGCTGGCCTGTGAACCAGAGTAATCCGGAGACGGCAAATGAAATTGCCACCGCCAAAAGAATAAAAAAGTCCGATCGTTTAAACATGCTCTGTCTCCAGTTATTCGTTGTAGTAACCAATGGCGGCTAGCAAGCAACCTGCGACAGCAATCCCCGCAAGTGTTCGCAATCCGGTATTACCCATCACGGCAAATGATTCCAGGTCTGACAGGCCGAGTAGCACACTGCCGAAAAGTATCGTTGCGAGTATCAACAGGGCGACGCCCACAAGCACACTTGCTTGCCGCGGTCTGCTCAGTTTTTGGATGCCAAGGCTTATCATTTTGATTGGGTCATTTTTATCTTGTATGTAGTTACGCTTGATTCCTGCATTTAGATTAGTCAGAGCAAAAATAAGCGCATTTGCGGTTCCGCGCGGGTAGTACGAGGCCGGCACATGACGGCGGCAGGCGGCAGGTGATCACTATGGGAATAGCCTGATATATGCCGCAAGGCGTGCCCCAGGCCAGGCGCGCTAATCTATTTCAATGGTTTCGGCGTACTGTTTGCAGATACAAGATTAATGTTTCTGTTCTTCAAGTTAGCCATCGGAATCAGCCTATGACCAAACCCGTCTATCCATTAACCTTGTTTTACGATAGCCGTTGCCCATTGTGCGTGGGCGAGATGAAGCAGCTGCAGACACTTGATGTGAACAGCAAGCTGCGCTTCGAGGATATTTATGCAGTGGATTTCGCAGCTCGATTTCCCCATATCGGTCCGATCGCAGCCGACCGCATCCTGCATGCCCAGTATGCCGATGGACAGCTGTTATTCGGGCTTGATGTCACTCATCGAGCCTGGGCCGCCGTGGCGAGAAAGCGCTGGATCGCAATCCTGCGCTGGCCGGTGATTCGCTGGTTTGCTGATTTTGCCTACCTGGTGTTTGCCCGCAATCGCTATACATTTTCCTATCTGCTTACTGGCACGCGGCGCTGTGAGCGCTGCGTCTTAGCGACCGCAACCAACGATTGCGGCAACAGTCGGGTACCGCTGTGAGTGGCAATGATTCACGACGTGCGTTGGTGATTGGTGCCAGCGGAGGTATTGCGCGCGCACTGATACAGAAGTTTTTGAACTTGAACACCAGCAACCAGGTGTTGGCTGTCAGTCGTGCCATGGCTAACCCGGCGGTTACTGCTTGGCAAGGCAGACTGCAGTGGCAGCAATCGAATTATAGCGAGGACTCTATTGCCGCAATCATTTCCCGGCTTGCCCAGGATGGAATCCATTTCGACAACGTATTCATCTGTAACGGCATATTGCACGACGCAGACGTGTTCCCGGAAAAGCGCCTGGAAGACTTTACCCCGGAGTCCATGCAAGCGGTGCTGCACGTCAATGCAATAGTGCCAATGCTGTGGCTCAAGCACCTCAAACCTGTGTTGCCGGCTAAACAGCCCTGCGTGGTGACGGTATTGAGCGCGCGTATCGGCAGTATTGAAGACAACCGGCTTGGTGGTTGGTATTCCTATCGGGCTTCCAAGGCCGCTCTCAATATGCTGCTCAAGACTGCCGCCATTGAATACCGGCGCATTGCTCCTGCCATCAAATTCCTCGCCTTCCATCCCGGCACCGCGAATACCAACCTGTCGCAGCCCTTCCAAAAAGGGGTGCCGCCGCAGCAGTTATTTGAACCGGAATTTGTTGCGGACCGGCTTTTCACCATCATCGATAATTTGTCGGCGGAGCCTGCGTTAGACTTCCTGGACTGGAATGGGAAAGCCATCGCCTGGTGACCCGAACTCCATGACCCCTTGATCCCCCGGCCCTAGTGCCGAGGCGCCGCGATAGACCGGCCACCGACTAACCGAACCAGGGCCGGCAGTACGACCAGAGTCAGCAACGTCGAGGAAATTATGCCGCCGATCACGACCGTCGCCAACGGTCGCTGCACCTCTGAGCCGATACCACTGTTCAAAGCCATGGGAATGAATCCCAGTGAAGCAACCAGCGCAGTCATCAGTACCGGACGCAGCCGCCCAAGCGCACCTGCAACGATCGCATCATCCAGCGCCAGGCCCTGCCTGCGCAGGTCGCGGATGAACGACAGCATCACCAGACCATTCAGCACCGCGATGCCGGACAGAGCGATGAAGCCGACACCGGCCGATATGGAAAACGGAATCCCGCGCGCCGTGAGTGCCAGTACGCCACCGGTCAGAGCCAGCGGAATGCCGGAGAATATAATGGCAGCATCGCGCACAGAACCGAGTGCAATAACCAGCAGTATCGCGATCAGCAGCAGTGTCACGGGCACCACGACTAGCAGCCGATCTATGGCCGACTCCAGTTGTTCAAAGGTGCCCCCGTACTCTATCCAGTAACCGGGCGGCAGGACGACACCCGCTGTCACGGCTGCTTGAACATCACTGACGAATGAGCCCAGATCGCGCCCGCGTACGTTGGCGGTAACCACCACGCGACGCTTGCCGTTTTCCCGGTACACCTGGTTATAACCGGTGCCGGTATCAAGGTCGGCGATTTCTCCCAGGGGAACATAACTGCCGTCATCCAGAAAGACCGGCAGGTAGCGATAGCTGTCCGGATTTTGTCGCAAGTTCTCCGGCAGTCTGACCACGATGTCGGATCGTTGATCGCCTTCGTAATATTGCCCGGCCACGGCGCCACCCAGCGCCAGCGCAACCGTATCCTGCAAATGACTGATACTGAGGCCCAGTCGGGCCAGAACTTCACGTCGCGGATGGATGGTAATGAACGGCAGTCCGGTGGCCTGTTCCGCCGCTACGTCGGCCGCGCCCGCAACGCCGGACAGCACTGCTTCAATCTGCTCGCCAACAGCAATCAACTGATCGAAGTCATCACCGAACACCTTCACTGCCAGTTCACTGCGTACGCCGGCAATCAATTCATTGAAGCGCATCTGGATCGGCTGCAGAAATTCATAGCGATTGCCCGGTATGGGCGTAACCAGCGCCTCAATGTCAGCCACCACCCGGGACTTTTCCCGGGTCGGATCAGGCCACAATGCACGCTCCTTCAGAATGATAAAGGTGTCGGCGACACTCGGCGGCATCGGATCGGTGGCAACCTCGGAACTGCCGATCTTGGAAAACACCAGCGCTACTTCCGGCTGCTTTTTTATCTCCTCTTCCAGTTGCAGCTGCAGACTGACTGCCTGTCCGAGCGATGTGCCAGGGATGCGCAGCGCATGCATGGCGATATCGCCCTCATCCAGATTGGGAATGAATTCGCGACCCAGTTGTCCGGCCAGCGCAATGCAGAACGCGACCAGAGCAAGCGCCAGCATCAACACCAGCCAGCGCAAGCGCAGCGCTACTTTCAATAGCGGCTGATACAGCGCATGGGCGGCCAGCATCACCGGGTTCCTGCGCTCCACGACCGGTTCGCGGAACAGCAGCGCAACACAGGCAGGAACAAACGTTATGGAAAGCAGCATGCCGCTGAGCAGCGCAATGACCACGGTAATCGCCATCGGATGAAACATTTTTCCTTCCACACCTTCCAGTGCGAAGATCGGGAGGTAAACCGCGGTGATGATAAAAACACCGAACAGGGCCGGCCTGATTACTTCCCGGGTTGCCGCCGACACCACGGCCAGGCGCTCATTCAATGCCAGCCTGCCTTTGTTGCCGGCTTCGCTGAGCCGCCGCAGACAGTTCTCGACGATGATCACGCCGCCATCAATGATCAGTCCGAAATCCAGCGCCCCGAGACTCATCAGGCTGGCACTGACCTGGCTCTGCACCATGCCGGTAATGGTCATCAGCATGGCAACCGGAATCACTGCCGCCGTGAGCAAGGCCGCGCGGATGTTGCCCAACAGCAGGAACAGAACGGCAATCACCAGCAGTGCGCCCTCCAGCAGATTTTTCTCCACCGTGCGCAAGGTCTGGTTCACCAGGTTGGTGCGATCGTAGACCGTCGCGACAGTAATGCCCGGCGGCAGACTGGTTTTGAGCTCTTCCAGCCGGGCTGCGGTGGCACTGGCAACCGTGCGACTGTTGGCGCCGATCAGCATGAACACCGTACTCATGACCACTTCGTGGCCATCCTGGGTGGCGGCGCCGGAACGCAGTTCGCGACCAACCTCCACTGTCGCCACATCGCGCACTTGCACCGGCACGCTGTCTCTTTGCAGAACGACGATATTGCGCAGATCGTCCAACGATTCGGCCTGTCCCGGCATGCGCATCAATAGCTGTGATCCCTGGCCCTCGATAAATCCGGCGCCACGGTTAAGGTTGTCCCGTTGCAATGCCGCAAACAAATCCTGGCTGCTGACGCCATAGGCAAGCAGTCGCTCCGGATCTGGCGCCACGACGATTTCTTTCTTGTAACCGCCGACCGGATTCACTTCCACGACACCGGGCACACGCAGCAGTTGTGGGCGGATAATCCAGTCATGAATGCTGCGCAGATCAATCGGTGTGACCGGGCTGCCATCCGCATTCAGTGCCCCGGGCGCAGCATCCACCGTGAACATGAAAATTTCACCAAGACCGGTGGCAATCGGGCCCAGACTGGGGCTGACATTCGCGGGCAGGTTTTCGCGCACACCAGTCAGGCGTTCGCTGACCTGCTGGCGCGCGAAATAAATGTCAGTTCCGTCTGCAAACACCGCCGTCACCTGGGACAGGCCGTAGCGCGACAGGGATCGTGTATAGCTCAGGCCAGGCATACCGCTCATCGCGGTTTCCAGCGGGAAGGTGATGCGTTGCTCGGCTTCCAGCGGTGTGTATCCCGGCGCCGAGGTATTGATCGCCACCTGGACATTGGTGATGTCCGGTACCGCATCGATGGGCAGACGGCTGAAGTTCCACACGCCCAGTCCGGACAGCAGGACCACCAGCAGAATAATCTGTCCCCGACGAGCCAGCGAAAAGTCGATAATTGATTCCAGCATGAGAATTCCCTAGTGGTCGTGAGAGGCGCCGGACTTTTCTACATCGGCTTTGAGGATGTAACTGTTCTGCGTGACATAGGTGGTACCGGGCTCCAGGCCCCCCAACACCTCAACCCATGCATCGGACTGTCGGCCCAGATCGAGCATGCGGACTTCGTAGTCATCGCCGACTTTGGCAAACACCACAGTGAAATCGCGGAAGTTCTGCAGCGCTTCGCGGCGCACTGCCAGCGGCACTTCGGTCGCGGCCACCTTGACCTTGGCACTGATCCAGGAACCGCCGATCAGTCGACCATCAGCGTTGTCGAGTACTACGCGTGCAGTGACCGCCTGATTGGTCTGGGAAACCGGTGGAAACATATCGATGGTGCCGGTCAAGGGCGCGTCAGTCAGAGCGCTGCTGATGCTGACTGTTGAACCAATATCGACGCGTGAGCGATCGGCGGGGAACAACGACAGGTCGGCCCAGACAGTGGAGGTGTCTGTGATGGTGAACAGCTGGCGGCCCTCGGTCTGTTCACCCGGCTGGGCATGCCGTTCAGTGATCATGCCGCTGAGTGGCGCAGTAATTGTGTAAGGTGTCAAACTCTGGTTGCTTTCCACCAGCGCCAGTCGATCACCGATCTCCACCTGGTCGCCGATGGAGCGATACACCTCCTCCAGATTGCCATCGAAGCGGGCGCTGACGTGACTGATCTTTTCCGTATTGATGGTAATGCGGCCATAGGCGGTAATGTTTTCTTCAATGACAGCGGGTCCGGCCACTGCCGTGACAATACCCAGCGCTTCGCTCACTGCCGGATCGATTCGGGTGCGTCCTTCAAAACTTTCATAACTCCAGCGGTGAATGGTCCCGGCATGGGTGGCAACAATGTCCACGACGAAGGAGTGGGGTTCATAGATCACCATGTCACCACGCAGAAAATCCCCTTGGGGTGTAAAACCAATATTGTCGATGACAGCGCCCAGACGGGTAAGATTCGCGCGCAACTCTACTTCGGTCGGCGCCAGCGGATTTCCGGACAGACTTGCCCAGGCGCGATACTCGGGAGGCACGCCAGTTTCAAAAATGGCAAGTTCCAGCGCGAAATCGCCGTCGTACAAAAGGCGCCCGTTGTTCGGACCGCGCTCTTCTGACAGCGCCGTTGCCAACGTGGGGATTGCCGGGTTCTCCTCTGCGGACTCCTGACACCCGCCAAGTATCAAGCCGAGCTGGAGAGTTAAATACATAACAATTTTTGCACTCATAGTATTCGTCATAGGGATAACTCCGCTTGCGGCATGCGCATTCCGGTAAGGCGTTCAATTTCAATGCTGTACTGAAGGGCCTGGGCTTCGGCCTCTACCAGTTCACCATTGGCAGCCAGCAACAGCTCCTGTACCTGCATCCATTCCAGAAAACTGGAACGGCCTATTTCGTAGGCACGCCGGGTTTCCGTCAGCGCCTCCTGATAGCGCGGGATGATGTCATCGCGCAAGGTGGTAACGCGGTGCAGGCTGTGTTGCAGTTCCTGATATAAAACAAACAGGCTGGTTTGCAGCCGAATGCCTGCTGCCTCATGTAACGCTGCGGTCTCTTCCAGTTTCGCGCGGACTTCGTCAATGCGACCCTGATTCTGATTGCCGCGATTTAATGGAATACTGACACCTGCTACGAAACCCATGTTGCTGTCCAGCTCCATCCGGCGCAGTCCGGCATTGAATCGCCACAGCGCATTGCGTTGGTACTGTTCAAGTCGCAGCTCGGCCTCGTTGAGGCGTTGTTCCGACAGAAAACGCTCAAGATCAGGGTTCTGTTGCATGCGGGCGAGCAAATCGTCAAAGGCTGCAACGACCGGCAGAGAGTTCAGATCACCGTCCACCGTAGCGAAAGCCGGAACCAGATCACCCCATTGGGATGCCAGCAAATAGTAATCACCGAGCAACTCATGGCTGAGATCTTCGCGGCGCAGCTCGCGCCGGGCACGCTCCGCCTGGGCCAGGTACAGTTCTGTAGTCAGCGTGGTGCCTGCAGTTATGCGCTGGGTGACCGCGGCAATGGATTCATCTGCGAGCAGGATCGCCTGCTCGGCGAGCGCGAGCTGAGCCTGTCTGGCCAGAGCATGAATGTGATAGCGGGCGGTTTGCGCTGCCGCATCCAGTCGCATGATGTCGGCTTCGGCGGCCAGCACCAGGGATCCGGTCGTGGCAACATCGATACGGCGTTGCCGCAGATCGCCTTCCCTGACCCAGGCAATACTTACCGTGGTCTGCGCACCAGAGACTCCCTGTGCAATTCCAGTACCTAACACATCTTCTACGGTCACATTCAATTCCGGTCTGGGCGAGAGACTCGCCTGCAGCACCCTGGCATCCTGGGCACGCATGGCAAAGCCGAGGGCCTTGAGATTCGGGCTGTCGCTCAGGGTCGCCGCTATCGCATCGTCAAGTGTCAGCCCTTCGGCGCCATTCAGAGCGCCGCTGCTCAGGCTGAACAGGCTGAAGCACAAGCCGGCCAACCACGCTCTGCCGGTAAGGCGAGCACGGGAATGATTCGTAAGCCACATTGTTGTTTCCTCGGAATACCCAATACGCTGAATTCCGGCACGGCAAAAACGCCGCACCGAACCAAAGGGAAATGCTTGAGGGACTAACGATCGGGGGGCGGAACGGGAGGAGAGTAGGTGCGGCCCGGAAGCAGCGACAGACTAGTCCACGGGCGTTCGCTCGCAGGACGAACATATGCAAGATCAAACGACTCGGGCAAATCACAGTTCAAATGGACATGTACGCCGTGATGATGGTCTGCATGGTGGCTGTCACCGGTTGCTGACGCAGCCTGCGGCAATACATGGTGGTCATGGTGCTCAACAGAACCTGTATCGTCAGCGTGTGGCGCATGTTCATGGGTGTAGGTCTGGCCGAGAGGATGGTCAGCATCCGGTAAATGCGCCGCTTCCATCACGCCAAACAGCAGCGAATGGTTCAATGTCAGTAACAGCGCAAGGGCCAGATGTTTGTACACGCGGGGTCGCCGGTAATTCAGATTGCTGCGACTCTAGCACCGGCGTTGTGGGCTGGTCAAACCACAGCTTGTGAATCAAGTAACCTGACCCCTTGATCCCTTTAAGGAGCAAGGGGGCTGGCAGGCACCTGTTCACCCTGGGCTAGCTTCGAGTGCTTCAGTCCGTAGAGGAAATACACGACGATACCGACCACCAGATAAGTAAGAAAGAAATTGCGCGTGGCTGGATTGGACATCAGCGACATCATCAGGAATATACACATCAGCGCACCGATGATCGGTGTCGCTGGGGAAAACGGCGCGCGGAACGGTCGGTTCATGTCTGGCGCCGCGTAACGCAAATACAAGACCGTGATGCAGACGATTGCAAACGCAGCCAGCGAGCCGACATTGGTTAGGTCCGACAGCGCATTCAGCGAGGTGAAACCCGCGGCGCCTGCTGCGCATACTCCGACGATCAGGGTGTTGATCCATGGCGTGCGGTATTTCGGGTGCACCCGAGACAGCACCGGCGGCAACATGCCATCGCGCGACATGGTGTAGAAAATCCGCGTTTGGCCGTAGAGCAGCACCAGCACCACCGATGACAGACCGGCGATGGCGCCGATTTTTACCAGCACCGCAAACCATGGCAAGCCGATTTGGTTGACGGCCTTGGCAATCGGCGCCGGATCATTCAACTCGGTATAGGGCACGATGCCCACCAGCACGGCCGAAGTGAGGATGTAAAGCACCGTGCAGATCAGCAGCGAACCCAGGATGCCGATCGGCATATCGCGCGCGGGGTTCTTGGATTCCGCGCCGGCGGTGGAGACCGCCTCAAAACCGATATAGGCAAAGAAAATCGTCGCCGCGCCGCCGATCAATCCGCCGATGCCGTAACGCGACGTATTGTTCGCGGTCATGACATCGACCAGCGCACGCCAGATATCGGCCCAGAATCCGCGCGTCGTGCCCTCCGGCGGTGGCGGGATTTCCGCAGGCACCAGCGGTGTCCAGTTGTCCGGGTTTACATAGAATATGCCAATGGCAATAAATGCGATCACCACCGAGAGCTTGATGATCACGATGATATTATTGACCTTCGCGGATTCCGATACGCCGAGCACCAGCAGAAAGGTGATCGCGGCCACCACCAGGATGGCAGGAAGATTGATCAGCCCGGTCGCTACCACTACTCCGGCTTCCACGACTTCCACTCCCGGCGCAGCCGTGAGGGCCGGAGGTATGTGGATGCCAATATCTTTCAGCAGGCTCACGAAATAGCCCGACCAACCGACCGCAACCGTGGACGCGGCAAGGCCGTATTCAAGCACCAGCAACAGACCCATGATCCAGGCGGCGATTTCTCCCATCGAAGCGTAGGTATAAGAATACGCAGACCCGGACACCGGCAGCGAGGACGCGAGCTCGGCATAACACAGCGCCACGAATACGCACAGTACGCCGGTGATGATGAACGAGATCATGATGCCGGGGCCGGCGAATTCCGCCGCGGCACGCCCGGTCAGCACGAAAATACCGGTGCCGATGATGCAACCGATGCCGAGCGAGATGAGGTTGAGCGCGCTCAGTGAGCGCTTGAGCTCGCCTTTCGCTTCTTCTGCACGCATTTGCGCGACGGATTTGCGTAGAAACAGCCGTTGCAAGCCGGTTGCGCGCGGTGTTAAGCCTCGAGTGACATTCATGCTATTTGATTCCTCTGTTTGTTATGCACCAGGGGACACCAATAACTTAAGCTTGCTAGTGAAATCCCTTTCATCAATGTGCGTTTCGGCAGCCATTAAGTTATTAAGTTATTGGTGATCTTACCCCGATATTCTACTTCTCGTTAAAACACACCCTGCGCCATCAGTTCGCTGGCATACTTCGCCGCCCGCGCGGTGAAGGCCATGTAGGTCAAGGATGGATCCTGACAGGCCGACGAGGTCATGTACGAGCCGTCGGTAATAAATAGATTCGGTACGTCGTGGGCCAAGGATAGGAAGAATAAACAGGTATGCTTGTGCTGTCGAGCCTGAAGTAGATATCCCTTGGTTTGCTACTTCCAGCATTTCTTAAAACCAGACGCACCGGAAATTCCCGATTTGCCTCTGAATTCACCCGCCATAAAACCAAAATATCCCTGTTTTCCCAGCCTGAATCCGCACGCTACCCTGCAATCCTTGCGATAGGAATCAAGGGGTCAAATCAAGCAAATCAAGGAAGCAAATCAAGGGGTCAGGTTTCTTGATTTTTCCGGGAACGATAAATTCAAACAAGAAATTGAAGCTGCATCAGGTCGAAAAGTTCAGTGCACCAAGTGGGGCGGAGATGGGAAGTTAGAGGCGTTCAAAAAATCCTCAGAATCAAGTAACCTGACCCGTTGATCCTCTTGATCCTAACAGAATGTTTCTGAGTGCTGCAGTCAGAGAGGGATAGTCCAAGGGAATACCAAGAGCTGGCAATTTGATTGAAGTGACGCGATTGCTGCCTAATAACAACGCTTCCCCCATTTCACCAAACAGTAGCCTCACCACCAGCGCTGGCAAGCGGAGGAAACTGGGCCGATCTAAAGTATTGCCCAGCTGGGCGCTGAAATCTGCATTCGTTACCGGTTGCGCCACCAGATTCAGAGGGCCCGATTGCGGATTTTCCCGTAACAGAGCCAGAACTATCTTTTCCACATCAGCAATACTTATCCAGCTCAAATATTGAGCGCCGGTCCCAACTGGGCCACCCAGCCCCAGTTTGTAAGGTAGTAGCAACTGTTGCAGCATACCGCCGCGCTTGCTCAGCACCACACCAAAGCGCAGATGAATGGTATTGATGCCGGCATTTTCTGCGGGAGCAGTAGCTTGTTCCCATTGCTGTGCGACGCCAGCCAGAAAATCATTACCCGGTGGCGAATTTTCAGTAGCAGTAGTACTGCCAGTGGGTCCGTAATATCCAATCGCCGAAGCCGATAAAAACAGCTCGGGCCGCACCGGAGCCGCGGCAATAGCGGTCGCCAATGCATGAGTCAGTTGCACCCGGCTTGCCAGAATTTCGGCTTTGCGCGCAGCGTTCCAGCGGCTGGCTGCCAGATTCACGCCGGCGAGGTTGATCACTGCGTACAGGGGAACCGCGGGATCCAGGATCAAGTGTTTGCTGGATTGCTGGTAATAAAAAGGCGAATCACGCTTTACCCGACTTAATGCATGAACCTGATAGCCTGCAGTGGTTAACATACTGCTCAAGGCGCTGCCGATCATGCCGGAAGCGCCTGTGATCAAAATGTTTCTGCTGGTCTGATCAGGCATTGGATCAATTCGAGTTTGCCACTTGCTTTTCAGCTGCTCGCGGCAGACTGGTCACTTCCAGCATGATTTCATTGCGGCGTAAAAACGGTGGCGTATACGGTGCATTGTAAGCGGCTGTTTCTGCTGCGCCAACAGTATCAATGCCCTCAGCAGCCAGGTGCTGCTGCAACTCTGCCAGATGCTTGTCGACGTTGTTGTTGGTCCAGCGCCCGGAGTAACGAATTACTGCCATCATTCTGCCCGGTACTGCGCGCAACTTGATGCGGTCATCTGTAGGTACGGGGGCATCTGCCAAGGTGTATTTTACTGGCAACATGAACGCGATCCGCCAGCCACTGTCACTGGCTACCTGTTGTACTGGAGCAGTCATGTCGATTTTTGTACCAGACTTTTCATCCCGGTCGTCGCTAACTTCTGCATCAACCTGCACCTGCTGCACTGGTGCTGTCATCGCAATGTCAGCCTGATCGGTGTTGGCGCCGGTGATATAGCGAAACAGTCGCATGAAACCCTCGTTGGCAGCCTGATTCCGATTCGCTGACTTCACGACTTCAGTCTCGGCGACCAGATAAGGTTGGTAGAGACGGTATTCAATATTCCCGTCCGTGTGCAGCACTTCATACTCAGGTTTTTCCAGAGCCATTGTTTGTCCACCCAATAACATTGCGCCAAGTAGTAGCCAGATATTACGTTGCATGTGTGCAGATCCTTTCGAGAAAAATTCTGTTGTTAGTTTAAGGTTCACTGTTCTATCTAGCACTTAAAGAACCTCGAAACTGCCAAGGCTTGAGACATTTCGTCATGTCCAAGTGTCTATTTTGCCTGGTGCAATTACGCTGGAAGGCTTGAAGCAGATCACAACGCCAGTTTTTGGTTAAGTGTGAATTTTAATTAGCGGATGACTGATCCAAAGTTTCGAAATCTGCGTTTAATGGCCGGGTGAGATCAATTTTCTATTTTTTAACCGGAGTATTTTTACATGCAAAGCATACGTCGTTTTATTACAGCAGTGGTTGTTACTTTACCGTTGGCATTCAGCAGCATCGCCGCCAAGGCAGACGATATAGTTGATACAGCTGTAGCCGCGGGTCAATTCACTACGCTGGTCGCAGCCCTGCAGGCTGCTGGTCTGGTAGATACCTTGAAAGGCGCAGGTCCGTTTACTGTATTCGCGCCAACTGATGCCGCGTTTGCCGCGCTGCCTGCCGGCACCGTGGAAAATCTGCTGAAGCCTGAGAACAAAGATCAATTGGTTGCGGTACTTACCTATCACGTGGTTCCTGGCAAAGTGATGGCGGCTGATATCGCTGGTAAATCCATGCAAGTTGCTTCAGTACAAGGCAGCAATTTGTCGATAGATGCCACCAATGGTGTGAAGATCGATAACGCCAACGTCGTTACCGCAGATATCGAAACCGACAATGGCGTGATCCATGTCATTGATGCAGTCGTATTGCCCAAGTAGTTCTACTCAGTAGGATTGCTAAGTACTTAAGGCTGACTCTGTCAGCCTTTTTTT
>Ga0049084_10000234_pt1 | contig 21413 bp, 25 predicted proteins | sample GreLakmeON33MSRF_FD_66720 | JGI IMG/M metagenome (GOLD analysis project Ga0049084, IMG submission 66720) | Freshwater lentic microbial communities from great Laurentian Lakes, MI, USA - Great Lakes metaG ON33MSRF | ecosystem: Environmental > Aquatic > Freshwater > Lake | place: Great Lakes... | reverse complement strand
CATACACACCCCTATTATTAAAAGGATATGCCCCATGATTCGTAATGTGACCAATGGAATTGCGCTCGCCGCAGCTTTGTTTGTTGCTGGCGCCGCGCAAGCAAAGAACATTGTCGAGACTGCTGTTGGCGCTGGTACGTTCAACACGCTCGTAGCTGCTGTGAAGGCCGCTGGCGTTGCTGAAACCCTTTCAGGCACGGGCCCTTTCACTGTCTTCGCGCCAACCGACGCCGCGTTTGCCAAGCTGCCCAAGGGCACGGTTGAAGACCTGTTGAAGCCCGAAAACAAAGCCAAGCTTGCTGGCATCCTCACCTACCACGTTGTGTCAGGTAAAGTGATGGCTGCAGACATCGCCGGCAAAAAGACCGATGCGAAAACAGTCAATGGTCAAAACCTAATGATCGACGCCACCAAGGGCGTGATGGTCAACAATGCAAAAGTCACAACTGCTGATGTGGTTGCCGACAACGGGGTGATTCACGTCATCGATACCGTCGTGATGCCGAAATAATTACGGCTGATAAAAACGAACAACCGGCGGGCATAAATGTCCGCCGGTTTTTTATTGCCTTGAATCTTAAACCTGATCACTAGTCCTGTATCGATCCGAGCCGAGCTTGGTTGACGGCGCGACGTATATCCCCTTCTCCAGATACTGTGCAATGATCTCGCGCAATTTGCCTGCGCCTAGGTATGGATTGATATATGGGTCGCCCGCCCACAGGTTGCTGGGGAAGCCCATGCCCGCATGATAGTGCTGCGCGTATACGCTGGCATCGTTCCAGAGGGCAAAGTTCACACGCGGGTTGGCGCGCGCGCGACGCAAAGCCGCCAAATCAATATGCCCGCGAAACACCACCGGTCCTGGCCCGTCTACTGTACCTTGCAACGTGCCGTCAAAGTTGACTAAGCGTGTGTGGCCACGCCGGAAGAACGTCATAATTTCAGACTCGACGGATTTATATTCGCCGCCATCAATCGCCGAGAGCATGTAGCAGGTGTTCTCGAGGGCGCGCATACGCCGGGCGTTATCCCACGCCCGCCGACCATCGCCGCCATGGGGCTCGGACGAGGAGTGCATGATCACCTCGGCCCCGGCATGGCGCAAGCCATGGGCGACTTCGGGGTGCATGTTGTCGAAGCAAATCATGTTGGCCAAACGCCCGATGGGTGTATCGGCCACGGGGAACAGCGCGTCATACCCAAACGTATCGAGGTATTTGTCGAGAATGCTGCCGGGTGTGGTGTCGGGCAAGAAGCCCCACACATCGGCGCATTGATTCTTGCGATAGGTGTGAACCAACTTGCCCACGTCATCAATCAGGAACGCCGAGTTAAAAACGCGACCCGGCAACTTCGGGTGAACTTCGAAATTCTGGAACGCGACGTACACTTTGTTGTCTTGCGCAAACTTGCCGATCTTATCGAACACTTCGTCAGGATAACTGATGGCCACACGCTCCATGTCGCGCACAGTGCGCTGCACGCCGCCAATACCGCCGGGGCCCGTCAGCCAGAACTCGGGGAACACAACCAAGCGCACCGATGGAATGTTGGCGCGGCTGGCGGCCAGCGCCAAACTTTCCATCAAGTTCATATTGATAATTTCGCGCGCGTTATTCACGCCCAGCGGAATTAAATGCGGCACCGACTGAATAATACACACATCGTACTGTTCTTCGTATGCCGCCCGCTGCGGGCCGGTGGCCTTGGCCTCGGCTTTGAGGCGCGTCTCAGCTTCCCTTAGCCACCCCTCGCGGGTTTTCGGTGCGGGCTTTGGCTTCGTCGCCCATTTTGTATAGCCGCGCCCGTAAACATCGGCGCGCAAAATGGCGATGAAGCTCCTCTCGGGCGTGGCGCGGATGCGCCGTAGCCATTCCATATCGAGGTCGGGAACCACAAACGTCTCGGAACTTTGGGCGCGCGTCTCAGGCCGCTCCCAATGATAAAACGCCGTGGCGTTGGGCAGCTTCACTAGCTGCTTGCCGTCCATCATTTCGATGGGGCTGGTGGTCGCAATGTAGGCGGTATTCTCACCGGCACGCGCAAACCGCGAGAGGCTGCGCACCTCAAAGTGGCGGTCACTGCGCTCGATGCTGGGGTTGAGAATAATTTCGGCCCCGTGGAACGCGAGCGAGCGGGCATAATGCGCAATGTGGATGTCCTCGCCACATAACATGCCGACTTGCGCGAATGGCAGCTTCACCACCGCAAAGTCATTGGGCTGGCCCAGTGAGCTGGTCGTGTCGGTGAAGCCTTCGATGATGTCGGGCATAATCTTGGCTGCGCGCAGCAACAGCTTGCCCTTGGACGAGAACACAAAGCCGATGGTTTGTGGCGCGGACTTAACGTTTGGCTTCACCACTGCCGATCCGGCAAGATAAACGCCGCTTGACTTCGCTGCGGCGGCGAGAGTTGCAAAGGCCTTCTTCTCGGCGGGGGCTTTTGTGCCTGCGGGACTATGAGGCAAGAGCAGTAACACATCAGGCTTCAATGCGGTTGATTGCCGCTGAGCTTCATTGCGGGCCGCAACCGCCAAACCACTGAGGGCTTTGCGATTATTTACACTCCATGCCGCTTGGCTAAGAATCATCATCGCTAACACCTCCTCAAACCTAAAGATGACCTATCCTAAAGTGCTGCGACTGTGGATGGATCGTGATGCTATGTCGTTGATCATCTGCCGAGCAAATCAAAGTACCAGAAGCGTCCGGATTTTGATCTCACCCGAAAGCGTTTTGTGGACAGGGCATTTGTTGGCAATCTCGATCAGGCGTTGGCGCTGCTCGTCTGTCAGATCGCCCTCGAGATTGACATCACGTGTCATTTCCGTTAACTCGCCCTCTTTGGTGGTGCAATCTGGGCAATCGTCGGCCTCCTTTTTCCTTTAGCTCATCCGAAATAAAACGCGTTTCAGCAGAATGCCTTTGCGTTCTGAGTACATCTGCGAGGTCATGGATGTGCAGGCCCCAAGCCCTGCCAGGACAAAATCATGGGGCATGGGCCCGGCGTCATCACCGCCGACATCAGAAGGTTCATCGGCAAGCAAACGGTAGCGGCCCACCCTCACCTCGTTTGAGCATCGGCCTGTTAGCGTTTCAGATACGTCCACCATGCCGGGTGGCAAAACTGTAACATCGCTCATGATTGACTCCGGTTGCTGGATATTGGCCCAGCACAACTCTAAAGTAGTGAAAGCTTAAGTCATGCCCACTGGAGCGTACCATGGCCGACCCCGGCCCACACGATATCGAGATCATCGCCAAACGCAGCGCGTTCCAAGGCTATTTTCGGATCGATGAATATACCGTCCGCCATGGCCGCTTTGATGGTGGGTGGCACAAGCCTCTCACGCGAGAGGTTTTCGAACGTGGCCATGCCTCTGCCGTATTACCTTATGATCCACTCGAGGGTGTGTTCGTCTTATGCGAGCAGTTCCGAATTGGCGCTTACGCAGCACACATGACACCATTCCAGATTGAATTGGTTGCAGGTATCATCGAGCCCGGCGAAACACCCGAAGCGGTGGCACGACGTGAAGCGCAAGAAGAAGCAGGGTTAGAGATTTTAGACCTACTGCCCGTGGCGCATTACCTAGCCAGCCCTGGCGGGGCCACGGAAACCACAGCGCTGTATTTGGGTCGTGTGGTAGCGCCTGAGAGCGGCGGCATTTTTGGGCTGGATGGCGAAGGCGAGCACATCCGCGTGCATATCTTGCCAGAGGCTAACCTGCGCCGCATGCTCGACGAAGGCCGACTTGAGAATGCCCAAACCATTATCGCCGCCCAGTGGTTTTTCTTGAATCGGGACAAAGTTATAAAAACATGGACCTAAGCAAAACATGACCGACGCACTTGTTTCGACCCAATGGTTGGCGGTACGGCTGAACGACCCCAGCATTCTCATCGTTGACGCAAGCTATTTTGTGCCAGGTGGTATTGCGCCAGCCAAAGCCCAGTTCGCGGAAGGCCATCTGCCAGGTGCGTACTTCTTTGACATCAACGACGTAGCCGACCCCAATGGGAGAAAAGATCACACGTTCCCCACCGCCGCCATTTTTGCTGCCAAGGTAGGCGCGCTGGGAATAACAAATGCGCATCACATCATTGCCTACGACTACATGGGCGGGGCCTGCGCCGCGGCGCGCGTGTGGTGGATGTTCCGTCACTTTGGTCACGAGAAGGTATCGGTGCTGGACGGTGGCTTGAAGAAGTGGAAAGCCGAGAACCGCGCTTTGTCGACCGAAGATCCAAAAATTTTACCCGCACACTTTGACACTGTGGCCACGCGTAGCATTGTGCGCAGCTGCACTGACATGCAGGCCAACATTGTCGCCAAGACCTGGCAGACGGTCGACGCTCGGGGTGCTGGACGGTTTGAGGGAACCGAGCCCGAGCCGCGACCGGGTCTACGCTCGGGCCATATCCCCAGCGCTCGCAATGTGCCCTTCGCAACCCTGCTTGAGAGTTCAACCCAAACCTTCAAAGATAAAGCTGCGATTGAAAAAGCTTTTATCTCTGCTGGCGTTGATTTGTCCAAACCCATCACGACCACATGCGGCTCGGGTGTGACCGCGTGCACGGTGGCGCTTGGTGCTTACCTTGTGGGCAAGACCGATGTGAATATCTACGATGGTAGTTGGCTGGAATGGGGTGCCAATAGCACCCTTCCACTTGAAGCTGGCCCGGCAAAATAAAGGAGAGCTCGATGACCGAGTTGAAAACTGAACTTGCACGCCGCGCCCTGCTGGGCACTGCTGCTGTTGTGGGAACGTTCATCGCAACCACACCTTTCGCCCAAGACAAATCATCTAAAACCGAGACTATTGCGATCATCGGTACCGGCAATGTTGGTACAACATTGGGCAAAGCTTGGGCCGCAAAGGGTCATCGAATTATTTATGGCTCGCGCAGTCCTAACACCGAGAAGGCCAAGGACGTGATCAAGAATACAGGCAACGGCGCGAGTGTCGTCGCCCAGGCGGACGCCGCAAAGGGCGCAAGTATTGTGCTGCTGGCCGCGCCATCGCAAGTGGCCTTAGATGTCGTCGCAACGCTGGGTGATTTGTCCGGCAAAGTCGTCATTGACGCGATGAACGCAATATCCTTCAAGGACGGCAAAATGATCGAGCCCGATGACCAAGTGGGTTTGGGCGCTCAGATTCAGGCAAAAGCACCCGCGGCCTTCGTCGTCAAAGCCTTCAACGCCACAAACTCACGTGTGATGAGCGGGCCAAAAGAAATCACGGGCGGTTCAGTAACCGTTCCCATCGCCGGGGGCGATGATAAAGCCCGTGCAAAGGTCGCAACACTTGCAACCGAAATCGGTTTTGATGTTCTCGATATGGGCGGAGCCGAAGCTCTGAAACAAGTGGAGCATCTGGGCCGTATTTATGTGGCTTATGCTGTGACACACCGCCCGCAACGCTTGGAATTTAACTTCCGCACCTGGAAGACCTAAGCCCCATGCGCATTCTCTGACCGTCGCCCCTTTCGACTCAAATCGGCGGCAAGTGTTGCTGATCCGCAACATGTAAACTTAGCCCTCATCTCGCCAATTAATTTCGGCTTACCCTGCCCAAAGAAGACCTCACCGGGCGCATCCAGGTCCCGGTTGTGTTGATCTACGGCAGCAAGGGCCAAGCCATCGATACCCTAGTAATTCCGGGCCATAGTGAGCATTTCCGCATTGGCAAACGCGATTTGTGACGGCCTTGAGCACTGCATTTTTAGCAGGATTCTGAGCGTTCCAACCACGAGCTGACAGATTTTATTTGAGCTGTAACCGCCTATTCGCCGAAGCCTACCATCTGGTCATGTCACACTCATGTCATTGAATCCTAGTGAGCAACCCATGCTAGAGTTAGAGCGTTAGTTTGATATAGACGTTTTAGTTAAGGACCAGTGGTCGTTGTGACCGCATATTTAAAATTTATCGTTTTAGGCATGCTGTTACTGGCAGCCAATTCAACGCTGGCAAAGGCTCAGTCCTCGTCGGTCCAATTAGCGCAAGCGCAATCAACCCGCGAACTGCAAGCCTCATTAGAAGCTGCCAAGCGCCAAGCAGCGCAAGGCAACGGGCTTGATGCAGCTTATGAGTTAGTTGGCATCATTGATGCGGCGCAAACTGGGAAGTTGCCCGACGTCAGCCAGGATGCAGTGAGAACGCTCAACGGCGTTCTCCAGCGCGCCGCTCAAACGGCTCTGCTTTCAAACCTTGAGGATGCACAAGACATTCTCGATCAATTCATCGACCTCTTATTCTTTGCGCGAACCAGCAATGTCAGCAGCGCTGACGCTTCGCTACAATCATCACTTCGAACTGTTTTTCCAAAAATGACCGGCGACCTTCGCCTCGCGCTCGTTAAACCCATCGCAAACCCTGGGCAGTGGATCATAACCTTAATCAACCTGAGCATGCTGGCCGAATTGGAAGCCGCCGCTAGCCTCGTCATGCTCGATGATATTGCAGCAAGCATCCGTCAGTCCTACGATTTCGAAGCCGTGCGTTTAGAAAACCTTGCGCAAACGCTGACCGATGAGGCTCAGCGAACAAAAACCCTAGCTGATCTATTCGAGGCTAAGAAAATACGCGCCGAGCAAGTCAATGATGCCCTTAAAAACAACGTGACCAATGTTGCCGCCGAGATGGCAAAGCCTGGCCAGAGCCCGCCCAAAGATGAAGTAAGCACCGAGGCCGACTCTGATATGAGTGATGTTTCATTGGCCTGTGTCGAAATCGGAATGATCGCGCCACCCAGCATGACGAGCAATTGGGACGGACTGCAAGACGTGTTGTCGAAGTTAGAAGATGAGTGCGCACTCTCGGGTCGCGTACCAACAGAAAGTCGCTGCGAGGCAAAGGACGTCAGTTTTGTGTATCGAGAAGCCACGAATGATAAGATGGAGCGCCTCTCATTTGTGTATCAAGGCACACCTGAGGAACGCACCATGCTTGAGAATTGCAAAGGTGATTGCCTTTCACCAACACAGTTGGCAAGCACACCGGTTCTTTTCAAGAACACGGCCATGCGCCGCATTCTCACATGCTCGCCAGCGCTTGGATCTGCGCGCGGGCAAGATTAACCTTTCTTTTTAAGCTTATTCTTCGCCGCCTTCTTCTTGCTGACTTTGGGTTAATGATACATAGCGGCCAGGATTCAGGCTGCAAGTCTGGCTAAAGCACCTTGCCAGGATTGAGGATGCCCTTGGGGTCCAAGGCGCGCTTCAGCGTGCGCATGAGCGCGATCTCTTCGGGTGTTCGCGACCACGAAAGATAATCCTTCTTCTCGGTCCCAATTCCATGCTCGGCAGAGACCGACCCACCGAGATCACGGATCACGCCGTAGATAATGTCGTTGACCTTCTTGTGGGCCTCGGGTGTTCCTGACCCGACGGCCGCAACGACGTGCAGGTTACCGTCGCCCATATGACCCAAAACCAGCGTCGTCGCGCCTGGATAGGCGGTCGAGATCGATTCTGTAATCCGTTCGCTGAATTGTCCCATAGAGCGGATTGGCATCGAGACATCGTAGCTGCATATGGGCCCCAGCGTGCGGAACCCCTCACCCGCATTCTCGCGAATAGCCCAGAAGGACGCGCGCTGTTGCTCTGATTGCGCGACAGCGGCATCGGCTACCAGCCCCTTCTCCATCGACTCCGCCAATATACTTTCTAGTTTCGCGACATCGGCTGAGGGGTCATTGCCAAGCGTTTCCACGAGCACATAAAATCCACGACCAGCGTTGAGTGGCGGACGAAGTGAGGGGCATCGTTCGCGCACGAACTGGTCATAGCTGCTCCACATCACTTCGAAGCTGCCGAGTTCTCCACCAAGAGTGGATTCCAAGTAACCCAAAAAGGCCACGAGATCATCGAATTTATCGATCCCGACAAACGCAGTATTCACGCTTTTCGGGTTGGCGCGGAGCCGACAGACGGCGCGAGTCACAAAGCCAAGGGTACCTTCGCTGCCGATGAATATATGCTTGAGGTCATAGCCCGCGTTGTTCTTCAGCATCTTATTCATCGACGAGATAATCGTTCCATTCGCGAGGACAACTTCCAGTCCCAGCACACTCTCACGCATCATACCGTAACGGATCACACGCACGCCGCCCGCATTTGTCGAAATCACACCACCCATCGTAGCCGAGCCACGCGCGCCCAAGTCGAGCGGCAACATAAAGCCCCGCGCTTCGCAGTATTCATGAGCGGTTTGCAAAATTACACCCGCCTGTACAGTCAGGGTCCGCCCATCGGCGTCGAACTCTTCGATCTGGTTCATACGCTCAAGCGATAGGACCACCTCGCCGCCCAAAGGTACGCCGCCGCCCACAAGCCCGCTCATACCCCCTTGCGGAACAATCGCGTGACCTTTCGCGTGGCAGAGCTTGAGGATTTCTGAAACTTCAGTTGTGGACTTTGGCCGTAGCACACACAGCGGCGTTCCAGCCACGCCATGTCCGCGCGTATTGAGATAACGCGGACCAATATTAGTGCCGGTCAGAAGTCCGGCCGCATCAACTAATCGCGCCAGAGCGTCGATCATTTTTTAAACTCGGCCAAGTCGTTCCAAACTTCCTGGTCTACGATTTTGCCGCCCATGATGTCGAAGCGATCCAGGAATCTGACATTGGCAATCGGCGAACCGTCAAGCGCCTCGCCATTCAGCATACCCAAGCAGTAGACCGTAATTACGCCACTGCGCTCGGTTTCATCAAAGTAGTGATAGGTTTTACGAATAAATTTATACCGCCTCTTCGACCAAGCCACCACTTCCTCCAGGCTTTTGAATTTGGCATTCCCCGGAAACGTCATGATGGTTCCCGGCGCCAATAATGCAGAGGCCTTGGCCAAATCGCGCTGCTCCATCATTGTGAGGAACGAAACGACTAAGTCCTTGCCTGACATACTCCCTACTCCGCCGCCCGTTGTTTTGCCGACGCCCTTAATTCTGGCGAAATGGTAATCGTACCTTGCGTGTTATCCACCACACAGGGCGCGTCAAAATATTCGACACGTAAGTCAGAGCCGTAAGTGTCGGTCATGAATTTTTCCCACTCAGCCGTAAAATGCGCCTTCGCATCGCCCATCGTCGCAAACTCGTATGCACCGCCCGCTCGTTTGCCTGACTCGCCGATGTAATACTTACGCAATAGGCCTGGGAATTTCTGATAGTTCGGCGCGGTGCGTTCATACAACTCTAAGCGAGCAATGGCTGGCATCGCTTCTTTGCGATAGGGGATAAAAGTCACGAGCGCGAAAATCATGCTCGATTCCCTTTACAAAATTCCGTCAAGCTTCATACGCTCGATTGCAGCTTGTTGGCGTTGCAAAAAGAACGCGCGGTCAGGAACTTTTACTTTCCCGTTTTCGACAAAAGTATTGGGAGCACTAAAGGTTTTCCCTGCGTAACTTGCGGCGTACAGTTCCAGCGGCTGGCGCGACAACAGGTTGGTCATTCCTGGCGATGCGCGATATTTGCGCAGCGAACTCATGTCCAGAATGGCATTGGCGCAGAACGTTTCACCCGTATAGGCCTCGCCCAAGACATTGCCCTTGTAATCGACAACCTTCGACATGCCGCCAGTTGATTCAGGTGGGAGCGGCGTTCCAACAATACGAGCCGTATTGGCAGACACCACAAAGCATACATTTTCGATGGCGCGCGCACGTCGACCAATTTCCTTTGGCGTCAAGCCAGGCGCGGCAACTTCCGACGTGGAGTGGCAAATGATCTCGGCACCGCGCAGTGCCATGGCGCGCGCTATTTCGGGGTAAAGAATCTCCTCGGATGCAACACACGCGAGATTGCCGATTTCGGTGCGCGCCACGGGGAATACGCCGTCAAGACCATAAGTGTCCAAATATTGATCCCACACATCAAAGGGCGTGGGTGCAAATAATGAAATCAGCCGACGGTAACGCAAAACCACGTTCCCATTCGGACCAATAATAAAACAACACTGAAAGTAGAGATCGGGGAACTTCGGGTCGTTTTCGTAGACATTACCAGAGATGTAGCACTTTAGCGCCTGAGCGACGGCGCCCAAGGCCTCGTACTCTTTCCCGTCGATATCGATGCACCCGATTTCTTTCCATTTCGGAATAGGCTCGCCCATCGGAAAGCTGGAGAGAAAATATTCAGGCAATACGACAAGTTTTGTGTCGGTCCCGTTAAAACCCTTGGTAAAATTATTGGCACTAGCGATATTGCCTTTCAACTTGGCAACGGTTGCCAGCATTTGAGCGTGCGCGTCCTCTTTGCTTTTCCCATTGACGGCGACGCATTCCACTTGCAGCGCCAGCGCTGTAAATGTCGTGACTGGGGTTACATCTGACGATGTTAACTTTGAAGGCTCCGCCGCATGCGCACTAATCATCAGGAAATCCTGCCAAAAATAAGCCCGCATCAAACTCGTGCGGACGACAAGCTTTCGGTGTAACAATATGCCGAGAAACCAGCAATGGCCTAGGGTCCTTCACCCATGGAAAAGCGCATAAAAATATCGACAGGGCTGAACCGGCCCGGACAGTCTGCGCCGCGGACTGGCAGCAAAGTCCGCATGGTCACCGCAGTTTTTGGTTTGTTTGTCGCGATCATAGCTGCGACCCAACTCATTGCCCGTAAAGACGATGAAAGTGGTGGGACCTCACGCGTCACAGACTGCGACAGGCTGGCCGCTCACCCCTCTGACACACAAAAACTTGCCCCAGGTGTTGTGCGCGACGAAGTTGACATACCGAATGCGCAAAAGGCTTGCCAAATTGGCCTTGACCAAAGCCCCGGCGACGGAAGGATTTTATATCAACTCGGACGCCCCTATTTTTACGCTGAGGATTTCGAGAAGGGTATCGCCTACTTTCGGCAATCTGCCGATGCAGGGTATGCCCAGGGCCAGTTCGTATTGGGCTTTATTTTAATGCAAGGCAACGGAACCGAGCCCGACATCTGCTCCGGCGGCGCACTGTGGGTCAAGGCCGCCCGCCAGAGGCACCTTTACTCTAAAATCTTCCTCGCCAACAACTGGCTTGATGACACGTTCGCCGAGTGCACACTCAACATCACCGAGCAGGAAATCGACGGCATGGTTTCAGCGGCCGAGGAACTGGCTGACACGCCAACACAACATGACGACGTGGCTACGATGCGTAAAAACTGGGAAGGCCGGAAGCGCTAGAGTGTCGGCGGAAAAGTGGACCCGGTTTTCCGCAAAAGTGAGGCGACAAAAAAATACTTAGAGCAAGCAGCCGATTCCAGGTTAACTCGACTTGCTCTAAGCCTCGCGCTTTGCTCCGACCACGCACACCATAATCAGGCAAGACACTGAACCCCGATTTTCCCAGGCGTGCATGTTGCCTGTTTGCACAACGCTATCACCAGGGTTTAGCAATAATTCGGTGGTCTCAAGGGCAAGGGTCAGTTGGCCTTTGATCACGGCGATGTAGTCGACCGTGTCGCCTTTGTGCAGCGGGATCTTGATACCCGGAGGAAGCTCGGCTGTATAAAACCGTGTTCCATTAAACTGCTGGGGCAGACGGCCCAGCCCTGGCGCGATCACGTCTGATTTTGTTGGCACAGTTGTTGGAACGTTATCGGTTTGCCACAAGCGCACCATGCGACAACCATTGAGAATGAGCACATCTGACGGCTCGTTGTCGGCCATGACAAAGGACTTGCCGTCTTTGTTCACCGACGTGAGCACACGGCGAACTTTTTCGGTAAAGGGTTTTTGTATGTCGGCCATGTCTATCTCCTAATCATTCCTTGGCGAGGCTATTTTATCCATGGCGCTGCCACAACCGCACGCCAATATAAGCGGCTAGAACGGCAACAAATTGGTAGATCGGTAAAATGGCAAATGCCAACCCTGTTTGTGGGTCTGTATCGACTTCAATGAGAAACGCGTACCCGTAGATTCCTAGAACCGGCAACCCCGCGAGGATTTGGACCACCACGAACACCCAAGCGACTGGCCCCTCAGCCTCGTGTGCAAAACGGTTTGCAACTGCGTATGGCCCCACGGCCCAGGCGGCGAGTACTGGCAAGAGGAGTAGAGAGGCCAGCAGATCACTGCTTTGACGGTGATTGCCAAAGGGCCCGGCCACCCACAGGATAATGGCCATCGTCATAATAATCGCGACGATGCATACCCACCGCGAGGCGCGCGCTGGCGTCATCGAGGAGACCACCTAATCAACAATGCTGGGTTAAATATCCCGCAGCACTTCCTGCGTAGCGCGTTCGGCCGATTCCATCGCGCTCTCCATGCCACGGTTTGATAATCCGGTGTGTTCACCTGCAAAGTGAATGCGTCCATGGGCCTTGCCGACCTCAAGCACAAAGTTCTTTACTTGGCCTGGCCCCCAAATGGCGTAGTCGCCTCCCGCGAACGGATCGCGCACCCACGACTTGATATATGCCGCTTCCAGCTTGCCCTTAGCAGCCGGGCGGATGCGCTCAATCTCCGAGATCACCAGTTTCTTGCCGTCTTCGGGCGATACCTGATCGATGCGCGTCGCGTTGTACCCACGGCACCACGCCGTCAGCGACGTGATCACGTTGGGGTCATCATCGAAGCGATTGACCATGACCCAGCCAGCAGCCGTGTCGGTCCACATGCTGGGCCCCTGCCCGTCGGCCTCCCAGAACTTGGTTTTGGGAATGATATGAACTTGCGTCATGGGGAAGTAAGGCACGGTTTTAATGGCTGCGGTTTGCACTTCGGGCAAACCCGGGTCGAAGCGAATATAGCGCATCACCGGCATCGGCAGTGTGCACACCACATGCTTGCCTTTGTAGACTGTGCCATCTGCACAAACGACTTCAGCGCCTGATTTGTCGCTGCGGATACCGATGACTTTGCGATTGAGATGCACCTCGTTCTTCAAGGCCTTGGCCATTGCATCAGTCAGCAAGGCATTACCGCCAACCACGGCCTTGAGCACGGGCGCAACAGCGCTCATGGTTTCAAACCATTTTTCTTGGAACATCATCATCAGCAATGACACATCATGTGAGGATGTGCCGTAGGCAATGTTGGTATTGAAAAACAGATCGATTTGCGCGTCGGTGAACCCCAACTCTTTGAAGAAGCCGTGGACTGGCACGTCATGCTTGAAGAAGGCCGGGTCATACCAGTCGTCGGGATTTTTAAGCACTTGATGCTCGTGATACAACGCATCGGCCAATCCGAACGGCGGTGATTTTTTATACTTCTCGGGAAAAATATTCAGCGGTGAAGCGGCCCAATCTTTCATCGCGATGTGCTTGTCTTGCATATACAAGCCGGTGACGTTGAGCTTCGAACGCGGAATATAGTCGCGCAATTCAAGCTTCATGCGCTCGCACATATCAAAAATGCGGCCATAGCCGCCGCCAAATGTATTACCGCCCGCCTCTGGTTTGCCGGGCAAATCTTTGAGCGTGTACACGCGCCCGCCCACGCGATCACGGCCCTCAATGACTTGCACTGAGACGCCAGAGTCCTGCAAATCGATGGCGGCCTTGAGGCCCGAGAGCCCTGCCCCAATCACAATCACATCGGCGCTATTAGCTGCGCGCGCAGATTTGGCCACAACGCTACTTGCGGCAGCGACAGCGGCAGTGGTTTGTAAAAACGAACGGCGATCCATCGGACAAAGCCCCCCAGGGCGAAACAAGTGATTGCCGATTGTCAGTCGCTCCGACTCTGGAATCCAGGGTTTTTTCGCCTACCCGGCGTGAAGGATGCGGTATTTAGACAGCAGGCGCTCAAATCCCGCGCTCAATGTGGATTCTAACTCAGGCTTGTTTTCCAGCTTCCCGAGCAGCAACCCTACAGCCTCAATCGTTGCCAAGCCGTCCTTGCGGGGTTCCTTGCGCAGTTTGCCATACCGTGATGGCCGTTTGGGCCCTAAAATGATACGTCGGCATTTCAGCAGCCACGCATTGCGCCACCAAATGGCCTTAGCTTGGCTCCAGGTCCCGTCCAGCACAATGATGCCCTCAATGCCTCGCAGCATGGATTGTTGGTCGCTGAGCGCCTTGCCCTTTTTGTCCACCAGCACCACGTCTTGGCCCGGCGCTTCGGTGGCCGCACTCGCTGAGCCTAAATACAATACGGCCCATTTTTTGGGGTCGGCATCCCGCCCCAATGCCTTGGCTAAATTGGGCCACGAGAGCCCCACCTTCATCACAGCATTCTTAAGGTACAGGGCTGTCAACCGCGCTGTACCCAGGTCAACATCCTGCTCCTTCGGGTGCTGCAAAATCAGCACCCCCACCTTATTGGCCATCGGAACCAGCCCCTCGCACATGCACAAAGCCAAAGGCTTTTGGCAATTGGGGCAAACAACGACTTCTTCAGGAATTTCGGGTGCGGTGGGGTTGGCTTTGGTCATGGCCTCGGCTTAAGGGATTTGGCCAAGCGCGGCAACCCATGCCTTCGCCGCGAAGGACAATTTGCGACAAACTGCGACAAATGGGAGCCGCCCACGCGGGTATCGTCAAACCATCAACACATGATGGGGAACGCCATGTCTCAGAACGAACTGCAAAAACTACTTTACGCCGCGCTAGCGTCTGATTCAGAGAACGCGCGGCACAATGCACGGGACCAAGATTCACAGGCCGAGAACGCACCCGCCGACCTCAGCTATTGCACTCCCGCCGAGATCATCGCCCACTATGATTTTAGGGCGCGGGCATCGAGTCAGCCGAGATAAGCAAACCGCGGCAACCAGCTAAAGCGCCTGCAGCACTTCCTGCGCAGCGCGTTCGCCCGATTCCATCGCGCCTTCCATGCCACGGTTCGACAGCGCGGTATGCTCGCCGCAGAAGTGGACGTTGCCATGGGGTTTTGCGACGTGCTGGATGAAATCGCGCACTTGGCCCGGTTGCCAAATTGCCCAATCACCGCAGCTAAACGGATCGGTCTGCCAGCTTTTGAACCCACGCACTTCCAGCTTGCCTTTCGCTGAGGGGCGAATCGCTTCGACGCCCGCGATGATGGCCTTTTTGGCTTCGGCTTCGGGCATACGGTCGATTTGATCGGCCATCCAGCCGCGATGCCAAAGGGTAAAACTGGTGATCTCGTCAGGCTTTTGCCCGAATGGTTGGGCCATCATGTTGCCGACAATGCCGTCAGTCCATAGCCCCGGTTTCAAGCCGTCCTCAGTCCAGAATGGCTTTTTGGCTACGATGTGCGATTGCGTGAGTTTCTGCACACCCATGGTTTTGATCGCGCGGCCCTGCGCACCAGGCACCACCGGATCCATTTTCACATTGCGAAGTGCGGCAAAAGGAATCGAGCAGATGATTTTCTTAGCGCGATACACACTGCCATCCGCACACGTGGCCTCGGCCATGTTGCCGTCGGAACGAATTCCAACAACCGCTTTCTTATAATGCACCTTGTCGCCCAGCGCCTTGGCCATGGCATTGGGAATGGATTGGTTGCCCCCCTTACCCGCATAGGTCGCGCGCGGCAAAATATCGCGCTGCATGTTGCCCCACGAGTAGGTGAACGCCACCATCAAGGACGACACATCGTGCGCCGAGGCGCCGTGCTCGCAGTTGATGTTGTAGGCCAACTCAATCGAGGCTTCGTCGAGGCCTTGGCTGAGGAACCAATCATGCATGGAAACATCGAGGCCGAAGCTTTTGGGGTCATACCAATCTTCGTAGTTTTTCCCCAAGGGGTTTTTGGTTGACATCAAAAGCGGCATAGGTTGCCAAGGCATCATCTTTTTCATGGGGCCTTTGAAGGCATTACGCGGGTGGTCAGCCCATTCACTTTCTTTGATAACCTTACCATCGAGAACCAACTCGCGTTGGAAAATCAGCGGCGCGCGTTCGGCGATGTTCATCAGCTCAACACCGAAACGTTGCGCGCTATCAATCATGCGGCCGTAACCAGCGCCGATACCGTTGCCGCCCGCTTCCGGGTTTCCAGGAATGTCAGTGAGCGACAGCACACGGCCACCTGCCCGGTTACGGCCTTCAATCACCTGCACCTTGGCCCCGCCATCTTGTGCGTCATGTGCTGCGCGCAAACCTGACAGCCCCGCGCCAATGATCAACACGTCGGACTCGGTGGCGGCACGCAATGGCTTGCTGATGAAATTCGATGCTGCGCCTGCGGCAGCAGCGGTTTGCAATAATCCACGGCGGCTGATGAAACGTGTACGCATTGAAAGCTCCCCTATCACAGAAACCGAATTTCCAGGCCCCGATTTATTCGGGGCATCCATCTGCCATCACGCACAATTTGCGTATACGGCATGATGGATGCCCCGGATGAACCGGGCAATGACGAAATGAAAATGTAACGCAGATTTTATTCTCACTCACTCCCGATTGCACCCTGACCACGCTGCGGTATGGTGGGCACCCTTGATTCTTGGAGCCTGCAATGACCCATAAACCCCGCGCCATTGGCGGCCTGCATGAAGTTTGTATCGGGGTGCCCAGCTTCGAGGTCCCGCTGGTCTATTGGCAGGCCTTTGGCTTCAAGGAAGGAGCAAGCGGGGCATTGTCGGCCGCAGATGCAAATGCGCTGTATGGTGTGAATAGCGGCCTTAATTCCATGCGTTTGCAGCACCAAGACGCCGACCACGGCCTCATCCGCCTGATGAAATGGGACACGCCTACAAATGATGGCGTCTCGGTTGCACCCTTTCGCGGGCATGGATCACGCTGGTCGGGCCAATTCGCGCGCGACATTCTCGACATCGCAAACCATGCGGCCATCGCCCGCAAGCAGGGCTATCCGGTGTACGATGTGCCGCCCAGTTTTATTGACCTGTCGAGCTACAACCCCGCCATGTTCGGCGGCAAGCCGGTGCTGCCCTTTACTGATAAAATTGTCGCGGTTCGTGAGTACAGCATGATCCAACCCTTAAGCCGTCAAGCTGTGTTGGAGCGATTTGGTTACGACAGCAAGTTGCTGGGCAAGATCAGTGAGGCTTCGTTGCTGCGTACATCACAAATCGCCCATGGCGGTATGATGTTCACCGCCGACACCGACGCTCCAACGGATTTTTATGACAAGGTGTTGGGACTGAAGCGCGTAATGGTGCAGGAAACCACCTGGGATAAGGCCATGGCTAGCCGCGCGGCGTTCGATTTAGTCGAGGGTGAAACGCACTGGTCGTACACATTTGAGGAGCCGCGCTCAGGCACCGATAACGATACGCGCCGCAGCGGCCGACTGCTGATGTTCCGCTTTAAGCCTGACAGCAAACTGGCCGACCGGCGTGCGAAATCCAGTCCCGGCGCCTTAGGCTATTGCCTGTTCACCTGGCGCGTACGCGACGTGACCGAGATGCACAAGGCCTGTGCCGCGCATGGCTGCACGTCTTTGACAGATATCCGCGCTGATGAATTTGGCACGCATACATTCACGTGCATTACACCTGATCGATTCGTGTGGCTCTTCGAACAGGCCAGTGAAACTGAAATTGCGACCATGAGCGTGTAAGCTACTTCGGGCTGATCAGCACTTTCTCCACCCAGCCTTCGCCATCGCCGCTGGGGACTTTAACGAACGAGCCCGAGTCCTCTTCCAAATACACAAAACTCGGTAGCGGTTGCGGTTACAACCTTCGAGGCTTTGTCGGCGGCTGCGTAAATTTTCACGCACTTGATTTTAGCATCAGCACATCGCCGGTTTGAAAGCCCTAGCCCGCTTGCGGGGCTGCGGCGGCTGCACTGGCCGGTGTGAGCTTGCCGCGCACCGAGCGCACGATGTTGTTCTAGTTATCAACATAGCTGGAGGCGATCAGTTTGCCTTCAGCGGTGTTACTGTACCCACCCAGGCCACCAACCCACTCCGCCGCCACCGAGAATCGCGCCGAGTGCGAAGTGCGTAGCTTTGGCCGAGCCTTCGGCAGCAGCCACTTGCATGGTCGTGCGCGTATTAGACAGCACCATGCTCGTCTGAGCGACCTTGGACTTCATGCTGCCACCCAACAGCCCGCCGATGGTCCCGGCTGTGCCAGGCAACAACCCGAGTGCCGCCCCCGCAACGCATGCTTTGTTCTCGGAGAAAGCCACATCGGGCGTGAGAACATATTCAGCGGTCATCATTTAGCCGCCGCCCATGTTGGAATTTCGTTACAACTCCCCACCGCTGGAAAGGTTGCGCTCTTAGTTAATATTTTGCATAGCCATGCCGCGCTCAATCAACGTGAAGCACCCCTACTGCAAAATGATGAGTCGAATGAGGCCCGTGGGGCTGGGCAAGCCCAAACGATTGATGGCCTGAGAGGCGTAATCTTGCGGCCCAACCAACGCAAGCGTGCCCATGGAAGCCTCACACTTTTCGATATCTTTTGTACCGCCAGAACTGCCGCCCTGAACTTCGCTACCGCCCTTACCCTTTTTTATGCTTTGCGCATGAGTGCTGGAAACCACTGCAACCGATGCTGCAACTGACAAGCAAGAGTGTGGTGAGAAGTGTTTTGCGAATCATGATAGCCTCCTATCGGTTGCCTCGCCCAAACAATGATGGTTTGGGAGAAATTTGAAAACAAGAAACGCGCTAGACCGCAATGCGTTGCGTCAGGTTGACCAAAACGCCGTCGGGATCGCGCACGAACATTTCCAGCACCGCCATGGGTCTCCCTGGGACGCCAATTTTTGCGGGCGCATTGATGACCGTGTAACCAGCTTTCGCAATTTTATTGTGCAGGTCGAGTATGTTCTGTGTGCTAATAACCAGAGCCACTTCACCGTAGCGAATACGCTTGGGAGCTGGAATATTTTCCATGGGCGGTGCGGCGTCTTTCACTTCCATCAACCCGACATTGCCAAATTGCGAGCCGTGCGCGTTCAACACCATCATTTTGACTCCGGTGCAGGGCATCCCCATAAGTTGGGCCACCCCTTCGCTATCGACGTCGCCCTCATAAAAAACATCCCACCCCAGAATGTCGCGATAAAACGCCAGCGACTTTTGCATGTCACGCACTAAGATCGTCGTGCGCTTAACGGCTTCTGTAAGTGCGGGCATTAATGAAATCTCACCAGGGGTTTTGAAACGGATAGGGCGTGGAATAATCAGCAAGTTCTGGTGGCAGGGCCGGTTTGTGGTCCGGCGTGTAGGTGAATGGTGATGGTTCTTTCGAGAACGAATTCACCAATGGCCCACCGTGAATACGGATCAGCAAGTTGTAGCCCGTCTCGCTGCCTGCTGGGCCGTGATATTCGTTTTCGCGCCACCAGCTGTAACCGCCTGGCCCCATCTTGCCCACGTCGCCGAATACATACTCGCCAGAAAGCACAAAAATTTCCTCGATGACGGGGTGCGCAAACTTACCCAGCATAATCTTGGACGGTGCATGCTGCGGCAAAGCGCTGTACAGAAACGTTTGTTCGAATGTCACAGGATCAACACGCAATTTTTTGGTGAAAATGGATGGTGATAGCGGCTTGCCTGTCACCGAGCCCTCAGCGCCTGTTTTCCACTCCATCGCAAAAGCATCGAGATGAACAACGGTCTTGGCGGAGTCGCATATGCCCACGGGCGATGGACCGTGCATCGGGCGGGGCGTGGCTGAAAACATCGCCAGCAGCACCGCGCCTACGTCCGAGCGCATTTCCGACCATGTGTAGCCCGCAGGCAAATAGGCGTAAGAGTCTTTTTTGTAGACTTGCGTGCCCACAGTGAACGATCCATCGAGCACGTAAAATTCAAACACGCACGGGAAGTACATGGGGCCAGGCAGTTTCATTCCGGGCGACAACCGCATAATTTCGGTCACCGCACCTGCGTCTGTATCGCGGCTCAGTGCCTTCACGTCGACTTGAATGCCGAGCTCGGCAAAGCCGCTGGCGCTCCAGGGGATGGCTTGGGCTTGAACGAAACAAATATGCGGACGCGACATGATACCAGCCCTCTAATTCTTTGGCCTGAATTCAGCCATATCGCTATAGACGTTCATGTCGGCGATTTTGCCGTTCACAACTTCAAAGCGATCTATGTATCGCACGCCAGAATATGTGGTTCCGTTATTCCATTCTCCGGCCATGCTACCAATGGAATAAACAATCATGCCATTCGCTGTGGGAATTTCGTCATAACGGTCGGTGGTTTTAATGGCCGATTTCTGGCGGCCCTTCGACTGAGCGGCGAATTCGCGCGGGTGGGTGAATACCGAACCACCCGTGACCGTCATTATGAAATTTGGGGCCATCACCGTCTCCATGGTCGCGAAATCGCGTTTGCCCATGGCGTCCAGGAATTTTTTCACAACTTCAATGGCTGAGGGCATGGCTTAACTTTCAATACCACGAAATGCGGCGCGGTGGTTTAGCGTATGCCTTCATGTGCTCGGGCACTTGAGGTTGATAGGGCGCATCGTAATCGACCTCGACAATCTCCGGCGGAATGATATTCGACAATGGCCCGCCGTCAGTGCGAATAAACATCATGAAGCCGGTCAACGAGCCATAGGGGCCATGCATTACCTGTTCGCGCCACCAGGCATAACTGCCAGGGCACATCACGCCGACATCGTTCACTGCATACTCACCGGCCAGCACGAACATTTCCTGGACAATCGGATGCGACCAGCGTTTCGACATATAGCGAAAGGGTAACGCCGAATAAAGAATACTAATCTCGCCAGTGTAAGGGTCTTGCCGCAAGGGCCGAACGCCCGTTCCTTTAATATAACGGGTGTACGGGTTTTCCGTCCAGGTCTCCAAACCCTCGCGCGAGACGTCTTGGCGCGGCACATAAAGTTTTTCGTCATAGAAGCCCGCGGGTGGCGCACCGGTTTTTTCTTCCGGTGCACCAGACAACATGGTCAGCACCACAGCCCCTTGGGGTGCGCGAATACGATCACGCATCCAGCCTTTCGGAAAATTGGCATAGCACCGGCGTGTAAATGACTCACCGTTAATCTCGAGTGCGCCATCGAGGACTAAAATTTCCTCGTGGCAGGTGAGATAGCGATCGCCTGCAAAATCCCAGCCTGCCGGATAACGCACAATCGTCGAGCACGCGCCGTTGCTTACATCAAGGCTGAGAACTTTGACATCCAACTCGGGCCACGCGCCGCTGGCGAACCCCTTTTGCCAGGGCACATCTTGGGCTTGAACAAACATGCAATGCGGCCGCGCCATCGTGTCCCCTGCCCCCAAACCAATGGCTATCTTGGCTGCGAATGTCCACAATTTCTAGCGGCAGATTGGTCTTGGAATCCCGTGATGCCTCGCCCATAGTCGACCCGATTTGGGGATTGAAATAATACGGGAGAGCCACCATGGCCCGGCCACATATAATGTTCGTTATGGCGCAAGATTTACCTTGGCAGAAAGGGATCTACGGCCCCGGGCGCGAGGATGTTGAGATGAAAATGCTCTCCATCGATGAAAAAGGCACCGACGCCACCACCATCATTCGCTTCCCAGAGGGATGGGAG
>Ga0049084_10000232_pt1 | contig 21459 bp, 26 predicted proteins | sample GreLakmeON33MSRF_FD_66720 | JGI IMG/M metagenome (GOLD analysis project Ga0049084, IMG submission 66720) | Freshwater lentic microbial communities from great Laurentian Lakes, MI, USA - Great Lakes metaG ON33MSRF | ecosystem: Environmental > Aquatic > Freshwater > Lake | place: Great Lakes... | reverse complement strand
CACCAATGAAAGTAAAAAACTCTGCCCGAGTTGGTTGTTTAAGTTGTGCCGATCTCCTTGAGCTTAAATTGGATGAGCTAGAGGTAGATCAGGTTGGTGAAAGGGAACTTCTGGATATTCGGCAGATGACCGATGAAGACCTGATAAATTTTAAAACAGATAAAAAAATCGTTCTTTGTTGCCATCGAGGCCATCGCTCTAAAAAAGTGGCAAACCAATTCAGAGCGAAGGGCATCGAAGCATTTTCACTGCGCGGAGGCGCAGAGAATTTATCTTAGTGTGACTTCTTTACTCATCTTATCCTTAGAAAATTTCATAATCTTATCAACTTCAACACGGAAGTCTTTCTCATTCATCATATGACCATTCAATACCGTACTCCAGTTTCGAACAGTTCCAGCAAGTGCAACCGCTTCAGCAATCTCATTTTTTGTAGCACCTTCCTGAATCGCTGCCTGAGTATGATAGTAGACACATAAATTACATGGAATTTGGGCCGAGACAGCTAGTCCAATCAGATCATTGTATTTTGCCGGGATTGCTGAATCTGGATTCATATGGAATGCCTTCATTTCTTTCCATGCGCCGACAATGCTGTTGGCGGGGTATTGTTGAATAAAATTGGGAACAAAGCCATAAGTCATTTTGACATCAGCGTAAACATCGTTAGGACTTTGTATTTTCTCTGCCACAACTTTTGGTTCAGCTTCCATGGCCTGTTTTGCCATTTGCCTGTTCACAAACATCAGCATTTTATCAATATCAGATTTAAATTCACTTTCTGAAATCTGCATTCCCGTAATAAATGAACCCCAACGATAAGTCTGCCCAGCTACTGCAATAGCTTCATCCATTTCATTTTTATTCGCCTTGTTCAATTTTGCAGCTTCTGTATGAAAGTATGAACAATATCGGCAAGGGATTTGAGCGGCTACGGCCATGCCGATTAATTCCTTGTATTTTTGCGGAATAACAGAATTGGGATTTAACTGCACGCCTTTCATTTCTTCCCAAGCGCCAGCTATACCGGACTGTGGATAATCTTTCATAAACGTTGGGACAATACCGAACGTTTGTTTGATTTCCTTGTAGGCCGTGTCAGCTTCTGGTAGTGCATTGGCATTACTTAGTTTAAAACATGTTAGAGCGAGGAAGAGATAAAAATAAATTTTCATAGTTTCTCCTTTGGTAAGAAAACTACGAACAGGGTGCCAGTAATGTTAGAAGGATTCTAGCCGCGCACCTTTAAGAATTCTGCAGCAATGCTGATGGCTATTTCATAAGGATGATTGTGACCAATAGGAAGTCCAACTGGTACACGTAACTTTTCAATAAATTCGTGACTTACACCTTCTTTTTGAAGGTCATGCTTGATTCTTTTGCCTTTGATTTCAGACCCAAGCACTCCTACGTAGGGACAATTCGGTGCGTGTGAAGCGATTTCCACTAGAATCGGTAAGTCAAAAGCATGCCCCATGGTCATGCATATAAAGAAACTTTTAGGATCAAGTTCTTTCACCACATCCTTTGGACTTGGATGATGGATCGCTTTAACTCCTTCGAGTTTTGAAATCCATTCCTCTCGGGAGTCTACACAGGTGACATGACAATTAAGTTTACTCAAGACTCTGGTGAGGGCCTGGGCCACGTGACCTGCGCCGAAAACAACAATAGGCCAGTTTATAGCAGGGAAGTGCTCGAAGAGAAAATTTACTTCACCACCACAAGACATTCCAATGTCTTTTTGAAGATTCCACGTCACGAGTTCTGGTGGTAATTTCTCATGATGATCTAGAGTGCTTTGAGCTTTTTTGATGGCGGCCATTTCAACTTTGCCACCACCAACTGTGCCAGCGTATAGTCCATTTTTCGTAACAAGAATTTTAGCACCAGGGTCCTGTGGTGAGGATCCGCGCACACTCGTCATGGTCACAACCACAAACGAAATCCCTTTTTCATTGAGTTCAGAGCATTCTTTCCAAAGATTCATTAATCCCACGCCTTAAATTTTTCAGGGGCGATTGCTCTCAGCACTCGCTCATTGGTAGCAGGAATTTTAATTGAGGGATAAGTCTGTTTATACTGAGGCAATGCCGTCAATGCATTGTTAATTGCCGTCCAAGCACTGATGGCAAGGAGTAGTGGTGGTTCACCAACTGCTTTAGTTCCTCTAACGTTTGCGAAATTCTCGTCATTGTTTAACAAAGTAATATAAAATTCTCTTGGTACGTCTTGTATGCTTGGAATTTTATAAGTGCTTGGAGCATGAGATAATAGAAAACCCTGATCATTATAGAAAAGATTCTCTGTGGTGACCCATCCTAAGCCTTGAATGTAGGCACCCGAAACTTGTCCTACATCAAGATCATGATTTACTGGGCGGCCCAAATCCATCAAAATATCTGTCCGCAGAACTTTAACTTCTCCAGTATCTTTATTAAGACTCACTTCAGTGCAGGCAGTTCCTTGAGTAAAATAGAGGAAAGCATCGCCTTGACCAGTTAGTTTATTAAATTCAATACCTGGAATGCGATAGAATGAATAATCACTTAAACTAATACGATTTAAATACGCTTCGAGAATGAGGGATTTAAATTCAATTTTCTTTTCTGCATGGTCAGGATGGTAAACCCAGCCATCTTTAAATTCGATATTAAAATATGTTGCCTTACCAGATTTCCAATCTGCACCCTCATTTGGATCGTTTACATCCAAGTTGGCAGTTTGCAGAACAATTTCTTCCTGAGTACCAAGTCCAGCGGTTTTAGAGGCCCATTTTTCTTTAGGGACATCTAATAAACGTAGCGCCAACTCACTCAAACGTTTTTTTATTTTCCGAACAGCAAGAATCGCTGCGGCCCCATTTAAATCTGTCCCTGATGAAGCGGCCGTTGGTGAGGTATTTGCATTTTTATCAGTGCGGGTAGGCATCATGCGGGCAGCATCTCGCTGTAATCCCAGTTCATGAGTAACCATTTGAGCTATCCTGGCATTCACGCCTTGACCCATTTCCGTTGCACCCGTTGCAATTTGAAGTGAGCCGTCATTATGAATAATCACCAACGCATTTGCCTGATTTAAAAATCTGGTGGTGAAGGATATTCCAAACTTAACTGACGTCAGAGACATGCCCCGAAGAAAACCATGATTTTCCTTATTATATTGAATGATTTCAAGTCGACGTTGTTGGTAATCACAGCTTTTTTCCAGCTCTTCATGAAGTCTTTCAAGACAATTATTTTTTACAACTTGATTATAATGGGTCAGGTTACGATTCTCTTTATCAGAATAAAGATTAATTTTTCTCACTTCAAGGGCATCAATCTTTAAATAATGAGCAATTTCTTCAATGGCTTTTTCAATAGTGGCAACACCCTTGGGACCCCCGAATCCACGGAAAGCTGTATGAGGGTGATGATGAGTTTTGCAAACCTGACCTGTCACGCGCATATTGGGAATAAAATATGAATTATCGGAATGAAGCATCGCTCTTTCCATTATCGATGTAGAAAGATCAGCGTAGGCGCCACCGTCAGAAAATAGTTCCACGTCCCATGCTAAAATTTTCCCCTGATTATCAAAACCAATTTTATATTGGTTTTCGAAAGGATTTCTTTTCCCTGTCATGATCATGTCATCATCTTTCGTGAGACAAATTCGGACTGGGCGATTGAGTTTTTTTGCACAAAGTGCTGCCATGGCAGCAAAGGGAGCCGATTGAGATTCTTTACCACCGAATCCACCACCCATTCTTTTTACCTGGCAAACTACATCTTTATCTGGAATGCCCAAGGCATGAGCGACGACATGTTGAGTTTCTGTTGGATGCTGAGAAGAAGAGTGAATTTCTATTTGTCCGTCTTCCAAGGGATAGGCAATAGAGACCTGACTTTCAAGATAAAAATGATCATGACCTTGAATTGAAATTTTTCCAGAAAGTGTATTTGGGGCATTGTTCATCGCCTTATCCACTTCACCTCGCTCAATTTTTCTTTTATCACCTATGAAAGACTTCACTTCACGAGCCTTATCTATGGATAGAATGGCTTCAAGATCCACATACTCGATAATTACTTTTTGCTTCGCTCGTTGGGCGGCTTCCATAGTTTCTGCTACAATTAAAGCAATTGGTTCACCTGCAAACTGGACTTTATCCACGGCAAGAATAGGTTGATCTTTAAAAATAGTTCCCCACAAATTATGGTGAACGTCACGCCCAGTGAAAACAGTAATTACCTTAGGCTGCTTCAAGACTTCGGAAAAATCCATATGCTTTATAGTTGCATGAGCACGAGTGGAGTAAAATACATCTACGAATAATTCATTATGCAATTTCGCACGATCATCGACGAATTCTGATTCACCTGTAACATGCGTGTGAGCACTATCATGAGGAAGACTCATTTGTTACCTCCACATTCAGCAAAAAAACGGCGAAGAAAATTTTCGATTAAGATATGGCGATAGGCTCCGGATGCTCTCACGTCAGAAACGGGTTTAAATTCTGTGTGAAGAATTTTTACAGCAGCATCCAGATCAAGCGTAGTTTTTAGGGAGTCTTCCGTTCGTTTAAAGCGGACTGGAGTTGCGGCGACTCCACCAGCAGCAATATATATATTCTTGATAGATGTTTTTAAATGATCATTCCATTCAATTTGGATTCCCAGATTTACTGCAGAGATATCAAGATCTTTACGATTTGAATTTTTATACAGTTTAAAATCGGCTCCAGCTTTAGGCAGATGAAATTTAATTCCAGTGATGAGCTCTCCCGTTTGGAGGGCCGTCTTTCTGTAGCCGATAAAGAAATCACTGAGAAGTATTTCTTTATTTCCATTAACGATCACTGAGGCATTCAGGGCAAGAAGTGCTGGAGGGGTATCACCGATTGGAGAAGCGTTTGCCACGTTTCCAACCACTGTTGCAAGATTTTTAATTTGTGGCGAAGCAAAAATATCCAGATAATTTGAAACTTCCGGACATTTATCTTTCATGAAATGTCTGAACTCGGTCATAGTAACTCTCGCCCCCAGAGTCACCACGTTATTTTTTAGTTGGATATCGTATAAATCTTGAATCAAATGCAAACTCAAAAGTTTTGTAAGAGTAATTTTTCTTTTGTTATGTACTACTCCTAAATCAGTTGAAGCCCCTACGATACGTGTATCAGGATTGGCGGCCAGATAATTTAGAGCTTCCTGAATCGTTTTCGGAGCAGAATAGGAGAAATCTTCAGTCTCTATGGCAATACCGGTTTGGAATTTCTCTTCAAGCACTTCTTTTTGTTGAGGAGAAAAGAATCGCTCCTTCACGCTTTGAGCTTTTTTTAAGTCCATAGTCAAAGCAGCGTCAATGATTGGTTGATAACCCGTGCATCGACAGAGATTTCCTGTCATGCAGTTTTTTGCTTCAACAACATTAAGAGTGGTTTCTTTTTTAGCAATTTTTTCTTCTACAAGTCCAGTTAAGGCCACGACAAAACCTGGAGTGCAAAATCCGCATTGGCTTCCATGACATTTAATCATTGCTTTTTGAGCGACATGTAATTCATTCTCATCTTTGAGAGCATCCACAGTTACCAGGCTTGATCCATCAAGATTGGCCACTACGGTGATGCAAGAGTTAATGGGCAAATAATTATTATCATCAGTGCCTTTGGCATGAGGAAAATAGCGGAGCACACTACAGGAACCGCAGTCACCTTCAGCACAAACGATCTTCGTTCCTGTGAGGTTTTTTTCATATCGAAGATAATCACCTAGCATCATAGAGGCTTGTTCGGCACCCACTTCATGTCGCTTGCCATTGAGGTAAAAAATGACCTTATTTCTCACGAGGACCTTCCCTTGAATCTTTGACAAATATTATCGCCAAAGTTTAACATCTCGGAAAAGGAAAAGACCCCATGAACAGAGAGGAATTGATCAAAAAACTGCCCAAAGCTGAGCTCCATTTGCATATTGAGGGTAGCTTTGAGCCAGAACTCATGTTTGAGATCGCCCAGCGAAATAATATTGCCATCCGCTTCAAAAACATCATGGAAGTCAAAGAAGCCTATAACTTCCATAATCTGCAATCATTTCTGGATATTTACTATGAAGGTGCTGCAGTATTAATTAAAGAGCAGGACTTCTATGACCTCACAATGGCCTATTTAAAGCGCTGCAAAGAAGATAATGTAGTCCATACGGAAATTTTCTTTGACCCTCAGACTCATACTGATCGGGGAGTGCCATTTGAAGTCGTCTTTAATGGCATTCAAAGCGCCTTAAAAGTCGCTGAAACTGAATGGGGAATTACGAGTCATTTAATTATGTGTTTTTTAAGACATTTGTCTGAAGAAAGTGCTTTTAAAACCTTAAAAGAATCTTTGCCCTTTAAAAAGCATATCATTGCCGTTGGTCTAGATTCCGGAGAAGTTGGTCATCCTCCTCAAAAATTTCAAAGAGTCTTTGAAGCCGCCATGGAAGAGGGGTTCTTAACTGTCGCTCACGCTGGAGAAGAAGGGCCTGCTTCTTATATCTGGGAAGCTTTGGACCTTTTAAAAGTTAAACGCATTGATCATGGTGTTCGCGCTATGGAAGATCAAAAATTACTCGCGCGAATAATTAAGGAAGAAATACCATTAACAGTTTGTCCATTATCCAATCTAAAACTCTGTGTGTTTAAAAAACTTACAGATCATAATCTAAAAAAAATGCTTAAATTAGGTGTGAGAGTAACAATCAATTCTGATGATCCTGCTTACTTTGGCGGATATTTGAATCAAAATTTTATCGAGACTGCCAAAGCACTAGACTTAAATTCTGATGAAATTAAGACAATTGCTATAAATTCCTTCCAAGGCTCGTTTATGGATGAAAACCAGAAAACAAAATGGATCTCACATATCAGAAACCTACCTACCACCTAGAATATCTAACATAACAACTTGACTACATCTTAATTGAGATTAGTTTAAGAAGCTTTCCCTATCTTAAGCGTTTATCCTAGATTACATGCTAGGGATGGCGATCGAGTAAATCGGAGCATCATCTTTAGATGCAAAAGGGTGCTACAAAATTTATTTTTGGGCATCCTTTTTTTTGATAAATTTTCAGAGTCCGCCTGTTTAACTCTACTTAAATATTTCAAGTAAAAAAAACATAATGGTTTTAGAATTGATCATGGGATTAACTTCTGAAAAATTCAAATACCTGTGGGTGGCAAAAAATTTACTGCCTTTTGAGTCTGTTCCTGAATTTGAGGTTCTAAAAACACTATCTGCTAGAAAGGTGCATGAAAGACTTATTTTAAGATCCTCCCTTAAGCAAGAAGCATCAAAAGGACAGCTCTTAAGTGGAAAAAGCTTAAGTATTTCTGGCATTGACTCCTGGCACAAGCTTCAACAAGCATGGAATGATATCCAGAAGCAAACAGATCTTGATGAAATCATTCTTCAAAGAGAAATCCAGTATGTCTCTCATGTGACTTTGTTTTGGGAAAAAGACTTCTTTTTTGCGGAATTAAAAAGCATGGGTCAGAAGCATTTTTTGTACTGGACGCCTTTGGTTCAATCACTTTGTGAAGAGACAAAAATTTTAAGGCAATTAGTTCTTCCATTACAATTGCTTCTGGAAAAAGAGGACTCATGGCTAATGGAAATAGGCATAAAAGACAAAAAAGCGTACCTCTTTCAGCTTCATCCCATTGAATTAGAATTAGTGACCCAGATTTTTAGTTCAGAAATGATTTCCAAAATAGTTTCATCACGCATGCGATTTAGTAAATCTCAAGGTCTATGGAGTCTTTTAAAGACTGAGTGGAAAGCAAGAAAATTTAGAAATAAAAATCACCAGGAGATTAAGCCATCCTCCATATTTATGAACTGGGAGTACCTATTTCATTACTTCAGATTTTTTTGCATGATGAAGCGTTCTCAACCGAGTCAACAGATGTTTGCTGATTTTTTAGCCTTTAGTTTCCAAAATAGATGGCTTTCACGATTAATAAAAAAACATCTGGATGTTGCACAGTTTTTTCTCAAGGATAAAATGATTAACCTCACGAAGACTGGGTTTGATACTCATGGACCGATTTTTATAGGCAAGGGGATTATTCAGGGAATTGCCGGCAAAGATATAATCGTATGCGAGGAAATTTCACTCTCAATTATTTACCAAAAAGATAAACCACTGGCCATCATATCGAAAGAGATTGGACTTTTAAGTCATCCAGTGCTTGCAAGTGTGGAAAATGGAATTAGTATAATTTTGGGCATTGAGAATCTACCCTCTGAGGGTGAAAGCATTTTCCTTGATTTTGATCAGAGAGTTTTCAGGACCGGATCAGTCTCGTCTTTTTTTTAGTCGCTTTGAAAAGTTCTCATTAAGATCCATGTAAAAATCTTCTTCAAGATATTTTTTATTCAACTCGAATTTTTCATATTCTTTATTTTCTATGAAGGGACGAAGGCGTGATCCAATTGGACCACCACGACTGTTGATATAGCGTTCTTGTTTTTCATCTTGAAAGCGTCCCATAATAAGACTTCCCATCGTTTCTATTCCTCCTACAAGCTTGGCCTTGAATCCACCTTCAACATAACCAAAAAGTATTATTCCAAATAGGTGATACCATGCTCCATATTTATCGGTATAATAATTATAATTTGTGATGTCTTTTAATTTTGTAGTGATCGCCCTTTTGCTTCTATCTGGCGTAGGCCAAAAACGCGATAGAACGTTTTCTATAGTTAGTAATGATAGATAAACATCTCCTTGGTTGATACGGTATGAAGCTCGAAACATTTCTTCTAAATTAATTGAATTAATTGAACGGCTGAGTATGTAATCTTTTAATTGTTCTTCAGTTCCTGTTACCAAATAACTAGATGTTACTCCCCGGGCAAGGGCAATAAGAAGTTTTGACGTTCGACTAAAGATTTTAAATTCCTTCTTTAATTCTTTAACAATGGATTGAATTATTAATTGATGCAAAAGAAACCTATTCTGCAATGTTGACACAATTAGAAAAGGCTGAAAAATACATTATTTTTCAATTTTATGTTTTTAGAGCGGATTCAATTGGTTATAAGTTTTCTGAAGTCCTCATAAGAAAGGCAAGACAAGGGGTAAAAGTTAATTTTCTATATGATGAAATTGGCACAGAAATTCCTTCTGAATTAGTAGAGGAGATGAAAGACGCAGGAATTGAAGTTTTTCATTTCAATTCCCTAAGAGGAAAGGGGCACTTTCAAATCAATTTTAGAAATCATCGAAAAATTCTAATTGTTGATGGACAATTTGCTTTTGTAGGCGGACTAAATATTGGTGATGATTACCTTGGATTATGGCCTGAATTAGGTCCATGGAGAGACACCCACGTGATGATGTCTGGACCTTCGGTCATTGCCTGTCAAATGACCCATGCTAAGGATTGGTATTGGTGTACGCAAAAGGATTTGAATGTAGACTGGATGATTCAACCTGCAAATGGTGAAGCCAATATTTTAATACTTCCAACTGGTCCAGCAGATAATAAACATAATTGTTTGTTATCTCACATTGCGATGGTGAATGCCGCTCAAAAAAGATTATGGATAGCTAATCCTTACCTCGTACCACCAGAAAGTCTTCTGGATGCCATTCTTCTGGCTGCCTTAAGAGGGGTAGATGTGCGATTTATCATACCCTCCTATAGTGATGCATGGATTGTAATGATTGCCTGTCAAGTTTATGTTGCTCGTTTGCTTAAGCATGGAGTGAAAGTCTATCGCTATAGGGAAGGTTTTTTGCACGAGAAGGTCATTCTGGTTGATGATTTATTTGCCGTAGTGGGTTCTGCGAATTTTGATTTTAGGTCCATGTTTATTAACTTTGAGATCACTTTGGTGGCGCAAGAAGAAAAGTTTATCAAAGATGTGGAAAAAATGCTCCAGCAAGACTTCAAGCAATGTAAAGAAGTTGATCTTAGTGAATTTAAAAATCTAAGTTTATGGCAAAAAATCTCCACTCGGGCCGCCAATCTTATGGCCCCACTGCTCTAAATAGCATATTCTATTTTTGTTATAGATTAAATCAAAGGATCTAATTCATGAAAAAAATTGTTTTTATTTCATCACTATTTTTGTTCTCTCTAAACATTGCATTCGCCGCCAACCCTAAACTTGTGATGGATACATCGCATGGTTCTATTGAGATTGAATTGTTTCAGGATAAAGCTCCTGTTACGGTGGCAAATTTTTTAAAATACGTTGACGAAAAATTTTACGATAACACCATCTTTCACAGAGTCATCAGCAATTTTATGATACAAGGTGGTGGTTTTGATGAAAAAATGCAGGAAAAGAAAACTCATGAACCTATACAAAATGAGGCTACCAATGGTCTGAAAAATGAGGCAGGGACATTGGCCATGGCCAGAACCAGCGAGCCTCACTCTGCCAGTGCCCAATTCTTTATTAATATTGTGGATAATGCATTTCTCAATCATCAAAACACTTCGACTGCCGGATTCGGATATGCTGTTTTCGGTAAAGTTACTCAAGGCATGCATGTAGTGAACAGAATTAAAATGGTTAAGACGGGCAACCTAAATGGGCACTCCGACGTGCCAATGGATAGCGTTATCATAAAAAGTCTTCGCAGAAAGAAGTAATACTTACATTAGTTATGATCCAACTCAAGACTATTTTGACTTTAGATAATCCCTTTATAGCTGCAGCTAGTGGGCTTGCTATTGTTGATGCTAAGTTTATGATAGCTGCTGACGATGAAAATTTTGTTGCATTATATGACGAGGAAAAAAAGTCAGGAATTTCAATTCCGATTTTTCCCGGTGATCTACCACTGGATTTGCATAAAAGAAAAAAAATTAAACCTGACATTGAATCGCTGGTTTATTTACCTGATTCAAAAATAATGGCAGTTCCCTCAGGTTCTGCATTGAACAGGGACAGGGGAGCTTTGCTCCGTGGTGATGGCTCAAAAATAAAGGACCTGTCGTTTCAAAATTTTTATGCAGAATTAAGGAAGACTTTTAACGAATTAAATATTGAAGGGGCTTGTGTCATAAATGAAGAAGTATGGTTTTTTCAACGTGGCAATGGAAGTCTTGGAGAGAATGGGATTGTTAAAACAACGCTAGTTTCCTGCATGGATGGACAACCGACAATCCTTGAAATTCAGCACATTTCTTTAGGCCAGTTTCAGGGAGTAAACCTCTCTTTTACAGATGTCTCATCTTGGAATTCACATATTCTATTCCTTGCCGTTGCAGAAGATTCAAAGTCAACTTATCTCGATGGTAATGTTGTTGGTTCATTTTTAGGGTTAATGAACTCCAAAGGGGGAATTTTAAAAATTGAAGAACTTGAATTAACTTCAAAGGCAGAAGGACTTTGTGCTCAAGATGATAATTTTTTTCTAGTGATTGATGATGATAATCGTAAGTTGCCTTCCAAACTATTCTCAGGCACCATCCCAGTTGAGTGGAATATTGATTTTTAATATAGATGAGTTTTTAAAAAGAACAAGTTATGATTTAATTCAATGGAGGTTTATATGATAAAAAAGATATTGAAAGAAATCTTTAAAAATATTAGAGACCAACTAGGCCACAAGCAGTTCGTTCCGGCGTCTGTCATTGCTCGTCGCCCTCATAGAAGACCTTTTCATAAGGGTAGAAAGTAATTTATCAAATTGTGGTATGAACTTTTATTTCAACAAATTCATCGGCAAATTGACTGAGTTCTTCCTTTGGAAAATCTTTTTTTGCCTCTTTAAATAAGACTGCTTCTTCGTCGTTGATATGTTTTATAAAACAACTCTTGAGCTTTTGGAAAGTTGTCCCCCAAATTGGGTTCTCAATCCAAGTGTTATCCATCTTGATAAAAAGTTTTTTGATCTCTTGATGATCGTTTTCTGCCGTTTTGGTTTTTGCACACTGAGCGAAGGTTTCTTAGGACCAAATAGAATTCTTTCTTCTGAGAAATTTCACGACTAGTTTCAATTTGATGAATAAGATTTTCAATAACCCGATGCTCCTCCCTTAGAAGCTTTAGTATAGTATCATTCATGGAATTTTATCTTTGTTCTTTTTGTGACGATTATTTTTTATGTACTCTTGGGCTTGTTTGTTTTGTTTTGATTCAATTTGATTTAGTTTATCAATTGTTTTTGGCATGTCTTTAACGATTGGCTTCGTTTCGACGGGGTTGGCCGGTACAAAATTCGGATCACCCATAGCAAAACAATTAAGATTAAAAAAAACAAAGAACAAAAAGAGCTGCATAAAAGTCCTTGGTGATTCATCTTTTCATTTTCTTGAAAAAGAATGAATTTTTATTATCCTTAAGATTTGTAAAACCGACATTTTAGGTATTTCTTCTTTAACAAAACTAAAGCTGATGAGTTCCACTTTTTCATTTATGCTGAGTTAGATCTCTCTTTTTTCAGGAGTGCATGCATGGCAGAATTGATATCAGGTAAATGGTCCGAAAAGCCCAATGTTTCTGTTTCTTCAGAGGGTGAATTTATCAGGGTAGAAAGTCATTTCAGGAATACAATTTCCCCGCATGAGGCTTCTCCAGATCGCTATCACTTATACGTTTCATATGCCTGTCCTTGGGCTCATCGAACTTTGATTGTTCTAAATCTTAAAAAACTTGAGAATGTTATTAGTTTTTCTGTGACCAATGCGATTATGGGTGCGAGAGGTTGGACTCTTGGAAGTGGGCACGAACTTGAATATTTGGCGAATGTTTATAGAGGAGCCGATCAACATTATACCGGAAAAATAACCGTACCTGTTTTATGGGATAATCGAAAGGAGACGATTGTAAATAATGAGTCTTCAGATATCATTCGGATTCTTAATAGTTCATTTAATTCATTTACTGATTCCGAAATAGATTTGTATCCAGAATTTTTACGAAAAGAAATTGATGAAATGAATAGTAAAGTTTACGACAAGATTAATAATGGAGTTTATAAAGCTGGTTTTGCCTCAAGTCAAATTGCCTATGACCATGCCTTTAAGGATCTCTTTGATGCATTAAATGAGATTGAAAATCTTTTAGGTAATCAGCCTTTTTTAGTTGGTAAAAAGATAACAGAGGCTGACATTAGACTTTTCACGACCCTCATTCGCTTTGATATTGTTTATTATGTTCACTTTAAATGCAATTGGCGTCTGATAAGAGATTATCCCCATCTCTCTAATTATTTGCGATCACTCTATCAAATTCCCGAATTTCAAAAAACTTGCTTTTTCGATCAAATTAAAGAGCATTATTATAAAAGTCATGACTGGTTGAATCCAAATGGGATTATACCCCAAGGGCCGGAAATGGAGTTGAATACTCCACATAATAGGGGCAAGTCAGAATTTCACCTCACACCTATTAAAAAAACAATCCATTAATTATTTCGTATTATTTTCTGGTATGAATAGGTGCATTTACCTTCTAATGCTTTTATCATGGGAGGTTCAGATGAAATGTTACTTTCTAACTTTTTTGTTGTTTTTTTCTTTTGCACTTTTTGGTGCCTCTTATGAAACACAAATACACTCCATCGAAAGAGGGCTCAAGGGTGAGCCTCATCTCATTCTCTTGATGGATGGTCATGTTGCTTTTCTTGAGAAATCTTCAAACTCACTTTTAGACGAACTACTCAAGAGTCTTGAAAATGAAGAGTGGATTGAAGTTACACTTGATGAAAAGTTAAATCTCGTTTCATATAAAATCTTAAACAGGCTCTTATATACACCTAATTCGATCTTTCCAACGTCCGATAATATTTTATTTTCATACGAACCATCCATTTTAACCATAACAGAGGCGAGTTCAGCATTCAAAAGTATGCGACGAGACTATCAGGATGAGTCTCAATGTTATAATCGCGCTCATATCTGGACTTACGAAGAATATAATCGTAAATCCGTATATTCCAATAAACTTTTTCTCTTTTTTACGACAAAATATATTCGGACCTACAGATATCATTGGTGGTTTCATGTCACTCCGATGGTATTTATGGGCGGAACTGATCAATCAAATTGGAGAACTTTAGATCGAAGATATACTATCGAACCCCTATTGACTAAAACTTGGACCAACATATTCATGAACAATAATGCTCTTTGTCCTGTAGTTCATAACTATTCTGATTATCGAAATCATCAGAACGATCAGTGGTGTTATTTGATTCCTACTACCATGTTTTTTTGGCAGCCTCGCGATATCGAACGGCTCGAAAGGACAGGGTATCAGAAGTCGTCTTTTATTTCATCTGAAGTAGACCATGCCTATAGGGAAGCTTTTTAGAATAATTTGTTTATAATTAGTTATGGCAAAATGGTAGCTTTCAAATTTTTTTAACGTACCTGGTCCGCTTTTTGTGGATTCCACTTGCATTGATTGTGGCACTTGTTTTCATCTCGCCCCAGATATTTTAAAAGAAAAGGAAGACGCGTCGGTCGTTTCTCTGCAGCCTGAAAATTTAGATGAATGGACAAGAAGTAGAGCAGCGATTTTGTCTTGTCCCACTAATTCCATTGGAGTCCATAATGGAGCTGAGGAATTTAAGAATGCTCCGCAAATAATTCCTTTGTTGATTGCTGATAATGTTTACTACTGTGGATTTAGCGCTCGCTCTTCATTTGGGGCGAGCTCTTACTTTATAGTTCGCCCTGAAGGTAACATTCTTATTGATTCTCCACGCTTTCATCCGTTTATTGTCAGAAAGCTAGAGGAGTTAGGTGGTATTTCACATATTTTTCTCACAAACCGTGACGATGTGGCCGATCATCAATCATTCGCGAAGCATTTTAAGGCCAAACGTATCATTCATGAATTAGAGGTTGAGGTTGGAACTCATGCCTTCGAAATAATTCTTAATGGAGTCGATGATTGGGATTTTTCTTCGGATTTGAAGATTTTATTTACTCCAGGACATACTCAGGGACACTTATGCCTTTTATACAAAAATAAATATCTTTTCTCAGGCGATCATTTATTTTATTCACCTGCAAGGGGCAGCATTTATGCTTTTAAGAGTGTGAATTGGTACTCATGGACTGAGCAGAAAAAATCATTGATAAAGTTGTTGAATTATCAATTTTCTTGGATTTTTGCAGGACATGGAGGTTGGATCCAAAAAGATGAATCATCCATTAAGGTATAACTTTTAGCTATCTTAAAAGAAGGCCAAGAATGAATCTTGGCCTTAACTTTTTTTTATTCTTCCTCTTCAGTATCTTCTTCAACATCATTCATGTTTGCACCAGTCGATGAAGCTCCTGAAGTATCATCTGAGCGTTCCATATTTTGACTGCGAGTTGAATCGGTGGCTGGGCCCATTGATGAGTCAGTTGAAGGAGCAGTAGAGCTCGTGTCTTCCATATTTTGCTGCGAACTTGAGCCAGAGCCTAGGGAAGTATCATTTGTTGAAGATCCACTTGATGGGGAGACTGTTGAGGAATCTTCCATACTTTGTTGATCTGATCCTGGCTTAGTAGTTGTTGTTGTGGAAGATTTTGAGGTTGTGCTTGAATCTACTGAAGATCCGGTTTTTTCTTGCATGCGTTGACGAGATGAGCTTCCTGTTGAACTAGGGGGCGTGGTTGTGGATGCAGAGCCTGAGTCCATTGTAGAGCCAGATCCCATCGTCATTGAAGAGGGGGTAGTATTCGTTGATGTCCCTGAGGCATCTGAAGATGTTTGAGCCATTGCTGGGACACTAACAGCTAGAACCAGAGAGGCAATTAAAAGCTTTTTCATAGTCACTCCTTGTTACTTTTTTTAAAGGAAGTTTTTCCTTTGCTCACAATGAGAATAGTAGTTCTATGCACAATTTCATTTCTATTTAATTTATCTCAAGCTCTGGATGATGAATGCGCAAAGTCTGACTGGAAAATTTTGATGAAGATTAAATTTTATTTTCATTTATACCAAAGAGTGAAATTGTGCATAGGAAAGTAAGGAGGCTCTTATGCAAAGCGAACAAACCGACCGAAAAAATAAAATAAATCTACGCATAAGTTGGGAACTTAACCATTGGTGTGAGGTTTTTAATTTAAGATCAGAAGAGCTAAGAGAAATTGTTAAAAAAGTTGGTCCGGATGTGGATGCCGTGAGAGCGTATTTGGCACGTAAAAGTATTTTTAAGAGCCACTGAATGGCAATTCAGTGGCTTTACTGATTAAGATGCTTTTTTTATGGATAGTTGAGTCCAAAAGAATTTTTGTAAGCAGTTTTAATTTCCCATTCAAAAAAAGTCACTTTCTCTATGCCAAATTCTTCTTTCTTTTGTAAATCATTGGGATGCCAGTAGAACATATTTTCTTTCATGATGTAACAAGGCGCTTTAGATGCTGATTTGTTGACCATTGAAAGCTTTGAAGTCCTCTTGCAAAATTTTTCTTTGCCAATAAATAGATGGCTCCATTCACCAAGAGTTAGGGGGGTGGTAGCAATTGAGCTTTCAATTACTTTCTCTTTTCTTTTTTCACTATCAAGATAGGTCACATAAGGTGCTGCCTGAAACCACCATTTAAAAGAATTATTTCTAATGTAATCATCTGTGAAAAAAATAAAGGCCTTCATCGTTTGAAGCCCTCTTCTTTGATACTGCTCAAATGCCCAGATGTGGGCACGATTATAACTTTGCGAATTCTTTTTTGGAATTCTTAGTTCTTTAAAAATTTGCAGAGTCTCCTCTGATCCCTCTATTAGAGTTGAATAATAGTTGATATTTGTTACGAATGGGGTATTGATTGAAACCACTTCCTCATTGTCTTTTAGCTTCTTCAGGAAAAGAATTTTTTGTTTTTTATCTACTTTGACCTTTACCAAGTCCCCTGCATGGGAATTCTTAAAAAAATAAGATTATGTGCCAGGCCAACCCTGGCATTTTCAAAGCGCATGAGATGCAGTTTTTCAGTGTTCTTCGCTAAATCAATTGAATGAATTCGAGTAATAAATGTTTCATTCGCCTGAACTAAAGAATGAGTTGAAAGCAAAAGAAAAAACCAGGTCATCACTTGCATGGGGCCCCTTTTTGAGAAAGGCAAAACATAGTGAGTCGTGGCTCATTTGAAAAGACTACCCAAGTTGAAAAAGGACAATTAAGATTAAATTAAGATTAAAATGTAGTTGGGGTTATAATGATCAAAGAATTTAAGCCATTCGTTTCTGCGTCCGAAAAAATGAAGGAATTCAGCCTCGGTCCCATTTTAATGGGAGTTTTTCTGGGTGTTTTATTTGGGGCTTCCTCACTCTATTTGGCGCTAAAAATAGGTATGACCGTTTCGGCTTCCATTCCCGTAGCCGTTTTATCCATTACGTTATTTAAAGGTCTCTCCAAGGTTTTCGGTTTTAGAAAGGCGACAATATTAGAAAATAACATGGTTCAAACCACTGGCTCGGCCGGCGAATCAATTGCTTTCGGGGTGGCCGTGACGATGCCAGCTTTGTTGATTCTGGGTTATGATCTTGATCTCAATCGCATCATGACGGTTTCAGTGCTGGGTGGTCTACTTGGCGTACTAATGATGATTCCTTTACGCCAAGCGCTCATTGTTAAAGAACATGGGAAATTGATTTATCCAGAAGGCACTGCTTGTGCGCAAGTACTGATTGCCGGTGAAAAAGGTGGTTCTTCTGGGAAAATTGTTTTTGGTGGCTTCTTCCTTGGTTTGTTTTACAAGTTTTTCAATGTTGGTATGCGCCTTTGGAAAGATGTTCCAGAAAAAGTTTTTGGTTTTTTTAAAGGATCTGCAATTTCAGCGGAGGTTTCTCCCGAGCTACTTGGTGTTGGTTACATCATCGGACTCAGAACTTCTGCGATCATGATGGGTGGGGGAGTGCTCTCAAGCTTTGTTTTAATCCCGATGATCGCTTTATTTGGCGCTAATCTAACGGAACCTTTGTTTCCTGCTAAAGTCCTCATCAAGGACATGGCAATCCATGATATTTGGAGAAACTACGTTCTCTATATCGGCGCCGGAGCTGTGGCCGCCGGTGGGATCATTTCTCTCTTCCAAAGTTTGCCAACTATCTTCAACGGCGCCCGCTCCGGTCTAGCAAGTCTCTTAGGAAATAAAATTGGTACTGCGATTAAAGACAGGACTCAGGATGATTTACCTTTTTCATACGTCATCGTTGGAACATTATTAATGGTGCTTGGACTTTGGTTCGCTCCAGCTCTTCACATTAATTTATTTTCTGCTATTTTAATTATTCTTTTTGGATTTTTATTCGTAACTGTCAGCTCAAGACTCACTGGAGAAATTGGTTCTTCATCAAATCCAATTTCAGGTATGACTGTGGCAACATTACTTCTAACCTGTTTAGTCTTTTTAGCAGTTGGTTGGATAGGCCCTGAATACCGCGTTGGTGCCCTAAGTATCGCAGCAGTTGTTTGCATTGCCGCTTCAAATGGTGGAACCACTTCCCAGGACTTAAAAACTGGCTTTATTGTTGGTGCTACTCCTAAGTATCAACAAATTGGCCTCTTAATTGGGGCCTTAACCAGTGCTATTGTTATTGGCTACTCATTGCAACTTCTTAATGATGCCTCTACCGTTTACTCAAAAAAAGTTCCTGACTATCAAGTAATGAACATGAGCAGTCTAAAAGAAAAGCAATTTATTAAAGGTCCTGAGAAAGCGCAGGATTCAAAAGAGTATCATGTGTTGCAAGTTACTGAGCAGTCCGCTCCCGAAATGTTACAATCACTTTCTCCCGGTAAATATTTAGTGGATGAGTTTGGAAAAGTTATCTATTTGGTTGATCCAGGAATTAATGGATCTCTAAATAAGCGTGATGATGGAAGCAGTGTTACGAAATATGAAGCACCCAAAGCTCGTCTTATGTCTTTAATCATTGACGGTATTCTGACTCAAAAGCTTCCCTGGGGTCTTGTTCTTTTAGGTGTTGCCTTGGCGTTGGTTCTTGAACTCTGTGGCATTTCAGCCCTACCATTTGCAGTTGGTGTTTATCTCCCTATCTCTGCATCTGCACCCATTTTTATTGGGGGAGTAGTTCGCTATTTGGTTGACCGCAAACATAAGTCTCCAATCTCGCAAGCAGAAGCCGAAACTGGTCCAGGAGTTCTTTTTTCTTCAGGTTTAATTGCTGGTGGGGCGATTGCTGGTATTCTTTTGGCACTCACTCAAATTATGGAAGGCTTCTCTGATAAACTGGATTTTTCTAGAGCGATGGGTGTTTTAGGTAAGTCTGATCTCTTTAGTCTTTCAGTCTTTATTGCTGCTGCGGTTGTTCTTTATTTTGTAGGCAAGAAAAAGTCAATTTAAGTCATATCCACGGAAGATGCTGTTCGTTTCAGCATCTTCCAATTTTTCTTCTGAACCCCCATGAAAGCTCTTATTCATCAAATAAGTAGCGAACACTAACGTGAAAAAGGTTTTCATTTTAACCTCGTTTCACCCCATTCAATACTTCTGCTTTTATATGTTCATCACTCACTCTTAATGCAAGATCTCTAAATGTAAGCATACCTACAGGACGCTGCCCTTTATCCACTACTAAAAGACGTGAAATTTGATTTGTCTCCATAAGCTTTATCGCTTCTGATATTTCTTGATCTTCAAACACAAAGATCACATCACGAGACATCGCCAATGAGATTGATTCATTCGCATCATGCCCATTTGCTACACAAGTTAAAACAATATCACGGTCTGTAACAAAGCCCACTGGTCTTTGATTTTTGTAAATGGGTATCGAGCCAATATCTTCTTTTTTCATTAGTGATGCTACTCTTTTAATTGAATCATCAATTTGTGCCGTAGTAACACCTTCATGCATAACTTCAGAAACTTGCATAATGACCTCCCTTTGGTTCATGAATCATGCTTTCATTCTGTTAGTTGATTGAAAATTTAAATTATTGATAAGTTTAAGATAAGATTGCTCTAGTCGGTCAGATAATGCTTTCTTGCCAATTCCTCAACTAAATAGCCAATGGCATAAGGAACCGAATAATTTCGATTTTTTGAATACTTTATTTCATGATCAAAACCAAGCTTATGCATCCATTCGTGAAAAAGATTGTCGGCCACTTGCACAGGAGAATAAGTATTAAAGAATTTAGAATTTATCCAGATTCGACTGGTGTGAGGATAAGTGTAACCTATGGTATTGTTGGCCTGGTTATATAATTCAAGCACCACATCCATGCTTTTATTTTTATCCGGTTTCAAAACCTCTGCACCTTCAATTATCTTTTGATATATTTCTTCATTCGTAAATCCATTGTTGTCCATGAAGGTTTTTTTTCCATTAATTACATGGGAAATAATTCTTTCTTTGAATTCATCTGAAGTAACAACTTTTTTTATGAGCTGAATCGCTACGATAATCTTCTTTTCTTGTTCCTGTGGGAAATTCACCATTTGAACATTAGCCTCAAAAAGTGAAGCTTGCAGATTAAAAGCTAATAAAGAGGCGATGAAAAAAAAGATCCATTGTTTTTTCATTTCATTCCCTATGCCTTGATAAACCATCCTAATAATCAAGAATATGTAGTAAACGTTTCTCTACTACTAAGATTGATCAAACTTTCTGGCCAAAGATTTAATCAGATATCCAATGGCATAAGGAACAGAATATGGGCGTGATGGTGTTCTATTGTACGCATGCGTGAAACCCAGTTTATGAAGCCATTCGTGGAAAAGATTAGAGGAAACTTCTACCGGGGAGAAGTTGTTAAAATATTTCCGGTTTATCCAAATTTTATTAGCAGTAGGAAGAGTGTAACCGATGACATTAGAAGAATCATAATAAGTAACAAGAGTTACATCCATGGCATTATTTTTACCAGGAATTAGTTTTTCAGATGAATTTAAAATTCGCTGATAAATTTGAGCATTGGTCAGCCCACCATTATCAACAAAAGTCTTTTTACCATTGTATTTGTGGTTTAGTATTTGTTTTTTGAATTCTTCTGAAGCAACAACTTTTTTAATTAATTCCAAAGCATCTTGCACTTTATCTTCCTGGTCGCGGCTAAAATCGATTAACTGGACATTTGTTTCCCAGGTAAAAGCTGAATTAGGGACCGAGCTGGATCCTGATCTAATCACTTCTGACTCATTGTTATCCTGAGTCTGTGCCTTGGATGAGTTGCCACCGCCAGAATTTCCACATGAAACAAGTATTAATGAAAAGAATAAAAATAAATATGACTTTAACATTCTGTAACCTTCCTGGTTTTTATTAAGTCAGCTTCCTGCTAACCATTAGTAAAACTTAAAGTGTATGAATGTATGCTGTCATAATAAAAAAGCAAGAGTCAACCCTAAGCTGAAATAAAGAATAAAAACTATTTTGCTTTAAAAAGAGTTGTTTTGAAGTTATTGATTTTAAAAGTTTGTTGAGTGAATTAAATGAGGCCACATTTAAAATCATGGCCCCAAAACGATTTTAAACGTTTTTGATTTTGCTTAAAGTTT
>Ga0049084_10000231_pt1 | contig 21492 bp, 16 predicted proteins | sample GreLakmeON33MSRF_FD_66720 | JGI IMG/M metagenome (GOLD analysis project Ga0049084, IMG submission 66720) | Freshwater lentic microbial communities from great Laurentian Lakes, MI, USA - Great Lakes metaG ON33MSRF | ecosystem: Environmental > Aquatic > Freshwater > Lake | place: Great Lakes... | reverse complement strand
CATATTCAAGATATTTACTGCTATTTTAAATCCATTTTGTCTTTCAGATAATAAATTTTCAACGGGAACTTTACAATCATTAAAAAACACTTGTCTGGTAGAACTTCCTTTGATTCCCATTTTATCTTCTTCCGGATTCAGTGTTATTCCACCGAAATTTTTTTCTACGATAAATGCACTTAGGGTTTCATCATTGTCAATTTTCGCGAAGACAGTAAATATATCTGCAAATCCACCGTTGGTGATCCACATTTTTTGCCCGTTTAACAAGTAGTGTTTTCCATCTGCTGAAAGCACAGCTTTCGTTTTACCTGAGTTTGCATCCGATCCGGCATTGGGTTCGGTAAGACAGTAACAGGCTTTCCATTCACCGTTTGCTAATTTTGGAATATACTTTTTCTTTTGTTCTTCGTTACCATAATACAAGATGGGCAATGTTCCTATTCCTGTATGCGCTGCAATGGATACAGAAAATGAATGTCCGGCTCCTAAACTTTCTGTAGCCAACATACCCGTTACAAAGTCTTTTTCAAATCCACCGTATTCTTCTGGAACATTCAATCCTAATAAACCAAGCTCAGCTGCCTTGTCTAGTAATTTTACAGCGAGTCCATCTTCTTGCGAATCCAGTCTATCCAATACCGGGCGTACCTCTTGTTTTAAGAAGTCTTCACAAGTTTGAATAATCATTTGTTGCTCTTCAGTACTTTCTTCCGTTATGAATATTTCTTTGGCTTCTGTTTCTTTGATTAGGAATTCTCCTCCTTTTGTTGTTGGCATTTTCTCTAAATTAAGTATTTGTTTGACCACTAAGGCACTAAGTTCACTTAGTTTATTTTAGATGTGATTTAGTATTGATTTTTTAATTGACTTTATTTTAGTTATGTAAATTTCTAAGTGTTCTAAGTGCCTTAGTGGTGATTTTAAAGTGGTAATCTAAAGCATCTCAAACACTCCCGCAGCACCTTGCCCCGTTCCTACACACATCGTTACAATTCCATATTTTTGCTTTCTTCTTTTTAGTTCGTTGAATAGTTGTACTGACAGTTTTGCTCCAGAACAACCCAACGGATGACCCAATGCAATAGCTCCACCATTCACATTTATAATATCTTGGTTCAGCTTTAATTCTCTGCAAACGGCTAATGATTGTGATGCAAAGGCTTCATTCAGTTCAATCAGGTCGATTTGATTAAGATTCATTCCCGCTAATTTTAGTGCTTTTGGAATAGCGGCTACAGGACCAATTCCCATAATGCGCGGAGGAACACCTGCAGCTGCATAGCTTACCATCCGGGCTATAGGATTTAAGTTATTTTCTTTTAGGAATGTTTCGCTTACGACCATTACAAATGCAGCACCATCACTTGTTTGTGATGAATTACCTGCAGTCACACTTCCTGTCGTATCAAATACAGGCTTTAACTTTGACAGGGCATCCAATGTTGTATCGGCTCTCGGACCTTCATCTGTTTCAACAACATAATCCCTTGTTTTCTTTTTTTCATTTTCGTCAATGTATGTTTCAGAAATATTTACTGGTACAATCTCGTCCTTAAACTTACCTTCCTGAATAGCTTTGATTGCTTTTTGATGTGAGTTGAAGGAAAAAACATCTTGGTCTTCACGATTTATTTTGTAATCATTTGCAACAGCTTCGGCGGTTAAGCCCATTCCCCAATAATGGTCGGGATGCGCTAATGCAACACCTGTGTGAGGAACAATTCTCCATCCACCCATTGGAATTAAACTCATACTTTCAGCACCACCTGCAACAATGCAATCGGCCATACCAGCATTAATTTTTGCTGCGGCAATAGCGATTGTTTCTAATCCAGAAGAGCAAAAGCGATTTACAATCATTCCGGGAACTTTATCTGTATTGAATGCCATCAATGAAATTAATCGAGCCATATTTAGTCCTTGTTCGGCTTCGGGCATTGCATTTCCAACAATTAAATCGTCCACCTGCTCATGTGAAACATTTGGAACAGTAGTCATTAGATGTTTTATTACATTAGCAGCTAGATCATCGGGACGAGTGAATCGAAACCCTCCTTTTGTAGCTTTTCCTACAGCAGTTCTATAACCGGCAACAATGTATGCATTCATATGTTTTATTTTTATCACTAAGGCACTTAGATTACTAATTTTAAGTGTACTTAGTGCCTTAATGGTGAATTGTTAGTTTCGTAATACCTTGCTACCTATTAAAATACTCTGTAATCTTTCCAATGTTTTTCTTTCTCCACACAAACTTAAAAATGCTTCTCTTTCTAAATCCAATAGATATTGCTCACTTACTAAAGTGGGAGCAGACAAATCACCACCACATAACACCCACGCTAATTTTTGTGAAATTTTTGCATCGTGTTCGCTGATATAATGTCCGGATAACATCGAGTTTGCTCCCAAATAAGCCAATCCCAACGCTTGTTTTCCTAGCACACGAATATCTTTTCGGTGCAATGGCTTTGTGTAACCCGCCTCGGCTAATTCAATACAATTTAATTTAGCTTCACTTAATAGTCTGTTACGAGAAACAACAACAACATCTTTTCCTTTTCGTAAATATCCCAAATCAAATGCTTCATAAGCAGATGTTGAAACTTTTGCCTGACCGATAGTTAGAAATTTATCTCGAAAATTATTCAATTCAATATCTCCTTCTTGTAACCCGTCTGATAAGCGAACAGCAAATTCTTTGGTGCCTCCGCCACCGGGAATTAATCCAACGCCAAATTCTACCAATCCCATATAAGTTTCTGCGTGTGCAACAACCCTATCGGAATGCATACTCATTTCGCAAGCACCGCCTAATGCCATATTATGAGGAGCTACTACCACAGGAATATTTGAGTAACGAACACGCATCATTGCATTTTGAAAGGCTTTTATGGCAAAATTGAGCTCATCATATTCCTGTTCAACTGCCATCATAAATATCATTCCCACATTCGCTCCTGCACTGAAATTTGCACCTTCGTTCGAAATAACCAATCCTTTAAAGTCTTTTTCGGCAATTTCAATAGCAGTGTTTATTCCCTGAATTACTTCTCCACCAATGGCATTCATTTTTGTATTCCATTCAAGGTTTAGTATACCATCGCCAATATCTGTTAGTATTGCGCCACTGTTTTTCCAAACTGTTTTTTCTCCACGAATGGTATCTAGTTGAATAAAGGATTCTGTCCCAGGAATTGTTTTGTATGATTTGGATGGAATGTCGTAATATTTTTTGTTCCCATTTTCCACCTTATAAAAAGTGGTTGCACCAGATGCAAGCATATCGTAAATCCATTGTGCAGGTTTATTTCCAACAACTTCCATTGCTTTAACAGTATCGTAAACACCCAATCCATCCCAGGCTTCAAAGGGGCCTAGTTTCCAAGCAAAACCGACATTCATTGCCGAATCAATTTTGTGTAAATTATCCGTAATCTCAGGAATACGATTGCTTACATAGGCAAATAAACCAAAGAAAGAAGCTCTGTAAAATTCACCTGCTTTATCTTTTCCGGCAATCAATATTTTTATTCGGTCACGCAAATTATCAATTGATTTTGTAGCTTCAAGCGTAGCAAATTTTGCTTTTGTAGATGCTTTGTATTCAAGTGTTTTTAAGTCTAAGGAATGAATTTCCGACTTACCATCAACACCTTTAACTTTCTTGAAAAATCCTTGTTCTGTTTTACTTCCCAACCATTTATTGGCTACCATTTTTGCAACGTAACCAGGGATCTTAAATACCTCTATGGCTTCGTCTTTCGGACAGCTTGTTGAAACACCATTTGCAACGTGAACCAATGTGTCTAAACCCACAACATCACAGGTACGGAATGTTGCCGATTTTGGTCTTCCTAAAATAGGTCCTGTTAATTTATCTACCTCATCAATGCTTAAGTCCATTTTTTCTACTAGATGGAATAAACTCATTATCCCATAAACACCTATTCTGTTTCCTATAAAGGCAGGAGTGTCTTTGCATAAAACAGTTGTTTTACCTAAATACAATTCACCGTAATGCATTAAAAAATCAATTACTTCGGATGAAGTATTGGGTGTTGGAATTATTTCCAATAATCTTAAATAGCGTGGAGGGTTAAAAAAGTGTGTGCCACAAAAATGTTTTTTGAAATCATCGCTTCGGCCTTCATTCATTAAGTGAATTGGTATACCTGAGGTGTTTGAAGTGATGAGTGTGCCAGGTTTTCGATAGAGTTCTACTTTTTTAAATACTTGCTTTTTTATATCCAAACATTCTACCACTACTTCAATGATCCAATCGCAAGTAGCAATTTCGTCCATATTATCCTCAAAGTTGCCAGTTGTAATTCGTTTAGCAAATGCTTTTTTGTAAATGGGTGAGGGGTTTGCTTTCAAAGTAAATGCTAATGCATCGTCCACAATTTTGTTGCGAGATTTTTTGTCATTTGCAGCATTTTTAGGGACAATATCAAGTAAAATTACCTCAACACCAATATTGGCAAAGTGGCATCCTATGCGACTTCCCATTACTCCTGAACCAAGCACCGCTATTTTTTTAATGCTACGTTTCATATCTACAAAATTATTTTATTTATGCAGCAGCCTTTACAGAAGGATACTCTCCTAATTTCTTTAATAATCGTATATGAGAATTAAAAGCATCAATGAATGTTTCATTGTCTAAATAGGGCACATCAAATTCTTTTGCTGTTTTTTTAACTATTTCCGATATTTCATAATAGTGTACGTGACAAATGTTAGGAAAGAGGTGATGTTCTACTTGAAAGTTTAGCCCACCAACATACCAACTTATTAACCTATTGTGTCTTGCGAAATTTACAGTTGTGTTCATTTGATGAATAGCCCATTCATTTTCCACTTCACTCTTATTGTTGGGTAGTGGATGAGTTGTTTCTTCTACAGTATGTGCTAATTGGAATATTGTTGTTAATATAACTCCAGCAATTGCATGCATAATTAAGAAACCAATAATTACGTAGGATAGCTGTAAATTAAAAAACACTAACGGAACAACAAACATATAGAAAAAATAAAATAGTTTAGATATTATTAAAATGGAAAATTGTTTCGCTTTTTCTGTACTGTTAGCTCTATTAACACCATTTCTGGTATATTTATGGTATTGAACAAAATCCTTCAGCAATGCCCAATATAGCGTGGTAATTGAGTAAAATAGAAATGCATATATAAATTGAAAACGATGAATTTTTTTTACTTCACCGTGCGGTGATAAACGCAGTACTAATTTACTGTCAATATCATCGTCCATTTCATGTATGTTCGTATACGTATGGTGTAAAACATTGTGTTGGAGCTTCCAATTAAAAACATTGCCTCCTGCCAAATTCAAGGTGTAGCCCAATAACTTATTTATTATTTGGTTCGAAGAGTATGCATTGTGATTTGCATCGTGCATAATCGACATACCTATGCCAGCCATACCTATTCCCATTAATGAGTATAGTAATATCATGATATAAAGTGGTTGAGGATATATCAACATAATCGTGTAGGGAACAAAATAAGTGCTTAAGAGTGCAATTGTTTTTATAACCATGGTAGCATTCCCATTTTTGGAAATATTGTTTTTTGTGAAATACCCATCAACATTTACTTTTAGAGTATTGAAAAATTGTGACCTGTCTTTGTTAATAAAACGTATAGTTCCTTTCTTTTTCATTATTGCTTGTTTTTATCTTTCATTATACTTTGCTCACTAGCTATTAAGTATGAATGAAAAGGTTATTATTTATTTGTTTTGTTTAAATGCGCTATCAATCTTGAATAAAATATGCTGTCTATGTATTTTTGTTTCAGTATCTAATCCGGGGTTTTTGGTTACCATTTTCTGTATGTTTTTTAATTGAGCTAATACGTGTGATTGTGTACGATGATTATATTTAGTGGGCATTGTTGAATTTATAATAGCACATAAACGCGAAACATATTCAAGTTGTAAATTCTCTCTGAATGAACTCACTTTGGTGGTAATATCTTCTTTAAATACTGCGTTTGTTATATCGCTAATCATTTCATTTAAGACGTATTCATTGCCATAAATTTCAGAATCGGTAATTCTTAACAATACTTGCACACTTAATAAATGATCGAAAATACTTTTTTGAATATTTAACACTTTTTCGTGAATACGAGGATCTTCTCCTGTGCTAAATCCCCTTCGTTGATTTTGAAGGTAGCCATATAATTCTTTTGGGTATTGCATTGCTTGCGCTGAAAAAATGTATTTAGATAATGCTTCCATAGCACGTTTTTGGTCTTTGTAAGAAACAGGAGTGTAAGGTTGCGATGCCCCCTTTTGACCTACAAACCCCCTGTCTACATAGATGCCTCCAATATACCGCGATATAATTCCAGCGGATAAATAGATTTGTGAATTGGTAACAAAAAATTGATTTTGTAACTCTTGATAGGATTTATCCGGACTATTATATTTGTCTTTCAACTTCATTCCAACTTCCTGAGCCAACTTTATTCTACCTATTGAATAGCTTATGGCATCGTTACTTAAATCGTCAATCATTACTCTTGGATCCATTGCAACACTGCCAGGACTTCTCATATCATCGGCATCGTTTCCATACATCAAAGGAGGTTCTGTTGAACGTGAAAGTATTGATTTTAATCTATTTTCTTCAGCAGTTGAATCTGAAAGTGCTTGTGAATAGGCATATTCAATTACCCATTTATCATAAGGACCTGGACGTTGTGTAAAGAAGTAGCCTTGTTTATTCTTGTCTGATGAAATGTTTGCTGAAGGGTAATCCATAACAGAACTTTGTATGCCTGTTTTTTCTGTCAATGTTTTATTGTGGATATCAGTAGGTGAATACAATTGTGTTGCTTTCATATTGTGTGTCAATCCTATAGTATGTCCCATTTCGTGTAGCACCAAGTAATAGAGGGATTGTTTTAAAAATTCATCTTTCATTTCAGGACTTGCATCGTTAGTGCTAAGTGCGTAGACACCAAACATATTTGACAAATGTAGATGATCGCCAAGCGTACAAAAATGATTAATATCGTTTTCTACATCTTCAACTTCGGTTGCAGATGTCACCAATGTTCTTTCCAACTTGAGTTTGTTTGTAACAAAGATATATTCCAACATAATATCTGCACCCATTATTTCCCCTGTACGTGGATTTACAAATGAGGGACCATAGCCTCCAAAGTAGGGTTTTGAGGAAGATGTCCAACGTAAAACGTTGTAGCGAATGTCTCCAGCTTCCCATTCAGCATTATCGGGTTGAACTTTCATTACCACAGCATTTTTAAATCCTGCAGTTTCAAAAGCTTCATTCCATCTATTTCCTGCATCTAATATTGTTTGTCTATATTCTTTTGGTGTTGTGTTCTCAATCCACCAAGTTATAGGTTCTAAAGGCTCTGAAACAAGCGCATTGTTGTCTTTTTTTTCTAAGTTCCAATGATTGATAAAATCTCGGTAAGGAGTAGCACTGACAGAAGTCATATCAGTTGTTTGCGTACTGAAATAGCCTACTCGAGGATCGTCTTTGCGTGGATTGAAATTATTTTTAGGCACTTCAATAAAGCTGTGTTGTAGTTTTAAGCTTACATATCTGTCATCTGCAACATCACCACCACTGTGGATATTTGGGATTGGATTATCGTAAACATATTCTACCACCACATCAGTGTTTTTGGGATAGGATTTTATAGTTGCGTATTTTGTTTTTTCCTTACTGAGTGAGCCTAAATAACTTGCACTGCCTTTAATTTGGTCAAGAGTTTCTGAAAGAAATAGGTCGTCGGCTTTAATAAGCATATCTCCATTTAATTTATCTTCTGCCACTATCGTTTGGCTGGTAAGTGTACCATTACTAACATTCGCATTAGCCGATTTACTTATTTCATTGTTTGGATTAAAATAAAAGGAAGTGTTCTGCCAAATGAATTCAATTTTATTGAAATATTTTTTAATCTTAAAAATTTTTGTATCCCTGTAGCTGCCTCTAATGGCTCCGGCCATTGCAACTCCATCTGTAGAATGAGAAAAATAGATAAACTCTTTTTCTAATTGCTCCTTTTTTACTAGAATATAGCACGAACCGTTTGTGGTATCTTGATAAATTGTAAATAAACCGGAAATTGCCTTACACTTTTTTGTCGCATCAGCAATTCCTTTTTGTTCTACCTTCTCGTCCTTTTTTTCAGACTCCTTTTTTTTCTTTTTTTCTTTGTTAGCACTTACCGGTTCATTCATAGTAAAGCAAATGCTGAAAGACAGTGTGAGAAATAAAATTTTTGAAAGGTATCTCATTGGATATTTAGTTGTTGTTGTATATTTTGTTAAATAATGGTTGGTTTTTTTGAAGTATTACTTTCCTTTTTATGCTCATCTTAGGTGTAAGTTCACCACCATCAATTGTCCATTCTTTGTTTACCAACTCAAACCTTTTTATATTCTCGTACTGTGCTAATGATTTGTTCACTATTGCTACTTCTTCTTTTATTTTATTTATTACTTCAGGGTGTTTAATAATATCATTTTTTTCTTTTAGAAGTATACCCTTTGGTTCAAACCAATCTTTTATTGTTTGAAAACTTGGAACAATTAATGCCGAAGCAAATTTTTGATTTTCACCAATAATCATTGCTTGTTCAATAAATCGCGATTCTTTTAATTTATTTTCTATTTGCTGCGGTGTTATGTATTTTCCTCCCGAAGTTTTAAAAATTTCTTTTTTTCTGTCTGTTATCTTTAAAAACTTTTCATTTTCGAAAATACCAATATCACCCGTATGAAAATATCCTTCGGTATCAATTGCTTCATTTGTTGCTTCTTGATTTTTATAGTAGCCTAACATTAAGTTCGGCCCTTTTACTAAAATTTCACCATCCTCCGCTATTTTTACAGTAACATTTTTAATAACAGTACCTACTGTTCCAAATTTAGCACTGTTAGCTTCTAAACTGTTTACAGAAATAACTGGTGATGTTTCAGTTAGTCCGTACCCTTCTAATACGGGGATATTTGCAGACCAAAATACCCTAGCTAATCTTGCTTGTAAAGCCGCACCACCTGATGCAATAACCTTTACATTGCCACCAAGTGCTTCACGCCATTTGTTAAATATGATTTTGTTTGCCATTTTTAATTTTACCTCATACCACCAGCCATTTGCTCCATCAAGTTCGTATTTTAAACCTAAATTGAGTGCCCAAAAAAAAAGTTTTCTTTTTATGCCGTTTAGCTCGTTGCCTTTTGCAGTGATTTTATCATATACCTTTTCAAGCAATCTGGGAACGGTAGAAAATATGTCAGGTTTTATTTCTTTCAGATTGTCTCCAATTGTTTCAAGGCTTTCAGCATAATAAATAGAAACCCCTTTAAACATATATAAATAGGTAAGCATTCTTTCGTATACATGATTCAAGGGTAAAAAACTCAGTGCTACACCTTCAGGTCCAACGGGACATAAATGGTTACAATCTTCGCAATTACTCATCAAGTTCATATGGGCAAGCATTACACCTTTGGGATTTCCTGTAGTTCCTGATGTGTAAAGTAAAGTTGCCAAATCTTCTGTCTTAATTGCACTTTTTATTTCGTTCAATTTATCCGGAACAGGATTTGCGGCTCCTAATTCAATAATCTCCGACCAATGATTTACTCCTTTTAATTTATTGAAGCTATGTATTGCAAGCACATTTGGATTATCAGCAATAGCATTTACTACTTTCTGATAAATATCCATACTTGACACTAATACATATTTTACTTCTGCATTTTTTAAGATGTAATTTAAATCGTGGTCGCTAATAGTAGGGTAGATGGGTACATCAATTCCACCGGCTTGTATAATTGCTAAATCGGCAATATTCCATTCGGGTCGATTGTTTGAAATGATGGCTATCTTATCATTTTTCTGCAAACCCATTTTTAACAAGCCGTAACTAAAATTGTTACTTGTTGTAATAATGTCGGAGGCACTATACTTTACCCATTTTCCATTCTCCTTGCCACACAAAGCATCAGGTTTGTTGAATTTTTTTATTTGATCGTCAACAAGATCAAAAATCCTGGCATATCCCATAAAGAATTACTTTAAAATGCTGATATTTACTTGATTTATTTACTCAAATTTAATGATTTATCTCGAAAATGACAATTAAAAATAAAATAACTGAATTGCTTGATATTGAATTTCCAGTAATTATGGCTCCTATGTTTTTGGTAAGCAATGGAGAAATGTTGAAGTCTGCTTTAAAATCAGGTATTGCAGGAGTGTTTCCTTCGTTGAATTATAGAAAAGAAGACGAACTTAAAAAAATGTTAAAAGAATTAAATGAGTATAAAAAATACCATCCAAAAGGTACTTATGGTGTAAATTTAATTGTTCAAAAAACAAACCCACTCTATCCAATTCATTTGAAAATTTGTGTTGAGGCCAAAGTTCCATTTTATATAACTTCTTTGGGTAATCCGAAAGAAGTTATAGAGCAAGCTCATGGCTATGGTGCAAAAGTATTTTGTGATGTAACCAATTTAGAGCATGCTGAAAAATGTGCCTCCCTTGGTTGCGATGGATTTATTGCAGTAGGTCAAGGCGCTGGTGGGCACGCAGGTTCATATCCATTGCAAGTTTTGGTTCCTTCATTGAATAAAAAATTCCCTGCTATCCCGATTATTGCTGCGGGTGGAATTGCCGATGGAGCGGGAATTTTATCAATGATCTCCTTAGGAGCAGAAGCAGTTTCAATGGGGACTCGTTTTATTGCCTCAACTGAAGCAATCGTAAGCAAGGAGTATAAAAATGCTATTGTAAATTCAGGAATGCATGATATTGTATTAACGACTAGAATATCAGGAACACCTTGTACCATTATTAATACCCCCTATGCAAAAACAATTGGATATACTCAGAATTGGATAGAACGAATGCTTTCAAGCAGCACTATTTTAAAAAAATATTTTAAAATGTTAGTGCAATTAAAAGGGATGCACCAGCTTGAAAAAAGTATCAAACCGGGTAGTTATGAAACATTATGGTGTGCCGGACAAAGTGTGGAATTAATAAATGACATTCTTCCCTGTGAAGAAATTATTATTAGATTGAAGTCTGAGTTCTCGGATGCGTATACCAAGCTAAAACAACACTTGTTGTAATTACAATTCTTTGTTATTTAATGCCCTCAGTTTAATACTCGTTAGCAATTTTTTTGTGTACAAAGGGAAATCTCCATTCATCATCCAAGAATAATATGAGGGTTCTGCTTTTAGTACATCTTCAACTGCTTTTCCGGTATGTTTCCCAAAATTAAAAACTTCAACCCCTTTGTCGTTAAATATTATCCTACCTGCTAAATCTACATTTTTTGTTAGGTAAGTGAATTCGTGCAAGGCATCCACATTGTTTACAACAGGTGTGATTTTTTTTCCTGCTTTGTCTTCTATTTCAACGTTTTCGTATTTGTCCAGTTGTGCCAACAAAACCTCGTAAGTTGCTTCAATATCGGCTTGTGCACTGTGGGCATTGATAATGTCTTTTCCACAATAAAATTTATAGGCAGCCTTCAATGTACGTTGCTCCATTTGATGAAAAATGTTTTGTACATCCACCAATTTTCTTCCCTTAATATCAAAGTCAACTTCAGCACGCATAAATTCCTCAACCAAAATAGGTACATCAAATTTGTTTGAATTGTATCCTGCCAAATCACAATCGTTTAAAAAGGTGGACAAACTTTTAGCGATGGACTTAAACGTTGGTTCATTTGCAATATCATTATCGTAAATACCGTGTATCAGTGAACTTTGAACAGGTATAGGAATGGTTGGATTAATTCTTTTTGTTTTCACTTCTTTACTTCCATCGGGACTTATTTTAAGTATGGATAGTTCAACAATTCTGTCGGAAGCAACGTTTACTCCTGTGGTTTCTAAATCAAAAAAGGCTATCGGACGAGTGAGTTTTAGTTGCATTTAAAATATATGTTAGTATTTGATAATGAAATTTTCTTTGGTAAAGTTAGTATTAAAGAAAACAATACCAATGAAGAATAAATCAATGGTCAAGGTAACTCTTTTATCCTTTTTTATTTCAGCCCAAGCATTCTCCATTCCTTTGCTCCAATGGATATCGTCCAAAATGAGAACAGTGTTGTTGTGTGAATAAGTAATACATTGGCTGAAATAATCGAGTGTTGGTTTTTCTTGGTGGTTGCCATCTATGAAAGCGAAGTCGAGTTTTTTTATTTTTGTTAATACATTTGGTAAAACAGTATCAAAATTTCCAATTACCTGTTCGATGTTTTGTAATTTTAACTTTTTGAAATTTTGGGCAGCAATGGCAGCCGTTTCCGGACAACCTTCAATCGTAATTATTGTTGCGTTTTGTTTCGCAAAGGATAAGTAACAAGTACTTATTCCCAAGGAAGTTCCTAGTTCCAATATAGTGTTGGGTTGAAATTTATTTGCTAAACGAAAAATAAGTGAAGCATATTTAAATGGTTTGGCTGCGTTTTTAGCAATGCTGCTAATGCTTTGTTCAGTCGTGTTGTTTTTTAAAGAACCAGCTCCAAAATCTCTTCGTTTTATTTTTGTGTGGTCTTGTAGTAGCAGTTCTCTTAACCTTTCAATGGCTCCATAACAGTAATACCTGTTTTCGTTTTGAATGGTATTGGTTAATAAATCGTAAACAAAAGGAGAGTGTATGCTGTACTTTGTTTTGGCAGTGAAGTAATACTTAAGATACTTGAATAGAAAGCTTAATTGCTGCATCCATTAGCTGTTTATGTCCTTCAGTTTGTGTGTAAGCATATTGAAGAAGTTACCAAGCGGTTTTTCAACCATCATTTTCATCATTGGGTTCATTTCTGATTCAAAAACCATTTGACCAGAACATTTACTTGCATCAATTTCTTGTAATGAAATAGTGAGTGTAAAATCAAAAGGGACTTTACCGTTTGAGCTTATTTTTATATTCGAATGTGGTGTTTTTTCAATTATCTTCATTCCAATAGTTGCCATTCCATTGATGTTAAAAGAGCAGTCGTCAGTTGTTGATTTCCACTCTGTAACTTGCGGTGGCATTAAACGTTGGAAATTATTAAAATCGCTTAAAAAAGTATAAATTTCAGTTGCTGATTTATTTACCTCAACCTTTTCGCTTTCTATTCGTACGTTTGACATAATGTAGTTTTAACTGTTTTATTTTAACCATTCTGAGGGATTCTCACGCCATTCCTTCAAGGATTTAATATCTTTTTCTGTAACATAATTGGATCTTACAGCTTCTTTTACAAGTGTTTCGTAGTCGCTTAGGGTAATTAATTTACATTTTACTTTTTTGAAATTATCGCTGGCTGTTTTAAAGCCATAGGTAAAGATGGCAGCCATTCCTTTTACAACACAACCTTCTGCTGTTAATGCGTTAACGGCTTTCAGACTGCTTTGTCCTGTTGATATTAAATCTTCAATAACAACAACGGTTTGTCCTTTTTTGATTTCGCCCTCAATGAGGTTTCCCATCCCGTGCTCTTTTGCCGATGAACGTATGTACACAAAAGGTAATCCCATTGCCTCGGCAACCAAAGCACCTTGTGCAATTGCCCCTGTGGCAACACCGGCAATCACATCGGGTTTCCCGAATTCAGCAATAATTGATTTTACCAACTGCTCACGAATATAGGTGCGTACTTTAGGATGCGATAAGGTTACTCGGTTATCACAATATATAGGCGATTTCCAACCCGATGCCCAAGTAAAAGGATTAGTAGGTTGTAATTTAATTGCTTTAATTTGTAGTAGAAATTCTGCTATTTTTTCAGATGACCCATCAGTTATTTTCATAAGGCAAATGTATAAAGTTTTTATTAACGATAAACCACTTTTTTTAACTTCACAATCGAACCTTGATTCGTTAAAACATTGTGCTATTGTTGAAGAGTATCAGACTGTTGCATTGTTACATGAATGGATTTTATCGCTTGAACACAACAGTGCGATTTTTTCTATGGTGGTGTGGCATACCGACTTAGCTTTTTTGTGGAAAGAATTTACATCCTTGTATAAAATAATAGAAGCAGCAGGAGGCTTGGTGAAAAATAGTAGTAACGAAATCCTTTTTATATACCGTTTGGATAAATGGGATTTACCGAAGGGAAAAGTTGAGAAAGGTGAAGAAATAAAAGCTGCAGCCATTAGGGAAGTGGAAGAGGAATGCGGTATTAGCGAAATTAATATATTGGATGAATTGCCCGCTACCTATCATACCTATCATCACAAAGGCAAGGATATATTAAAAAAAACACATTGGTTTAGGATGGCTTACAATGGTAATTCAATAACAGTACCTCAATTAGAAGAAGGTATCACTGCTGTAGAATGGATAGCGCCAAACAATATTCAAAAAGTAGTTGATAATACCTATGCTTCGGTTGTGGATGTGTTGGAGGCGGTTTTGTAGTTTTTTGAGATGCGAATTCAATACAACAGGCTCGGAAATTTTACGAGCCTTTCTTTTTAGAATAATAATTTATTCCACTATTTTGTCCACACCATTTTTTTTGTATCCACAACATTGCCATCGGTAAGTAATGTATAGGTGTAAGTGCCGCTGCTAAGGTTACTTGCATAAACAGTTAGTTAACCTTTTAGGGTGACTTGGATTGCATTCTGTTAACGATTAAAATAAGTAACAATTAAAATGATAATTTTTGTTGAAAAACTATGTTAAAAACAGCATTCAAAAATTATATCTTTGCGTTTTACAAACATAAAAAGACTAAACAGTGACCTTAATAAAATCAATTTCAGGAATTAGAGGAACAATAGGGGGGAAGCCCGGTGATGGATTGAGTCCCATTGATGTGGTAAAATTTACAGCCGCTTACGGTACTTGGATAATACAGCGCAGTGCCAATAAAAACAAGGTGAAAATTGTGGTTGGTAGGGATGCGCGTATTTCGGGCGATATGGTGAACCGTTTGGTAATTGGTACCCTGTTGGGATTGGGAATTGATGTGGTGGATATAGGTTTATCAACTACCCCAACGGTAGAAATAGCTGTTCCCGATGAAAAAGCAAATGGGGGAATTATTCTTACTGCCAGTCATAATCCCAAGCAATGGAATGCCTTGAAATTACTGAATGAAAAGGGAGAATTTATTTCGGCACTTGACGGTGAACTGGTATTGGAATTGGCAGAAAAAGAAGCATTTGTTTTTGCCGATGTAAATAAGCTTGGATTGTGCACCATTGATAATACTTATATCAGTAAGCACATTGATAAAATATTGGCTCTTCCATTGGTGGATAAAGACGCCATAAAGGCAAAAAAATTTAGGGTAGTTATCGATTGTGTTAATTCAACGGGAGGCATAGCAGTTCCTATGCTGCTAAAAGCATTGGGAGTGGAAGATGTGGTGGAATTGTATTGCGAACCGAACGGACATTTTCCGCACGAACCGGAGCCCTTGCCTGAAAATTTAAGAGATATAGCAAAAGAGGTAGTTAAAAAGAATGCCGACCTTGGAATAGTCGTAGACCCCGATGTAGATAGGTTGGCATTGGTATGCGAAGACGGTGAAATGTTTGGGGAAGAGTATACCTTGGTTGCTGTTGCCGACTATATATTGAGTAATACAAAAGGAAATACGGTTTCAAATTTATCGTCTACACGAGCTTTGCGCGATGTTACCGAAAAAGCAGGTGGTACTTATAATGCAGCAGCAGTTGGAGAAGTAAATGTGGTGGAGTTGATGAAAGAAACAAATGCCATTATTGGTGGCGAAGGTAATGGAGGTGTTATATATCCTGAGTTGCATTACGGCAGAGATGCTTTGGCAGGAATAGCATTGTTTTTAACACATTTAGCAAAATACGGAAAGTCATGTTCTATGTTGCGTTCAAAATATCCGAACTACCACATCTCCAAAAATAAAATAGAACTAACTCCTACCATAGATGTGGATGCTGTTTTATTTGCCGTAAAAAACAAATACAAAAATCAACCCATTAATACTGTTGACGGTGTTAAAATTGAGTTTGGGAAAGAGTGGGTTCACTTGCGTAAATCAAATACAGAGCCCATTATACGTATTTATTCGGAAAGTGAATTAGAAACCACTGCCGATAATTTGGCCGAAAAAATAATAATGGATATCAAAGAATTTATCAAGCAAGCAGAAGCACAGAAGTAATTAAATTGTATTCAATGAAAGTATATTTAGATAATGCAGCCACTACACCACTTGATAAGGAAGTGTTGGATGCAATGTTGCCCGTAATGGAAAACCAGTTTGGTAATCCATCGTCCATTCACGCTTTTGGTAGACAAACAAGGGCATTGATTGAAAATTCACGCAAAACGGTAGCTAAATTATTAAATTCTTCTCCCTCCGAAATATTCTTTACATCCGGTGGTACCGAAGCCGATAATATGGCGATTTTTGGTGCAGTAAATGATTTGGGCTGTGTACACGCCATCACTACAAAAATTGAGCATCACGCAGTGCTTCATACAATGGAAGCCTTACAAAAGCAAGGCAAAATAAAATTGAGTTATGTTGGCTTACTTCCAAATGCGAACGTTGATTTACAACACTTGGAGGAATTATTGAAAAGCAATGGTAAAACCTTGGTTTCCTTGATGCACGCTAACAATGAAATTGGAAACCTTTTACCAATGCAGGAAGTAGGGGAGTTGTGTAAAAAATACGATGCTATTTTTCATTCCGATACGGTTCAAACAATGGGTCATTATGCCATTGATTTACAAAAAGTAAACATTCATTTTTTAATCTGTGGCGCACATAAATTTCACGGTCCTAAGGGCGTTGGCTTCATATATGTAAACGGCAATGTGAAAGTGCATCCCTATATACACGGAGGTTCGCAGGAACGAAATATGCGAGGCGGTACTGAAAACTTATACGGTATAGTTGGTTTGGGAAAGGCATTGGAAATTGCTTACCGAGATTTGGAGGCGCACCAAAAGCATATACAGGAAATAAAATCATATATGATTGAGCAATTAAAAGTTGCAATTCCAAGTGTTTCTTTTAACGGAACTTCGGGCGAAAGTAATTCTTTGTATACCGTTTTAAGTGTTTGTTTTCCAGAACACGAAAATGCTGAAATGCTTTTGTTTAATTTAGATATTGCCGGTATTGCTGCTTCGGGTGGCAGTGCTTGTACTTCGGGAAGTAATCAGGGTTCGCATGTATTGAGTAATATTGGTCGTGACATGAACAGACCTTCTATTCGCTTTTCATTTAGCAAATACAATACAAAGCAAGAAATAGATTATACTGTAGAGAAGTTGAAAGGATTGTTTGCTTAGGGCACAGGAACATCGTCATACTCTCTCAACAATTTTACCCATTCTTCAGGAACTTCAATTGTTTTTTTGAGCTTATAATCAAAGCATACTAACACACTGCTTCCATTACAAACTTCCGTTTCAATACCATCATTTATTTTAACAATGGAGTAAACTAAATCAAAACTTTTTGTGCCTATGCGTATACATTTTGTTTTTACTGAAATAGAATCACTAATGATTACCGGAACGATAAAGTTTACAATGGTATTGGCAAGTATTAAGCCAGTAGACTCCCAATCGATTTCTTTTTTTACAAGCGTTTTTAAATACGACATTCGTGCTACTTCAAAATAAGTAAGATAATTAGCATTGTTTACGTGTCCAAATTGATCAATGTCGTGAAAGCGTATTTGTATGGGAGCGTGGTGTTTCATAATGAATTCGAATTCATTACTGATTTCTATAAATCCATCCTATGGGATTTAATAATATAGAGCCTTTCCAAATTTGAAGTTCCATTGAAGTCTTATTGTCTTCATCGGTTAAAGCAGTACCAATGTTTTGTTTTGTTTTAATTTTATCACCTTTTTTAATATTTACTTCACTTAGATTGGAGTAAACAGAAAGGTATTCACCGTGTCTTACAATAATTGCTTTACCTGCGCCCGGAATAGAAATAACACCCGTTACTTCTCCGTCAAAAACGGAGCGTACTGCAGACCCAACCTTTGTACTGATATCAATACCGTCATTTTTTACTTTAATTCCTTTTAATACGAGATGTTCATGTTCTCCAAAGTATTCTGTGATTAAACCTTCTGCAACCGGCCAAGGCAATTTTCCTTTATTTAACTCAAAATTGTCTGATAATTTTTGAGCTTCAGGAGTAAGGCTAAGCACATTTTCATTTTTTACTTCTTTTGCGGTTTCCTTTGTAGTATTGTTTTTAGGAGTTGCAGTGTTTTTTGCTTTTGCATTTTTAGCAGCTAATACCGCCTCTTCTCTAGCTCTTTTAATTTCTTCTTCAATAATTCGTTTAATTTCTTTTTGAAGCTTATTTGCATCTTCTTGCTTCTTTTTCAAATCGGCTTTTAGCTGCCCTTCCTTTTCTTGCAGTTGTATTAGTACTAATTCTTTTTCACTTTTTTCAATAGTAAGCGTTTTTTTCTCTTCTTCTTTTTCTCCTAACAAAGCTTTCAATTCACTCCTATTGGTTTCAAGCTCTTTTACTTTTTTCGCTAAATTATTCTGTGTCTTTTGAATTATTAGCGCTTGTTTCTTTCGGTATTCAGAGTATTGTTCGAAATATTTCATTCGGCTGTATGCTTGATTAAAATCCTTAGCCGAAAAAATAAACATCATTTTAGTATAAGCACTTTGATTTTTATAAGCATAATAAATCATTTTTTCGTATTCGAATTTTAATTTTTGTATTTCTTTTTTGAGATTATTTATGGAGATATTTGCTTTGTTAACAGCAGCATTTATTTCATTTACTTCATAAGCAATTGTATTAATCAAATCTTCACGAATTTCAATTTTTTGATTTAAGGTTACAAGTTGATTGAGTGAAAGTTTTTTATTCTTTTTTGTTTCGTTCAGCAATTGATTTGTGGTATTTATTTCTTTTTGCAATTGGGCCTTTTTCTTTTCTAGGTCTTTTTTATTCTGCCCAATGGCATTAAAAGTAAATACTATAATGAGCAAGCTATTTAAAAAGAAATATTTAGTTTGAAATGAGAACATCTTATTTCTTAATTGGGTCATATTTTGCTGGAATATTGAAGGGGAAGCTTTCTGGTTTTCCTCGACTAACCTTGTTGTAATTAATTTTCATCTTAATATTTTTTTGAGCAGTTATATTAAATTTTAGGCTGTAAGGAAAAATTAAGGAGTCTAACGATTGAAAATTTTCATACAAGGCTTCAAAAGTTCTATTTGTGGACAAATCGTTGATGGTAATTTTTGATATTTTAAAGGTGTTGTCAATTAGCCAAATGCGTTGTATTAATTCATTTACAGGCTCATTTCGATCAAGTACTTTTCTTAATTTTCTTTTTTTTATCGTACTAAGCATGTATTTTCCTTCGTTTTTTGCCGATTTTAGTTTCTCATCCTCATCGTAAAAACTTATACTATTTCCTACTAATAATGATTCTAGCATATTAAAATCAAGTTCGGTATTAAACAATTTACTGATGTATGCATAGTCACCTTTAAAGTATGTTTTGTTTAATTTATTCATAAACTTTACAGAATCACTGGTTATTAATACTCTTGCAGCCTCAATTCCCAATGCAGGTGAAATGGAAACCCAGATGACACTATCCTTCTTTGCTCTTAATGTTACATCAAAGGAGTTGATTTGGCTATCTATGTCGGCCGTAACAGAAAATTTGGTGGTTAGATAGACGTACTTGAACTCGTTTTGTTTCATCTTAGTTGATAATACTCTTCCGCTTTTGAAATCAAGTCTGCCATTTTCATCGTTCGTGAGAGGTTTTGTGTTTTCAGCACTTTTTTGAGTTTTACAAGAAGCTGTAATAAGTATGAACAAGAAGAATATTGCTTTGGTAATTCGTAGGAATGCTTTCAATTAATCTATGAGTGTTTTTGTGTTTATTTTTTTTTCTAATAAATCGGAACCTATACCAAACAATTTTGCATTTTGCCAGAATTCAACAGCTTTTTCAATTTCGCCCAATTTAAAGAGTACGTCACCATAATGCTCTAAGATGACGGCATTTTTATTGTCTGAATTTATAACCGCTTTTCCTATCCAAATTTTTGCTTCATCCAGTTTATTCATTTCGTAAAGAATCCATCCATAGGTGTCTTGATTGGAAGGGTTGTTTTTATCAATTTCATTCGACTTTTTAGACATTTTTTCTGCTTTTTCCAGTTTTTCCTTACGTAAGGATAAATAATAACTGTAATTGTTTAGCACATTTGAATTGTTGGGGTTAATTTCCAAAGCTTTTTCATACTCTTTATCAGATTCTTCATACTGTTTATTACGGTTGTATGCATCACCTAAATGTGTATAAAATTCTCCTTTGAGTGTTTTGTTATCATCCACAGCTAGCGCTAGGCCCAAAGTAAGCATATCAATTGCTTCTTTGTATTTTTTTTGTTGCATATTGGCAATGCCATTAAATAAGTACAATTTTGATTCATTCGGAAAAAGTTCAAGGGCATCTTTGCTGTGTGCAATTATTGAGCCGTAATCATCTAATTCATTATCAATTAAAATCAACTGTTCCCAAATAGCTAGTCTGCTTTTATCGAAAGAGATAGCTAGTAAAAATTTTTCTCTAGCTTCTTTTAATTTCCCATCGCGATAATAATAATCGCCTTGAATCGAAAATGTTTTGGCTTCTTTTGGATGCACGTATATTAATATTGCTATTAGTTCGTAAGCTTGGACTTTATATTCTTTTGAATTTTCGGAGACATCGTAATAATTAATTAATATTTTTACTTTCGTATCAATGTCTAATTCTTCCGATCGAAAAGCGGTTTTTATCTCAGAAAATGATTTATCCTTTTCGTTTTTTTGTCTGTAATAATCCGATAAAGAAAGATGAATGTAGGGGTTTTCGGCATCAATTTTTAGTGCATTGTTATACGTTTCAAATGCCTGGTCATGCATGTTGTTTGCTTTATAAAGTTCTGCTAACATACCGTAATATCTTGCTTCGTTAGGGTTTGAGTCGATAAGTTTTTGCATTTCAGCAATAGCCTTTTCAAGTTTATTTAGTTGAATGTATATCTTTTGTTTTTGCAGAATAATTTCTTCGCTAATGCCTACCATTTTTTCTATTTTGTCATACGCTTCTATAGCATCATCAAATTTGTTGGCGTACAAAAGGGCTGAAGCGTAATCATAATAAAAATCTATTTGTCCGGGGTATTGCTTAATAAGTGTTTCTCGAACCTTCAATGCATCGTTGTACTTTCTGTTTTTTTGTAAAATATCTGCATAAAGCAATAAATACCATTCGTTTTTTTTGTCAAGCTGAGTGGCTACTTTACATAAAAATTCAGCATTTTTAGAATCGCCTGTGCTATAGAATATGTTTGCCAACTCATATAAAGCAGCAGTGTTTTTACCATCTAATTGTAGACATTTCCTGTATAGTTTTGCAGCCTCATCAATATTTCCGAGAAT
>Ga0049084_10000229_pt1 | contig 21624 bp, 22 predicted proteins | sample GreLakmeON33MSRF_FD_66720 | JGI IMG/M metagenome (GOLD analysis project Ga0049084, IMG submission 66720) | Freshwater lentic microbial communities from great Laurentian Lakes, MI, USA - Great Lakes metaG ON33MSRF | ecosystem: Environmental > Aquatic > Freshwater > Lake | place: Great Lakes... | reverse complement strand
AGCGACGCGACCGAAGTTGAGGTCGCGGCGATTATTTGCGCCCGCTTCACGATGTGTGGATCAATCCGTCGTGGTCTTGCCATGCCCAGACTCTACCACGATTAGTCTCATCTTAGAAGCGAATTAGAATTAGTCGATGCGGACGACGACGGGCGGCGCAACGATGGGAGCAGGCGGCGGAAGTGTGGGGTTGCCGGCCGCCACGGTGGGTGCGGCGGTGGCGTGCTGCCGGCGGCCGATCCAGATGAAACCGGATGCAGCTCCGGTCAGCAGAATCACGAGCAGCGCGAGAATTCATTTCATGCCGCGGCCGGAAGGGCGCGGCTCGACCGGCCGCAGCATCTGCAGCCCGTGGTCGGCAACCTGAACAGGTGTCGCTTTGTGCTGTTCCTGCTGGGCGCGGCGCAGGGCGTCGTTGATCAGGCTCATGCGTAGATGGCTCCTTCCAGTTCCCGGACGGCGAGGCCGATCATTTGGAAATTGATCCGTTCGCGCTGCTGGACAAAGCCCGCGAGCAGGCATTTGTCGCAGATGGCGTTGACCAGGCGCGGCACGCCCTGGCTGTATTGCTGAATCCGCCAGAGGGCGGGCAGGGTGAAGGACGGGCCGCCTGGCGATCCGGAAACGTGCAGGCGGTGCTGAATGTAATGGGCCAGCTCGGAAAATTTGTCACCGAACTGCTCAAGCATGGCGCGGCAGAGCGTGGTTTTGCCCGCGCCCACCTCGCCGGTGAGCTGCACGAAGCCCTTGCGTTCGCGAATCCCGTACAGCAGGTGGTTGAACGCTTCGCGCTGTAAAACAGAAAGTGCGGATTCGGCGTAATGCAAAACGGCGGCTCTTTCAGCCCGTAATATTCCAGATACACACCCACCATGCAGCAATCGGCAGGCCGTCGAAAAAGTAAAGTTTGCCGCTCGCCAGGAATGGGGGCGCATCTGGAGGACACTGCCCCCGATTTGGAACAGGTGATCCGGTCGGCGTTCCGGGGGGGGGGTCAAGATGCGCTTCTGAGAATGCCCCGCGCCGCCCGTAGCAGGGCGTCTGCCTCGGCGTTTGTGCCGATGGTGATGCGGAGAAAATCCCGCACCTCCGGATGGGAAAACCAGCGAACGAGAATTTTTTTCGCGCGCAGCCGTTCGAGCCATTGTCCGGCGGAAAAATGGGGCGGTCGGGCCAGCAGGAAGTTGGTCTGGCTCGGCAGGACGGTGAAGCCTAGGACGGTCAGGGCCGCCGACAGCCGTTCGCGGGTGGCCACAATTTTTCGGAAATTCGCGCGGTAATACGGCAGGTCGTCCAGCGTGGCACCGGCGGCGATCTGGCCTAGGCCGTTGACGTTGTAACTGTCCCGAATTTTGTCGAGCGCGGCGATGAGTTCGGGGTGGCCAACGCAATAGCCGACGCGCTGGAAGCAGAGCGAATACGCCTTAGAGAAGGTTCGCGCCACGAGAACGTGCGGAAATTTTAGCGCGAGCGCCGCCGCGTTTTCGCGAGCGAAATCGACGTAGGCCTCGTCTAGGATTGTCACGCCTTGCTGCGCGCGGCAGAGTTTTTCCAGTTCGGCAGTTTGGTAGCCGCGCCCGCTGGGCGCGTTGGGCGTGGTGATGAAAGTCAGCGCCGCTGCAAACTTCCAAATCTTCTCGCGTTTCAACTCCGCCACGCCGGGCATCGTAAAATCTGGCCGGAGCGGCACCGGGTTTTTCACCGCGTCATGAATGTCCGCCAGCACCGGATAGAGCGAATAGCTGGGTGTGAAATACTGGATGACCGTGCGCGGATCATTCCGCGTTTCGTGTTTCGCATTCCGCGTTTCGACAAACGCCCGCGTCGCCAGGGCCAGCACTTCATCCGAGCCGTTGCCGACGAGAATGTTTTCCGGCGTGCAGCGGTGCAGCCGGGCGAGCTTTTCACGGAGCGCCTGCGCGGTCGGATTCGGATAGAGGCGCAGGCGTCCGTCCACCGCCGCCTTGACCGCCGCCAGGACTTTGGGCGACGGCGGGCAGGGATTTTCGTTGGTGTTGAGCTTGACTAGGCCCTTGATCTTGGGCTGCTCGCCGGGCACGTAGGCGTGCAGTTCTCGGACGAACGGGCGGATTAATTTTTTTGGAACTTGCGAAAACATCGGGTTCATTTGAAGTGAAACCGTTCCAGAAGTCGAGCCGGCGGATAAACTGAACTCCCTTGGCGTGCAACGTGAGCTGGGGACATCCATGCGGACGAGTGCAAAATCCAGAAATTCCCTTGCTAAATGGGCGTTGAGGAATTTCAATACGCCTCCTTTCGTGGGGCTGAGTAGCTCAGTTGGTAGAGCAGAGGACTGAAAATCCTTGTGTCGGCGGTTCAATTCCGTCCTCAGCCACCACTTCGGTTTCAACCAATTTCTTTACCACTTTCGCCGGATGAAGGCCGGAGATTCTGGCGTGGGGGGAGGCTTCACCGAGGCGCGCCGGCCAAGAGGGCGAAGCCCACGAGCATTGGATGGATCAGGCTCGTCGACCCAGCAGGATTTCGGTAAAATGCTGATTCCGATTGGGAAACTCGCCCAAAAGCATCCGGACAAATCTGCCTGGTCTCAGAAGGCAGCGGGCAAGGTTAGAAATGGTAGCCAAGAGTGACGGTGACGGCTGGGACAAACAATTGATAGCGTCCGTTTGCAGACTCGCCGGTGAAAGAATTGGGGGTGCTCTGATTCACGTCGCGAAAGGGACCGGTGATTAACTAGCCAGCGATGGCATACCGCCATTTCTTGCCCTTGTAGCTGACACCGAGGCTGCCCACGTGCAAATCGGTGTCCGGCACCACGGGATTGAAATCTTTTTCGGTGGTCGATAGGCTGCTGAAAAAATAGCCGGGGCTCACCGAGCATTTTTCATTCAGATGGCGGGTGACGCCAAATTCGTAAAACCAACTGCCCTGCCAGTTGAACGCCAGCGGCAAGTCCCCGGGGAAACCGAGGTTTTTCGTGCCGTTGAGCGTAACGGTGTTGAGGGTGTTCCAGTCCGTCCAGTCGGCGGTCAGCGCGGTCAGCGCGCAGAAAAGAATTCTCGCCTTCAATCCGACCGCCGAGAAACTGACGCGGCTCCAGGCCCGGCAGGTCGTCCACGCCCACAGAGAAACGCTGCCCGTTCCGATCCATCGGCTCGGCGAGGAAACCGTCGCCGGCGGCCCGGTCACGAACGAGCGGCTTTCCCAACACTCCCGAGGAAACGCTCGTCCACGCCACGGCCTCGCGCTGCGCGGATGAAAAGCAGGCTGGCCCGACCGTGCTGCTAATTTTTTAAAACTTCACCTTCTTCCAGAGCATGGAGTCCAGTCTGCGGCATCTCGACGCCTGGCCAGCCTGGGCACGCTCGCGGCCGGCTCGGCCCACGAGGTAAAGAACGCGCTCGTCGCGATCAAGACCTTCGCGGAACTGTCGCTCGAAAGAAATGGCGACGATGAAATGCCCGCACTGGTCCTCCGCGAAATCAAGTGCATCGATGCCATTGTCTCGCGGATCCTGCGCATGGCCGGCCCGGCCCGGCTGGTCTTGAAATTTGTCGGGCTGCACGCCGTCGTGGAAGATTTCCTCTGACTGGTGCAGCACCGGCTGGGCGCGCTCAACATCCAGTTGCACCGCTCGCTCCTCGCCGCGCACGACCGGCTCCAGGTGGACGAACAGCAGTTGGGCCAGGCCTTCATCAATCTTCTCTTGAACGCCCTCGAGTCTATGCACCGCAAAGGCAGCCTGGCGGTGACGACGGAGGTGGTGCTCGCCGCGAAAAACGCCGTGCAGGCGAAGTGTGTTTCCAGCCGGCCGCAAATTCATCTGGCCTTCGCCAACACCGGCTGCGGCATCTCCGCGGAAAATCTCCCGCGCCTGTTGCACACTTTTTTCACCACCAAAAAGGAAGGCACCGGCCTGGGGTTGGCCATCACCCGCCTCATCATCCAGGAAAACGGCGGCACGATCACGGTGAGAGCGAATTGAAAAAAGGGACCGCCTTCCACGTTTATCTGCCGCTGCTGGACGCGGGCGCGTAGCGGTCTGTCGGCGGTTTTTGGGGATGTTTCTGCTCCTCTTGGCAGCCCAGGCCGGAAGCCGGCGCTTTCGCATCAAGCACCGGCTCAATGCTTCGGGCGCAGCAGCAGCACCTTCTTACTCGACCCTTCCACTTCGACGCTGTGGGTTTCCACGCCGGGCTCGTCCTTGAGCGCGTGGTGAATGACGCGGCGGTCGAAGGCGCTCATCGACTCCAGCTCCACCACGTCGCCCCAGCGGCGGACTTTCTCGGCGGCGTCCTTGGCCTTTTTCACGAGGGCCTCGCGGGCCTGGGCGCGGTAGCCGCCCACATCGACGGTGACTTTCGGAGCCGTCTGGTCGTGCTGGAAAAGGATGCGGTTGACGAGGTATTGCAGGTCGGAAAGCACCTGGCCCTGGCGGCCGATCAGGCGGGCCGAATCCTCGCACTTGACGTCCAGCAACACGCCGTCCTCCAGCGTGTGCTCCTCGACCGTGGCGGGGAAACCGAGTTGTTGCAGCAGTTGTTCGAGCAGGGCTTTGGGTGACATGATCAGATCGCGGGGTTCAATGGTTTCACCGTGCCGGGGATCATTTCTTTTTGGCGGGCGTCACCACTGTCACCGTGCCGGGCGCGGCCGGCTTGGTCTTGGTGAGCTTCATTTGCGCGATGGTGAGAAAGTTTTGCACGGTCCAGTAGAGGGTCAGGCCCGCCGGCTGCTGATACAGGAAGACGAGGAACATCATGGGCATGTATTTCATCAGCTTCTGCTGCATCGGATCCATGCCGGGCGAGGGCGGCGTGAGCTGCGCCTGCCAGAGCATCGACGCGCCCATGATGATCGGCAGCGGGTTCACCGGGAAATCCAGCCCCGGCAGCATGAACACCGTGTCGGACTGCGACAGATCGGTCGCCCAAAGAAAACGCGCGCCGCGCAGCTCGATCGCGCTTTGAATCATCTGGAAAAATCCGAAGAAAACCGGAATTTGCAGCGCCATCGGCAGACAGCCACCCAGCGGGCTGACCTTGTTCTCCTTCATGAACTCCATGGTCTTCTTGTTCATCTTGACCGGGTCGTCCTTGTATTTGACCTGGATGGCCTTCATCTGCGGCTGGAGTTCCTGCATCCGTTTCATCGAGCGCGTGCTCGCCGCCGTCAGCGGCCAGAAGACCAGCTTGATGATGACGGTGATGGCGATGATGGCCAGCCCGTAGCCCAGGCCCAGCGCGTGCAGCCCGTTCATCGACAGCAGCAGCGCCTTCGAGAAAAATCCGAAGAACCCGAAGTCCATCACCAGGTCAAGTTTGTCCGGCAGTTGCGAGAGCCGCTTGTATTCTTTCGGCCCTGCGTAAATCGTGAACTCCCGTGTCTGCGCCTCGCCCGCCGCCAGTGTCACGGCGGGATAGCCGAGCGTGGCTTCCAGCCCGTGCGGGTCGTGCACCGTCTTCGCGTCCGCCGCGATCTGCTCCTTCGTCGGGGCGGGCAGGTCGATCCGTCGGCCGCTGACCGTCGCGGCGATGGCGTTAGTGCCGGGCATGAGGGCGATGGTGAAAAACTGGTTGTGCATGGCAGCCCAGACCACGTTGTTCGACCCGGCGGTGAAATCCAGATGGGGCGTGCCCATCGAACAGCCGGAGCTTTTGTCGTCGAACCAGGCGCGGTCCTTGTGATCGAGATCCGCGCCGTCATACCAGAAAATGCCGAGCTTCATCTCGTCATCGCGCGGCCCCAGCGGCGTGGCCGTGCCCGCCACCCAGGACTGCGCGGGCAGCGCTAGCGGCTGCGCGGAACGGTTCTCGAGGCGCACCGTCGCGCGCACCAGATAATTGCTGACGATCTGAAAATCCTTCACCAGCGCCAGGCCGTTCGTCAGAATTTTTTCCGCGCGCAAGCCCGTGGGCGAGGTCCGCGTCAATCGGAACAGGCTGTCGCCCGTCAGCTCCGCGCCGCCGCGCAACGCCAGCACTGGCGCGAGCGCGCGGGTGTTGAGCGAGGCCGGTTGGCTGTTTGTCGAGCCGGTGCGCCCGACGGTCTCCCGATATTTTTTCAACTCGACCAGCTTCAGCCCGCCGCCGTGCGACGTGAACGTGTAAATGGCGTCCGCGCTCTCCAGCTTCTCGGTCTGCTCCAGCGAACCGGGCGCGACGAGGGGAACGAGCGATGTGACGGCGGGGTTCGTATTGCTGGTCAGCACCGGCGGCGAGGGAACATTCGTCCCGGTCGCGAGCGTGTTCGTGACGGTGGCGACGATGTTGGTGCGCGGCGGCGCCGGCGTGGGCGGCCAGATTTTCGGGACTAGGACCGACATCCACAAAAACAACAGGGCGAACGAGGCGCCGAGGACGAGAATTGATTTACGATCCATGTAGAAAATTATTTGTTCCGGCTTTCTGAGTTTCACCGAAGACCGCACCTTGAACGTTCGCCGCCGGCGGCACCGGGTCAGATCCGCAGCCGCCCCACGGATGGCAGCGGCACAGCCGCCGCACCGTCAGCACCGCCCCGCGCGCCGCGCCGTGTGCGCGCACTGCCTGCACCGCGTAACCCGAGCACGTCGGCGTGAACCGGCAGCCGCCCAGCGGCCCGGCCAGGAAATGCAGCACCGGCGAAACCATGAGCTGATAGGCCCGCAGACTAAGCGTGAGGAGGCGTTGCGCCAGATTCATTTGGTTTCAAAAGGCCGGCCCGATGCAATGCGGACAGGTAATCCCGTTCCACGTCGGAAAACTTTTTACCGACAATCGACGCGCGGGCCACGAGCACCAGATCGACCGGCGACGGTAGCGCGCCTTGATGCAGCCGGAAGGCCTCGCGCAAGAGTCGGCGCGCCCGGTTGCGGGCCACGGCGTTGCCGATCTTCCGGCTGGTGACCGCGCCCAACCGCGAGGCCGGGGCGGCGGGCAGCGGGAGCCAGTTCAGAATGAGACAGCCGCAGACCAGCCGCCGTCCCAGCGTTTTGGCCCGCAGAAAATCGCGGCCCTGCTTGATGCGCCGCGCGCGCGGAAACGGGAGCGGGGTGGCATGGCGACGGAGGGCCATTGGAGAATCAGACCGGGGTGAGGCGTTTGCGGCCCACGCGGCGGCGGTTGGCGAGGGTGGCCTTGCCGCTCTTGCTGGAGTTGCGGTTGAGGAATCCGTGCTGGCGTTTGCGCCGGATTTTTGACGGTTGATATTGACGTTTCATGCGTGTCTTTCAGTGCTGTAGCTGTCGCAAAACCCGCTCGATGAAACCCAAAACAGGGAACTCAGTCCTCACGGGAAGGCGGAGAGTAGCAGTGAAAAAAGGCGTGTCAACCCCTGTCCGGCCCGTCGCGGGCTTGGCGCGGCGGGCGGTTTCCGCCGGACTCGCCGAGATGCTGGCCATGCCATCATTCATTCGTGAACAGAAGGACGGGGTTTGTCTCGCGGTCAAACTACAGCCGCGCGCGGCGAAAAACGAAATCGGCACAGCGCTGGGCGACGAGCTGAAGATCAAGGTGACCGCGCCGCCGGTCGAGGCGGCGGCGAACGAGGCGCTGCTGCCGCTGCTGGCGGAGACGCTGGGCTGTCCGCGCGGCGCGGCGCAACTGGCGCGCGGCCAGACTTCGCGGCACAAGACGATTCGGATCAGCGGCCTGACGGCGCGGCAGGTGGCGGAGAAATTGTCGGGGACGTGGCAGTCGAGGTGACGAGGCTCCAACTGAAAAGCGGGAAGGGAAGCAGATCAGAGCCTCCTCACGTCGGCTGCTACGGTGACGATGATGAATGCATTTTCGGGAAAAATTTCGCGGCGGTCGCACAGGTGGCGGCGCTCAGTTCTTCCAGCGTGCAGGCCTTGGTCTGCGCGACGACTTCAGAAATTTCCTTCACGTAGGCCGGCTCACAGCGCTGGCCGCGATACGGCATCGGCGCGAGGTAGGGGCAGTCCGTCTCGAGCATGAACTGGTCGGGCGGCGTGGCGGCGAGGGTGTCGCGGATGTTCTGGCCGTTCTTGAACGTGACGATGCCGGTGAAGCTGACGAGCGAGCCCATCGCCACGATCCGGCGCATGGCCGCCGGGTCATCTGCGAAGCAGTGGAACACCCCGCGCAGTTTCCCGGTGAACGGCTGCAGCTGCGCGAGCGTGTCTTCGAGGGCCTTGCGCTGATGGATCACGCAGTTGAGTCCGAACTCGGCGGCGATTTCCATCTGCTGCTGAAAAATCCGCGCCTGGTTCGCGTGATGGCGGCGGTCGTCCTCCGGTGTTTTGTCCGGCTGCGCGCTGGGGAGATGGTGATAATCCAAGCCCGTCTCGCCGATGGCCACGACGCGCGGATGTGCGGCCAGGGCGCGAAGCGCGGGGCGCAAATCTTCCGGGGCTTCATCCGCGTTGCACGGATGCCAGCCGATGGCGGCGAAGACCTGGGGAAATGTTTCGGCCAGCTTCACCGCGCGTTCGCTGCTGGCGAGGTCGGTGCCGATGGAGATGATCTTGGTGATGCCGGCGGCGTGGGCGCGCTGGATTATCTGCGGCAAATCGGCGGCGTAATCGGGATAATCGAGATGCGCGTGGGTGTCGTAAAAAATGGCCATGATTCAGGTGCGTGACCGCGCGAGCTGCTTCGCGAGCCGGAGCGCGGCGATCATGCTCGACGGATTGGCGACGCCCTGGCCGGCGATGTCGCAGGCGGTGCCGTGGTCGGGCGAGGTGCGGATGAAGGGCAGGCCGAGCGTCCAGTTCACACCGGAATCGAAGCCGATCATTTTCAGCGGCACGAGTCCCTGGTCGTGATACATCGCCACCACCGCGTCGTAGTCACCTCGAAAAACCTGGTGAAACAACGTGTCGGCGGCGAACGGGCCGTGGGCGTCGAGGCCGCGCGCCCGCGCGGCGGCCACGGCGGGGGCGATGGTGGTGATTTCCTCGTCGCCGATTTTACCGCCTTCGCCGGCGTGCGGGTTGAGGCCGCAGACGGCGATTCTGGCGCGCGGCAGACCGAGGTCCCGGCAGGCGCCGGCGGCGCGTTCGATGGCCAGTTCGATGTTCCCGCGCTGAAGCCGCGCGGCGACTTCCTTAAGCGGGACGTGAATGGTGGCGAGGGCGACGCGCAGCCAGCGCTGGCGGTCGTCGCAGCCGAGCAGCATCATCACGGTGCGGTTCGTGCCGGCGAGGCCGGAGAGAAATTCCGTCTGCCCGACGAAGTGCGGGTGGCCGGCGCGGATGATGGCCTCCTTGCTGACGGGCGCGGTGACGAGGGCGAGGGCATCGCCGCGCAGGCAGCGTTCCGCGCCGTCCTGCAGCCAGGCCAGGGCGGCGTGGGCGGCGGACGCGCTGCCGGGGGAGGAGGGCGCGGTGAATTCAGTCGTAGGCTGATGAAATAAAATCCGCGCGGAGGAGGAGGTGCCGAGTTTTTGCAGATCGAGACGGAGGCCGAGTTTTTCGTTCCACTGGCGGGCGAGCGGTTCGTCGCCGATGAGCAGGTAGCGGGCGTCGTCGGCCGGGAGTTCGGCGGCGAGGGCTTTGAGGGCGACTTCCGGGCCGATGCCGGTGGGGTCGCCGAGTGCGATGGCAATGCGTCCGGTCATGCGAGGGGTCGGGGCAGGCCCGCGTCCGCCGCTCAGAAGTAGCGGACGAAGGATTTGGTTTTCATGCGGTCCACCCAGCGTTGCTGGAGACGGGTGCGCTCCTTGATGAGGAGGGCTCTTTCGATTTCCTCGCGGACCTCGGAGAGCGGCCGGACATGGGCCTCGCGTTTGTTTTCCACGAGCAGGAGGTAGCAGGCGTCGGGCAGGTCGATCACGCCGCTGCGCTCGCCCGGCTTGAGGGCGAAGGCGACGTCGGCCAGATCCTTGCGGAGGGCGGAGCGTTCGACCCAGCCGCGATCACCGCCGACGGAGGCCAGGGATCCGTCCGTATAGTTGCGGGCCATTTCCTCGAAGGTGGCGCCCTCCTTGATCTTCCCGAGGATTTCGTCGGCCCGTTTTTTGGTCTCCCCGGTGTCGCCGGCCTTGGGTTTGATCATGTCGATCGTGCGCAGTTTGATCTGCTCGCCCAGGGAGAAGTTGGTCTTGCTGGCCTCGTAGAAGGCGGCGATTTTTTGCGGCGAGATGATCAGCTCTTGGGAAATGTTTTTCGCCCGGAGCGCGTCCACGATGATTTCGTCTCGAGTCTGCTGGCGGTAGGTCTCGAGGGTGATGCCCTGGCTTTTGAGGGTGCGGGCGAGCGTGACGCGGTCGCCGAAACGCGCGCGGGTGCGATCCTTGATGGTGTCGTCAATGATACTTTCGGGGAGGTTGTAGCCGGCAGTTTTGAACTCGTGCAGAATGAGCAGGCGCTCGACAAGCTGCTCGGTGCCGTCGCGACGGAGGTCGATCAGCCGTTCGCGCATGGCCTGCGGCTGACTGGCGAACTGGCGTTCCAGGGTCTCGATGGCCGGGCCGACGAAGCGTTCCACTTCCTGGTAGGTGATGATCTTTTCGTTGACGATGACGGCGACGCCATTGATCAGATCGGCCTGCTGGGCGGCGGCGTGGAATCCCGCCAGCCAGCCGGCGCAAAGGATGACAAATAAAAATCTCATTCGATAGGCGCGCATACTAGGCCAGGGCGGGGGAAGGTCAAGTGTCCGGCTTTGCATTCCCCTGGAGCGCGGCTGTGTCCCGCGCGGCGCGGGATCAGCCGCAGCACGCTCGCACACCGTGACCCTTTGCATTGTTCGAGAACTTTTCCACGCTTGAATTGCTGCGGCTGGTCGGGGACGACACAGCCGCGCTCCGGGCGCGGGACGGACGCTTGACGGTCCGGACGCCTTTGTTACGGTGGCGTGGATGAATTCACGCTGCTTTCGATTTTTGCGCCCGGTGCCTGGCGACTGTTTTTGCCGGGCCGTCCGGCGGGCGAGGCCGCGTTGATCCGTAAAAACTTCCCGCCGCCGCAGGCCGTCCGCCTGCGTTTTTTTTGTCGGGATACTCCCTGAAATTATGATCGTCGTGCTCAAGCCCAACATCACCAAAAAAGAGGAATCCGCCGTGCTCCGGGGAATTCGGCGGTTGGGCTACGAGCCGCGCGTCCTGCGCGGCGTGGAGCGCACCGTCATCGGGGCGATCGGTGACGAACGTAAACATCACACCCTCGAAACGCTCACGGCGGTCTTCCCGCAGGTCGAGAGCGTCACGTCCATTCAGAAGCGCTTCAAGCTCGTCAGTCGCGAGGCACACCGGGGCAACTCCACCATCACCCTGCCCAACGGCACGGTCATTGGCGGGAAAAAATTTGTCGTCATGGCCGGCCCGTGCTCGGTCGAGGGCGAGAAGCAGTTGCTCACCACGGCCCACGCTGTGAAAAAGGCCGGCGCGACCGTGCTGCGCGGCGGGGCCTTCAAGCCGCGCACCTCGCCCTACGAATTCCAGGGACTCGGCGAAAAGGGATTGAAGCTGCTGGCCAAGGCGCGCAAGGAAACCGGCCTGGCCGTCATCACCGAACTGCTCTCCGAAGAGCACGCCGGGATGGTCGCGGATTACGCGGACATCCTCCAGATCGGCGCGCGCAACGCGCAGAATTTCCAACTCCTGATCGCCGCCGCGAAAACCGGCCGGCCGGTGCTCCTCAAGCGCGGCCTCTCGATGAAGATCGACGAATGGCTGCTGGCCGGCGAATACGTCCTCGCCCATGACAACGCGAACCTCATGTTCTGCGAGCGCGGCATCCGCACCTTCGAGACCTACACACGCAACACGCTCGATCTCTCGACCATTCCGATCATTAAGAAGGAGTCGCACTGCCCCATCGTCATTGATCCGAGCCAGGGCGCGGGCAAGGCCGACCTGGTCGCAGCGATGAGTAAAGGGGCGGCGGCCATGGGCGCTGACGCCCTGCTCATCGAGGTGCATCCGAATCCCGCCGAGGCCTGGAGCGACGGCGCGCAACAGTTGACGCTCGAAGGCTTCGCCAAGCTGATGGGGGAGTTGCAGCCTTTCATCGCGGCGGCAGGCCGGGACTGAGGCGAAGCAGGCGGTGGCAGGGGTGGGTGAATGGCGCGCACACACCCGGACGCTCCTTCCTTCGGCGTCGCCGCTGGCAGCCGACGACACCGCCTGCCTCGCCCCCAAGGTGGACGGCGTCCTCTTTGTCATCCGCGCCTCCTTCACCTCGCCCGCCTCTCCCACAACGCGCTCGGGTTGGTCTTCAACTCCATCGAGAGCAACAGCCGCGAATATCTAATTCAAATACCCCGAATATTACGCGCACGACAAAACGGCGCAGAAATGACGCGCGGCCGCCCGCTGTCTCCCTTTGACGAATCTCCCGCGACGAATCCTTGCCAGCCGCCGATGCCGCCTGTTTGATTGTCCCGCGCGCCGGTAGCTCAATTGGATAGAGCTTCTGACTTCGGATCAGAAGGTTGCAGGTTCAAGTCCTGCCCGGCGCACCACTTTTCCTGAGCAAATCCCGGGATTTGCCTTTCCTCACATCGGCCCAATGTGGCGAGTGGTATCAAAGTAAAATTAGTGGCGTTTTGATACAGGCGGTATCCGGCGCGTGGCGCGTGGTGGCGGCCATCGTTTGGACATTGTCTGGCTCACCTTGAGGGAGCGGGAGCGGGGGAGGGCGGGGGGCAGCCGTTTCCTTGGGGATTCCCCTTTGCAATATTGAAAGGGGCAGCGGCAGGAGGACGGCATTTGTCCGACCGGCGGCAGCACTCTGCGCGCATGAACTCAGCCCGTTATTTCATCCGCCGGGAAGACGACGAACCGCCCCGCACGGCCCCGGAAAGCCCGTTTCGCAAATTTGACGCGAAATGTTTGAAGTGCGGCAGCCACCAGTTGCGCCTCGCCACGGAATTCGACGAGGACGCAGGCGAAGTGCGGTTGGTGCTGGTGTGCGTGAAATGCCGGCAACAGGAGCGGGTGGGCGCGGGGTGATGCATGATCAACATCCAGAACTGAATGCCGATGTCCCCGTTCGTGAGGCACGGGCCAAGCAGAGGACTAACCGCTTCGCCAGCTTCAACAAACGCGTTGCCGTCGCGGGTTGGAGGGGAATATACTTTCGGACATAGTTCACATGAGTTGCCTTTGCAATTTCGAGACCTTGAAAACGCTGGCCGGCGCGCTGTTCCTGTCGGCTGTAGTTGCCGGGACATTGACCGCTGCGCCGAAGTTCGAGGCTGATGTTCTGCCCTATTTCCAGACGCATTGCCTCCGCTGTCACGGCGAGAAAAAGCAGGAGAGCGATTTCCGGATCGATCAGCTGTCGCGCAACGTCGGCAAGGAGAACACGCCGCAGTGGGCCGAAGTGATGGAGCGTATCAGCTCGGGGGAGATGCCGCCGAAAAAGGGGAAGGAGTTGCCGACGGCTAAAGAAAATGCCGCCGTGGTGGAATGGCTGGCGGCGCGTCTCAAGGAAGGCGAAGCCGCGCGGATGGCGCAGCGCGGTCGCGTTTCGTACAACCGCCTCACTCGCGATGAGTACGTCAACACCGTGCGCAGCTTGATGGGCGTTTACTTCGATGCCACGGACCCGAGCGGTTTTGCGGAAGATCCGGAGTGGCACGGCTTCGAGCGTCTCGGTTCTGTGCTGACGTTGTCGCCGTCCAATGTCGAAAAGTATCTTGCCGCCGCCGAAGTGATTTTGGCCGAGGCGTACCCGGCGAAAAGGCCGATGTTCATCGACTCTTCCAAACGCGCGGTGCCGGCGGATCACATTGACGAGGCGCATCGCGAACGGCTCCGCGACTTGGGGTTGTTGGACAAGGTGCGCTACGAGATGTGGGCCGGCGACATCTTCCGCGGATCGGGGTCGGAGTCGTTGCCGGAGGCGGGCATCTATGAAATCAGCTACACGCTGAGCGGGTTGCGGCAGGAGAAAAGCCGCGCGCCGCGTTTGCTCGTGTATGAGAATTCGCTCGATCGCGTCCTCTTCGAGCAGGACATCATCGCGCCCGAAGACAAGCCGGTCACCGTCACGTTCCGCGCGCATCTGCCGAAAGGCCGGCCGAATATCAACGTGATCAACAACGTGCCCGGCCTCTCGAACAATTTTCGTTCCGGCCGCCACTCCAACAAGCCGTTCATCAGCACGAGTGACGGGCGCACTCCGTGGCAGATGAAGCTGACCGACGAGCAAGGGCGGCCGCGATATTCTTTCCTCATCTTGGATTCGTTTTCGTGGCGCGGCCCATTCATCACCGACGAGGAGCAGCGGCGCCGCGACGAATACTGGCCGGCTGAAGTTGGAAATCTGGAACACGTCCGCAGCGGATTGGGCAAGCTCGCGCGACGCGCGTTCCGGCGACCCGTCGCGGCGGAGGAGTTGGACGGCTATGTCGGCATCGTGAAGGCGGAACTCGCCGCCGGCGAAAAGTTTCCCGGCGCGGTCAAGGCGGGCATGCTCGCCATTCTGTGTTCGAAGAGTTTTCTCTTCATTGCCGAAGGCGACGAGAATGCGAATCGCCACACGCTCAATGATTGGGAGATCGCCAACCGCTTGTCGTATTTGCTGTGGAGCACGATGCCCGACGACGAGCTATTCGCGCTGGCCGAGCAAGGCAAGCTCCGCGACAAAGCCGAACTCGGCCGGCAATTCCAGCGCCTGTTGGCCGACCCCAAAGCCGCGAGCTTCAGCGAATCTTTTTCTTCTCAATGGCTGAACCTGCGCAAGGTCGGGATGTTCCCGCCGGACAAAAAGATTTATCCAGACTACGACCAGGATCTGGAAAAAAGCATGGTCGGCGAGACGATCGAGTTCTTCCGCGAGGTGCTCAATCGCGGGCTGACGCTGCGCGAGTTTCTGCATTCCGATTGGACGATGGTCAATCCGCGCTTGGCCCATTTCTACGGACTGCCGGACGTCGCGGGTCCTGAATTCCAGCGCGTGTCGTTGCCGCCGGAAAGTCACCGCGGCGGCTTGCTCACGCAGGCAGCCATCCTGTCGCAGACATCGGACGGCACGCGGCATCGGCCCGTGCATCGGGGCAAGTGGGTGTCGGAAGCGATTTTTGGAAAGTCGCCGCCGCCGCCGCCCGCGAACGTCGATGCCATCGAGCCTAATCCGCTGACCGCGCCCAAGGCGACGTTGCGGATGAAATTGGAAGCGCATGTCCACGATCCGAAATGCGCGTCGTGCCACAGCAAGATTGATCCGCTCGGTCTCGCTTTTGAAAACTTCGACGCCATCGGGCGCTGGCGCACGCACGAGGTCGTGGAAGGCACGGGCGACAATCCGCCGGTGAATGCCAGCGGTAAACTCCACGACGGGCGCAGCTACAAAACGCCGGAGGAGTTCAAGCAACTGCTGCTCGGCGACGTCGAGACTTTCAATGCTGCCTTCGTCGAGCGACTCGCCACTTACGGACTGCGTCGCAGCATGTCCTTCGATGACCGCGAAGGCTTGGCGGGGATTGCGAAGGCCGGTCGCGCCAAGGATTATCGCCTGCGCGATATCGTCGAAGCGTTCGTCCTTTCCGACCTGTTTCAGAAGCGATAATCTCAACTGGGAACACCGCACCACATCATGAACATCCAACGACAGAACTGGCTCCTTAACCGCCGCCACTTCCTGCGGGGTGCCGGCGCGCTCGTGGCGCTGCCTTTGCTTGATTGCATGATTCCGGCGCGCGCCACTGCGGCCGACAAAGCGGCGAAGCCCAAGCGCAGCGTGTTCCTTTACATTCCGAACGGGGTCAACACGCTCACGTGGCAGATTGAAAAAGCGGGCGCCGAGTTCGCGTTCTCCAAGCCGATGCAGTCGCTGGAAAAACATCGCGCGGACGTCACGCCCATCAGCGGTCTGCATCATCCGATGGTCTTGGGCAAGCACCACAACTGCGATCGCGTGTGGTTGACGGGCGCGAACGTTCCCGGCGATGGCGGCGCGTTCCGCAACACGGTTTCGGCGGATCAACTCATGGCCGAAGTGCAGGGAACGTCCACGCGCTTTGCGTCGCTGGAACTGGCCGTCGAAGGCCACTCGCTCGCGTGGTCGCGCGACGGCATTCAGATTCCTGCAGAGCGGAATTCGCGCACCATTTTCAACATGCTCTTCGGCGTGGAGCGGGAAAGTAAGAGCGAGATCAGCCGGCGCCTCAATCGCCGCGGCAGTATTCTGGATGTCGTGGCGAACGACGCGAAGCGCGTGACGAGCAAGTTGGGCAGCGAAGATCGCAGCAAGCTCGACGAGTATCTTACCGCAGTGCGGCAAGTTGAAGTGCGCACGGAGCGCGCCGAGGCGTGGCTGAATATTCCGAAGCCCAAGATTGCCGCTGCGGATGAAGCCCACTTGACGCGCAAGTTGGAGATGTCGCAGGTCCGGGAATATCACCGCCTGTTTTATGATCTGATGGTGCTGGCGCTGCGCACGGATTCGACGCGTGTCATCACGTGCATGATTTGTAGCGAGTCCAACGGCGGCACGATTCCGGACATCGGCATTTCACAGACGCGCCACGGGTTGTCGCATCACAATGGCGACCCCGAACAGCTTCGGCGTTTGACCGAGACGGACACGTTTCTCATCGAGCAGTTCAGCTATTTCCTCGATCAACTCAAGGCGCAGAAGGAAGACGATCGTCCGTTGCTGGACACCACGCAGGTGCTTTGGGGCAGCGGCATGGCGTATGGTCACAGCCACGGCAACGCCAACTTGCCGACGATTCTCGCGGGCGGTCGCGCGCTCGGTTACAGGCACGGCCAGCACGTGGATTTCAATTTGCCAAAGATCGGCAAATACAACGTCGCTGATACCGGCGGCCACTATCGCATCTGCTCGCGGCCCGTGGACGAAAATGCGCGCCTCAGCAATCTGCTCCTGACGATGCTGCAACGATCGGACGTGAAAACCGAAAAGTTCCAAGACAGTCTCGGCCCCATTTCGAAAATGGTGGTCTAATTACGGCAGCCATTTTCTGTTTCACCCAAAAGAATCCGCCACCATGCCCAACCGAAACTTCGCGCTGCTTGTCCTGCTCTCTTTGAGTTTGTCCGCCGTGTTGCTGTCCGCCGCGGACGCGCCGAAATTCCGCACGGACGCCAACCCCGACAAATCGCTGCCGTGGTTCCAGCTCGTTGACGGCAAGTTTCCGCCCGAGAATTCGGCGCACGCCATCTCCGGCGAATTGATTCAGGTGGATCACTTGGAGCGCCGGTTTCAACTGCGCGTCGATCGCGACGACAGCCAGCAAGCGGGCTTTATGGATCTTCCGCTCGACAGCGCGATGCTGCCGTACGGCTCGATTTATTACCACGGCGCGCCCGCCGCACTGCAGGACATTCCTTTGGGCACGCACCTGCACGGCTTGTATTATCTGAAGGCCACGGACGACAAGTCGCCGGCGCTCGCCAGCGCGTACCGCCGCGTCACATCGAAGGCTGCGTTCAAACGCTGCATCCGTTTGGAAGATGATTTCAGCCATCACGCGCGGCAGAAGCAGAGTTGGAAGATTGACGCCGTGAACTTGGCGGAAAAGAAGCTCACCGCCACACTGCACCGCGACGGCGCCGCTGTCGGGAAACCCAAACTCTTCGACTTGCTGGCCAGCACGCGCGTGCAGATGAAAAATGGCGGCGGCACTTTGAAGTCATTGGCGGCGGGGCAGACCGTTCAGTTCAACATCACGTGGGCCACGCTGTACGGGCCGGGCCGCATTTTGGAAATCTGGTTGGACGAACCGAGCCGTCAACTGGCGACCGCCCAGCAGTTGGAGCGACACCGCGATCAAGTGCGCGATCACGGTCTGGCCGGCTGGGTGGCCGCCGTCGATGACGCCGCGCAAATTGTCACCATCACTTTCTTCGATGGAGTGGATCCGAAGCTCTTTGCTGAACTGGCCGGCATCAGCGCGGATCCGCACGGCTGGCCTTTCTCCAAACGCGAGGACGATCCCAACGCGCCCAAAGGCGGCATCGCTGTCGCGCGGGCAAGTCTCATGACGTACGACCCCGTCAACGATCGCAAAGGCGGGAACATTCTCGCCACCGGCCAAGTGCCCATCGAACCGGGAAGCAGCGGCATGCAGATCAAAGTCAAATGCTGCATGCTGCTGGAAGGCCATCGCCCCGGCCGCATCGTTCGCTTTTATCCCGCCACGTGGAAAGTCGTCGCGCTGCCACACGAGGAGCAATTCCACGGGCGCGAGTGAAGCTACACAGCCACTCTCTATGAAACGCCACCGTTCTTTTTTCTGCTCGGTGCTCGCGGCCGCTCTGTCTTTCGGCGCTTTGCCTTCGGCATTCTCCGCGGAGCCGCCCGCCGCCAAACTCCCCCCGCCGTGACGCACCCCGGCGAATTCGGGCTGGCCATCCACGTCCGCGCTTGTAAGACTTGCCCATCAACTATGTCTGAAAACACTGCCTCGCCCGCCACGTCCTCATCTCCGGGAAAACTCCCGCGCGGCGTGCCGTTCATCATCGGCAACGAGGCCGCCGAGCGTTTCAGCTACTACGGGATGATGTCCATCCTCACCATCTATCTGACCAAGCAGATGAACATGGGGGAGGAAAGGGGCAAGGAAGTCGTCCACCTCTTCGCCACCGCCGTTTATTTTCTGCCGCTCTTCGGCGCGTGGCTGGCGGACAAATGGATCGGGCGCTACTGGACCATTCTCATCATCTCGTTTTTCTACTGCGCGGGCCATGGCGCGCTGGCGCTTTTCGAGGGCAACCTTCCCGGCGTTTATCTCGGCCTGGTTCTGATCGCCATCGGCGCGGGCGGCATCAAGCCCTGCGTCTCGGCGCTGGTGGGCGACCAGTTTCCAACGGAAAACGAGAAGGGGCTGACGCGCGTGTACGGCTGGTTCTACTGGTCGATCAACTTTGGTGCGACCTTCGGCTTCGCGCTCATCCCCATGCTGCGTGACGAGAAAGGTTACAGTTGGGCCTTCGGCGTGCCGGGCATCGCGATGGCGGTGGCCACGTTCATTTTCTGGTTGGGCCGCAAGAAATATGTGCGCCAGCCGCCACAACGTCAGTCGCATCAGGCCGGCGTGATGAAGGTGCTGATCTTCGCCTTCAGCAATCAGAAGCATCGCCAATCCGGCCAGCGCTGGCTCGACGTCGCCCTCGGCAAGTTCACCGTCGAGGAAGTCAACGCCGCGCGCGCGGTCGGCCGCATTGTCCTCGTCTTTCTCACCATCCCCGTATTCTTCGCGCTCTACAACCAGGTGAACAGCACCTGGGTTTTGCAGGGCGAAAAGATGACGCCCTTCGACGTGCTCGGTTTCAAGGTGGACGGCGAGCGGATGCAGGCGGTCGGCTCCATTCTCGTCATGATCTGGGTGCCGATTCTCACCTATTTCATCTATCCGCTCTGCGGAAAACTCGGCCTGCGCCCGACGGCGTTGCGGCGGATGGCCGTGGGCATGGTGCTGGCGGGCGTCACCTACGTCATCTCCGGCTGGATGCAGGGACGCATCGACGCGGGCGAACAACTGAGTCTGGCGTGGCAACTCGTGCCCTACATCGTGCTCGTCGCGGGCGAGGTGCTGGTGTCCGCCACCGGCTTGGAATTCGCCTTCGAGAACGCGCCCAAATCCATGCGCAGTACCATGATGAGCTTCTGGCTGCTGACCATCGCCGGCGGACATTTCCTCATTGCGCTGTTCACCTGGCTGAACGCGAACTTCGTGAAGGCCAAGGGGGCGCAGGAACTTTATGCCTACGCCGGGCTAATGTTCGTCGTCAGCCTGGTGTTCATGGGCATCGCGACCTGGGCGGGCAAGCACCGGCCTGCGGCGGCCGCCTGAACTCGTGGCGGCCGGCGCCCCGCCGCCGCGGAAGCCCTCACCGCGTGAACACGAAAATCGAAACCACTCCCGCCACCGCCGATCACCTCGCGGAAATCTCCGCTCTTGCCGCCGTCATCTGGCGCGCGCACTACCCCGGCCTCATCACCCATGCCCAGATCGACTACATGCTCGCGCGCGGTTACGATCTCAAGGTGCTGCACCGCGAACTGGACGGCGGGATCGCGTGGTTCTGCGCGCTGGTCGATGGCGGGTTGCGCGGTTTCGCCTCCACCGGTCCCGGCCGGAGCACGACCGAATTCAAGCTCCACAAACTTTACGTCCACCCGGACTGGCAGCGCCGCGGCCTCGGCAGCGCGCTGCTGAAAGAAGTCGAAGCCACCGCCCGCGCGCGCGGCGCGACCACGCTCATGTTGAACGTCAACAAGGGCAACGCCGCCGCCCTCGCCGCCTACCGCCAGCGCGGCTTCATCATCCGGGACTCCGTCGTCGCCGACATCGGCGGCGGTTTCGTGATGGATGATTACGTGATGGTGAAAAATCTTTGAGCGCGCCCGCCGCCGATCCACCCCGGCCCCGAACCGGCCCCGGCGGCATGGAACATTTGTCTTCTCCCGCCATCCCGTCTAAAACTTCGCCATGCAAACGCCTGTCCGCCATTTCGCCAGTGACAACTACGCCGGCATCTGTCCCGAAGCCTGGGCCGCGATGGCCGAGGCCAACCACGGACACGAACGCGGCTACGGCGACGACCACTGGACCGCGCAGGCCGCCAATCTGATCCGCGAACTCTTCGAGACCGACTGCGAAGTGTTCTTCGCCTTTAACGGCACGGCGGCCAATTCGCTTTCGCTCGCCTCGCTCTGCCAGTCCTATCACTCGATTCTCTGCCACGAGCTGGCCCACGTCGAAACCGACGAGTGTGGCGCGCCGGAATTTTTTTCCAACGGCACGAAAGTTCTCACCGTGCCGGGCGCGAACGGCAAGATCGACCCCGCGTCCGTCGAGCGGATGGTGAAGAAGCGCACCGACGTTCATTTCCCAAAACCGCGCGCCGTCAGTCTCACGCAGGCCACGGAACTCGGCACCGTTTACACGCCGGACGAAGTGAAGGCGATCTGGGCGAAAGCGAAATCTTTCGACCTGGCCATCCACATGGACGGCGCGCGGTTCGCGAATGCCGTCGCGTCGCTCGGCTGCGCGCCCAAGGAAATCACCTGGCAGGCCGGCGTCGATGTGCTGTGTTTCGGCGGCACGAAAAACGGCATGGCCGTCGGCGAGGCCGTGGTGTTTTTCAACCGCGAACTGGCGCGCGAATTCGACTATCGCTGCAAACAGGCCGGCCAGCTTGCGTCCAAGATGCGTTTCCTCTCCGCGCCGTGGGTCGGCATGTTGCAGGACGGCGCGTGGCTGCGGCACGCCGCGCACGCCAACGCCATGGCCGAGCTGCTGCATTCGCTCATCGCGCACCTGCCCGGCGTGAAAATTCTCTCGCCGCGCCAGGCGAACGGCGTCTTCGCCGAACTGCCGTTGCCCGCCATTGAAGGACTGCGCGCCAAAGGCTGGATATTCTACACCTTCATCGGCCAGGGCGGCTGCCGCTTCATGTGCTCGTGGGACACCACCGAATCCGACGTGCGCGCGTTCGCGGCGGACGTGCAGGATTTGCTTTGAGCAATGCGTAGGACAGGCGTCGCGCCTGTCTCTGACTTTACCGAACGGTGGACAAAATTTCTGAAGTTGGAGACAGGCGCGACGCCTGTCCTACGCTCCAGTCGTCCGATAAAAATCCAGCGTCCGGCGCAGGCCTTCCTGCCAGGTGACTTCCGGCTCGAAGCCCAGCGCCGCACGGATCGCCGCAATGTCCGCCAGCGAATGGCGGATGTCGCCCGCGCGCGCCGGCTCGAAGAGTGGCGCGATGGTTTTTCCC